>WNFU01001829.1_pt1 | contig 35672 bp, 37 predicted proteins | sample 5400121 | NCBI WGS metagenome assembly WNFU01 (sample SAMN13153360, study PRJNA577476) | soil metagenome | isolation source: 100 cm soil or saprolite under grassland replicate 1 | place: USA:California | collected 2016-06-15
ACGTACGCGAGGCCCGGCGGGCCGAACATGGAGCGGTTCCTCTCGGTGCGCCCGCGAAAGCCGTGGCTGGCGGGATCCTCGTGGTCGTAAGCCTCGACCTCGACGACCGTCCCGCCCACTCCGTCGACGAGCAGCGTGCAGCCGACGAGGTCCGGCGCGACGTCGTGCACGCTGCGAGCGAAGAAATCGCGCCCGACCGGAGCGAAGCTCAAAACAGGGGGTCGGCCGAGCCTGGTTTCGCCGTGGACTCGAGGAGGCGCCGCGCGCGACGGCCCAGATCGGCCAGGTCCACGCGTCCCTTGTCCGCGTCTTCGACGATCCGCTCCGCGAGGGCGACAGCGTCGTCGATCAGCTGCGGGCGCCCAGCGTCCCTCACACCCATCTCCGTCAGGATCGAGCGTTCCGTGCGGGAGGCGACGATCGGCTCGGCGATGCCCTCGACCCAGACACGGGTACGGCGCCCCCCACCGCGGTCGCCTCCCGTCAGGGGTTCGAGAGCGTAGATCTTGTCGGCGCGCGCGAACTTCCCGAATCCGAGAAAGACCATCGTGGGAGGTCCGTCTGCCACGCGCTGATTATCGCAACCCGTCGCCTGGGACCCGGGTTACTCAGGCGACAGCCGCGGCCAAGGCGTCGACGACGCGCTCCTGCTCGCCGGCCGTCAGCCGCGTGTGGAACGGGAGCGCGAGCGAGTGCCGGCTCGCGCTCTCGGAAACCGGATACATCCCCTCCCCGGTCCCGAACCGCTCCCGCCAGTAGGGCTGGAGGTGGATCGAGGGTAGGTAGGGCTTGCTGGCGATCCCCTCCTCGGCGAGACGCGCCATCACTGCGTTGCGGTAGAGCTCGTCGGCCAGCCGAACGACGTACACGAACCAGGAGCGAAGGTGATCCTCGTCGTCCCGGAGCGGCGCCTCGACGCCGTCGAGAGGCTCGACGAGCTCCCCATACCGTGCGGCGACCTCGGCTCGGAGGTCGAGGATGGCGTCGAGCTTCTCGAGCTGCGCGAGTCCGAGGGCCGCGGAGACGTCGTCGAGGCGGTAGTTGAACCCGAGGTGACCATGGGTCAACCACTCGCCCGAGTCCGTCCTGCCCTGGTTCGAAAGGCTCTTCAGGAGCCCCCAATCCTCTTCCGCCCCGACGGAGACCGCGCCGCCCTCCCCCGTCGTCATCTGCTTGTTCGGATAGAAGGCGAAGACCGTCGGATGGCCGAAGGAGCCGAGCGGGCGGCCACGATACTCCGCGCCGAGCGCCTGGCAAGCGTCCTCGATCAGGGCGAGCCCGTGCTCCTCGGCGATTCTTGTGAGCTCGTGGAGCTCCGCCGGGTAGCCGAAGATGTCCACCGCGAGGATGCCCTTCGTCCGCTCGGTCAGGGCGGCCTCGACGGCCTCGGGATCCAGGTTGAGTGTCTGCGGGTCGACGTCTGCGAAGATCGGTGTCGCTCCCTCGTAGAGGATGCAGTTCGCCGAGGCGACGAACGAGAACGGGGTCGTGATCACCTCGTCGCCGGGCCCGAGGCCCGCCAGCCGAACAGCGAGGTGAAGGCCCGCTGTTCCGCTCGAGACCGCGGCGACGTGCGGCGAGGCCACGCGCTCTGCCAGGGCTTGCTCGAAGCGGTCGAGCGCCGGCCCGAGCGACAGGCGCCCCGAGCGCAGCACCGCGAGGACGAGCTCCTCCTCCCGCTCCCCGAGCCAGGGACCGGAGAGCGCTATCTCGTCGCTCAAGACCCGGGTGCCGCGGGCGTCTTTTCCGCGTAATCCAGCCAGCGTGACCAGCGTTCGTCGCGGCCGCGGACGACTTCGAAGAAGGTCGATTGGATCGCCTTCGTGATCGGACCGGGCGGCCCGATCTCGTGGTCGTCGATCGAGCGCACAGGCGTGACCTCCGCAGCGGTCCCGCACATGAACACCTCGTCCGCGAGATGAAGGTCGGAGCGGATGATCGTGCGCTCGTGGACTGCATATCCCAGAGCCCCGGCGATCTCCATCACGGTGTGCCGCGTAATCCCGGGGAGGATCGAGGCTGAGAGATCCGGCGTCGAGAGAATCTCGTCTTTGACGAGGAAGATGTTCTCGCCGGAGCCGTCCGCAACGTAGCCGTCGTCCGTCAGGAGGATGGCCTCGTCGTAGCCGCCCTGCGTCGCCTCGATGACCGCGAGCATCGAATTGAGGTAGATCCCCGTCGCCTTCGACACATGCGGAATCGTGTTCGGCCCGACGCGCTTCCACGAAGAGACCTTCGCGCGGATCCCCTGCGTCAGCGCTTCCTCGCCGAGATAGGCGCCCCAGGGCCAGCTCATGATCGCGACGTCGATGGGGTTCCTTCCGGGATGGACGCCCAGCTCCCCGTAGCCGTAGAAGGCAATGGGGCGCAGATAGCACTCGGCCAGCCCGTGGGCCCCGATCACTTCGTGGCTCGCGGCCCGAAGCTCCTCGACCGAGTACGGGAGCTCCATGTGGAGGAGCTTCGCGGAGTTGTAGAGCCGTTTGAGATGGTCGGTGAGCCGGAAGACGGCCGGACCGGCCGCGGTCTCGTAGCAGCGGATGCCCTCGAAGACGCCCGAGCCGTAGTGGAGCGCGTGGGCGCCTACGTGAATCTTCGCGTCCGCCCAGTCGACGAGCTCGCCGTTGAACCAGATCTTCTCGGTCTCTTGCATGCGTCCTAAGGTTAGGGGTTCTCCGCGACGGCGTCGACAGCCGTCGCGCGCGTGATCCGGACCAGGTCGGCGGGGGACAGAGCGGCCATGTGCCGCGTCGACCCGGCGCCCACCCAGACGACCTCGTGCGCGAGAAGGATGTGGTCGACGAAGACGTCCTGGACCACGGAGAGCGGAAACGGCGCCACCGCCCCCGGCTCGAACCCCGTCGCTTTCCGGACGTCGTCGGCGCCTGCGACCTTGGCTTTGATGCAGCCCGCGGCCGCGCGCACCTTCGAGGGATCGGCCCGCCGGTCCCCCGGAACGAGCACGAGGACGGGATGCCCGTCGCACAGGAAGACGAGCGACTTCACGATCTGCCCGAGCGCGCAGCCGACCGCGTTGGCCGCGTCCTCAGCGGTCGGGGTCCCGTCGGAGAACTCCTCCACGCGCGCTTCGACCATGGACTCGCGAAGAAAGCGCGCCACCTTCTCCACCGGCTCCGGCCAGGAAGGGGTCATTCCGGCTCGAGCAGAATGAAGCGGACCTCGACAAAGCCGGGCTCCTTCCGCAGGTGCTCGAGAAGTCTCGCATCCGGTGTGCTGTCGAGGGTGATGGCCATGAGAGCCTTCGCGCTCCGACGGTTCCGCGACACCGCCATGTGCGCGATGTTGACGTCCGCCTCGCCGAGGAGCGTTCCCAGCCGCCCGATCATTCCGGGCCGGTCGTCGTTGACGACGAAGAGCATGCGCGGCTCGAGCCCGATCTCGATCTCGTAGCCAAGTGCGCGCACGAGGCGCGGCTCGTCGTCGCGGCCCAGCGTGGTTCCCGCGACCATCACTTCCTCGTCCCCGGAGACGGCCGTCACGCGCATCAGGCTCGTGAAGTCGCGAGAGGCGCGGCGGCGCTCCTCGCGAACCTCGATCCCGCGTTCCTCGGCGAGGAGCGGAGCATTCACATAGTTGACGGCCTGGTCTGCGCGTCCCTGGAAGACGCCGTTCAAGGCGGCAACCGTCAGCAGCCGGGTGTCGTGCTCCGAAAGCTCCCCGAGATAGGCGAGGTCGAGTCGGGTGGGCGTGCCGCCGGCGAGCTCGACCGCGAGCGCGCCGAGCTTGGCCGCCAGCGGCAGAAACGGGCCGAGGTGCTCCGCATCCTCGGCGGCTACAGCCGGGAGGTTGACGGCGTTCGTGACGAGTCCCCCCTCGAGGGCGGCCGCCACCTGCTCGGCGACGATGATCCCCGCACGGTCCTGAGCCTCTTCCGTGGAGGCGGCCAGGTGCGGTGTCACGACCACGTTGTCGAGCTCGAGCAACGGACCGGAATAAGGCTCGGCGGAGAAGACATCGAGCGCCGCACCGGCGACCCTCCCCGACTGCAGCGCCTCGAGCAGCGCCTCTTCGTCGATGAGCTCGCCGCGCGCTGCGTTCACGATCCTGATCCCGTCCTTCGCTGCGGCGAGCTGGTCGCGCCCGATGAGGCGGTACGTCTCCGGGGCGAGGGTGAGATGGAGGGAGAGGAAGTCCGAGCGACCCAGGAGATCCTCGAGCGACTCGGCGCGCTCCACCCTGAGCTCGCGGAAGCGGGCGGGAGCGACATAGGGGTCGTAAGCCGCCACGTTCATCTCGAGCCCTCGCGCACGACGGGCGACCTGTTGGCCGATGCGGCCGAAGCCGGCCAGCCCGAGCATCTTGTCGGCAAGTTCCAGGCCTCCGAAGCGCGAGCGATCCCAGTTCCCCTGCTTCAGGCTCGCGTGAGCCTGTGGGATCGACCTCGAAAGCGCGAGCAGAAGCCCGATCGTGTGCTCGGCGGCCGAGACCACCGTGGACTCCGGCGCGTTCGCGACGACGATCCCCCGGCGGGTCGCGGCGTCCACGTCGACGTTGTCGACGCCCACCCCCGCCCGGCCGATTACCTTCAGGCGCTCGGCCCGCTCGATCAGCTCCTTCGTGAGATGGGTGCCGCTCCGGATGATGATCGCGTCGTAGTCGCCGATCTTCTCGGCCAGGTCGCCGTCGGCATCGACGTCCACCTCGAACTTCTGCTTGAGGAGCTCGAGGCCAGCGTCGCTGATCGGCTCCCTAACTAAAACCTTCACACGGAGACGGGCTCGTTGAAAGCCTCGAGAGCCGCGGTCACCGCGGCTGACCGCTCGATGTCGGCGCCCGCTTCCGCCATCGCCATCTCGAGCGCCGCGAGGGCGATCGTGACGTCGAAGACGTCCATGTAGCCGATGTGCCCGATACGAACGATCTTGCCCCTGAGCTCCCCCTGCCCGCCGATGATCGTCACGCCGGCGCGGTCGCGCATGGAGAGGACGATCGCTTGGCCGTCGATCTCCGCGGGCATACGAATCGCCGTCACGACCGCAGCGCGATCCTCGTCCGGGGAGAAGAGTTCGAGCCCCATCGCCTTCACGCCCGCGCGGCAGGCGCGTCCGAGACGCACATGGCGCTCCTGGGCCGCTTCCAGGCCCTCGGCGAGGATCATCTCGAGCGCCACGTCGAGGCCGAGGACAAGGGAGATCGCCGGTGAGAAGGGATTCTCGGGCGGAGACTTCGCCTGTGACGCTCGGGTGGTCTCCCAGTCGAAGTAGTAGCGCGGCGAGCTCGTGGTGCGAGTGGCTTCGAAAGCCGCCGGCGACACGGACACGAGAGCGAGGCCAGGCGGGCACATGAGCGCCTTGTGCGAGCTCGTAATCACGACGTCGAGTCCCCAGGCGTCAGTCTCGAGCGGAACGGCGGCGAGGCTCGAGATGGCGTCGACGACCACGAGCGCGTCCGACCCGTTCGCGCGCTCGGCGATCGAGCGTACATCGGAGACCACGCCGGTCGAGGTCTCGGAGTGTGTGACGAAAAGGGCCTTCGCGCCGCCGATCTCCTCGAGCTTGTCCCCCACCTCGTCGGGGCTCGGCGTCTCGCCCCAGCCGTACCGAAGGTGGATGAACTCGGCGCCGTACGCCTGCGCCATGGCGGCGAAGCGCTCTCCGAAGTAGCCGTGGGACACGACGAGGACGCGGTCGCCGGGCGAGCAGAGGTTCGAAACCGCCGATTCCATCGTCCCCGTCCCCGCAGAGGCGTAGAGGAGAATGTCGTTCTCGGTCCGGAAGACCTGTCCAAGCCGCTCGAGGACACGCGCGAGGGTCGCCCGAAAGTCCGGCCCGCGGTGATGAATCATCGGCGCCGCCGTGGCGGCGAGGACCTCGGGCGGCACGGGCGTCGGGCCCGGAGTCACGAGGTAACGCTTCTCGGGCATCCGCGCTGAGGATAGATCAGGCACGTGTCGGGCCGTGCCGTTCTGTAACGGAATGTGGCGTCGGGAGCGGGCTCGCGGCGCATGAGACAGCCGCGTCGCTCGTGGCCGCGCTCGTCCTCGCGGGATAGCTGGCTAGCTCTCGCCCCGCGACGGCGAACATCTCGGCCGACGACTCGATCGACTACGACCGGGAGGCCTGATGCTTGTCTCTTCGAGACACCGGGGTCTGACCCCTCCCGTGGCCGCTTCAGCCCTGTCTGCACACGACGGGCGACGTGATCGCTGAGCGGCACATGACCTTTCCGACCGACGCGAAAGAAGTTCCGTGCCGCTCTAGCTGAGGGATTGGCGTTTCGATTGGCGAGACGCTTGCCTAAGCTTTGCCGATGTCAGCACCTGATTTTCTGCTGACGGTCATCGTCCTGATGGGGCCGTTGGTGGCAGGCGGAGCGTTTGGCTATTGGCTCGTTCGAGGTTGGCGAGGCGTGATCCTGGCGCTCGCTCTAGGAGGCCTGCTGACCCCGGCGGGCTTGCGATCTGGTATCTCGATGCGCCGTACGTCAATGCGCCAAACTCAGACCTTGACTGCTTCGAATGCAGCGACTATCGAGGCCGCTGGATGGACCCGACGATGTTCACGGTCTGGGTACCGTGGACGTTGAGCTTGTGGACACTCGGTGTGTTCTGGAGCCTGTGGTGGAAGCGCAGCGTTCTAGGCGGCGGCCAGATGGCGCCGCCGAGCAAGCGCAACTGACAACAGCCGGGCAAGCCAACGTCAGTCGGCGCGGGAGCGTCAAGGTTGCAAGCGGGTTGCAGGCGGGCGTTTGCGTTGCCAGCCGAGACGACCGAATGGCACGCCCGACCGCGTCCGAAGCCACACTGCGCGCGTCGCATAATCACGTCCGCTCCGCTGTTTACCTGGGCTGAGGTTAACTGACGCCGTGGAAGCACTGCTCGCCTTCGCCGCGGCCCTGCTGGCGCTCCGTCTCGCCGGCGATCTGGCAGCCCGCTTTCGCGCCAGGCGGGCGCCGCAGCTCGCCGCCTGGTCGGCGTCGCTGCTCGCCTATGCGATCGCGTCGGCCGCGCTGGCGTGGGGTGCCGCTGCCGGATGGGACGACCGCGCGTTCCGGGTCTACTACCTCGCGGGAGGGCTGCTCACAGCGCCGCTTCTGGGAGCGGGGTCGCTCCTGCTTCGCGGCTACCGCTGGGCCGGGCCGCTCGCGTTCGCGTATGCGGGCCTGGCAATCGGGATCATGGTCGCCGTCCCCTTGACGGCAAGCGTGAGCGGGACGTCCATTCCCGAGGCCCAGAGCCATCTCGACTTCATGCCGGCGCGACTCGTCGCCCTCCTCGGAAATTCGCTCGGAACGCTCGCGGTCGTCGTGGTCGCGGCGCTGACGCTGAGGCGCCGCCCGCTCGGAAACACCCTCCTCCTGGCCGGGGTAGCCGTGGCAGCCGTCGGCAGCGCCCTGGCCGGGCTGGGCGCAGCCGGGACGGCGGCCTTCATCGCAGGAGGCGCAGCCCTTCTCTACGGGGGCTTCCTCTTCGCCAGCGGGGAATCGGTGCGGCTTATCCGAAGCCCGAGAAAAGCTGCTCGAAGAGCGCGTCGAGCGGCTTGAAGTCGGCGGGCGGGTGGATCTCCACCTGCTTGCCGAACTCGGAGAGCTCGAGCGTGGCGGTGAAGTTCTCGGCGCCGTCGAAGCGGCTGACCCCGCTCGCCTGCATCTCCTTCAAGTCTTCGGCGGAGAGGTTCACCGAGACCTCGAGTCGCCGCGGAAGCTGGTCGTCTTGCCGAACGACGAGGAGGAACTTCGTCGCTTCGGCCACCTTGGCGAACATCTCCTCTTCGCGGTCGGTCGGTTGAGCATCGAACCGCTTGGCGAACTCGATCACGCCCTCCGGGTCGAGCCGGCCTTCGAACTGCCAGGTCGCCGGGCCGCCTTCGACCGCGGGGCCCTCCTTCACCTCGCCGTCGAAGAGCTGGTCGAAGTTGCGGCGGAGGCCTTCGGGCGTTGCGAGCTCGTCCCAGACCCCGCCGTCGCGGTCCGTCTTCGCCTCCTTCAGCATCTCGACGAGACCCTGATGCTCGCCGTACCACTGATCCATGAACTGGACGAAGAAGTCGTGCTCGCCCACCAGGACCCGCCCGCGGAGCGAGCCGGCGCCGAAGCTGACCGACCCTTCGGCGTCGAGCGCGTCCTTCGAGGCGTCGCCCTCGAAGTGGAGCGAGATCTGGAAGGGGACTTGGCTTTCGGCCGAGCCGCTTCTCAGGTCGACGACGAAATGCGCGCTGCCTGCGGCCTCGAGCGCCGCGAGCGCATCGGCGGCCAGATCGGCGGAGGGAGGAGCGTTTCCGGGCTCGCGCTCGAAGCGCTCGCCGCAGCCGGCGGCTCCGAGCACGACGAGGAGCGCGGCCAGGAAGGCAATGGCGGAGATGAACCGGCGCACGGCCCTCCCGATATCGGCGCTGCGTCTCTTGCCATAAGCCCGAACGGGGGAGACCATTTGCCCAATGGTGCGCCCAGCTTTCTGGATCGACGTGGCAATCAAGGCAGCGCTGATCGGCCAGTTGGCCGTCGCTGTGGCCTGGCCAGACCTGCCGCAGTTCGAGGGCAAGGCGTTCCAGGAAGGGCGATCGCCTATCCCATCGCCGTCCTCCTCGTCCCGGCCATCTGGTGGCTGCTGCGCCGGCGGCGACGTATCCAGTTTCCCTACGCCCTCGACATCCTCTGGACGCTGCCCTTCCTGATCGACGTGAGCGGGAACACTGCCGATCTCTACGACACGATCGGCTGGTGGGACGATGCGAACCATTTCGTCAATTGGGGAATCCTCGTCGCCGCGTTCGGCCAGCTTCTGATCCGGCTCCCGATCGGGCGGCTCGAGGCCGCCGCCCTCGCGATCGGGTTCGGCGCCGTTACAGCTCTGCTCTGGGAGTTCGGCGAGTACCTGACCTTCATCCGCTTCAACGAGGAAGAGTTCCGGACTGCCTACACGGACACCCTCGGTGACCTCGCCCTTGGTCTGGGCGGCTCCGTCGTCGCAACCATCCTGATCGCGACGGTTCTTTGGCCGGTCAGGAGCTCAGCTTCTCCCGCAGCCGCTCGTTGACGACTTTCGGGTTCGCCTTGCCCTGGGTCTCGCGCATCACCTGGCCGACGAGGTAGCCGAGCACGCCCTCCTTGCCGGCCTTGAAGGACGCGACTTGGGCCTCGTTCGCGGCTATGACGCGGGCGATCACAGGGTCGAGCTCCGACGCGTCGCTGATCGTGGCCTCGCCCAGGTAGCGCTCGGCTGAGAAGTCGCCGTTCCCGCTCGCGGCGAGCGCCTCGTCGAACGTTGCCCGCGGGATGGTCTCGCGTGCGGCGATCAGCTTCCCCAGCTCGGCGGGGTTCACCTGAGCGGGGTCGATACTCAGAGCCGCGAACTGGTTCATCAGGACGTTCGCGACCGCGCGCCTGTCGCCCGGCACTTCCTCGAAGAGACGGTCACGGCCACCCGAGACGAGCCCTTCGGCGAGGTCGAACCCGACCTCGGCCTCGAGGCGTCGGATCCGCGCCGCAGGAAGCTCGCCGATCTCGGCCCGGGCGGCCTCCACCATCCCGGCCGGAGGCTCCACGGGCACGAGGTCGGGCTCGGGGAAGTAGCGGTAGTCGTCTGCGTACTCCTTCGACCGGAGCGGCGCGACCGACCCTGTCGACGGGTCGTAGTGCAGGGTCTCCTGGACGACCTCGCCGCCGCTCTCGTACACCTCTTTTTGACGCTCCAGCTCGGCCGCGATGCCGTCGGCGACGAACTTGAACGAGTTCATGTTCTTGAGCTCGGTCTTCGTACGGAAACCGCTCTCGCCCACTTCGCGCAGGGAGACGTTGGCGTCGCAGCGGAGCGAGCCCTTCTCCATCTCCGCGTCCGAGATCCCCAGCTCGACGACGGTCCGGCGGAGGAGCTGGAGAAAGCGGCGAGCCTCGTCCGGGGAGCGCACGTCCGGCTCGCTGACCACTTCGACGAGGGGCGTTCCGCCGCGGTTGAAGTCGACGAGCGAGTACTCGGCTCCCGCGATGCGACCGGCGGCGCCGCCGACGTGGATCGTCTTCGCTGCGTCCTCCTCCAGGTGGGCGCGGAAGATCCCGATCTCGCGGTCGCCCTCCGCCGTCGGGAGTGCGAACCGGCCGCCGGAGGCGAGCGGGATGTCGTACTGGGAGATCTGGTAGCCCTTGGGGAGATCGGGATAGAAGTAGTGCTTGCGGTGGAAAAGGGCCCGCGGCGCGATCTCGCAGTCGAGCGCGAGGCCGAGCTTGATCGCCCATTCGATGGCGGTCTTGTTCGCGACGGGAAGGGTTCCAGGATGGGCGAGGCAAGTCGGGCAAGTGCGAGTGTTCTCCTCCTCGCCCCAGACGTTCTCGCAGCGGCAGAACATCTTCGTCCGCGTCTTCAGCTGGACGTGGATCTCCAGCCCGATGACTGGCTCCCACTCAGGCATGCCTGAGCCGTTCCGGAACGAAGTCGAAGCCGAGCGCCCGCTCGAGCGCGTGGCCCGCGCGGAAAAGGAGATTCTCCGAAAACTGCGGGCCGATCAGCTGGAGGCCGACAGGTAGGCCCTCGGAGAGGCCGCAGGGAATGGACAGGCCGGGCAGGCCGGCCATGTTCGAGGGGATCGTCAGCAGGTCGGAGAGGTACATCGCCAGCGGGTTCTCAGCTTTCTCCCCGATCTTGAAGGCGACGGTCGGCGAGGTCGGGCTCACGAGCAGGTCGAACTGCTCGAAGGCGGCGGCGTGCTCCTGCGCGATCATCGTCCGCACTTTCTGGGCCTGGCCGTAGTAGGCCTCGTAGTAGCCGGCCGAGAGCGCGTAGGTGCCGATGAGGATGCGGCGCTTGGGCTCGGCGCCGAACCCCTCCCAACGCGTGCGCTCGTAGAGAGCGGTGAGGTCGCCGTCGCCGGCCGCCCGGTGCCCGTAGCGGACGCCGTCGTAGCGCGCGAGGTTCGAGCTCGCCTCCGCGGGCGCGACGAGGTAGTAGCACGCGAGGCCGTAGTCGACCGAGCGGGGGAGCGCCGTCTCCCCCACCTCGGCGCCGAGCTCTCCGGCGAGTGCGATCGCTTTCTGCACCTGCTCGGAGACACCGGGCTCGATGCCCTCGGCCTCGTTCAGCTCCTTGGGGACTCCGATGCGGATCCCCTCGAGGTTCTCCCCTGTCGGAATCCGAACCGGTTCGGGGAGGTCGACGGTCGTCGAATCGCAGTGATCGCGCCCCGCGATCACTTCGTACAGGCGCGCGCAGTCCCGCACGGTCTTCGTGATCGGGCCGATCTGGTCGAGGCTCGAAGCGAAGGCGACGATCCCGTAGCGCGAGACCGTGCCGTAGGTCGGGCGCAGGCCGACGAGCCCGCAGAGCGAGGCGGGCTGCTTGATCGAGCCTCCCGTGTCGGAGCCGAGCGCCCAAGGCGCGAGCCCGCCTGCCACCGCGGCCGCCGAGCCTCCCGACGAGCCGCCCGGGACGCGCTCCGGATCCCAGGGGTTGTGGGAGGGCCCGTAGGCCGAGTTCTCCGTGGAGGAGCCCATCGCGAACTCGTCCATGTTCGTCTTGCCGAGAATTGGTAGCCCCGCGTCCTTGCAGCGGGCGGCGACGGTCGAGTCGAAGACCGGGACGTACCCTTCGAGGATCTTCGAGCCGGCCGTGGTCGGGATGCCCTTCGTCGTGACGAGGTCCTTGTGGGCGATCGGGACGCCGGCTCCGCTCTCGCCGACGACGTGGAGGTACGCGTGCAACTCGCCGTCGCGTTCGTCGATGGCCTCCATGTGCGCGCGCGTGAGCTCCTGGCCAGAGACCTCCTTGCGCTCGAGGAGCCCCGCCGCAGCTTCCGCGGTCAGGCGGAGGGTATCGATCACACCCATGCCCCCCGGGGCCGCCGCGGGCCTCCCTCCGCTTCGAGCGTAGCGTCCGAAAACGCGCCTGTGGCACGCGAGCTGTGACGAGAGAGGGACAAGCTCACGAGCCCACCGCCGGCACGCGGAAAGCCCCGTCCGCCGGGTCCGGAGCGTTGGCCAACGCGTCCTCCCGAGGCAGCGAGGGGCGCGGCTCGTCCTCGCCCCAGACGTTGACCAGGTCCAATGGGTGAGACGTCGGCTCGACGCCCTCCAGGTCGAGCTCGGAGACCTTGCCGACGGCCTCGAGGATCGCGCCGAGCTCGGCCTGGACGTGCTCGATCTGATCCTCGGGGATCTCCAGCCGCGCCAGTCGCGCGACGTGCAGCACGTCTTCTCTGCTAATGGCCAACTCGACTCCAGACTTTAAGAGGGACGGGCCCCTGCGCGGGGCCCGTCAACGGCACTCGAACTGTTCGGGACTAGATGATCTGAACGTTCGCCGCCTGCAGGCCCTTCTGGCCCTGAACGACCTCGAACTCGACGCGCTGGCCTTCCTGGAGGGACTTGTAGCCCTCCTGAGCGATGGCCGAGAAGTGGACGAAGACGTCCTCTCCCTCAGCGCGCTCGATGAAGCCGTAGCCCTTCTCGTTCGAGAACCACTTGACGGTGCCTTCAGCCAACTTACTGCCTCCTTCAACAAACAAACGACGGCCCGGCGAGGCCGCCGCCCTGGGCATACGCCGCATTCGTGCGCGGCGTCTGCAATCTAGCGTCAGTCCAGGGGGAAGGCAAGCTCGCCGGACTGGTACCGCGCGGCCCGCACGGTGTTGCGCAAAAGCGAGGCGATCGTCATCGGTCCGACGCCCCCAGGCACCGGCGTCAGGAGCCCTGCTCTCTTGCGCACATCCTGCGCTACGTCCCCCACGAGGCCGTCGTCGGTGCGGTTGATTCCGACGTCGACCACCGTCGCTCCCTCCCGCACCATGTCGGCCGTCACCGTCTGGGGATGCCCCACGGCGGCGACGATCACATCCGCCTCGCGGACGACCGCCGGGAGATCCCGGGTGCGGCTGTGGCAGATCGTCACGGTCGCATGCTCGGCCAGGAGGAGGAGTGCCATCGGCTTGCCCACGATGTTCGACCGGCCGATGACCACCGCTCGCGCGCCCTTGAGCTCGACCTGGTACTCCCGGAGGATCTCCATGATTCCCGCCGGCGTGGCAGCGACGAACGTCGGGCTCCCCTGGAAGAGATGGCCGGCGTTGAACGGATGGAAGCCGTCGACGTCCTTGATGGGGTTGATCGAGCGGATGATGTGGTCCTCGTCGATCTGGTCCGGCAGGGGAAGCTGCACGAGGATCCCCGTGACCGCGTCGTCCTCGTTCAGCTGCTCGACGAGGGCGAGCAGGTCTTCCTGGCTCGTATCGGAGGACAGGTTGTGGTCGAAAGGCTCGATTCCCACCTCGCGGGAGGCCTTCTGCTTACTCCGCACGTAGACGGCCGAGGCGGGGTCGTCGCCGACGAGGACCGTGGCGAGGCCGACACGGCGCCCGAGGGCAGCCACCTCCCCGGCAACCTCCTTTCGCACCCGCCCGGCGAGCGCCTTGCCATCCATCAAGACAGCCACGGCGCGACACGTTAGCCTCTCGGGCCATGGAGACTGCGCAGGTCCCGGAGAAGCCGGCGGAGGACCGCAGCGCTTATGCAGGCGTCCTTCGCTACTACGAGCTGGCCAAAAAGGCCGAGTGGCAAGTGCGTGACCTCCCGTGGAAGGAGCTGCCACCCATACCGCAGTACAAGGGCAGCCCGCAGAAACTCGCGCGGCGACAAGACCTGTGGCGGTCGGTCATCACACAGCAACTCCAGGCCGACGAGCTCGCCGTCGAGATGGCGACGCAGCTCTTCTCGATGGCGCCGGATCCCGAGGCGAAGCTCTACTACACGACGATGGTGCAGGACGAATCTCGTCACACGGAGGCATGGCTGCGACTGACGGAGGACGCCGGCGGCCGGGCCGAGAGCGACCCGTATCTCGACCAGCTGGCGAAGATGCAGCTCGGCGCCGACACGGTCGAGGAGAAGGTCTTCCTCATGCAGGTCTTCTACGAGCGCCTGATCATCCCGCGCTTCCGCCTCATTGCCCGCTCGTCCAAGGGGACGGTGCTCGAGGACCTCTGCAACCGGCTCACCGTGGACGACGGCATCCACCACGGGTCGGGGATGGCCTACGCGAAGGTGCTCCTCACGGACGCCCCCACGAAAACGAAGCGGAGACTCATCGAGGGCGCCAACCGGATGCTCCCCATCTTCGTCCAGCACGCGCTCTGGCGGCCCAAGGCGCGCGAGTTCATCGGCAGCCTCATGCGCGACACCGACGAACGGCGCCTGCGCGAGGACCTGGACCAGGGCGTGCGCCTCGCTCAGTCACTCGGGCTCGACGTCAGCGACGTCAACATCTCGATCTGAGCGACTCGCCCCGCACCCGCTGGCCGCGTAGGAACGATCCCGGCTCGATCCGCGTCCGCCAGGAGCGGCTCGGGCTCGAGGGCAGCGTCGTCGACCAGGATCTCGAGCCCTACGCCAAAGCGACCGAGGCGCTCACCGGCGTGGCTCCGGTTCCCGTCGCCGTGGTCGGGCCCATCGACCTCGAGCTCGGCGAGTACGAGCTGGAAGAGCCCGAGGGAAGGCTCCTCGAGCGCACGCGCGCAGACGACTCCGTCTACGTCCCGCTCGCCAATACCGAGGGGGGCCTCTCGATCTCGCTCGCGCGCGGAGCCCGGGCCGCAAGCGAATCGGGCGGGTTCCGTACGCACGTCCTCCGCGACCGCATCACGCGCGCCTCGGCCTTCCTCTTCGAGTCCACCGCCGACGCAGCGACCTTCGCCCGCTGGATCGAGACGCGGGTGCCGGACCTGCAGGAGTGGCTGGCGGGCGCGCCGGTGGAGGGCCTCTCACGCCACGCCAAGCTCCGCGAGGTGGAGACGCACGTGGTCGGCCCGATGTGCCACGTCCTCTACGCATACACGACCGGCGACGCGGTCGGCATGAACATGATCACGCGCAACTCCTACGCCCTGAATCAGGTCTTCGTGCTCGAGCACGCGCCGGTGAAGCCCCGCCGGGTGTATCTCGAGGGAAACATGGGCGGGGACAAGAAGATCTCGCACCGCTATTTCGAGTCGGGGGGGCACGGGAAAACCGTCATCGCCGAGGCCACGCTCACCGACGGGGCGATCCAGCGCGTCTTGAAGACGACGGCAGAGGAGCTGCTCGATCTCGCCTTCGTCGGCACCCACGGCGCCGTCGCCTCCGGGATGCAGTCCGTCGCCTTCACCCCAGCGACGGCGATCGCAGCCATGTTCATCGCCACCGGACAGGACGTCGGCATGGTCGGCACCAGCTCGATGGCCCATGGGACCGCCCTGCGCGTCGATGGTGGCCTCAACGTCTCAATCCGGCTGGCCGGGCTCGAGGTGGCGACGATCGGCGGCGGTACGACCCTCCCCTACGCCCGTTCCTGGCTTGCGCTCATGGACTGTGAGGGCGCGGGCAAGGTCTACCGGCTCGCGCAGATCGTGGCGGCGGCCACGCTCTCCCTGGAGATCTCCGCCTCGGCCGCGATGGCGACGGCGGGCTCGGAGAACTTCTACAAGGCGCACTTCGAGCGAGGCGGGCTCCGCTGACCCGGCGAGGGCTCGCTCGGTCTCCCCGGGGCCAGGCGCCGGCGAGGTCGGGCTCCGCCCGGCCGTGAGCGGCGCCGGCGAGGGACGCGAGCGGATACCGCCCCATCATGATGCTGCGTGCTGGGGCTGCGGCGACAATCCGGAGGGTATTCACCTTCCTCGTCCGACCGAGGAGGGAATCGAGCGCTACGAGGCGACCTTCACCTTCCGGGAGAGCCACCAGGCCGGGCCGAGAATCGTCCACGGCGGCCTCGTGGGCGCGGCGCTCGACGAGGCGTGCGGCCTCCTCGCCACCTGGCACCGCTTCCCGGCGGTGACCGTTCGCATCTTCGTGCGCTACCGCCGCCCGGCTCTCATCAACCGGGAGCTCGCGGTTGTCTCCTGGGTAAGCGACAGCCGCGGCCGGCGCCTGCACGTGGAGGCCGAGCTTCGCGACGGCCCGGAGATCCTGGCCGAGGCGCGCGGCGCCTTTCTCCACGTCCCGCTCGAACACTTCCTCGCCTCGCCGGAGGGCCGCGCCGCCGGCGAAGCCTGGCGCCGCCGACTTCACTCCGACGGGGAATAGCGCCTCACCCGCTCCCGCAGATACTTCGATCTGTATGGAGCGCTGTGAGGGCTATTTCCGCCTCGAAAACCGACGTTGCGACCGGACGGCGACGCGTGACGTGCGGGCGACCGACGGCCAGTACTACCAGGTGTGCGAGCACCACGCCCGTCAGGCGTGGACAGCAAGCGTTGCGCACTGGAACGGCCAATCGGACATCCGTAGCTCTGCGCCCACGCCGCTTCGGCCCGTCAGGCCGCAGGGCCGCGCGCTCGCGTTGCGCTAGGTCCGCGCCGGCACGTTGGTCGCCCGCACGAGGCCGTCAACTGCGTAGATGGCCATGCCGGTCTTCACGTCCCGCGCGACGAGGCGACCGACCACAGGAAATGAAACGTCGGTCAACACGTACTGGGCCGCGACCATCCGGCCGGTTAGATCGTGGACAACTCCCGAGTGCGGATCGACGCGGACCCTGGTTTCCCTGACATAACGCTTGAGAGGCTCGCGCAGGTCATAGACCGGCCCGACGCTGCGATTGAAGATCTCGTTCTCCCATATCCCGTAGCGGCCTTCGATTCCGCGGGTCAGGCGACCGGGCCAGAACGCCGTCACCACTGCGTGCTCTCCCACCGCTTGATCGATCCAGTCTCGGTCGCTCGCCGCTCCCGACCGGGCTGCCCAACTCGAGACCGCGCCGTACCTCGCGTTGACGAAGAACCCGAGAACGCCGAGGTTCAAAAGCACGATCGCGGGCAGGAGGACGACGTAGCGGCGGCCGAGCGTCAGGAAAAGGGCACCTACTACGAGGCCGAGGGCCAGAGCGATTGCCCATGAGTAGCTCGGTGCGACCAGCGTCTCGGTGAATCCCCCCCAAGGAATGAGCCCGGGCGTACTCGCCTGCGTGTTTCGAGTTACGACGACTCCAAAAGGCAGAGCCACCGGGAGCAGGGCGGCCGCGAGTGCAGCGACTCCCGCTGTTCGCGATAAACCTGAGCGCTGCCGATCGATCCAGATGAGCAAGGCGATCAAGAACAGCGGAATGACGTGAAACAGGTACCTCTCGTGGATCCGGACTGCCGGCGGCTGGGTGGCATAGGCCGCGACGAGAAGCGTGAAGCATGTGACGACCGTGAGACTCGTGACGGCGAACACGCGGACAGCCTTCGATCGTTCGCGGCCGCGCAAGACATTGGCCGTCAGAACGAGAGCCGCGGCAAAAGGCGCGATGCCCACGTACAGGTCGAGATCCGCCAAGTGGTAGATGAACCACTTTGGGACATCGAGAAGCGAATACCGCTCGAGAACGCTCTCGTATGCACCGAGGAGACCACCGAACCCGCGGCCGCGCAGGAGTTGCAGCGCGATGATTCCCACTGCTGGGGCTGTTAGTGCGACCCACGTCGTGCGGTAGCTCGCAAGACCTCGTCGCAGAGCGCGGGGGACTTGGTCGTCACGCGGCTCGAGCCAGACCCCCAAAGCGATCGCTGCCACGAAAGCCGGTATGAAAGCGACCGCTTCGAGGCGCGTGAGAATGGCGAAGACAATCACGAACAGCGCCACGAGCTGCCGAGCAGCCGTCGGACGCTCGAGCGCCCGAACGATCGCAAGGACCGTCAGGAGGAAGACCGGATAGAAGAGGTTCTCGCTCATGATCGTGGCGGAGTACGCCATGGAGGGAATCTCCACAGCCAAGACTGCGCCGAGCACGGCAAGAGGAGGACTCAGCAAACGGCGGCCTAGGAGGTAGGCGGGTAGCGCAGCGAGTGTCATGACGACGCAGTTGATCGCGCGGGCGACTGCGTACGCGTGCGGCAGGTTGTCGGTGAGTGCGTACGCAGGAGCGATCAGCGCGGGATAAGTGATCCCGAAGCTGAGCTCGTTAAAAGGAACGTCTCGGATCGAAAAGTGGCCGGAGGTGCCGAGACTCTTCGCGAGCTCGGAATAGATCAGTTCGTCAGGGAAAATCCATGGCGCACCAACGACATTGAGCAGCTGCGAATAGCGAACCATCGCCGAAACGGCGATGAACACAGCAAGCCAGATCGACATCGGCACTCTGACAGCGAGATCGCGCAGGCGAAAGAGGCCCGGCCACAGGCGCGCCGACTCAACAGCCGGCCGCCCGACAATCTCTGCCCGCCGGATGGTCACCGCTATCGAGCGTAGCCCGAGCGCAGCGCGGAATCACTCGACCAAAGAGCCGTGCAGTCCGTCCGTTCGTAAGGCACCCTCAAGGAGATTCTGAGCGTCACGGTCGAAAAAGCTCCCGAAGTCTGCTAATGAAGAGGTAGGGAGGTTTTTCAACTGCGGCCGATCCACCTCACCGTCGTCGTAGGGACGCTGGCGGGCGCGACGACTCTGCTGATCAGCGGGCTTACGCTCGTCGATTTCGGCTACGAGAGTTCTTCTCTCCACGTGGCCCTCGAGACGGTGATCGCGGCCATCTCGATAATCGCGGCCCACCTCGTCCACGGGCGCTTTCGCCAGAGTCAAGCGCTCAGTGACCTGGTGCTTTTCTACGCCCTCGCAGCCATCGCCGTGACGACTCTGCTCTTCGCGGCATTGCCCGCTGCACTCGGCAAGGCCTACCCCGACAGCTTCGCGACGTGGGTGCCTCCCGCAGCCGCAGTCGTCGGCTCCTCGCTCCTCTTGCTCGCAGCGACAGCACCCGCGACGCGCGTCAATCTCACCTCGCTCCGGAATCTCGATCGCATGGCGGCCGCCACGATCTTGCTCGCCATCGCGGGAGCGTCAGCAGGCTTGATCGCCGGAGATCGGCGGCCCGTCGCAGGTCCCGCTTTCTCTGCGGGCCACTGGAGCCTCGACGCGCTGCGGAGCCATCCCGACGTGTTCATCAACATCCTCGTCGCGCTGCTCCTCTTTGCAGCCGGAGCCTTGTTCGCTCGGAGGGCTGAGGAGAGCGGCGAAGAGCTCATGACGTGGCTCGCCGCCGGATCGATCGTGGCGGGGTTCGCGCGTTTCAACTTCTTCTTTTTCCCCACGCTCTATTCGAACTGGATCTCGACCGGTGACGTGCTTCGCGTCACCTTCTACGTTCTTCTCTTCATCGGCACGGCCCGGGAGATCTCCGCATATCAGGAGCGCGCCGCGGCGTCCGCCGTGCTCGACGAGCGTCGCCGCATGGCGCGCGACCTTCACGACGGGCTGGCGCAGGAACTCGCATACATCTCGGGGCAGGCAAAGCGCCTGTCGTCCTTGACGGCGGAGTTCGCGGACAACCACATCCAGCTCGAGTACCTGGCCGCGGCGGCTGAGCGGGCCCTCGGCGAGTCTCGCCGGGCGATCGCCGCCCTGACGCTCCCGATGCACGAGCCCCTCCACGTGGCCCTGGCGCACGAGGCCGAGGAGGTCGCCATGCGAATCGGCCTGCGGCTCGACCTTTCGCTCGACCCGACGATCGAGGTCGATCCAGCCACCCGCGACACGCTTGTCCGCGTCGTGCGCGAGGCCGTCTCCAACGCAGGTCGCCACGGACACGCCGGCCAAATCTCCGTCGAGCTAAAGAACGGAGAGGGACTTCATCTGCGGGTCGTCGACGACGGGGAGGGGTTCGACCCCGTCATCCCCGTCACCCGCGGTTTCGGCCTCGTGAGCATGCAAGAGCGAGCTAGAGCACTGGGCGGCGAGTTCCGGCTTGCTTCCCAACTCGGACGCGGCACCGAGATCGAGATCGTCATCCCATGAATCCGCGCGTGCTGGTCGCAGACGACCACCCTCCCACTCGGGCGGGGGTACGAGCCGCCCTCGAGGAAGATGGTTTCTCCGTCTGCGCCGAGGCCTCTTCTGCCGAGGAGGCTGTCGCGGCAGCGCTGCGTGAAACGCCGGACATCTGCTTACTGGATATCCACATGCCCGGAAGCGGTATCGCTGCCGCGGGCGCGATCACCGCAGCTCTACCGGATGCGGCCATCGTCATGCTCACCGTGTCTGACGAGGACAATGACCTCTTCGACGCCATCCAGGCCGGCGCGGCCGGCTACCTGCTCAAAGACACGAACCCCGCACGCCTCCCGCACGCGCTGCGCGGACTTTTGAACGGTGAGGCTGCACTCCCGCGGCCTCTCGTCGCCAAGCTGATAGCCGAGTTCCGCGACCAGTCCGCGCGGCGACGGCTTCCCATCTTCGGGCCAAGGGGAGTCAAGCTCACGAGCCGCGAATGGCAGGTCTTGGAGCTGCTTCAGGAAGGCCTTACTACGAAAGAGATCGGGGCTCGGCTCTTCATCTCAGGCCCCACGGTTCGAACGCATGTGGCCGCGATTCTGCGCAAGCTGCGGGTGCCGACGCGCGAGGCGGCTCTGAAGGTCCTCGAACGGCCCTGACGGCTCTTCGGCCTAGCGGTAGCGGCGCATCGCGCCCTGAGCGACCTTGATCACCCAGACCGAAGTCAGGAAGCAATAGATCAGCGCAGGCAGCGCGATCGCGAAGAGCATGAGCATGACGCCGACTCGCCCTTCGAGAGGCCCCACGTTTTCCAGGAAAGGAACGATCAACTGCGCTAGGACGATTGCGACGCCGACGTGGATGACGACGATGCGGAACCCCGGAGCCAGGCTCGGGAAGCGGGCGTCAATCCAGAGCGCAAGCAGCGCGGCTCCGCCCGCGAAAGCCCCTAGCAAGACGGGAACCGTCACGGGGCTCCTTGTCCACTCATCGCCTGCATAAACAGCCGCATCGGCGTTTCTGTTTCTACCCTTGAGTCCAGGATCAAACCCAGACTTAAGTCTAGCTCGGCGGCCAGACGGCCGCCCGCCTGCTCGGACGACTCTCAGGACGGAGCTAAACGGCGCTTTGCGGGAGCCGATCGGCGGGAGCTCCACGTCCGCGGAGCGCGCGTTGCACGAGCCACGATGCGCAGACCGCGTAGACGACGCCGACGAGCGCATCGACGGCATAGTGCTCGCCCGTGTAGACGACCGCGAAGACAACACCGAGGACGAGCATCGCTTGGGCCGCTTGTCCCGCCATGGGGAAGCCGTGCCTGCGCATGACGATCAGGCCGATCACCGGCCACGCCACGTGCAGCGAGGGCACTGCGGCGACAATGTTGTAAGCGGTCGCGCTGCCCTTCATATCGGCGAGACCCGTCAGGTTGAGGTCGTAGAGCCCCCGCTCGAGGATCGGATCTATGGGGCCAATGAGACCGCGCTCCGCTGCCAGCCAGGGCGGCGCAGTCGGGGCCAGCAGGAAGGTCACCTCCGCCAGCGCCGTGACCGTGAGAAGACAAAGCATCAGATCCGAGAAGCCCTGGCTACGTCGCCACCAGAGCACGAAGGCGAGAAGAAACGGAGCGACGTAGTGCGAGAGATACATCAGGACGGAGAAGACCTCGAGTGCCCCGGTCGCTCCTGCGTAGAGGTGATCCTGCAACCAGACAGTCGGCAAGGTGCCGAATCCGAGCAGACGCTCGGCGTCGATCTGCGGTGTGTAGTGGACCGGCAAATCCAGCCGGTGAGCCAGCTGTCCGCTCAGGCGGTAGGCGAACACGCCGAGGACCACCGGAAGCCAGTCCCGCACGAAACGACCCCCGCGATCGGCGAAGAGCGCCGCCGAGAGCAAGAGAAGAGCGATCGGCCCCACCCCCGGTACGACGCCCTGGCGAGCCACGAGTGTGATCGCAGCGATGCCGAAGAGGAGAAAGAGCACCGCGACGAGTCTCTGGGCGCGGAGACCACCCCCGAGCTGCACATCGGCCAGCGTCTCGGTCGCGACGGTGCGCGCCACGCCTAGAAGGCGTCGAGGAACGAGTAAACGGCCGGCGCGAGCAGGATCACGAACATCGGCGGAAAGATGAGGAAGATGAGCGGGAAGAGGATCTTGATCGGGGCCTTGTGCGCTCGCTCCTCCGCCGACTGGCGACGCCGCTTCCTCATCTCGATCGCAAGGTCTCTCATGATCTGACCGATCGAGACACCCAGCTGCTCGCCCTGGACGATCGCGCGGACGAACGAGCGCATGGCCGGGCTCTCACATCTGGCGAGCATCTTCTTCAGTGCCTCGGTCGTCGAGAGTCCCATGCTCTGCTCCTGGAGAGTCAGACGCAGCTCGTCCCCCAGGGGCCCGGTAAGCCGTTCCGAAGCGGTGCGAAGCGAGCTGTTGAAGCCGAGGCCTGCCTCGACGGTCACGACGAGGACGTCGATCAGCTCGGGCAACTCCCAATCGATCTGCTCGAAGCGCCTGCGTGCGCGATTCCTCAAGATGATCATCGGGGCGGCCCACCCCGCGGCCAGCGCGAAAGGGACGCCGACAAGGACGAACGTCGAGGAAAACGCTTGGGATCCCGCCGCGAGCCAGGCTGCTGGAACAGCAACCGCGCTGAGCATGCGGTAGCCCTGGAAATTGCGCGTCGTAATGTTGTAAAGGCCCGCGGACATGAGCGCCCTTCGCAACTCGACCTCCCGCTTGCCGCCTACCGCTGGCGCGAAGAACGACCCAGCCGCCGCCGCGAGCTCGTCAAACGCATTCCGTACGCCCTTTCCGGTTTCGGCGCCGCGGCCGTGTCCCTGGAAGCCGTACGAGTCGATCTGACCGAGAGTTTCGCCCGTCCGCATACGACGCATTGCGAGCCCGCGTGCCGCGAGTGCGACGGACGAGCCGACCAGGACGAGACCAGTGAGGAGGACGATGATCACGATGGGTTCATACCTTGAAGTTGACGATCCGGCGGATAACGAGTGAACCCGAGACGATCATGATCACGGAGATCACGAGCAAGATTCGCCCTGATGTATGCGTGTACAACGGGCGCAAATACCCCGGGTTCATGAGCGTGATAACGGTGAAGAGACCGAGCGGAAGAAGGGAGACGACCCATCGGGACATGCGCCCTTGGGCCGTGAGCGTCTTGACAAGCCGACGGAGCTCGAACCGCGCACGGACCGTGTCGGTTACTCGGTCGAGGACTTCTGCCGTGTTCCCACCCGTGTCGCGCTGCAGCGTGGCCACGAGAGCGACCTGGTCGAGGTCGCGGTTGTCCATCCGGCGGGCGACAACCTCCAAAGAGTGGTCCAGTGGTACGCCCAGCTGTTCGTCGGCCACCACGCGGCGGAACTCGCTCCGGGAGGGCTCCGGAGCGTCGTCCACGACCACCGAGAGCGCCCCGACGAGGCTGTGGCCGGCTCGCAGTGCCGATGCGAGGACCTGGAGGTTGTCCGGAAGCTGTTCGGCGAACTGGTTTCGCACTTGGTCGACACGGCGGCGGATGAATATGCGGACGGCGAACGGAATCACGAGTGCCGCGAGAGCGAGTAGAACGCTTCCGAAGATCAGCTTGAGAAGCCAGATGGCCCCCATCGTGGCCACGAGAGTCCAGAGCACGAGCTGTACCGGCGGGATGCGGAGGCCGGCGAGGGCGACGTCCTGCTTGAATCTCGCCCACCAGGGCGCGCGGGCCAGCGACCGCTCAGCACCCACGAACACTTTCTCGGGCAGCGGGGAGCTCTTTTCTCGCCGCTCGGGCAAGTAGATGGACACGAATTCCGCCATGCGGCTGCGAAGACTCCGTCTCCTTGGTCGCAAAAGCACCATGAGGGCGCCTCCGACCAGGGCAGCCGACAGCAGGGACGCGCCCAACATCGCCAGGGCGGATTGCCAGAACCTGAAAGACAACGAGGGGTGAAAGGCAGGAGTGGGAGCGAGCGTGAGCTTCGGAGTCTCGTACCCGCTTACCGCAGTCCCCTCGACTCCGGTGATCCTGACCTGCACCTCGACCCGTTGGCCGGGTCCGGCAAGCGAGCGGTAACGCAGAACATACTGGTTCGCAAGCTGAGCCCCGAGCGAGTCGTAGATCCTCGCGAGATCCGCGGGCGAGGTCGCTTCGGAATACTCGCCTCCTCCGCTTGTAGCGAGGGCGCGCAAAGGGCCCGCCTCGAAGCGCCGTGACCGCAGTCCTACGGCGTACAGCCGAGCGTGAGCAGCACTCGCCTGCCCGATGAGAGCGGCGGGCAAGATCCTGCTCGCGGTGTCCGCGCCGTCGGAGAGCAGGACCACGGCACCCGCATCGACTTTTGCGTCCTTGAGAAGTTGCAGCGCGCCAGCGACACCGTCGTACATGCGAGTTCCACCCAGCGTTGCGGGAGACGTAGCCAGCGCAGCATCGATTGATGCCTGGTTTGTCGTCAGCGGCAGAAGCGTGCGAATCTCTCGATCGAACAAGATCACACCGAGCCGCTGGTTCGGCTTGCGTTGCGCCGCGAAAGCCCTTGCGGCCGACATCGCGCCGTCCAGAGCAGCGCCCTGCATGCTTTTACTCGTGTCGATCGCGAGCACGACGCCGAAGGTCTTGTTCGTCTGTTCGGCCGCAACGACCTTCAGGCCGACCACCTCGCGGCCGTTCTCCAGGACGCGGAGCTGATCCGGCGAAACAACCGTCCCTGGCGGAAGGGTCAGCACGTAAGAGCGGTCCGGGAAATGAGCCCCGCCGATCTCCAGCAGAGTGGGCTGGCCCTGGGCCGAAGCCCCCGCCGCGAGCAAGGCCGCGACAGCGACGAGCGGCAAGGCGGCGAGGACCAAGCGCTTCATGCGGATGACACCTCCACCATTTCGCGCTCACGACGGGGACCCCCGAAGAGACTGTTGGGCAGGCTGACTCCGTGCTTCTCGAACTTGTGCAAAAACGCCGGGCGCATGCCGGTCGGCGCGAGCGAGCCCACCACCATCCGTTCCGGCGTGACATGGTCGACCTTGAAAGTGAACAGGTCTTGCAGCGTGATGACATCGGATTCCATCCGCTGGATCTCCGTGATCGCGGTGACGCGCCGAAGACCGTCTTCGAGCCGCTCGAGGTGCAGGATCAGGTCGAGTGCCGAAGACACATGCTGTCGAATCGCCCGCACGGGCAACTCGAAGCCCGCCATCAGCACCATCGTCTCGATGCGCGAAAGCGCATCGCGCGGCGAGTTGGCGTGGACGGTCGTCAGGGACCCGTCGTGGCCAGTGTTCATCGCCTGAAGCATGTCGAGGGCCTCGGCACCGCGAACCTCGCCGACGACGATCCGGTCCGGGCGCATGCGCAGGGAGTTGCGCACGAGCTCCCTGATCGTGACCTCGCCCTCGCCTTCGATGTTCTTCTGTCTCGCCTCGAGGCGGAGCACGTGCCGCTGGTTGAGCTGGAGCTCTGCCGCGTCCTCGATCGTGACGATCCGGTCGGAGTCGGGAATCGAACTCGAGAGCGCGTTCAGCAGGGTCGTCTTTCCGGTGCCGGTACCTCCCGAGATGAGGATGTTGAGCTCCGCGACGACGGAGCGCTGTAGGAACTCAACAGCCTCGGTCGAGAGCGTCCCCAGTCGGATCAGCTCGTTGAGATCGAGCCGCTTCTTGCTGAACTTTCGAATCGTGACGATGGGTCCGGTGAGCGAGAGCGGCGGGATGATCGCGTTTACACGGCTCCCGTCGGGAAGGCGTGCGTCGACCATCGGGGACGACTCGTCAATGCGGCGGCCCACTTGGGCGACCATCTTGTTGATGATGCGGCGCAACTGAGACTCGTCCGCGAAACGCACGGTCGTCTCGTACAGGCGGCCTTGGCGCTCGACCCAGATGTCGAAGGGGCCGTTCACCATGATCTCAGTGATGTTGTCGTCGGCCAGGAGCCGCTCGAGCGGACCATGCCCGAGGATGTCGTCTGCGATCTCGGCGACGAGCCGCTCGCGGTCGTCGCGAGCGATTCCACCCTCTTGCCCGAGATGCTCCCTGATGTCCGCTGTGACCCGGTCGCGCAGGGCCAGCGGATCCATGTGGACGTTGAAGAGCTGGGGCCCCAGATCACCGATGACCGCGAGGTGGATGCGGTTCTTGACCTCGGAGAAGGGATCCCTGCCCGCCGGCGCCGAGGCGATCGGCCGGGCGGTCGAGAGTCGCTCGTGGAGCTCCATTAGCCCCTCCTCCCGATGAGCAGACGCCGGCGACCCTTCTTGCCAGCGTGGTTGGAGTCGAGGCCGCGGTAGCTGTCGGCCAGCTGCCGGAACGCGCGCGCGGCCTCCGAGCGCTCCTTGGAAAGCACGATCGGGTCACCCTCGTTGACCGAGCGGGGAATGTCGCGATCGCTCGGAACAAAGATGTCGGGTGCTCGTCCCATGATCGAGGCCACGTCCTCGGCGGTGATGCCGACCCTCGTACCCGCCCGGTTGAGCACCAGCCGGATCCGCTCTGGCCTGTAGCCCATCAGCTCGAGGGTCTCGAGGCCCAGCTTGGTGTTCTTGAGGGAGAGGGAGTCGAGCGTACCGACGACGCAGACGTCCGAGGAACTGTCGATGGACGCGATCACTTCAGCGGTGAAGCCCGGCGGCGTATCGACGATTACGTAGTCGAACGTGGAGCGGAGCACTGCATACACCTCGCGGAGGAACTCGACTGAGACCACGCTCGCGTGATCGGGTCGCGTCGGTGCCAGGAGCGCACGGACGCCCGAGTGATGCCTGGCGAGGTAAGCGTCGATCTTCTCGGCGTCGAGTGACCCGCCCGACTTCGCGAGGTCGTAGACCGTCTTGTCCGGCTCGAGGCCCAGAGACAGGCCCACGTCGCCGAACTGCAGGTCGAGATCGACGATGACTGCCGTTTGTCCACGCGAGGCGAGACTGACGCCAAGGTTGCAGGAGGTGACAGTCTTTCCTGTGCCGCCCTTAGGGCCGAGGACGCAGATCATCGGCGAGAGCGCCACGCCGGTCGCCACGCCCGTGCCCTGCTTGCGCGCGATCGCCTTGTGCAGCGCGAACGCGACCTGCTCGGGCCCCTCGGACAGCGTCACGAAGTCGTCCGCGCCGGCCTCGAACACCCGGCGGACGAAGCCGTTCTGGGGCGCCGAGCACAGCACGACCACCGGACGCTCGGGCTTTTCCTTCACGGCGCCCTCGACAAGGAAGAGGACCCGATCCGAATAGCCCGCGCAGGCGATCACGAGCAAGTCCGTCGGCGTTTCCTGCAACGTCTTCCAACCCTCCTCGAGCCCCTCGACGACACCGACGATCTGAACATCGTGGTCCGTCGGCAACGCGGCCTGAACCGACTCGAGGTCGACATCCGTATCGACGGCAACGAGAGTCTTCAGCTGGCCGGTCATCGACGGCCTCCGAACGAGTTCAGTGCCGCCACGGCTGGCACGCCCAGCAGCATCGTCTCGGCGGTCACGAGCTCGGGCGCTTCGCCTGCCGCCCCGGAGCGCGGCCGGAGGATCAACCAGATCTTCCCGTGGTCGGCAGCGAAAGCCAGATCAGCGGCTTGTTCGGGGGTGACCTTCAGGGTCACGTTGGTCCCGCGGCCACCGCCGCCGATGCCGCCGCCCGAGCTACCCGGCACGGTGAGGACCGTGATGTCCTCCATCACCACTTTGATGACCGGTCGGCCCTGGCCACTGCCCACGGGGACGCCGTTTCGGTCAACTCGCTGGAGATTGAAGCCGACGAGGACGTCGACGTGATCTCCAACCTGCACCTTGCCGATCAGGCCGTGGGCCGCATCGACCGGCAGCGCGATGGCGCGCTGGTCGCCGACCAGACTCGACCCGATCGAGCTGACGGTGCTCGTCGTAAAGTCCGCGACCGTCAGCTGGTGGCCAGGGAAGATGTCCGCGACGGTCACCTGCCCGCGGAGCGCGGCCGGATCAACCAGGGCCCCATCGAGGAGTTGCCCCTTGGTCGTGTCAACCACCTGGAAGAGCCCCTGGGCGCCGATCGCGTCGCCCGAAGTCCCTTTCGGGATGAGATTCTTCGCCACGAGCACAGTGGCGGCGGTCGACGACTCGTTCACGCTCTCCCGGTACCGGTTCAGGTAAGCGAGGAAGATGATCGCGGCGAGGATCGCGGCCACTCCGGCCAGCACGAAGGTCCCGCTGCGAGTCGAAAGAAGCTTTTGCGCCCATTGCATCTTGAATCCCCTCCTATTGAGTTAGCACCGCGACGCAGGTGCCGAAGGCACTGAAATCGCACGCTGATCCGCCGCCGCCTGTATTGATCGACTCGACGTACTTGATGAAGTGACCGACGATGTAGCCGCCGGTCTTCGTGGGCACAGGGTCGGCACCCGGGCAGGGATCGCCTTGCCCGCCTCCCTGCTTACTGAAGCCGGTCACGTAGAACGAGGCAAAGTTGGTGATCGGGACGACCGCGTTTCCGCTGCCGCTGAACGACCCAAAGGGGGTCACGAACACCGGGATGATGCGCGGATCGCCCTCGGGGATGTCCTCTGGGACGGTCACCTTTCCGTCGCCGTTGACGTCCGTCCAGTTGATCGGGTTGATGCAGCTGTTCACGCCGCCCTGGGTGCGATCGAGCATGCCGTCGTGGACCTGGCCGACTGCGCCTCCCGTCTGCGTTCTCGTGCACAGCCAAGGCTCGGTTTGCGGGAAGACGTAGTACTGGTACGCCTGGCACGGCGTGCCCTTGTTGAGAGCGTAAGTAGGCGTGCATCCGTTGCCGAGCTCGTAGCGAAGGTTCGTTCCTGCGCCGGGGTCGCAATCGATCGCCTGGGTCTGGCTCCCGAGGACCTTCAGAGCTACAGCCGGATCGTTCGGATCCGTCGAGTTCTGCTGCAGGCTCGACTTGACGCCGATGGTGACGCTCAGGTTGTGGGAGCCGAGAGTAAGCGAGTTGGCTCCCGGCCCGATTTCCGAGACCGAGATGTACTCGACCGGATCGCTCCCTGCCCCGGCCGCGTACGAGCGCTGCACGCCGCTCAGCGTGCCGGTGACGAGCCTGCTCACGTTCGTGCCCCAGTTCAGGTCGATGAAATGGGAGACCCCGTCGGCGGGAATCACCGGATAACAACCGGGTGCGCAGGAGGCTGAACCGCTCCCGTTCGTGGTCCAGTAGCCCGCGTTCGCCCCGCTCGTGTTGTAGACCATGCCGCAGCCCTTCGGGCTTTGGCCGCTCGTCGGGCAACCCAGCCCATCGACCTTTACCGCAGCATTGATCCCATTCGGCGGCGCCGCGCTCGGATCGGTTCCGGCAATGGGGCCAAAGTCGATCTTCGCCTTGACGCCCACAGAGCAGCCGGCGTGGAGCAAGAAGTACGGCCCCGAATCGTCGAAGCAGCTTTGGTTGTAGAGGATTGCGTCGCGCACGATCGGCGCAGCTGGGGTCCCTACCCCGGCCGCGCTATAGCCGTGAATGAAGCTCAAGCCCGTCCACGGTCCGACGTCCGCCCCGTCGTAGCACTCGACGAGCACCTGATTGCAGATCTGGCTAAGTGTGCCGCTGGGCGTCCACGACGCGAGACCAGCTAGCGCGATCACGACCCCCGTCCTGGAGCTGGAGAGGTTGACCGGTGCAGCAGTGGTGCTCCACTCGATCAAGTTCTGACCGTTCCGAACCACGGCACCCCCCTTCGTGAGCGGCTGGACGGCCAGGACGGAGTTTGAGTTCGCCTCGTCGATGTAGATGGCCGCGCCGGAGAGGGGGTTGTTGTCAGGAACGCCAACGGGCAACGCTCCTGCGCTCGATTCCTTCTGCTGGATCTGGACCCGCGCGTGCGCGTTGATCGCCGGGACGACGTTCAGCTTGAAGAACCAGGGCAGATCAGCCTCGGTCATTTTCACGTCGACCATCTTCGCGCTACAGGGGCCAGATTCGATCGTGTCGTCGGGCCCCGGGCCGCCCTTCTCGTAGGTCTTGCGGTTGATGCGAACGGTGACGAGCCCGCGGTTGCTCCCCCCGATCTGCGAGTTGTAGACGGAGCTGCCCAGACCTCCGGCCCAAAGGGGGTCCCCGGCGTATCGGCGCGCCTCGCTTTCGATCGCGGCGCTGCCACCCGCGGCGTCGACGAAGCAGGCGTTGAAGAGCCCACCACCGGCGAAGGCGCCTGCGTCCGCCTGGAGCTGGAGATGGCGCTTGTGCTCGAACCAGTTCCCCACCTCGATGACGAACATGAGAAAGATCAGGAGCACGGGAAGCCAGACCGCGACCATGACGAGCACCCCGCCCCGTTCCGTCGTCAGGACGGGTGCTGCTGCGTCTGAAAATCTCACGCGCAAGTCCCGTTCGCCGCGTAGTTGGTGGGCAGCGCCTCGAGGCGCATTCGCGCCGTCGTCTCGATGGTCGTGGTGCCGATCGACAGGCGCTGGCCCAGGAAGGGAAGCCAGTTGTAGTCGATCGATGTACGCACCTCGACGGGGTCGCCGACATTCGAAGTTCCGTTCGGGAAGCAAATGGTCACCTGCATCGGATCTGGCATCGAGGCGGTGCCGCCGTTCCTGAGCTGGTCTGAATCGGCCTGAGAGCGAATGTAGTCCTGGAGGGTTCCCGACGATCCTGGGTTCTTGTTGACGACTGCCCAGCGGGCGCCCTCGTTTGCCAGATGGGTCTGGTCGATCCATGAACTGAAGGCGGTTCCGAAATCGAGGACGCCGAGCAGGATGATGAGAAGAAGCGGCAGGACAAGTGCAAACTCGGTGATTGCGACCCCGGACTCGTCGCGAGGGCTCGGAAGGGATTTCGGTCTTCGCATTGCAATTCGCGCTGACCTCATCCGGGCCGAAATCAACTGCCCGCCACAATCGTGCCGAGCGAGCTCGCGATCAGATTGAGGAACGAAGCAACGTTCGCTCCGACGAGGCTCAGTGCACCCATACAGAAAATCGTGAGCAACGCGAGGATGAGCGCGTACTCGACCAGGGCCTGGCCTTCCTCGCAGCCACCGCCGCGTAGCAACCGCGGTCTGATTTCCCTCGCTTTGATCATGCACTTCCCTCCCAACGATTCGCGATGCTCGCCGTCGAGCCGCTGACCCGCTTTGTTCAAATCCGCTCTTCCTCTGACCCTCGCGCGCCGCCCGCGAAATAGCTCAAAAAGCCAGCGCAGGCGGCGCAGAGGATCCGTACCTCTAGCTTCCTGCGACGCTTCCGAGTGCGCTCGCGATGGAGTTGAGGATCGTGCTCACGTTGCCACCGAGCAGCTGGAGCGCGCCGATAGCGAATACGGCGATCAGGGCGAGGATGAGCGCGTACTCGACGAGCGCCTGGCCCTCCTCCCGATCGCGCGCCGGCCAGTTACAGAAACGGACGACGAGCTTCGTCATGCGGATTCACCTCCTCCCCTAATGCCGCGTATGGGGATTGATTTAGCTCTATGCGCGGTCTCGCCGAACCCGCTGAAAGGCTGGTTCTCGCCCACCCTTCTGGTGGTGCTAGTGGAACCGCTCAGGAGTTAGTACTTATGCATGCGCGAGGGACGACTCCCCGGGCGCTTACTGCGGCTCGGTATTGCCATCGTTGTGCTCGTCCGCGCGCTGGGAGCGCGGGACGAGGAGAGCGCGGCGGACCACGCCGCACGGGGGACAGAATCGGCGCCTGCCGGGAAGCGCGCCTCTGTGCCGCTGGCTCGCGCCCGCACTGGTATCGCGAGTCTTTTCGCAGGTGTGTTGCTGCTCGCCGCCGGAGCCTCTCTGGGGGGTGCATACGCGGCGTGGGGCGAGGACGCCCTGACCGACGCCGGCGCGGTGGCCGGGTCGTCTTCGTCGGCTGACTACACCACCACCGATGCTGCGGCCGATACGACAACGTCAGCCACGACCGAACCGGCGCCCGTCGTAGACCCCGTACCGGACACGACAACGGCGGAAATCCCAACCACGATCACGCCCGACGGGACGTCCGAGGCTGGGGAAACCAATACCGCGCTGCCACCGGTAGATACCTCCACCGGTGGCAGCGCACCGACGGAGACTGTCCCACCGCCGGCGTCCGCTCCCGGGTCGCCCGGGCCCGTACTTACCTCGAAGCACGGGAACCGACAGCCCGAAAGCACCGAGGGGGCCTACCCAACCATTTGGCTTCTGCGAGCGCTTCCGGATCCGACACCGCCGGCGAAGCGCCTCGCGCCGGGCTTCGCCCGGGAACTGAGGCAGGTTGCTGCGGCGGCCGGTGTCCAGTGGTGGATTGTTCTAGCCGTCGTGCGTGCGCGCGGCGGCGACGGAGCCGTTCCTGCCGGCTCCCTCCCACTCGAACGTCTCGCAGATCGGCTGACTCTCCTCCACGCCGACATTCACCCGCGCAGGGCCGTGCTCGGTCTGAGCAAAGGCGATCGGACTTTCACGGATCAGGTGATGGCGCTCGCTCGGTACGACCGCGCAGTCGGGCTGCGTGCGCTCGTGCGAGGGCTCGAGTCGGCGAAGCCTCGACTGGAGCGGAGGATCCTGCGAGACGAGCGCATTGACATCTACGCCGGGGGGCGGGCCGACATCGCAGCGCACCGCGTCAACGTCCGAATCCTCGTGCTGATTCGTTATCTGCGCGTGACGTTCAGGCAGGCGACCGTCTCGAGCCTCTTCACGGGGCACCGCTATTTCGCTCGTCCGGGCGTTGTCTCCGCGCATATGTCCGGGCTCGCAGTGGACATTGCCGGAGTCGCCTGGACTCCGATCAGCGGCCACCAGGCGCCGAACGGCGTGACGGAGAAGGCCGTCAAGGCCATTCTTCTCCTCCCAGCCGAACTGCAGCCGCAGCAGGTGATCTCGCTCCTCGGGCTCGGCGGTCCGTCGTTCCCGCTCGCGGATCACTACGACCACATCCATATTGGCTACTAGGGTCCGGCCGGCCGCCTCGGGGGCCGCATCTCTCGAGTCCCCGCCTTCGGCGCTGCGCGTCTTCGCCGTAGTCACCTGGCCGGTCAGAAAGCTCTTGGGTGGCCTCGACGGCCTCGTCGCCGTACTGGATCGCAATCCGGTGAGCAATGCGGCAGGGGCCGTTCGCGTTCGCCGCGGTCTGGCAGCCCTGATCACGGTCTTCGCCATGGTCTATGAGGTGCAGAGTGCGCTGCACGGTAGCCTGATCTCTCCAGTCGCCATCCTCATGCTCATGGTCGCCTTCGCCGTGTACACGAACCGGGGAGGGCGTTTCCTGCGCGACTGGGTCCCCGTCGTGCTTGGGCTCGTCGCCTATGGAGCCACGGTCTCGGCTGTGCCGTCGCTCGGCCTCGGAATCCATTACTTGCCTCAGATCGACGCCGACCGGGTTCTCGGGTTCGGAACCCTCCCGACTGCATGGCTCCAGGACCACCTGTATCAGGGAGGGACCGGGCCGCTTGAAGTGTTCTCCGTGGCCATGTACCTCTCGCACTTCATCGCCCCGCTCCTGCTGGCGTTTCTCATCTGGGCGGCGTGGAACGGCCGTGGTTTCGCCGACTTGCTCTTCGGCCTCCTTGTCGTCTCCATTCTTGGCAGCATCACGTTTCTGCTCGCGCCGACCGCGCCGCCCTGGCTCGCTGCCGAGCAAGGGCTCATCGCGCCCATCCATCCGATCATCAAGGACGGCCTCATCGATCTACACCTGAACACGCTTGCCGCTCACAAGGGTGATGCCTCGAGCTACAACGTGGCGGCCGCGATCCCGTCGCTGCACGTCGCGTGGCCGGTACTGGCCCTGCTCGTGATCCGAAAGCATCGCCTCCCCCGCTGGCTCTTCGCCGTGCAGGGGCTACTCACGGCCGGAGTCGTGTTCGCCGTCGTCTACACGGGCGAGCACTATCTCGTTGACGCCGTTGTCGGCGTCTTCTACGCGCTCGCAGCCTGGTGGCTCTTACAACGCGCCCTGGGAGCCGGACGCGTGCTGCGAGCCGCAGCTGCGACGTCCGACTAGGTCCTTGGGTTCCAGGATCGCCACGCTCAGGCGTTCTGACGGGACGCTCGTTTGCGAACGGTGCGTTCTTGCTTTCTCGGCACCGGCGCGGATGAAGGGACTGCTGGGGCGCAAATCGCTCCCTGCGGGCGAGGGCGTGCTTCTCCGGCCGGCGGGCTCGATTCAGACCATGTTCATGCGCTTCGCCATCGACGCCGTTTTCCTCGACCGGGACCTGAGAGTCGTCGACGTAATCCCGAACCTGCGTTCGTGGCGGCTCGCGGGTCGGCGCGGCGCCCGGACCGTACTCGAGCTTCCTGCAGGGGAGGCGTCGCACCGCGGCATCCGGCCGGGCGAGCGGCTCGTGCTAGGCGAAGAAGAGCGCCACGAGCCCGCCGAACGCTAGGAACGGTCCGAACGGGATCGTTCGCCGCCGCGCTTCTTGTCCTCCGCGGAGGAGGATGGCGCAGGCGACGAGGAAGACGGCCAGCAAGGCGACGACCAGGGCAGAAACGACCGCAGCTCCGAGGCCCGCGCCGAGGAGCAGCGCGAGCTTCACGTCCCCCATTCCCATCCCCTGCGGATAGACGAGGATCGGGAGCAAGAAAAACAGCGCCGCGCCGATCGACGCGAGCACCCATTCGAGTCCTCGATCCGGGAAGAAAAGGAGCTGGGACGCCAGGACGACAGCCGTGGCCGGCAGGACGATGCGGTCCGGGATGATCCGACGCTCCAGGTCGATCACCGATAAGACGAGCAACACGACTGCGAAGAAAGATCCGATGAAGGCCTCCGGCTCGAGCCCGAACCGGGCGAAGCAGCCGGCGACGAGGACGAGCCCCGCAAACGCCGCTGCGGCGTTCCGCGTCCGAAAAGCAGGCGACTCGATTGCGGCGCCGACCGGCGGACCTTCGCTCGGGGTGGACAAACTAGTGCCGCTCCGCGCGCACTTCGTTCAGACCGACGTGCATGCGCTCGAGGTTCGCCGCGAGCTCGTCGAAGGACTCCCACTTGGGATGGACGTGGAGGTTCGTGACCTCCGGGATGTGGTCGTCCTCCGCAACGAGCACTACCGTCGTGCCGGCATGCAAAGCCTCGACCACCGCGGCGGTACGCGCGGCCTCGGACAGCGAGCCCGTGGCGTCCAGGATCAGCACGTCAGGGCGATTTCTCTCGACGGTCGGGAGCACGTCACTGACCTTGCGGAGCACGGAGACCTTCAGCCCGGCTCGCGCGAGGAGGAACCCGGCCATCCGCTGGAAGCGGCGGTCCTGAGCCGCCACGAGCACATGGAGGCGATGGAGCGCCTGGACGTTCCCCAGGTCCGGAGGAGCTTCTGACATCGGTGATTCCTGCCTGCCTGAATTTCCTCGCTTCAGGCATGCGGGTACACCGCCCAACGGGAGGGATGAAACAGGTCCTTGGTCGGGTGTGGCCGCTGGTGGCCGGCCACCCTAGACGTATTCGTACAGCGGGCTGTCGACGAGGCCGTGCTCGTAGGCATATCGAGCCGCCTCGGTTCTGTTGGCGAGATCGAGCTTCCGGTAGATGTTGGTGAGGTGGAACTTCACCGTCTGCTCCGTCACCCAGAGCTCCTTGCCGATGGCCGAGTTCGAAAGGCCTCGTGCGACCGCTTTCAGGATCCCAAGCTCTCGCTCGGTCAAGCCGCTGGCTTTTCCGACCGCGGCGTCGCTCGACTCGGGAACCCCGATCGCGTGGAAGACGGTGCCTTCCACCGCCTGCCGGATCGCCGACGGAAGGTCCACAGGGTTGACGCTCTTGACGATGTAGCCGCTCGCTCCATGCCGAAAAGCTGCCTGGATGTGCTCCGGATCGCTGAAGACCGAGAGCACGATGACCTTCACCTTCGGACAATGCTTGCGGATCCCGTCCAGGCACAGAAGCCCGTCCATCTGTGGCATCCGCATGTCGAGCAAGACGACGTCGGGACTCAACCGACGTACGAGTGGAAGCACCTGGCTCCCGACCGATGCCTCCCCGACGACCTCGATGTCTTCCGCCGGCTCGAGGGCATGTCGGATGCCCTCGACCATCAGGCGGTGATCGTCCGCAATAAGAACCTTCATGGCCGCAGCTCTCCCCTTCCGCTTTGACTTCTCTCCCACAAGAATCCAAA
>WNFU01001254.1_pt1 | contig 35601 bp, 38 predicted proteins | sample 5400121 | NCBI WGS metagenome assembly WNFU01 (sample SAMN13153360, study PRJNA577476) | soil metagenome | isolation source: 100 cm soil or saprolite under grassland replicate 1 | place: USA:California | collected 2016-06-15
TCTATCTGCCGTTCAACCGCGACTGCCTGCGCGGTGCCTTCGTGCCGGCCAAGCGCGGCACGAAGCCCCCGAACGAGCGCGGCCACTGGCTCATCGTCCAGGATCAGAAGCTGATCGTCATCCCGGACGGCGAGAGCTTCCGGCTTCCGGCGGGCGAGCGTCCGGCGAAGCTCGACGGCGCGCTCGGCGAGTCGCTCTGGCTGGGGACGCTGGGCGGCGACACCGAGTGCTGGGTCGCGCCGCTGCCGCGCGATGTCGTCGTGCCCGAGGAGTTCCACCGGGAGACGCTGGTGCCGATGCAGGGCACGCGCCTGCCGGACGATCTCCTCTCGCTCGGTGGCATGGCCATGCAGGCCCTCTGGTGGGAGTCGACCAGCGGCTTCTGTCCCCGCTGCGGCGACCCCACCGAGCGCCTCGCGGGCGAGTGGGGCAAGCGCTGCCCGCGCTGCAAGTACGAGCACTACCCTCACCTCCACCCGGCGGTCATCGTCGTCGTGCGCGACGGCGACCGCGTGCTGCTCGCGCGCAAGGGCATCTGGGCGCCCGGCCGCTATGCGCTCGTCGCCGGCTTCGTCGACAATGGCGAGTCGCTCGAGGGCGCCGTCGCCCGGGAGGTGAAGGAAGAGGTGGGCGTGGACGTGAAGGACATCACCTACGTCGGGAGCCAGAACTGGCCCTTCCCGAGCCAGCTCATGGTCGGCTTCGTCGCCACCTACGCGGGCGGCGAAATCCAGGTCGACCCGGAGGAGCTGGAAGACGCCCGCTGGTTCCCCTGCTCGAGCCTCCCCGGGCTTCCTTCGCGCCACAGCATCTCGCGCTTCCTCATCGACAACTTCGGCCGCTGATTCGTCGAGGGTAAAGGAAGTGCGTTTCTTCCTCGCGAGGGGCCGAACAACATCGCGGTGCAACTGTTCAGCTTTCGAGCGCAGTTTCATGCGCCCCATGTTCGAGTGACGGGCGTTCGTGAGGTGAAGGAGGCGTCCATGCCAAACAGGGTGAGGGTCAATCTCGCGAATCCGGCGGAGCTACTCGAGCTTCCGGGCATCGGACCCGAACAGGCCCGGGCCATTCTCAAGTTTCGCGCCGAGCACGGGCCCATCCAGGATGCGGGCCAGCTCGCGAAAGTCCTGCGCGCGTGGCCCGTCCCCGAGGCGATGTGGGAGCGCGTGGCGTTCGATCCCGCGGACTCCACCGCGCCCGAAGCGCCGGGCGCCTAGGAGGCCGACACTCCTCGGGCTGCCGCTGGCGAAGCCGGCGCAACAGGCGTCTAATCAGCGTACCGCCACACCGGGTGAAGGGTGGCGTCGTCAAGGAGGCCAGCCATGGTGATCCGCATTACTTGGGGCAAGCTTCGGGCAGGCGCGTGGGCCGAGTACGAGCGTACCTACCGGGAGAACGTCCTCACCAAAGGTAAGTCTCTCAAGGGCCTGCGCGGCCGCTGGCTGGCTCAGGACGCGGCCGACAAGGACACGGGATTCGCGGTGAGCCTGTGGGACAACACCGCGGACATGCAGGCCTACGAGCAGAGTGCGCTCTACCGGGAGATCATGACACCGCTCCAGCCGTTCTTCGTCGGTGAGTACAAGACGTATCGCTGCGACGTGAAGTACACCAACGTCAGCGCGTAGTCGCCAGGGGCTGACGTTCGGCCGGGCATCAGTGCCGAACGTCAGCCAGGCGAGGCCCCGGCGGGGACGGGGAGCTCGGCGCCGCACTTCTGACAGGTTCTTAGCGCCGCGCTCGCGTTGAACCTCTGGATGACCGCGCGCAGCTCCACCTCGATGTTCGCGCACGAGAACGTGGCCTCGTGGAGCTGGCCGCCGCACCGCTCGCAGAACCACGCGAGCCGGTCGAGCTCGTCGGGCCGGCGCTTGCGCTCGATGACAAGCCCCCAGGTGTCCGACGGGCGGACCGGGCAGTGCGGCGTGCCCGCGCGGCAGAGCATGACTTCGCCCTCACGCACCTGGATGTCGCGCAGCTTGCCATCGGCGTCGATGCACCGCACCGTGATGTCGCCCTTCAGCTGGTAGAAAATCTCGTCGCCCGGATCGATGTGGAAGTCGTTCCGCGCGTTCGGCCCGCGCACGATCTGATAGATGAACTCGCTCTCGGGAAACACCTCCTTGTTCGCCACCGGCCCGCTGAACAAACTCTTGTTCTCCTCAATCCACCGCATGAGATGAACCGGCGCAATATTCCCCATCGACCCCTCCCCACGAAAACGTCCGCCATCCTACCCCGCGGAGCCGTCATCGTCTACACGGGTCGCCGCTGGTCGCGGGTCGGGTTGACGGACGGGGTCGGCGCAACCCGTTCCCTCCAAGCGACGACGGAGGCAATGCGCATGCTGGAGCCCAGCCATGAAGGGTTGGCGGGCGCGTGCGGCGTGGTCGCGCGACCCCGCCCGTCAACCCGACCCGCGACCGGCGGCGACCCGTGTAGACTGCAACGCTCAGCGTTGAACCTCCGCGACCCAGGCGGTCGTCCGTCCACCCACGGTGAGATAGCGGATGCGCTCGCCGCGCACCGTCATGGGACTCCGCACCCGCTTGCTCCACCGCGTGTGGAAAAGCCACTTCGCCGGGAACCGGTCGCTGTCGGCGCCGACGCGAACCGCCGTGGCGACGACCGCACGCAGCCGCCCGCGGAGCCGTCCGATCTCCGCCGCCGTGAGGGTGTGCGCGCGCCGGCGCGGGTCGATACGGGCCTGGTAGAGCACCTCGTCGGCGATCCAGTTCCCGACGCCCGCCGAGAAGGACTGGTCGAGCAGCACGGCCTTCACCGGCGCCGCGCGCTCGCCGAAGAGCGCGCCGAGTTGGCGGACCGGCGGCAGGTCGCGGAGGGCGTCGAAGCCGAGCAGGCTGATCGGCGGCTCGGCGGGCGGGTCGTGGCGCAAACGCATACGGCCCAGTCGCCGCGCGTCGCGGAACGCGACCTCGCCGCCGTCCCCGAGCACGAGAAGCAACTTGAGAAAGCGGGGCGGCCACTGCCCCTCACGCGCCCTGCGGCCTTCCATCACGAGCCGGCCGCGGCGGCGGCCGCGGACCTCGATCCCGCCGGCCATCCCGAAGTGAAAGCATGGCCAGGGCCGGCGGTCGAGCTCGAGCCAGAGGTGCTTGCCGTGGCGGCGGGCCGCGATCACCCGACGACCCAGCAGAGCCCGCCGCACGCGCGCCGGGCTCACGCCCTGGAACACGATGGGATCGCGCACGCAGCGGACGGCGACGATTCGCCGCCCGACCGCGACGCGGGCGAGCAGGCGGCGGGCGGCTTCGACCTCCGGGAGCTCGGGCATCGGGCGGTAGTGTACGATGAGATCCCCGCGAAGGGGCCGAGGCAGCCGACCGGTGCAACGTGCTACCCTGCGACCCTAACCTGAACCAGTGAGGACCCGGCGATGGCGCGAATGACCGGTGGTGAAGCGATCGTGAAAGCTCTCGCGCGGGAAGGCGTGCAGGTGGCGTTCGGCCTCCCCGGAGTCCAGCTCTACGGCATCGTCACCGCGTTCCGTGACGAGCCCCTCCGCTTCATCACCGTGCGTCACGAAGGGTCATCGAGCTACATGGCCGACGGCTACGCGCGCGCCGGCGGCGGCATCGGCGTCGCGGTGGCGGTGCCCGGTCCCGGTCTGCTCAACGCCTCGGCGGGCCTCAACACCGCCTACTCCGCCTCCTCGCCCGTGCTGATGATCTCCGGCCAGATCCCGCGCAACCAGATCGGCAAGAAGATCGGCGTGCTCCACGAGCTCGATAACCAGCTCGACGCGCTCGCCGGCTCCACCAAGTGGCGCCGCAGCATCCTCGAGGTCGCGGATGCGCCGCGGATCGTCCACGAGGCTTTCGGCCAGCTACGCAGCGGGCGGCCGCGGCCGGTCGCGATCGACATGCCGTGGGACACGATGGAAGAAGAGGTCGACGTGACGCTCGTGCCGGGCGGCCATCCGCCACGCGCCGCGGCGCCGGCCGCCGACATCGATCGGGCGGCCGAGATGTTGCTGCGCGCCGAGCGCCCCGTGATCTACGCGGGCGGCGGTGTCCATCTCTCGGGCGCTCACGAGGCGCTCGCCGCTGTCGCCGAGCTTCTCCAGGCCGGCGTCGTCGAAACGGCCGAGGGTAAGGGCGCCATCAGCGACGCCAGCGATCTCTCGCTGGGCGCCGGGCTGTTCCCCAAGAGCCCCCTGCGTGGCTATCTCGACGTCGCCGACGTCGTCCTCGCCGTCGGCAGCCGGTGTGCGCTCGCCGCGTTCAAGCCGGACCAGCAGGTGATCCAGCTCGACGCGGACGCCGAGGAGATCGGGCGCAACCACAAGAAGACCTTCGGCCTCGCCGGCGACGCGAAGGCCACGCTCGAGAGGCTGCTCGAGCGGCTGCGCGGAGGCGGTACGCCGCGTCCGTCGCGCAAGGCCGAGCGGGAGAAGCTTCGCGCCGAGGTCGGCGCGCTGATGACCCAGGAGCCGAACTCCTCGATCCTGCGATCGCTCCGCCAGGGCATTCCCGAGGATGCGATCGTCGTGGCCGGCATGACGCAGATCGGGTACTACTCGCGGCCATTCTTCCCGGTCTACCGCCCGCGGACCTACATCACGTCGTCCTATTCCGGCAATCTCGGCTTCGAGTACCCGACTGCGCTCGGCGCCAAAGTGGCGTGCCCCAACCGCCCGGTGGTCCTGGTCGCGGGCGACGGCGGCTTCCTCTACTACGCGCAGGAGATGGCGACGGCCGTCCAGCAGCAGATCAACGTCGTCGCGGTGGTCTTCAACGACAACGCCTACGGCAACGTCGCGCGCGACCTCGACGAGCACTGGGGCGGGAAGTTCGGGGCGGAGCTCCACAACCCGGACTTCGTTCGCCTCGCCGAGGCGTATGGCGCCGTGGGTCGGCGCGCCAAGGAGCCCGCCGAGGTAGGCCGGCTCATTGCCGACGCGATCCAGATGGACCGGCCCGTGCTGATCGAGGTCCCGGTGGGGCGGATGGCGCGACCGGTGTTCTTCTCGCCGCTCAAGACGCTGCCCCGCTATCAGCACTGAGCCCGGCGAGGCACGAAGGAGAGCCCGATGGAATTCGAGTACTCGAAGAAGACAAAGATGTACATGGAGCAGCTCACCGACTTCATGACCAAGTACATCTACCCCAACGAGCGCGTCTTCCACGACCAGCTCAACGCCGGGCCCACCCGCTGGCAGATCCCGCCGATCATGGAGGAGCTGAAAGCGACCGCGCGCGAGCGCGGGCTCTGGAATCTCTTCCTGCCCGAGAGCGAGCGCGGTGCCGGGCTCACCAATCTCGAGTACGCGCCGCTCTGCGAGATCATGGGCCGATCGCCCATCGCGCCCGAGGCCTTCAACTGCTCGGCGCCCGATACCGGCAACATGGAGACCATCGAGCGCTACGGCGGTCCGGAGCAGAAGCAGCAGTGGCTCCAGCCGCTGCTCGAAGGCAAGATCCGCTCCGCGTTCGCGATGACCGAGCCGAAGGTCGCCTCGTCGGACGCGACCAATATCGAGTCGTCCATCGTCCGCGACGGCGATGCCTACGTCATCAACGGGCACAAGTGGTGGACCTCGGGCATCGGCGACCCACGCTGCAAGATCCTCATCTTCATGGGCAAGACCGACGCGAAGAACCCCGACCGCTACAAGCAGCAGTCCATGATCCTGGTGCCGCGCGACACGCCGGGCATCAACGTCCTCCGCATGCTGACCGTGTTCGGCTACGACGACGCGCCCCACGGCCACGGTGAGGTGCTCTTCGAGAACGTCCGCGTGCCCGCCTCGAACATGCTGCTGGGCGAAGGACGCGGCTTCGAGATCGCCCAGGGCCGCCTCGGTCCCGGCCGCATCCACCACTGCATGCGCCAGATCGGCGTCGCCGAGCGCGCGCTCGAGCTGATGTGCACGCGCTCGCAGAACCGCGTGGCGTTCGGCAAGCGGCTCGCCGAGAACGACATCACGCTCGAGCGCATCGCGCAGTCACGCATCGAGATCGACCAGGCGCGGTTGCTTGTCCTGCACGCGGCCTACATGATGGACACCGTCGGCAACAAGGCCGCGAAGCAAGCGATCGCGGAGATCAAGGTGGCCGTGCCCAACATGACGCTTCAAGTTGTCGAGCGCGCCATGCAACTCCACGGCGGCGGCGGCGTGAGTCAGGAGTTCCCGCTGGCGTCGATGTGGGCGCACTCGCGCACGCTACGCTTCGCCGACGGACCCGACGAGGTGCACCGGCGCCAGATCGGCCGGCTGGAGCTCCGCAAGCACGGTTGAGCTGAGCGGTGCGCGACGGATCGTCATCGGCCTGGAGGCTGCGCGGGTGACCCTGGCGGCCTCGGTGCCCGACACGTGGATCGGCACGCTCGTGCGGACAGTGCGCGAGTCCAAGAAGATCCGCGCCGTCGATGCCGCGCGCGAGGAGGAGGCGGTGGCGATCGCCTGCGGTGCCGGCCTCGCGGGCGGACGCGGCGCCGTGCTCATCCAGAATGCCGGGCTCTTCAACTGCGGCGGCGTCCTGGCCGGGCTCGTGCAGCTCTATCGCATCCCGTGCTTTTTCATCGTGTCCTATTGCGGTGACGGGCGTGACCCGATGTACTACCACGCTCCGAAAGGGCGCGTCACCGAGCCGACGCTTTCGGCCTGGCGCGTACCCTTTGCCATCGCCGATCGTGCCGCCGACGTCGAGGGCCAGGTCGTCCGCGGCGTCGAGGCGGCCGTCGAGTCGCGCGGTCCCTTCGTGCTGCTGATCGCGCCCCCTCCCTACATCTTCCAGTCCTGATACCAGGTTGAATCGGCGCCCACGCCTTCGCGCGCGACCTTCACGTCGATCACGTACGGGCGATTGTCACGGGTGGTCCGCTCGACGCCGCGCCGGAGGGCTGGCTCGAGCTCCTTCAGCGTCTTGACGGTCTCGCCCTCCACGCCCTGGGAGCGGGCCAGCGCGGCATAGTCGGTCGCCGGGGCGTCGAGGTAGAGTCCGGGGTATTTTCCGGTGTGCACCATCTTGCTGTCCGGGACCTCGCGCGCCCAGTTCGTTCTGACGACCTGATAGGTCTCGTTGTTCGAGATCACGGTCAGGATCGCGGTGTTGTACCGAGCCATCGTCCAGAAGCCCGCCGCGCTGTACGTCAAGGCGCCGTCGCCCAGGTGAAGCACGACCGGCCGCTCGCGGCCGACAGCGATCTTGGCGCCGATGGCCGCGCCCACGCCGAATCCCAGCGAGCCACCGCCGCTGCGGGTCCAACCCATCGCGTCATGCCCGAACGGCAGGAGCGTCGTCCGCGCCGTCGAGCTCTCCTGGACCATGACGGTGTTTCGCGGCAGCAGCTGCGCCAGGTGCGCCTCGAGCACGCTCGGATGCACGATCGTGTCGTGCTCGTGCTCGCGCACCAGGTCTTCCTCCCGCGAGATCAGGAGCTTCGCGTACGCGCGCACCTTGCCGCGCTGCCGGGCCCAGCCCGCGGCCTTGTCGGAGGCGTGCAAGCGCGTCAGGGCTGCAGTGAGGCTGCGGAGCGTCTCGGGCAGCTCGCACTGCGCGGCAATGTCGAGCGGATAGTGGCGGCCCATGAGTAGCGGGTTGGGCCCGATTTGTATGACGAACGGCTCGGCGACGCTGCCGTGCACGCCCTGGCAACCGACGAGGAAGACCAGGTCCGGCTTCAGGCCCGTGACCTTCTCGAACTCCTTGGAGACCGGATACATGCCGCAGTAGAGCGGATGCCGCGTCGGGAAGTTTGCGAAGATCTGCCGGGTGCTGAATGCCGGCGCCTCGAGCGTCTCGGCCAGACGCACGGCGTCGGCCGACGCGCCCTCGCGCCACACGTCGTCACCGAAGATCAGCACCGGGCACTGCGCCTCGCCGAGCTTCCGAGCAATCGCCTCGACCGTCTTCGCGCGTGCCGGCCCGGGGCGCTCGATCTGATACCCCGCGGCTTCCCCGATCTTGGCTTCCAGTCCTTCGCGCAGGAGCAACTCGGCGCTGATGGAGAGGTAGACCGGACCGGTCGGCGGCGTGGTGGCTTCGCGGAGCGCGCGAGTCGTCGCGACCGTGATGGCCGCCGGGTTCGCCGCCACCTGATAAGCGGCGCGCGCGTCCTTGGTGATCGGGCGCATCGATTCGGCCTGGGTCAAGCCCGGGAACGGAGCGAGACCGCGGAAGTCCTGAATCTCGGACGCCCAGTCTCCGGCGATGACCAGCAGCGACGAGCCGGCGATCTGGGCGTTGAAGAGCTGTCCGGCCAGCTGGTACGACCCGCCCATCACGTGCGCGATGACGACGCCGACCTTGCCGCTGATCCGGTGGTAGCCGTCGGCCATCGCCGCCACGAGCCCCTCGTGCTTGCCGACGATGAGCTTCTGGTCATTGTCCTCCGAGAGCGCCGCGAAGATCCCGGTCTCTGCGGAGCCCGGATTCGTGAAGAGATAGTCGACCCCCGCGTCCTTCAGGGTCTGGATCAGCAACATCCCGCCGGTGCCGGTCACGGTCTTGCGCATGGTCTCCCTTTCTGTCGGATCAGCGAGCGGCTGGTAGACACGCGCGGGTCGCCTCGAGCGCCTCGCGCGCGACCTCGTCGGCCGGACGCGCCCACGCCGCCGGGTTCGGCGCCTCGTAGCTCATGAACCCGCGATATCCCTTGCGGTCCAGGAGCGCGAAGATTTCCTTGAAGGGTACGCTTCCCCGGCCGGGCGGCAGCCGATCGAGCGCCTTGCCGGGCTCGAGCCCGGTGCGCGGAACATCGCTGTACTGCACGTACGCGATCTCGGCGAGCGCCACGTCGTCGATCGCAGACAGGGTGGCGCCACTCCGCCCGAGGTGATACGTGTCGAGCAGAAGCCCGCAGCTCGGGTGCGCGGCCCTGGTCACGACCCCGCGCATGACGTCGAGGTTGTTGAGCTGCTCGGCCTGCGAGTTGAACTCGATCGCGAGCTTCACGCGGTGCGCGGCCGCGATGTCGCCGGCTTCACGGACGTTGGCGGCGGCACGGGCCAGATCGCCCCGACCCCGATCCGACGCGCTCATCACCGTCGAGCACCCGAGCTCGGCCGCCCATCGGCAGGATTCGGCGAAGGCCTGCAGCAGCCGCCGGCGCTCGCTGTCATCGGCGAATATCCAGCCCATCTCGACCCCGACACACGCGACGCGGAGGCCGCTCGCCTTCACCAGTTTCAAGACTTCTTCGGCCGACTGGCCCGTCTCGGCGGCGCGGGCGAAGTCGACGCGACGGAGCTCGACGCCGTCCCAGCCCGCCGCCCGTGTGATGCGGAGGAGGTCCGGGAGCGGCGTCGAGTCGAGAGTCCAGGTGTGGAGCGCGAGCATCGGCGTCATGGCTTGGTCGTCGCGGGCGCGGCCGCCGGCGCCGGCTTGCTGCCCTCTGGCGGATTGGCCTTGGCGAACGCCACCGCCTCCTTCACTTCGGCCTCGGCCTGCTTGACCAGGTCGAGCGCTTTGGTGCGATGCCCGCCGAAGGGGTGCTCCGCTCGCTCGAGATGCCGCTGCGCCTGCTCGAGGGCCCTGGCCGCGGCGTGGATCTGGTGAAGTCCCGCGCGCGTCGCCGTGGGTGGCTTCTTGTCCTGGGAGGAAGCCAGCGTTCCGAGTCCGAGGATGCACCCGATCGCCAGCACGACAGCGACGAACACGCTCCGTTTGAGCATCCGCTCCTCCCTGGTCGAGACCGGCCTCAGCGGCCGTGAGGTCACCCGGCGGGGTCTGGGACGACGCCGCGACCTGATCTGCTTACACCGCTGCCGTCAGCCCACCGTCGAAGTTGATGGCGGTGCCGGTGATGTAGGCCGCCCGCTCCGAGGCCAGGAAGGCCACGAGGTCGGCGAACTCGCTCGCCTCGCCGAACCGCCCGAGCGGCAACCGGCGCTTCTCCGCGATCTCGCGGTAGTGCGCCTCGAGGTCGCCCTTCGCGCGGCGCTCGTGCTGGGCGCTCTTCACCAGGCCCAGGCAGATCGTGTTGACAAGGATCTTGTCCGCCGCGTACTCGTTCGCAAGCGACTTGGTGAGGTTGATGCCCGCCGCGCGCGTCACGCTCGTGGGGAGCGAGCGTGCCAGCGGCGCCTTGCCGCCGACGGTCGTCACGTTGATGATGCGCCCACCGCCACGGCGCTTCATGTGGGGGATGACGAGCCGGCAGAGCCGAATCGCGCCCATGACCTTGAGGTCGAAGTCGTACTGCCAGGTGGCCTCGTCCACTTGCTCGAAGCCGGAGGCGGAGGAGGTACCGGCGTTGTTCACGAGGATGTCGACGCCGCCGAACTGCGCCACGGTCGCGGCAACGAAGGCTTCGACCTCGGCGGCATGGGTCACGTCGGTCGCCATCGCGAGGATGTCACCGCCGGTCGCGCGCCGGATGGCGTCCGTCGCGCGCTCGAGCACGTCCTTGCGCCGGGCACACACGGCGACCTTCGCGCCGGAGCGCGCGAACCGCTCCACGCAGGCGCGGCCGAGCCCCTCGCTGCCGCCGGTGACGATCGCGACCTTGCCGGTGAGACCGAGCTCCAGAGCGTCCATGATCGCCTCCAGGTCCGGGATTGCCCGAACATATCACTCCGCGGACGGTTGGTATAGCCCGCCGCCCGAGACGGTCGTGTCGACGGCGCACCGATAGTCCTTGCCGATCGCGGTCGGCGGCAGCGTGAGCTTCAGCTCGGGCACGCTCAGGCCGACCCACGCCGTGAACGTGTTGCTGTTGGGGCCGGGCCAGATCCGGTAGGCGGACGGATAGGGATAGGACGCGACGGCGGACTCGACCCCCACGATGATCGCGTCGACACCGTCGCCCCGCAGATCCACGAGCCGTGCGGGGCGGTCGCCGAACCAGTAGTTGTCCGGGCCGGCCCGGTTGACGCGTACCGCCGGCAGGCCGCGATCGACGCCCCAGCCGATCACCTCGTAGCGGGTATAGGACATCGCATTGCGCGGTTTCACGGCGATCCACGTGTGGACCGCGAAGAGCCCGCGCAAGCCCACCGTGCGGGCGGCGTAGACCTGCACCACCGGCTCGGGCGTCATCACCGGATCGGGCGCCTGGCCCGATGGGCCGCGCTCCAGCTCCCAGAAATTCGTCCCCGCCCGTCGCAGCACGGCGCAGCCGGCCGCGGCGATCACAACCATCGCGACCAGGATCACGAGCGAAATCCTACGCCTCACCCGCCGAGCTCCTTCCTGACGATCCGGGCGCCCCCGACGAGCGCTGCGAGCTTTTGCTTCACCACCCAGCGCGGCGTCTCCCAGAAGCCGCAATCGGGATTGAGCCAGAGCTTGTCGGGCGCGACGTGCTTCAAGACCGCGCGAATCCGCTCGGCTACCTCCGCGGCGGACTCGGCCTTGAACGCCTTGACGTCGATCACGCCCGCGCCGAGCTCCTTGTCGGTCGGAAACTCCTTCCAGAGGCGCAGATCCTCCAGGCCGCGGTTGGCGAACTCGAGGACGATCTGGGACGCCCGAAGGTCGCGCAGCGCGGGATAGAGATTCCGGAAATCACGCACGGCCGAGAACGGCCGCCCGTAGAGATTGCCGAAGCAGACGTGGACGGCGATCTTCGCCTCGATGCCCTCGACGGCCTGGTTCACGCCCTGGTCGAAGCGCGGGGCCGAGCCGGGGTACATCCCGCTGTGCGGCTCGTCGATCTGGATGAAATCGGCGCCGGCCTCGACCAGCGCCCGGCACTCGGCGTTCACGATGCCGACGAGATCGGCGAGCAGCGTGTCCTTGCTCTTGTAACCGCCGCCGAGCTTGAGGGGCACGAGCAACGTGTACGGTCCGGGCACCGTCGCCTTCAGCGGCTTCGCCGTGAGCGCGCGCGCGAGCTTGAACTCCTCCACGATGCCGAGGCCCCCGGGCGCGCTGATGGGCTCGGTCACCTCGAACGGCGTGTTCGTGTCCCAGAGGGGCTGGCCGAGCTGGCGCGGCGCTGGAAGCGGCCGGATGCCCGCGATGCGGTCGTAGAAGCCGATGATGAATCGCACCCGCATCATCTCGCCCGTGCTCACCACGTCGACACCCGCGCGCTCCTGATCGAGGAGCGCTGCCTGGGTCGCGTCCTCCATCAGCTCGCGCACGTCGAGCGCGCCCAGGCGCCCGGCCCCCATCGCCTCGCGGGCGAGCCACACCCACCCGGGAAGCCCGTGACTTCCCACGACCGACGTCGGCAGCAGCATCATCCGACTCCTTTCTCTCGGCTCCCGGCGCGCCCGAGGTACGCCTCGATCACGCGCGGATCGCGGAGCACCACGGCCGGTGGCCCGTCGGCGATCCGCTGGCCGAAGTCCAGCACGGTCACGGTGTCGGCCAGGTCGCCGACCAGCTCCATGTCGTGCTCGACCCAGAGCATGGTCATGCCCAGCTCGTGCTTGATCCGGAGCAGGAAGCGGGCGAGGTTCTCTTTTTCCTCACGATTCATCCCGGTCGAAGGCTCGTCGAGCAAGAGGAGCGTCGGTTCCATCGCCAGCGCCCGGCCGATCGCGACGAGCTTCTGGACGCCGAATGGCAGGCTCGCGACCAGCTCTTTCCGAAAGCGTTCGAGCTCGAGGAACTCGACGATCTCCTCGACCCGGCGCCGATGGCGCACCTCCTCGCGACGCGACCGTCCCCAGAAGAGCGCGCCCGCGAGAACGCCGGCCCGCATGTGGCGATGGCGCCCCAGCAGGATGTTGTCGAGCACCGTCATCCCACGGAACAGCTCGACGAACTGGAACGTCCGCGCGATGCCGTGCGCGGCGATGCGATGGGGCGGCTGGCCCTGGATCGCGGTGTCGCCGAAGACGATTCGCCCCGAGGTCGGCGCGTAGAAGCCGCCCACGCAGTTGAGGAGACACGTCTTGCCGGCGCCGTTCGGCCCCACCAGCGCCGCCAGGGCGCCCGTGGCGACCGACATGCTGACACCCATCAAGGCACGCAACCCGCTGAATTCGAGCGTGAGGTCGTCGACGGCTAGAACCACCGGCGCCGCCTCTGGTACTGCTTGACCTCGGTGTAGCGCTTCCGCCCGGCGCGGTGACCCACGCCGAGATAGAACTCGCGGACGTCCTCGTGGGCGATGAGTCGGTCGGCGGGCCCGTCGTAGACGATGCGTCCGTGCTCCATGACGTAGCCGTAGTTTGCGACGGCGAGCGCCGCGGCGGCGTTTTGTTCGACGAGAAGCACCGCCAGTCCCAGCTCGTCACGGAGGCGCGCGACCAGCGTCATGAGGCTCTCGATGACCAGGGGCGCCAGCCCGAGCGACAGCTCGTCGACCAGCAGTATCCGCGGCCGGCACAGCAGCGCCGTCGCCAGCGCCAGCATCTGGCGCTCCCCGCCCGAGAGGTAGCCCGCGAGCTGGCGGCGGCGCTCGGCGAGCAGGGGAAAGTAGTTGAACACCTGGTCCAGCGTCACGGGCGCGCGGGTGGCGCCGGCGTCGCCGTGACGCCCGGGGACGAGCGCGCGCAAGTTCTCCTGGACCGTCAGCGTCTCGAAAACCTTGTCGCGCTCGGGCACCAGGACGAGCCCGCGGCGCGCCAGCTCGTGGGGCGGGCGGCCGGTGACGGTCGCGCCCAGGAACACGACGCGACCGTCGACGATCTGAGCATCGTCGGCGCCGAGGAAGCCCGAGATCGCCCGGAGCGTGGTCGTCTTGCCGGCGCCATTGGTGCCGAGGAGCGCGACGATCGCTCGCGGCGACACGCGGAGCGATACTCCCTGGACCGCCGTCGCGACGTGGTGGTAGACGACCTCGAGGTTCTCCAGCTCGAGGACGGGCGTCACGACGCGGGGCGCAACGGACGATACCGGAACGGCCAGAGGAACGCCCAGTTGCGCACGCGGCGCCAGATTCCGACGAGCCCCTGTGGCTCGAAGATCAAGAAGACCGCCATCAGGAGGCCGAACGCGCCGAACTTCAGCGGAAACAAGTAGTACTCGGCACCGCCCGGTACCCGGAGGCCCGCGACCACCGCGTCGATCCCGTGCGGGAGCAGGGTCACGAAGGCGGCGCCGAGCACGGCGCCGAGCGCCGAGCCGAGACCGCCGATGATGATCATCGCGATGTATTCGATCGCCAGAAAGAAGCCGAACGCCTCGACCGAGACGAAGGCGCGCTGGTAGGCGAAGAGCGCGCCGGCGAGCGAGGTCAGGGCGCTCGACCAGACGAACGCCAGGACCTTGTACCGCGCCACGTCGATCCCGACCGATTCCGCCGCGATCTCACGGTCGCGGATCGCCATCCACGCCCGGCCAGCGCGGGAGCGCTGGAGGTTCACCGAGAGGATCAGGACGAGCGCGGCGACCACCGTCAGGGCGTAGTACCAGGCAGTTGTCCCCTTCAGCACCCAGGCGCCGAGTCGTGGCGGCGGAATCGAGACGCCCGTGTTGGCGCCCCACTGGTTCTGAAACTCGCCGCACGCGTAGAGAACGACGTGGTGCAGCGCGAGCGTGCCGAGGGCCAGATAGAGCCCCTTGAGCCGGAGCGCCGGGATGCCGACGACCACGCCGAGCACGGCGCCCACCAGCGCCGCGGCGGGCAGCGCGAGCAGGGGCGACGGCATGCGGTTCTCGACCAGCACCGCGGTGGTGAAGGCCCCGGCGGCGATGAATCCCGCGTGGCCGAGCGAGATCTGGCCCGCGAGCCCGGTCAGGAGATTGAGCGCGAGCGCGCCGACGGCGGCCAGGGCCGTCTGCGCGACGAGATCGAGGACGAAGGGCGACGCCAGGCGCGGCAGGATCAGCAGCACGACGATCAGCGCGGCGAGCGCCGTGCGCCGGAGCCGGGTGTCCACCAGCGCCAGGTCGCCTGCGTAGGTCGACTTGAAATAGCCGCCGCCCAGCGCCATCTACACGCGCTCCAGCTCTTCCTTCGTGCCGAAGAGCCCCCACGGGCGGACGAGCAGCATCGCGAGAAGGCAGAGAAAGGGCGAGACATCGGCCAGGAGCGGATCGCCGTAACGGACGGATAACACTTCCACCGCGGCGACGATGAGCGCGCCGGGGATGACCCCGGCCAGGCTGTCGAGCCCTCCGACCAGCGCCACCGCGAAGGCCTTCAGGCCGAGGACGCCCAGCGAGGGATCGAGGCGTACGTTGTTCGCATAGAGAATACCGGCGAGCGCGCCCGCGAACCCCGCCAGTGCCCAGGAGAGCGCGAACAGCAGCTGGAAGTTGATGCCGCGCTGCGCGGCGAGCAGCGCCTTCTCGCCAGCGGCGCGCATCTGGATCCCCAGCGGCGAGAGCCTCAGAAAGGCGAAGAGCGCCAGGAAGAGCGCCGCGGCCGCACCGACCGTGAGCAGATCGAAGGTCGAGACGACGGCGCCGCCGGGGAGCCGGCGCGGCGGGTTGACGAGGCCGAGCAGCGGCAGCGGGTGGCGAATGCGGTCGGTGTAGACGAGCACGATCGCCGCGCGCAGGAGAATGCCGAGCGTGACCGTGACCAGGACCGCGGCGAAGATCGGATGACCGGCCATCGGCCGCATGAGGAGCCAATAGATGAAGAAGCCGGCCAGCGCGCTGAGCGCCGCCGCCGTGGCGACCGACAGCACGGGCGCGCCCGGCGTCACGGTGGCGAGCAGGAAGAGGAAGTAGCCGCCGAGCGTCATCATGTCGCCCTGGGCCAGGTTCAGGACGCGCGTGGCGCGGTAGACGAGCACGTAACCCGCGGCGAGCAACGCGTAGAGGCTCGCGACGACGACGGTCGTGGCGAGGACCTGCGTCACCGCGTCACTTGATCTCGAGTCGCGTCCAGCCGCCGACCGACGCGATGCCGGTCTTGGCCGGGTCCCACCGGTAGACCTTGTAGTACGTATTCTTCCGGTAGTGATTGTCCGCGGTCCACTCGATGGGCCCACCACGGAGCCCCTTCGTGTCGACGCTCACCCCGGCCATCGCCGTCGCGAGCTTGTCCTTGGGGCACGGCCAGCCGCACTTCTTCAGCGCCGCCTCGAGCACCATCGCCGAGACCCAGCCCTCGGCCATGTAGTGCGCCGGATGCGTCGTCTGGCCCTTGACCAGAGTGGTGATCTCAGCATGGATCGGCAGGTTCTCCATGAAGAGCGTGTTGCCGCCGAAGGCGTTGAGGTTGGGCGCCTTCAGGCGCGCCAGCTCGTCCTGCGTCTGCTGGTGGCCGTACAAGAGATAGCTCCCCGTCCAGCCGATGCGCTGGAGCGCCTCGAAGACGCCCACCTCGACGTGCCACAGCGCCCACGAGAGCACCCAGTCGGCGCCGGCATCCTTCAGCTTCTGGGCGAAGGGCGTGAAGTCCGGCGTGTTGCCCGGCACGACCACGACGGGGATCGGTTCGAGGCCCATGTCCTTCGCGAGCTGCTCTGCAAACTCGAGCTCGATGCGCGAGAGCGGGATGTCCTGCGCCGCGAAGCCGATCTTCACCTTCTTGCCCCCCGCCTGCTCCTTGATGAAGCCGAGCGCGAAGCGGCTGTCCCACTTCGAGCCGAACGAGGTCGAGCAGAAGATCAGCGGGCTCGCGGGCGGAAAGGCCTCGCGCGGACAGACGCCGCCGCCGAACATGAGCGGGACCTTCCCGGTCTCCGATTCGGTCATGAAGGGCTTGTAGGTCGCGGAGGTCGACGAGTTGACCATGAGGATCGAGGTCTCGCCCAGCTTCTTGGCGTTGGCTGCCGCGCGCTGGGGCTCACCGCGGTCGTCCTCGAAGGCGATCTCCACTTTCTGGCCGTTGATTCCGCCGGCGTCGTTGACGCGCTTGAAGTAGACCCTGTACGCCTCGTACGTCGGCGCGTAGGTGGACGACGCGGGCCCGGTGATGGCCGCGCTCATGCCGATGCGGTACTGCGCCGCCGCCGGAACGGACGTGACCGCGAGGAGCAGAATGAGCAGCGTGAGGGAGAGCGTCCGCATGTCACTCCTCCGTTGAAAGGCTCGCCACCTCGGCGGCGATCCGGCGTTCCTCGTCCCCGGCGTACATCGACTCCACCAGCGTGCCGTACCGCTCGGCCATGAGCCGCCGCTTCACCTTCCGCGTCGGCGTCACGGGCTCGCCCTCCAGCTCGGGATCGAGCTCGCGCGGCAGGAGGCGAAAGGCCTTCACCTGCTCGACACGCGTGAGATCGTCGTTCGCGCGCTTCAGCTCGGCCCCGATCAAGCCGATCACCTCGGGGTGGGCCACCAGCGAGGCATAGCCCGTGTACAGCACGCCACGTTCGCGGGCCCATTCGGCCACCGTCTCGCCGTCCGCTTCGAGCAACGCCACCAGATACTTCCGCCCCTCGCCGAACACGGCGGCCTCACTGACGTACGGGCTCGCGCGCAGACGGTTCTCGACGTGCGCGGGGCTCACGTTCTTCCCACCCGCGGTGATCAGAATGTCCCTCTTCCGGTCGACGAGCCTGAGCGAGCGCGCGGTGGTCCACTCGCCGACGTCGCCCGTCGCGAGCTTCCCGTCGCGATAGAGGGCCTCCGTCGCGTCCGGGTCGCGCCAGTATCCTCCGAAACACTCTCGGGCGGTCACGAGAATCTCGCCGTCCGGGTCGAGCTCGACCGCCATGTTCGGCGCAGCGACGCCCACGTCGCCCGGCACCGGATAGGGCCCACGCTGGCCTGAGACGAGCGCGCCGCCCGTCTCGGTCTGGCCGTACGCCTCGCAGAGGTTCACGCCCCACGCCTGCCACAGCGTGGCGACGGGCGCCGGCAACGGCGCGCCACTCGAGATCACGAGCTCCACCCGGGCGAACCCGACCTTCTCGAGGAGCCAACGGAACACCAGCACACGCGCGAGCACGGCGAGCAGCGCCCCGGCGCGCCCCGGGCGCCGCTCGCTCCACCGTCGGTCGAGTGCCCGCCGTCCAACCCTCATCGCCGCGTGATAGGCCGCGCGCTTGATCCAGGAGCTCTGGTCGAGCCCGACCAGCAGATGCGCGGCGAACTTCTGGAGATAGCGCGGGACCGTGAAGATGAACGTCGGCTGGATCTCGTAGAGCGCGTCGACGAAGGTATCGACGGACTCCGGGTAGTGCGGCACGACGTCGGCGATGAGCGGCATGGTAATGGCGAGGTTCCGGCCCATCGCGTGACAGAGCGGCAGCATCGCGACGGCGCGGTGCTCGCCGCCCGCCAGGATCGGATAGTGCTCGATGATGTTGGCGCACGCGGCCAGGTGCGGGCCGTGCCGATAGACCGCGCCCTTCGGGTGCCCCGTGGTCCCCGACGTGTAGATGATCGTCGCCGGCGCATCGGGCGACAACGACCGTGCGAGGCGACCGAGTGCGTCAGGCTCGGCGGCCAGCATTTCACGCCCGCGGCCCTCGACCTCGGCCAGCGGACGGACACGAGGGTGCCGGTACATGAAGAGCGCGCGGGTGTCGATCACCAGGACGGCGCGGACGTTCGGGCATTCGTCCAGCACCTCGAGCGTCTTGTCGAGGTGCTCCTGATCCTCGGCGACGATCAAGGACGCGCCGCCGTGCTGGAGCAGGTGGCGCACCTCGCCCGGCGCGCTCGTCGGATAGATGCCGTAGGTGATCGCGCCCAGTGCCTGCGCCGCGAGATCGGCGATCGTCCACTCCGGACACGGGTTGCCGACGATCGCCACCGTCTCGCCCCGGCCGATGCCGTACTCGCGTGCGAAGCCGCTCGCCAGCGCCGCGACGCGCTCGGCGAGCCCCCGCCACGTCGTCTCGCGCCAGATGCCGAGCTCCTTCGAGCGGAAGGCCACGCGATCCGGTCTCGTCCGTGCGCGCTCGACGAGCAAGCCCGGCAGTGTGCTCGCGCGCAGCGCCTCGAAATTCATGCCGGGCGGATTATACCGGAGGGGATTATCCTGGGGCCGTCATGACGCGTGAAGAGCAGGTGAAAGCCGTCGGCCTCAAGGCCGGCGCGCGCGTGGTCGGGATCGCGGCAGTCGAGGCGTTCCGCGAGAAGGTGCCCGAGGGCTATCGCCCGGAGGACATCCTACCGGGGGCCCGGAGCGTCGTCGTCGCCGGCGGCGACGGGCCGACCGCGGGCGCGTGGCGCTGCCCCGATCATCGGGTGATGGAGATCACCGGCTACGACCTCCGCGAGAACGTCGCGGTCCATGCGATGTGCGACTTCATCGAGGGCGCGCTGTCCCACCACGCGATCCAGGCGCCCTCCCTGCCCGTCCACGGTCACGAGCCGCCGATGTCGATGATGCACGCTGCCGAGCTCGCGGGGCTCGGCACGCGCTCGCTCGCGGCGCACATCATCCTGAACCCCGAGTACGGCCTGCTCTACTATGCGGCGCTGATCACGACGCTGCCGCTCGAGCCCGATCCGCCGCTCGCGGAGCCCGCGTGCCCGCACCCGGGCTGCGCCGCCATGTACAAGCGCATCGGGACGACGCCGTGTTTGCGCGTGTGCCCCGCGTGTCTGGCCGGGAAAGTGAGCGCTGGTCGCATCCAGGAATCGACGTACGACCGCGAGCGCTGTCACTCGCGCGCGCAGACCTATGGCATCGGCTCCCTGCAGAAGGGGCTGCTCCAGATCGTGAACGAGGACGATGCGGACCGGCGCCGGACGATGATCTACAGCGACTTCTTCACGAAAAGCCTTCAGTCCGTCGGCTTCTTCCGCGACTCGATCGCCCAGTGCTTCGAGTGCATGCGCGTCTGCCCCGTCGGGCGCAAATACCGGAAGCTGAAATGAAGCCGGCCCGCACCTCGCTCAGGCCACCCTCGGTCGCGCCGGGCTCACGGCCCCCGCTACAAACCAAGCCGGCCCGCACCGCGCTCAGGCCACCCTCGGTCGCGCCGGGCTCACGGACCCCGCTACAGTAATGTCGGACCTGGCCCCCAACGCCACCGCGACGCTCAAGTCGGTCGCCCTCAAGTCGGGAGCGACCGTCTGCGGCATCGCTGACGCGACGGCGTTCGACGCCCACGCGCCGGAGAAGCATCGCCCCGACGATCTTCTGCCGGGCGCCCGATCGGTCGTGGTGGTCGGCGGCGCCCAGCCGCGGGCGGGCGACTGGGCGGCGACCTCGCCGTGGGTCCTGCAGACGATGGGGACGACCGAGCGTATCCAGGCGGTCGGCCGGCGGCTCGCCCAGTACATCGAGAGTGAGTTCGGTTACTACGCGCTCTACGTCCCGCCCGGCACGGCCAGCGGCGACACGCCCTTTCTCTCGCTCATGCTCGCCGCCCAGCTCGCTGGTCTGGGCTCGCGGTCGCTGGCCGGGCCGGTGTTGAACCGCGAGCACGGCTTCATGTATTGGAGCGCGGTGATCACCACAGCCCCGTTCGACGCCGACGCGCTCGAGGCCGAGCCCGCGTGTCCGGCGCCGCCCTGCCGCGACATGTGGGAGCGCGAGGGAATAACACCGTGCCTCAAGATCTGCCCCGCCACCGACGGCGGATGTCTCTCGGGCAAGCTCGAGCGCGGCCGCGCGGTGCGGACCTTCTACGATGCCGCACGCTGCAACACCCGCGTGCACACGCACTGGATCGGCGGCTTCCAGAAGGTGCTCGAGGAGACGCTCAACGAGCCAGACCGGGACAAGCGCAAGATGCTCCTCTACGGTGACTTCTTCACGCGCAGCCTCTGGGCCATCACCTACTCGTCGACGAACATCGCCCAGTGCTTCGAGTGCATGCGCGTGTGCCCCGCCGCCCACGGGCTCAAGGAGATGAAGTAAATGGGGGTCTTCAAGCTCGATCCGGAGGTCTACAAGCGCTACAAGGACGAGGTGTTGAAGCTCTGCAACTCGTTCCAGCGGATCGACCAACCCGGCCTCTCCGACAAGCAGATCGCCGAGCGGCTCGGCCTCGACGAGCGCACGGTGACCGAGATCCGCTGCGTTGCCGAGCGCGATTGCTACTCGCTCGACGAGTGGGAGAAGGCGATCGAATTCAAGCGCAAGGCGACGCTCGAGTGGTCGGCGCTCGCCCTCAAGCGGCCCGACCTCAAACCCGAGTGACGCTCTACTTCTTCGAACGCGTCACCGACGACGACTTCATCGGGCCCGTCATCGTGGCCGCGTCCGACGAGGCGGCGGCATGGAGTCTCCTGGCGGGACGCGAGCGCTCCGACGTCGAGGCGCTGAAGACGCTCGGCTGGCAGATCGCCCAGGACCTCGCCGCCATCCCCCCGAGGCCGACGATCGTCTACCCGAGCCACTACCGCCGCGCCATCCTCAGCTAGGGCTTATCGAGCCCTGAAACCTCTCCACGTCGTCCTCGCGCTGCTCGTCACTGTCATCTGGGGGCTCGCTTTCGTCGCGACCAAGATGGGGCTCGATAGCTTCTCGCCACCCCAGCTGACGGCGCTGAGATTCCTGATCGCGGCCGTCCCGGCTCTATTCCTGCCGCGGCCGCCGCTCTCGTGGTCCACCCTCGTGGCAATCGGGTCGACGCTCTTCGCCGGCCAGTTCCTGCTCCAGTTCTTCGCCATCGCCCGCGGCGTGCCGCCGGGCCTGGCGTCACTGCTCGTCCAGACTCAGGCGCTCTTCACGATCCTGTTCGCAGCCATCGCGCTGCGCGAACGGCCCACGGCTCGTGGGCTCTCCGGGGTGGCCGTGGCGTTCGCGGGCCTCGTGCTCATCATCCTCACGGTCGGCGGCGACCTGACCGTCGCCGGGTTCTGCCTCGCGATGGGCTCCGCGATCAGCTGGGGCGTCGGCAACATTCTCCTGAAGCGCATCGGCAACGTGGACATGCTGAGCCTCATGGTATGGCTCAGCCTGGTGCCCCCCCTTCCGTCGCTGGCGCTTTCACTGATTCTGGACGGCGGGCCTGCCGATCTCGCACGGGCGGTGTCGAACGCTGCGTGGCCCGGTATCGCGGCAGCGTTCTATCTCGGCCTGGTCGCGACCGTCCTGGCCTACGCGATCTGGGGCAGGCTCCTGCGCCAGTACGCGGCGGCGACGGTGGCGCCGTTCGCCTTGCTGGTGCCGTTCGTCGGCGCCTGTTCGTCCTCGCTGGTGTTCGGCGAGCGGTTCAGCGCGCTGCGGCTGGCCGGCATGGCACTCGTGCTGCTCGGGATCGCCGTGATCGTCATTCCCTGGGACCGCGCGCGGAACCGTCGCGACGCGCGCTCTCGCGGGATCGACTCCTCACTGACCATGTCGCCCGCGACGCGGGCCGACGCGCCCGGTGTCATCGACCTCATCGGCCGGGTGTACGCGGAGTACGGCTTCATCTACGATCCCCGCGTCGAGGTCCCCGACCTGCTGCGGTTTGAGCAGCACTACGAGGCGCCGCGCGGAGCGTTCTTCGTCGTACGGGAGGGGCACCTGGTCGTGGGCTCGGTCGGCGTCGAGCGGCTCGACGGCGACACCGCCGAGCTCCATCGCCTCTATCTCGACGCCCGCCTGCGAGGGCGCGGCACGGGTCGAGCGCTCGTCGAGGCCACGCTTGACTGGTGTCGCGCCGGGAAGATCACGCGGCTGATCCTCTGGTCGGACACCCGCTTCGAGCAGGCGCACCGGCTCTACACGCGGATGGGCTTCCGGCAAGCGGGCGAGCGAGTGCTCCCGGACGACCTCAATCAGACGCGCGAGTACGGCTTCGAGCGCCCGGTGTGACGCGACGGGCGCTCAGTACCCCTTGCGCTTATCGATCAGCGCGATCAGCGGCTGGCCCGCGCGCATCCGGCGCAGATTCTCGCAGAACGTCTCGATGACGCGACCGGCGCGCCGCGGCGAGCCGCCGGCAGTGTGCGGTGTCACGATCGCGCGCGGATGAGTCCAGAGACGATGGCTGGACGGGAGCGGCTCCGGGTCGGTGACGTCGAGCCCGGCGCCGCCGATCATCTCCTCGTCGAGCGCCTTGAGCAGGTCGTCGCCGTAGACGATCGCGCCCCGGGTCACGTTGATCAGGTACCCGGTCCGCTTCATCTTCCGGAAGAGATCGCGCGTGAAGAGGTGGTGGGTCGCCTTCGTGAGCGGCAGGCAGATCACCACGGCGTCGGAGGCGCCGAGCAGGTCGCCGAGCCGATCGGGCTTCCAGATCGCCTCGACGCCGGGCTCCGGGGCGACGTCCTCGATGTCGACCGCCAGCACGCGCATCCCGAAGCCGAGCGCCCGCCGCGCGACCTCGCGCCCGGTGCCGCCGAACCCGACGATGCCCATCGTCAGGTCGTAGAGCTCGAGCTGGCGGAGACGGATCGGCTCGCGCAAGGTGTAGTCCGGCTGGCGGATGGCCGTGTGCAGGCCGCGGGTCAGGCCCAGCAGCAACGCGAACGCGTGCTCGGCCAGATGGATGCCGACCCCGCCCTTCTCGCTGGCCAGCGGAACGTCGCTCTCGACCAGCTCCTGCGTGAGGATCGAGTCCACGCCGGCGCCGATCGACTGGTAATAACGCAGGCGCTTGTTGAGGGCGAAGATCTCCGGCGACACGCGGCCGAAGAGCGCGTCGGCGTCCACGATCTCGCGCCGCTGGCTGGCGGCGTCCTTCGCCTCGACGAAGGTCGAGCCCGGGCCGGCGGCGTCGAGGATAGCGGCGCGCTGCTCGGGAGTGACCGACGGCACGATCATCAGCGGCGTGTAGAGGATCTTCATCGTCAGCTCCGTTTCTTCGATCGAATGTTGGCCATCGCGCGTTGGTGCTCGTCGGACTCGAAGCACCCGACCAGGGCAGTGTTCATCTCCTCCCGGAACGTCTCGAAGTCGAGGTCGAAGGCGCGCGTGCTCAGGCGCTTGCTGGCGGTCACGCTCACGGGCGGGAGCGCCAGGAACCGCTCGACCGTCTCGTCGAGCGCCTTCGAAAAGTCCGTCGGCGGCACCGCGCGGTTCACGAGGCCGATGCGCTCCCCCTCGCGCGCCGTGATCGCCTCGCCCAGCAGGATCAGCTCCTTCGCCCGGGCCAGCCCGATCAGCCGCGGCAGGCGGTAGAGCGCCATCGACGGGATCAGACACTCCTTGACGGCCGGCAGGCTGAGCAGCGCGTCTTCAACCGCCAGCCGGTAGTCGCACACGAGCGCAAGCTGCAATCCGCCGCCGATGCAGTGCCCATTGATCCCCGCGATGAAGAGCTTGTCCATTCGCTCGATCGCGGTCATCGCGTCTTCCCATCTGACGAGGTCGGAGAGCGTCAGCTCTCCGGCGGCGAGCGCCTTGAGGTCGACGCCGGTCTGGAACGCCCGGCCAGCGCCGGTCATGACGACCACGCGCACGCCACTCCGGGCGGCGACCGTCGCGACCACCTCGCCGAGCTCGGCGGCAAAGCGCGCATTGCCCGCGTTCAGCACTTCCGGCCGGTCGAACGTCATGCGGGCGATCGGGCCCCGCACGTCCAGGCGGATCGTCGCCTCATGGGCCATGGGGCATTGGTTGTACCATAAGAGCTCTTGTGACGTCCCTGACCGCTCTGCTCTGCCTGACCACCTTCTCCAACATCTTCTCGGGGGGCGCGTTTCCCGCCGTCGTCCCCGACATGGCGCGCAGCGCGGCCCTGGCCGACTGGCAGCTCGGCATCGTGGCCGGGGCCTTCGGGTTCTCCCGCATGGTCGCGGACATTCCCCTCGGCCTCTTCCTGACCCACAACCTGCGACGGGCGTTGTGGCTCGGGCCTCTTGTTTTGGCGATCGGCGCGCTCTGCCTCACGAGCGGAGGAGGGTTTCCGGTCCTCGTGCTCGGGCGACTGCTCATGGGCCTGGGACAGGCCCTCAGCATGATGGGGGGACTGACGGCGATCCTTCGCTTCCAGTCCGGGCGGAGTCTCGCCTCGGCCCTCAACGCCTACGAGCTCTCGGCAATGATCGGGATGCTCGGCGGCGTCATCGCGATCGCGGCGTTGCCGTCGAGCCTTCCGTGGAACACCGCGCTCTTGCTCACGTGCACGCCCCAGCTCATCGGCATCGTGGTCATACCCAAGCTGGTGGCGGCGCTGCCCGCGCAGGAGGGAGCGAGCGCGCAGCCACTCTTCGCGCGGCAGGCGGCGGGCAGCGCGACGGCCAACCCGACCTCGCATCACCCGAATCGGGTCGAGCACCTGTCGCTGGTCCCGCTCGCCTTTGCGGCCGGGGGGTTGATCGCCCTTGCGTACTCGACGATGGAGCAGTTCCTGGTTCCGTTGCGCGCCAGCCGCGAATTCGGGCTCGAGCGCACCGGTATCGCGCGCTTGCTGATGGTCCAGCAGCTCTTCGACATCGCCGCGCTGTTGCCCATCGGGATCCTCGCCGATCGGCGGGGCGCGGCGCGCGTGCTCCCCGTGGTCCTGCTCACGATGGCGACCGCGAACGCGCTCGTGGGCTTCGGCGCGCTCCCCGTCGTCGTCGTCGGGTGCGCGCTCTTCGGTCTCTCGATGGCGGGCTGGATGCTGCCGCTCAGCGTGCTGCGGCGGGAGACCCCGTCCGAGCACGTCGCGTGGCGGACCGGGCTCTACCGCGTCTGCGTGGACGGCGGGATATTCCTCGGCCCGTTCCTCTCCGGCGCCCTGGGCATGCACTTCGCCGGGTTCCTGCCCGCCCTCTGGACCGCCGCGCTGGCGTTCACGGGCGTGCTCCTCCTGGCGCGCGCCCGAAGCTCGGGTACCATGGCCGTGCATGGCTGACACCGGGTTGATCTTCGCTTGCTTCGGCTGTTGCTGCGGCCACACGAACAACGGTGCCGCCCGCATCGTGCGGCCGGCGACGCGGCGCGCGTTCGACGCGGCCGGGCTCCAGGGACGGGTCCGCTTCGCCTTTTCCGAGTGCCTGGGGCCGTGCAGCGAGGCGAACGTGGTCTTCGTCTATCTCCACCAGCGGCCACTCTGGTTCAAGCGGGTCAACACGCTCGATCTGTTCGAAAAGCTGCTCGCGTACGTACGCACGGCGGTCGATGCGCCCGGCGCGCCGCTACCCGAGGAGCTGGCCGCGCGCTCGTTCTCGTGGACCGGCGGCGGTCTCGGCCCGGCGCTCGCCTGAGGAGAACGTCATGAACTACGCGGATTACCAGCACCTCGCGTTCGAGCCGAAGCCGAACGGGGTGCTCCTCGTCACCATCAACCGCCCGGAGGTGTTGAACGCGGCGAACGCGCGCCTCCACTGGGAGCTCACCCAGGTCTGGCTCACGGTCGACGCCGATCCGAAGACCCGCGTGGTCCTCGTCACCGGCGCCGGCAAGGCGTTCTCGGCGGGCGGCGATCTCGCGCTGGTCGAGGACATGGCGGGTAATCCGGACGCGTTGACGCGCACGATGCGGGAAGCCTCCGACCTCGTCTACAACATGATCAATCTCGACAAGCCAGTGGTCTCGGCCATCAACGGCGTTGCCGTAGGCGCGGGGCTGGTCGTCGCGCTCATGGCCGACGTCAGCATCATCGCCGAGACCGCACGGTTCACCGACGGGCACACGCGCCTGGGCGTCGCCGCGGGCGACCATGCCGCCATCCTGTGGCCGCTCCTCTGCGGCATGGCCAAGGCGAAGTACTACCTGCTCACCGCCGACTTCATCGACGGTCGCGAGGCCGAGCGGATCGGTCTCGTGAGCATGTGCGTGTCTCCCGATCAGCTCATGGCGAAAGCGTTCGACGTCGCCGGCCGACTCGCCGAGGGCAGTCAGCTTTCGATCCGCTGGACCAAGCGCGCGCTCAACAACTGGCTGCGCCAGGCCGGCCCGATCTTCGACCAGTCACTGGCACTCGAGATGCTCTCCTTCACGCACGCCGACGTCCTCGAAGGCGTCAAGGCGCTCCGCGAGAAGCGCGCCCCCGCCTTTCCCTCGGCGAGATAACGGAGACTGACGTCGTGGCCGCGCACTCACCGGCGCCGCGCGCCGGTCATCCCTATCACATGCACGACGCGATTTACGCTCAGCCCGGGGCCCTTCGGCTCGTCGCCCGCGGCCAGGGCGACGCGATCGAGGCCGCGGCAACGCGTCTGCGCGAGCTCGATCGCGTGCTCCTCACGGGCGTCGGCACCTCGTGGCACGCGGCGCTCGTCGGCGAGCTGCTCCTCGCGCGCCTGGGTGGGCTCGGCCATCGCGCCCGGGCCTTCCACGCCTTCGAGCTCGCGCGCTACTGGCCCGAGCCCGAGCGCACCGGGGTGATCGGCGTGAGTCACCGCGGAACCAACCGTGACACGCTCGCGGCGCTCGCCCGTGCCAGGGCAAACGGCGGCATCGGCGTGGCGATCACCGGCAAAGGCACCGACGCCGCCGCAACCGCCGAGTGGACGCTCCGCACCGTGGACCAGGAGAGCTCGGGTGCCCACACCGTGAGCTACACCTCGGCGCTGACGCTCCTCGCGACGCTCGCCGCCACCCTGGGCGGCAACGACGGCGGCCGGCGCCAGCTCCAGGAAATTCCCGACATGCTCGCCCTGCTGCTCGGCCAGGAGTCGTGGGAGGAGCTCGCGGCGCGCTTCGCCGATCGCCGCGCCTACTGGTTCGTGGGCGGCGGGCCGAACACAGCGACGGCCTGGGAGGCGGCGCTGAAGATGAGCGAGGCCGCCCACGCGACCGCGGTCGGCTTCAACTGCGAGCAGTTCCTCCACGGCGCATGGGCGGCGCTGGAGCGCGAGGATGTGGTGATCCTCGTGGCGCCGGCCGGTCCATCCCACGAGCGGTGTCTGAGCGTCGCGCGCGTCGCGAAGGAGATCGGCGTACCGCTCGTCGCCCTGGTGCGTGAGGACGATCGCGAGATCGTGCCGCTCGCCGCGGAGACGATCGCGATTCCGGAGATCGACGAGCTGCTCTCGCCGATCCTCACGGTCGTGCCGCTCCAGCTCTTCATCTATCACACGGCGATCCGGCGCGGAGTGAACCCCGACACGACGCGCAGCGATCAGCCCGCATACGGACGCGCGCGCGCGGCGTTGTCGCTCTAGCGTCCAGCCCGCCCGTTCAGCGAAGTCTTAGCGTGGTGTCGCCGAGGCTAGCGTCCCCGCCGGGCGGATGGCGGGAGGGCGCGATCGGACCCGTTCCCACGACTCGTCGACGGACGCCCGCGCGCCTGGATGGAGCCCAGCCGCTGCGGGGCAGCGAGCGCGTGCCGCGTGGTCCGGCGCCCCCCTCTCGCCATCCGCCCGGCGGGGACGCTAGCGCCGGCGATAAGCGTCGAGGAATTCCGCGAGCGTTTCGTCGACTAGCTTGAGGATCTCGCCGGGGGAGTCGCGCCATGGGCCGGCGGCCGGGCGCTCGGCGTGCCAGACGCTCGCGCGGACCGGCTCCGGCACGCCGACGATGGTCGCTAGACGCTCGAGGCTCAGGCGGACTGGGCCGATGCCGTAGGTTCCGGAGAACGGTAGCCAGAAGCCGCGCAGGGTCGTGGCGCTGTAGGGTCGGACCGCAACCGTGAGTCTCAGGCGATCGCGGCTGACGGGACCGAGCGTCAGGGCCGGGGCGCCCTCGCTCAACCGCGCGTGGATTCTTCGCGCGAGCCGCTCGGTCGATAGCGACTCCTGACTCGGGTCGAGCTCGACGTCCACACCGATCGTGCCGAGCCCGGCGAGCGCGTGCGCCGGCTCGGCGGCCGCCGCTCGCACCAACCCGGCGACAAGCGCGAGGAGCAGGGTCAGCGCGCTGGCCGTCATCGAATCGCTACGACGGCGGCGACGATCCCTCCGGCCGCGGGCCGCCCCGGTCGCGGCCTCGCCGGCGAGGCCGGCGACGCGGCCCGGATGCGCCCTCGGCCGAGGATGGCGGCGGAGGCGGCGCCGGCGTCGAGCGGCCGGCGGGCGGCGGCTCCGGGTGCGGCCGTCCGTGGGGACGGCCGCCCGGGCGACCGCGGTCGCGCCCCCGGTCGCCGAACCGGTCGCGCGCCGCCAGACGCGCGCGCCGCTCCTCGGCGTAGCGTCGGCGCTCGTCCGCCGTCGGCTTGATCTCCGGCATGAAGAGGTCGTCGTCCGCCCACTCCACCGCGATCTTCTGGCCGATGAATTTCTCGATCGCCTCGAGCGCCAGGGCACTCGCCTCGTCCACCAGGCCGATCGCCTTGCCGCCGGCCCCAGCGCGCGCCGTGCGGCCGATACGGTGCACGTAGTCCTCGGCCTCCTGGGGCAGGTCCCAGTTGACGACGTGGCTCACCGCCTCGATGTGCAGCCCGCGCGAGGCGACGTCGGTCGCGACCAGGATGGGCAGCCGTCCCTCCTTGAAGTCGTTCAAAATCTTGAGCCGGCGCTTCTGGTCGACGTCGCCCGTGAGCGCGCGCGTCTCCCAGCCGTTGCGGATGAGCCGATCCTCGAGACGCCGGGCCTCCTCGCGCGTGTTCGAGAAGATCAGGATCCGGTCGCCGCCCTCACGGCGCAAGAGACCCAGCAGCAGCGGGAACTTCTCGTCCCGGCCGACGTGGAAGAGTGACTGCTCGACGCGCTCGGCCGTCTTCTGCTGCGGCATGATCGTGATCTGAGCCGGATTGTTCATGAACTCCCAGGTGAGCTCGAGCACCCGGAACGAGAGTGTCGCGGAGAAGAGATACGACTGCCGCTTTTCATGCGGCGGCAGGCGGCGGAGGATGAACCGGAGGTCGGCGATGAAGCCCATGTCGAACATGCGATCGGCCTCGTCGATCACGAGGATCTCGACGCGCCGGGGCGTCCAGACGCGCTGCTTGAGGTAGTCGATGAGACGGCCGGGCGTGCCGACCAGAAGATCGCAGCCCTCGGCCAGGGCCTCGCGCTGCTTCGCGTAGTCGATGCCGCCGTAGACGGCCAGGGTCCGGAATGGCGTGAACCGCCCGAGGAGCCGCGCGTCGGAGTCGATCTGCACGACCAGCTCGCGCGTGGGCGCGATGACGAGCATGCGGGGCGCCCCCGTGCCCGGCGGCGGCGCCGGCACCGGCGTGCGCAGCATCTTGGTGAAGGCCGCAATGAGGAACGCGGCGGTCTTCCCGGTGCCGGTTTGCGACTGGCCGGCCACGTCCTTGCCGCGCAGCGCGAGCGGCAGGGCCGCCTCCTGGATCGGCGTCGCCGTCACGAAGCCCGCCTCGCGGATTCCCTGCATGACGGGCTCGGGGAGATCGAGAGAGGCGAAGTCCATCTAGGCCGATTCGACCGGCGCCGGGGCCGGCGCGGGCGCGGGCTTCCGCCCGAAGATGCGCGCGCACACGATCCCGACCTCGTAGAGGATGATCAGTGGTCCGGCCATCATCGCCTGGTTGAAGGCGTCGGGGGTGGGCGTGAGGATCGCGCCGGCGACGAACGCGCCGAGGATCGCGTACTTGCGATTCTTCGCCAGCATCTTTGGATTCACGATGCCGACGCGCGACAGCAGCGTGAGGGCCAGCGGCAGCTCGAACACGGCGCCGAAGGCCAGCGTGAACTTTAGCAGAAAGTCGACGTGGTTCTGCAGCGTGATCATCGGGGTGAGACCCGGGCGGGCGTAGCTCAGCAGGAACTGGATCGCGTAGGGCGTCACCACGAACAGGGAAAAGGCGCCCCCGCCGAGGAAGAGCAGCGAGCCGATGATCACGAACGGCGCTGCGTACTTCTTTTCGTGCGCGTGCAGCCCCGGCGCGATGAACGCCCAGACCTGCCAGAGGATCGCCGGCGCGGCGATGAACAGGCCGACGATCAGCCCCACCTTCATCTGCACCCAGAAGGCCTCGGCCGGCGCCGTGAAGACCAGCGAGTAGTTCAGCCGGGTGATTGGTCGCGCCAGCCAGTCCACGGTACGCTGGCTGAACGGCAGTCCGATGACGGTGCCGGCGAGAAGCGCGATGAGGGCCCGGACGATCCGAACGCGGAGCTCGCCCAGGTGCTCCAGGAAGGACATCTTGTCGTCGACGGCCGATGCCATACCTACCAGCTCGCGACGAAGTGCCGCAGCGCGCCCACGCCGCGCCCGGCCTGAAACCCCTCGCGGATCGCGGCGGTGACGTACGCCTTCGCCTCGCTGATGGCGTCCCGGAGCGCGTAGCCGCGGGCCAGACAGGCGGCGATCGCGGAGGCGAAGGTGCAGCCCGTCCCGTGGGTGTTCGTCGAGTCGAGCCGCACCGTGGTGAAGCGCGTGAGGTCGCGCCCGTTCCAGAGGATGTCGGTGGCCGCGTCCCGGAGGTGGCCGCCCTTCACCAGGACGTTCTTCGGGCCGAGCGCCAGGATCCGGCGCGCCGCCTCTTCCATGTCGCGCTCGGTCGCGACGGGCATCCCCGCCAGCGCCTCCGCCTCGTGGAGGTTCGGCGTGATCAGCAGCGCGAGCGGCAGCAACTCCTTGACGAGCGCCGCCCGGGCCTCCGGCTGCAGGAGCGGATCACCCGACTTGGCGATCATCACGGGATCGAGCACGATCCTCCCCTCACGCCCGTGCGCGCGCAGCCGTTCCGCCACCTCGCCGATGATCGCCGCAGTCGAAAGCATGCCGATCTTCACGGCGTCGGCGTCGAAGTCCGAGAGGACCGAGTCGATCTGCCGGCCGACGAACTCGGGCGGCAGGTTGAAGACACCCTGGACGCCGAGCGAGTTCTGGGCGGTTACGGCGGTGATCACGCTCATCCCGAACACGCGGAACGCCGAGAAGGTCTTGAGATCCGCCTGGATGCCCGCGCCGCCGCCGGAATCGGAGCCGGCGATGGTCAGCGCTTTGGGAACGGTCATAGCCTCTCGAAGTATACGGTTCGCTCGACGACGGCACAAACGCCTGTATCAACGCGCAGCCGGAATCACCAGCGTGAACTCGCCGCGCGGCTCGGAGGCCGTCAGGCGTACGAGGTGCGCCGCCGGCGTGGCGGTCACGATCTCCTCGAACTGCTTGGTGAGCTCGCGCGCCATCACCAGCTCGACCCCGCCGTAGACCTCGCCGATCGCGCCGAGGGTGGCGATGATGCGGTGCGGCGACTCGTACAGCACGACTGTCGTGTCGAGCGCTCGGAGCGCCGTGAGCCGATTGATCCGCTTGCCGGGCTTCACCGGCAGGAAGCCATCGAACACGAACCGGTCCGCGGAGATGCCCGCGGCCGAGAGCGCGGCGACGAGCGCGGCCGGCCCCGGCACCGGCACCACCGGGACACCGTGGGCCCGCGCCTCGCGCACGAGCAGGACGCCCGGGTCGGAGATCCCCGGTGTGCCCGCGTCCGTGACGAGCGCGATCGAGCGCCCGGCCGCGAGCTCCCGCAGAAGCTCCCGCCCGCGCGTGAGCTTGTTGTGCTCGTAGTAGCTGACGGTCGGCTTGTGAATATCGAAGTGCGTCAGCAGAGCGCGGGTTCGCCGCGTGTCCTCGCACGCGACGAGGTCGGCCTCGCGAAGGGCGCGCAACGCGCGCAGGGTGATGTCCTCCAGGTTGCCGATCGGGGTCGCGACTACAAAGAGGGTGCCGCTCAGGCCGTCTGTTCTTTCGCTTCGGAGACCAGGATCGGCCTTTCACGATTGAGGATGACTTCGCGGGTGATCACGCATTCCTTCAGCCCCTGGATGGAGGGCAGCTCGTACATGATCTCGAGCATGACCTCTTCCAGGATGGCGCGCAGCCCCCGCGCGCCCGTGCCGCGCTTGAGCGCCTCGCGCGCGATCGCCGCCACCGCGTCGTCAGTGAACTTGAGCCGCACTTTCTCGAGGTCGAAGTACTTCTGGTACTGCTTGATGATCGCGTTCTTCGGCTCGCGCAGGATGCGCACGAGCGCCTGGTCGTCGAGGTCGTGGAGCGTCGCGATCACCGGGAGCCGGCCGACGAACTCGGGGATGAGGCCGTACTTCAGGAGGTCCTCCGGCTGAATCATCGCCAGCAGGTCGCCGATGCGGCGCTCCTCGCGGCTCTTGATCTCGGCCCCGAAACCCATCCCGGAGCGGCCGACCCGGTTCTCGATGATCTTGTCGAGGCCGACAAAGGCGCCGCCGCACAGGAACAACACGTTGGAGGTGTCGACCTGGATGAACTCCTGGTGCGGATGCTTCCGCCCGCCCTGGGGCGGCACGTTGGCCACGGTGCCTTCGAGGATCTTCAGCAGCGCCTGCTGGACCCCTTCACCCGACACGTCCCGCGTGATCGACGGGTTCTCGGACTTGCGCGCTATTTTGTCGATCTCGTCGATGTAGACGATCCCGCGCTCCGCGCGCTCGACGTCGTAGTCCGCGGCCTGCAGGAGTCGGAGGATGATGTTTTCGACGTCTTCCCCGACGTACCCCGCCTCGGTGAGCGTCGTCGCGTCGGCGATCGTGAACGGCACCCGCAGCATCTTCGCGAGCGTCTGGGCGAGCAGGGTCTTGCCGGTGCCCGTCGGGCCGATCAGGAGGATGTTCGACTTCTGCAGCTCGACGTCGGCCGTCTCGCCGCTGCCCGACTCGATCCGCTTGTAATGGTTGTGCACCGCGACGGCCAGGACCTTCTTGGCGCGCTCCTGGCCGACGACGTACTGGTCGAGGGCGATCTTGATCTCGGCCGGCTTTGGAAGGCTCCGGAGCTCGCGGGACTTTTCCTCTTCCCACTCCTCCGCGATGATGTCGTTGCAGAGCTCGATGCACTCGTCGCAGATATAGACAGTCGGACCGGCGATCAGCTTGCGGACGTCGTTCTGACTCTTTCCGCAGAACGAGCACCGCAGGGTTCCGTTGCTTTCGCGCGTTCGGGGCATCCGCGTGCTACCGCTGGATCGCGAGTGCCGCCGCTTGGGTCACCGGTCGGGTCGTCGGCTTCGAGGAGATCACGTCGTCGACGATTCTATAGTCCTTCGCCTGCTCCGCGGTCATGAAAAAGTCCCGGTCGGTGTCGTGCTCGATCTTATCCATGGACTGGCCGGTGTGGTACACGAGGATGCGGTTCAGCTCCTCGCGCATCCGGAGGATCTCCCGGGCCTGGATGTCGATGTCGGTCGCCTGGCCCTGCGCGCCGCCCAACGGCTGGTGGATCAGGATCCGCGAGTGCGGCAGGGCGAACCGCTTACCCTTGGCGCCGGCGCAGAGCAGGAGCGCGGCCATGGAGGCCGCCTGGCCCATGCAGATCGTCGAGATCGCGGGCTTCACGTACTGCATCGTGTCGTAGATCGCCATCCCCGCGGTCACCGACCCGCCGGGCGAGTTGATGTAGAGGCTGATGTCCTTGTCGGGATCGTCCGCCTCGAGGTAGAGCATCTGGGCGATCACGAGATTCGCCAGCTCGTCCTCGATGAAGGTCGGCAGGAAGATGATGCGCTCCTTCAGGAGGCGCGAGAAGATGTCGAACGCCCGCTCGCCGCGCGGTGTCTGCTCGACGACCATCGGGACCAGAGCCATCAAGAGTCTCCTGTTTATAGGCTCGCCTCGGACGGCGGGGCCCCAGCCCCGCGACGTCCTACGGCTCGCACTACCACTTTGTCCGCTCGTCTGGTTACGCTTTGACATTCGCGTTGGCGACGAGCAACTCGAGAGTCATGCGATCACGCAGCCCCTGGCGCAGCCCGTCGAGGTCGCCGCTCTTCTCCATCATACGCCTGACGGCGGGCGTCGGTCGTTGGCTCGCCTGGGCGAGCTTCTCCACCTCGGCGTCCACGTCGGCCTCGGAGGGCGCGATCGCCTCCTTGTCGGCGATCGCCTCGAGCAGGAGGGCGCGGCGGACCATCTTCTCGGCATTGGGGCGCAGCTCGGCGATCAGCTTCTGGTAGTCCCACGGCATCCGCTCCGGATCGATCCCCTGCCGCCGCACGGACTCACGCGCGTGCTCGATCCGGTGGGCGACCTGACGCATCACCAGCGCGTCCGGCACCGTGAACTCGTGCCGCGCGGCTATGGCGTCGACGACCTTCTCCTGCAGCGCCCGGCGCTCGTCGTGCTCGCGCCGCGCTTCGAGCTGCTTCAGGAGCTCGGCCCGCAGGGCCTCCAGCGTCTCGAACTCGCCGAGCGACTTCGCGAAGTCGTCGTCGAGCGCGGGCAGCGTCTTCTCCTTGACCTCGACGACCTTGACGGTGGCCTGACCGCTGCGGCCGCGCAGGTCCTCGCGCCGGTGGTCGTCGGCGAAGCGCAGGGGGACCTGGCGCTCCTCGCCCGCGCGCAGGCCGACCGCCGCGTCGTCGATCTCGGGGAGCACGTTCTTGGCGCCCACCAGGAACTCGTAGCCGGTCTGGCTCGACGGGTCGTGGCCGTCGATGGCGAGCGTGTAATCGACGACGACGAGATCGCCCGTCGCGGCTGGACGCTCGACCGCGTGGAACTGCGCCTGCTGCTCGCGCATGTGCTCGAGCGCGGCGGCGAGCTCGTCGGCGGTGACCGTCGTCGGCGCGTGCTGGACCTCGACACCCTTGTACTCGCCGAGCGCGATCGACGGCTTGACCTCGACGACGGCGACGAAGCTGAGCGGCGCACCCTCCTCCAGCCGGACCTCCTGGAGGTCGGGCTCGTTGACGGGATCGAGCTTCGCCTCGGAGAGCGCCTTCCGGTAGACGTCGGGAATCAAGTGCTCGGCGACCTCTCGGCGCACGTCGTCGGAGAAGTGCACCTTGACGAGTGAGCGCGGGACGTGGCCCTTCCGGAATCCGGGCAGTCGCGCCTGCTTCTGGACGCGGCCGTAGGCCCGTTCCCATTCCTGCTGCACGACGTCGGCCGGTGCCTCGACCGCCAGCCGCCGCTTGCAGCCTTCGACCGCTTCGACCGCGACTTTCATCTACGCTCCGGCGTGATTTTTCGAGTTGTTGCATGGTACCACGCCCGCCGCGGGAACAGGCCCGGGCCGAGGGGGAGGGTACTACACGCGGACCCGAGCGCCCACGACCGCTAAACAGGCTTGCTCCAGGCTGCGTCTAAGCTCGGCAGGAGGACTTACACATGGCTCGTCGAGTTGGATTGGGCCGTCTGACGGCCGCCCTGCTCTTCGTCGCCGCCGTGAGCACGTCAGGCTGCG
>WNFU01003722.1_pt1 | contig 35571 bp, 27 predicted proteins | sample 5400121 | NCBI WGS metagenome assembly WNFU01 (sample SAMN13153360, study PRJNA577476) | soil metagenome | isolation source: 100 cm soil or saprolite under grassland replicate 1 | place: USA:California | collected 2016-06-15
GGCCATGCGAATATGCGCGCGGTGCGCCGCAACGGCAGGGCCGTGGCAGGTATCGGCATCATCCCCATGGGGCACTATTTTGGTGGGCGGAGCGTGCGCGCGGGTGGCATCACCGCCGTGGGTGTCGCGCCCGACCAGCGCGGCAGCGGCGTGGGCCTGTGGATGCTGCGCCAGTCGCTTGAAGAATTGCACGGCCAGGGCGTGCCGATCGCGACACTCTACCCGGCGACGACCGCATTTTACCGGCGGGCGGGATATGAGCGCGCCGCGCAGCGGATTATCTACGAAGTTCCGATCGCCGCCATGGGCGTGCGCGACTACACGCTCGAAGCCGTGCCGGCCGGCCCCGCGGAGTACGCGACGATCAAGCAGCTCTACGCGCAGCAGGCGGCGCAGTCCAGCGCATTTATCGATCGACCAGAGTTCTACTGGAACATGATGCTCGATCCGAAGGATAAGCCCGCGTACAAGTTCGTGGTGTTGCGCGAGGGCGTACCCGAAGGCTATGTGCTCTTCTTCCACGCGACATGGAATGATCCACTGCAAGTGCGCGACATCGTGGCGCTGACGCCCGCCGCGGGCCGGCGACTGCTGACGCTGCTGGCCGATCACCGCTCGATGATTGAGACGGCGCGCATCCCCGGCGGCCCCAACGATGCGCTGCTGTTCCTGCTGGCCGAGCAGAAGCAAAAGGTCTGGTGGGCGCTCGACCTGATGCTGCGGATCGTGGATATTCCCAGCGCGCTCAGCGCGCGCGGCTACCCGCCTGGCCTGGCCGGCGAACTACACCTCGAGGTGCATGACGAGCTGCTACCCTGGAACCACGGCCGCTTTGTGCTGGAGCTTGCCGACGGATGTGGACAGGTACGTTCCGGCGGGCAGGGCCACATCCGGCTGCACGTGCGCGAGCTCGCCGCGCTGTACAGCGGGTATATGACTCCGCTCGAACTGGGCAGGGCCGGCACGCTCGACGGACCGGAGGCCGATCTCGCGTTCGCCACACTGGCGTTCGCCGGGCCACGGCCGTGGACGCCAGATATGTTTTAAATAGAAGCTTTACACAGTGGACGCGAACACTGGACCACCACGGATTAATAATCCCTCGTATCGACGTTTTTCGTTCTGCGAACGAAAAACGTCGATACGAGAGAGAAAATCCGTGTTTTGCGGGTGACAGCGTAAGTTCTGTAAATAATGCCTCAAGAGATCGAACCATGAAAAAACAGCGGCTGCAGATGCGGCTCAAGCTGAGCGAGCAATCTTTTGATACAACCTGGCCCTGCCGCACCGTCGTGCAGGGCGATGGGCCGGCGCTTGGCGCGCTGATGCTCGCTGCTTACGAGGGCAACATCGACTACGAAGGTGAAACGCTCGAAGAAGCGATCGCCGCCGCGCAGACGATGCTCGACGGGCGCTATGGGCCGCTGCTCGATTGCTGCTCGTTTGTGATCGAACAAGCAGGGCAGGCGATCGGCGCATGTATCATAACGCTATGGAAAGGCACGCCGTTGGTCTGTGACATCATGGTGTATCCAGCGCATAGGAACCACGGGCTGGGCACGTTCTTGCTGAAGCAGAGCGCGAAGGCGCTGTTCGAGCAAGGCTATCGCGACTTGCTGTTGTATGTGACGGTTGGGAACGACAATGCCCAACATGTCTATGAAAAGCTTGGGTTTCAGGTAGAGGAGAATTCTCCATGATTGTCACACTCGCGGGTGGCGTTGGCGCGGCCCGTTTTCTCGAGGGCGTCGTGCAGGTCGTTCCGCCGGAGGACGTGACCGCGATCGTCAACACCGGCGACGATATCACGCTGCACGGACTGTATATCTCGCCGGATGTCGATATCGTGACCTACACGCTGGCCGGGATCGTCGAGCCGTCGCAGGGCTGGGGCGTGCGCGGCGATACTACTAACACGCTGGATATGCTCAAAAAACTAGGCGCCGATACCTGGTTCCTGCTGGGCGATCAAGACCTGGCGGTCCACATACGCCGTACCGAACTGATGCGCGCGGGCGTGCCGCTCTCCGAGATTGCCGACCAATTTCGCCGCGCGCTTGGCGTGGCCACACGAGTTCTTCCAATGTGCGAGCAGCCGGTCGGCACCTACATTCAGACGACCGCCGGGCTGATGCACTTCGAGCACTACCTGGTGCAGCGCCACGCCCAAGACGAGGTTCTTGGCGTCCATTTCGAGGGCGCGGCGTCGGCGCGGCCCGCGCCCGGCGTGCTGGAGGCGATCCGCGACGCCGAAGCGATCTTGATTGCGCCGAGCAATCCGATTGTCAGCGTCGGCACGATTCTGGCAGTACCAGGCGTGCGGGCCGCGCTCGAAGCCACTAGCGCGCCGGTTGTCGCCGTCAGCCCGATCGTCGGCGGGGCGGCGATTAAGGGCCCGGCCGCGCCGCTGATGCAGGCGCTGGGCTTCGAGGTTTCGGCGCGCGGCGTGGCGCACTGCTACGCCGGGCTCGCCGACGTGCTGGTGATCGACCAGGTCGACGCGGCGCTGGCCGACGACATTCGCGCCGGCGGAATGGACGTGGCCGTCACCGACACGATCATGCGCGGCCCGGCCGAGAAGCGCGCGCTAGCCCAGGCCGCGATCGATGCCGCCCGCCAGATAGCGCATAAGTAAATAGACCACGGATCGACACGGATGGAACGGATTCTCACAGATATAGATAAGAAATCTGCATCAATCCGTCAAATCTGTGTCGATCCGTGGCCCATTCCAACAACTTTATGATTACTGCGATTGTCCCTGTCAAGACACTTGCAACGGCGAAAGGCCGGCTGGCGCGCTTTCTTGCACCGGCCGAGCGGCGGGCGCTGGTTCAGGCCATGCTCGACGATGTGTTGGCGGCACTCCTGGCTGCGCGCAATATCGCGCGCGTGGGCGTCGTCAGCGCCGATGCCGCCGTGCTGGCGCAAGCAGCCGCGCGCGGCGTCGAAACGCTGACCGACCAGCACGGCGATTTGAATGCGGCGCTCACGCAAGCGACCCGCCATTATGCCGCCGCCGGCGCCGCCGCCACACTTGTGCTGCACGCCGACGTGCCGCTGGTCACTCCCGACGAGATCGAGCAGTTGGTCGCGGCTGGCCAAGCGCCGCCGAGCGCCGTGCTTGCGCCGTCGCGCGATGGCGGCACCAACGCGCTGCTTAGTTGCCCGCCGCTGGCGCTGCCATTTCGCTTTGGCGCAGATAGCCTGGCGCAGCACAGCGCCATGGCGCGCCTGCATGGTATCAGATTGCGGCAGTTTCACCGCCCGGGGCTGGAGCTGGATATCGATCGTCCCGACGATCTGTGGCTGCTGGCCGAGACGGCCGGAGCCAGCGCGGCCCAACAACTGGTGCGCGAGCTGAATGTGTACGATCGCATGGCATATGTCGGCGCCGACTAGTGCGATTGCAGATTGTGTCTAGCGCATACTAACGCTATCGATGTATGTCTTAAACCCAAAGGCTGCTTGATTATGCATTAGAGCAATGGTCACGTTTCCAGGTTTGATCCACGAAGGACACCAAGCGGGGACACGTCACTTTCCCGAAAGTTCGCACATCGCGGCGAATCGCCGAAACATCGCTGAGTCGCAAACTTCCGGGAAGGTGAATCGGCGGTATTCGAATGGTAACCCTTCCAGGGATGCTTTGAGCCACAACGTTCAAGGATTGAGCGCGCGGCCGGGGCTGAAACCGGCGGCCAATCGCTGAAACAAGAATAATCGAGCGCCAAATCATTCATCGATAGATCGACATCATTTTCCTGTAAACTCTTGGCGTCTTGGTGGTTGGAAGGAATCCGAAAATGAAGATCAAAGCAACAGTCTGCGAGCTGGGCAATTCGCCAGAAGACTTCGCCGAGGATTGGGAGCGGCTCGTTGCGCATGTCGCGGCCGAGCAGAGCAATCTGGTGCTGTTGCCGGAATTGGCATTCGCGCCATGGTTCGCGGTGACGCGCAGCTTCGACCCGCTGGTCTGGTTCGCCGCCGTAACGGCGCACGATTCCCGGATGCAGTGCCTGCCGGCCCTCGCGCCGGCCGCCGCGATCGGCACGCGCCCAATCGACGCCGAGGGCGCGCGCTTCAACCAGGGCTTTCTGTGGACGGTCGACAAGGGCTATGTCCCCGTCCATGAGAAGTACTACCTGCCCGACGAAGACGGCTTCTGGGAAGCTTCGTGGTACGGGCGCGGGGAGCGCGAGTTTACGCCGTTCGGATGGGACGCGGCGCGGATTAGCATGCAGATCTGCACCGAGATGTGGTTCATGGAACACGCCCGCGCCTACGGCCAGGCTGGCGCGCATCTGCTAGTGGTGCCGCGCGCCACCCCGCGCCAGACGCTCGACAAGTGGCTGGCCGGCGGGCGGGCTGTGGCGGTGATTGCCGGCGCATTCACGCTATCGTCGAACCCGATCAGCCGGCCGACCGAACGAGCCAACCTCGGCGGGCAAGGCTGGATCATTGGGCCGGACGGCGACGTGCTCGGCACCACCTCGCCGGAGCAGCCATTCGTGACGATTGAGCTCGACCTGGCCGCGGCCGAGCAGGCGAAACAGACCTACCCGCGATACGTGCCTGATTAGCCATTGCGCCGTTGCCGCAATGATCTGTTTCAGCCTGCGGCAGCATGGTACTTCGCCGATTCAATATTTTCGTTTTTGCGCTCTGCGAGGGCAAAAACGAAAATGATAAAAAGAAAAGTACCGCTCTGCCGAAGGCTATGAAGAGATTTTGGGCACCAGAGCGTAAGATCTGTAATGGAGTGATCCTAAAACAGGAGGATTGTTATGGCAATCATTGGCTATGCCGCCGCGCTGGAGCAATTTCATCCGAACGAGTTGCTGAGCTACTCGGCGCTGGCCGAGCAGTATGGCTTCAAAGGCCTAATGGCGGCCGACCATTTCCAGCCCTGGGTGCCACAACAGGGCCACAACGCATTCGTCTGGGCCTGGATGGCCGCGCTCGGCGCGACGACCAAAACGGTTACGTTCGGGCCGGGCGTCACCTGCCCATCGTTCCGCTATCACCCGGCGGTGATCGCGCAGGCTGCCGCAACACAGGCCGCGATGACGCCAGGCCGATTCTGGCTGGGCCTGGGCAGCGGCGAGGCGCTGAACGAACATGTCGTCGGCGGCGTGTGGCCCGAGCCGCACGTGCGGCTCCAGATGATGCAAGAAGCGATCGGTATCATCAAGAAACTGTTCACTGGCAAGCTGGCCAGGCACGACGACGGTAAGTTCTTCTCGATGGAGCGAGTCAAGCTCTGGACTTTGCCCGAGCAACCCTGCCCGATCTTCGTGGCCACCGCCGGGCCGATCACCGCCAAGTGGACCGGCGAGAACTGCGATGGCTTCATCACGCCGGGTGCGAGCGTCGAGAAGCTCAAGGGTCTGCTCGACGCCTTCGAGAAAGGCGCGCGCGGGGCCGGCAAAGACCCGGCCAAGATGCCCAAGCTGCTCCAGCTGCATATGTCGTGGGCCGAGACGCAAGAAGAGGCCATGCAGAATGCGCTGACCGAGTGGCCGAATGGCGGCATGCCCTTCCCCAAGCAAGACATCCGCTCGCCCGAGGATTTCGCCGAGATCGCCAAGCTGGTGCGGCCGGAGAACTACAAGAACCGCATGGTGATCTCACCCGACCTGGACGAACACCGCGCCTACATCCAGCAATTTGCCGATCTGGGCTTCGACGAGATTCATATTCACAACGTTGGCCGCAACCAGGAGCAATTCATCAAGAGGTTCGGCGAGCAGGTCATCCCTAAGCTGACTAACTAAATACTCGCTACCGTACATCTGAGTCTGGTTTGATGAAGGACGGAAGACGAACGACGAATGATCGTCGTCTTCCGTCCTTCATCTCGGCGCGAAATTGCAACGGCCAGCATGAATGAGTCTTGACAGTGGCCAGAGCCGCCTATATAGTTACCAACAGCATAGCGCTTTATTGCATCTGCTGCTGATGTTTGCTCCCGACAAGGCAGGAGTAATGACCTACGCCGGATTGACCCATTAAGCTCTCGCACCCGAAGGCGGGTTCTCGGCGGGCGGATGCACTACGGGCATCCGGGTCTTGCGACCAGGAAAAAGTACACTACCATCGGCGTTTGGACCAGGGACACAGCAAGAACGTCCTGCTACACACTCATCTCGCGGAAGCGCCGCCTGAAGTGTACTACAGCACTCCAGTTCGCATCTTGCCACGGTACGCGACCAGAGAGACAAATACCACCTTGCTCGTCCGATGATGCGAACATACTAGCACAGATATTCGGTTCTGGCGAGTATAAGGATCGCTCATAAAACGCAGCGCTTAGCAAGAAAACGCTATGGTCGGGGTGAACGATAACGATACTACGCACGTTCCATTTTCAATCAATTTTCTGCACTCTGGCTGTAGTTCAAGTGACTCGGCTCGATCTGCTCTGATGGTTTTGTCCCTCCTTTCAGCGACGTAGAAGGAGCGCTATGCCGCGCATTGTCGATCTGACCGTCACGATTGGCCCTGAGACGCTCAGCCCGCCCTCGGTCAACAAGCGCCTGGTGCTGACCTCGAACTACCGCGGCCCCGGCTACTGGCGCGCCTCTTCAGTTGATATGGTGTTGCACACCGGCTCGCACGTCGATTTCTCGCTGCATGTGGTAGAGGGCGGCGAAACAGCGGCTGACGTAGCGTTGGATCGCTTCTGCGGCGAGGCGCTGGTGCTCGACCTGAGCTATCTGGGGCCCGACGACCCGATCACCGCCGCGGCCGTGGCCGAGCGCGCTGGCGATCTTCGGCCGGGCGACATCGTGCTGGTGCGCACCGACTGGACCGAGAGAATGTGGGGTACCTTCCCCGACTACTACCTGCACTCGCCCTACTGCGCGCCCGAGGCGGCCCGCTGGCTCGTCGAGCACGGCGCGAAGGCCATTGGCTTCGACTGCTTCAGCGAGTACTGCGCGCGACTGCCCAACTTCACCTCCGAAGAATTCATCATCCACAAGATCATTCTGGAGCATGGCGCGATCCTGATGCAGCAGATGACTAATCTATCGCAGCTGCCGCTCGGCCGGCGATTCCCGTTCTTCGCTCCCTGCGTCAAGATGGTTGGCGCCGAGGGCTCGCCCGCTCGTTTCTTTGCCCTGCTCGATTAATTGCAAATTGTAAATTGTAAATTGCAGATTGCAGAAAACGAATTTGCAATTTGCAATTTGCAATGAAATGCGAGGTGTGAATGTGACTACGACTGATTTCTTCATCCCTCGGTCAGTCGACGAGGCGGTTGGGCTGCTGCACGAGCATGGCGCTGACCTGACCGTGATGGGCGGCGGGACGATCGTGATGGGGCTGATCAACGACGGGCGACTGTTTCCGCGCAAGACGATGAGCCTGGCGCGCGCGGGCATGGCCAGCGTGCGCGACGCCGGCGACGAGATCGAGATCGGCGCTGCGACGACCATCGCGCAGCTCAGCCAGCTCGAAAGCCTGCCGATCCTGGCCGAGGCCGCCAGCCTGTTCGGCGCGCCAGCCGTGCGTCATATGGCCACCGTGGGCGGCAACCTGTTCGCCGCGCCGCCCGCCGGCGATATTGCCGTGCCACTGTTGGCGCTGGATGCCCAGGTTGAGCTCGCAGGTCCAGCCGGCCGGCGCACGCTGCCGCTCGACCAGTTCTTCACTGGCCAGGGCCAGACCGGCCGCGCGCCGGATGAGTTGGTGATTGCCATACGTGTGCCGCGACCGGCAGGGCAAAGTACGTATCTGCGCTACGGCCGGCGGCAGGCCAACACGCCATCGGTCGTGGCTGTGGCCGTACGCCTGGTAGCCGATCCGGACGGAATGCTGAGCGACGCGCGGATCGCTCTGGGCGCGGCCGGCCCGCACCCGCTGCGCGCCCGGCAGGCCGAGGCTGCGCTGATCGGCAACCCATTCGACGACGCGCGCATCGCCAGCGCCGCCTCGGCGGCCCAAGCCGAGTGCGACCCGCCGACCGACGCACTAGCGAGCGGGTGGTACCGGCGGCGAATGGTCGGCGTGTACGTGCGCAGGGCGCTGGAAAGCCTGACACGATGACAAGGTGACTGGAAGACCGCCGCCTTAAATGATAGTGTGTTTATCAGCTACAACTCATATTGTCACCCCCTCATCTTGTCATATCGATCGGAACGTAAATTGGAAAACACAATAACCGTCACCTTCAAGCTCAACGGCAAGGCCACCGCGCTGGCGGTCGAGCCGCTGACGACACTGCGGACGGCGCTGCGCGAGCATTTGCACCTACATGCCACCAAGGCCGGCTGCGGCCAGGGCGGCTGCGGCAGTTGTACTGTGCTGCTCAACGGCGAACCCACGCTATCGTGCCTGCTGCCGCTGGCGCTCGTGGAAGGGCAGAGCGTGACGACATTGGAGGGAATTGGTTCGCCCGGCCACCTGCATCCGCTCCAGCAGGCGTTCTACGATCATTTCGCGGCGCAGTGCGGCTATTGTACCTCTGGAATGATTCTCGCCGCCAAGGCGCTGCTCGACCACAACCCGCGGCCGAGCCGCGAGGAGATCGCCACGGCACTGTGCGGCAACCTGTGCCGCTGCACCGGCTACGCGCCAATCCTCGACGCGGTCGAGGACGCGGCGGAGCAAATACGCCGCCTCTAAGCCACAGAGGATAGAGAATAGAGGATAGAGAATAGGAGCTATCTTGCGACAACTGCTATCTTCTATCTTCTATCCTCTGCTCTCTGTGGCCTCTGTGGCAAGATAGGACAGGAATTGCGATGAAACAACTTGGCATTGTCGGCCAGTCGGTCAAGCGCCGCGACGGGCTGGGCCACGTGACCGGACAGACCCAGTACGTGGACGACGTGTTCTACCCGCAGATGCTCTGGCTCAAAATGGTGCGCAGCCCCGTCGCGCGCGGCCAGATCCGCAAGATCGACACATCCAAGGCCGAGGCGTTCCCCGGCGTCGCCGCGGTGGTAACGGCGCAGGATGTGCCGAATAACTGGTATACCATCCTGTGCCTGATCGGGATAGAGCCCAACGACGAGCCCGTGCTGGCCCATGAAGAGGTGATGTACGAGGGCGAGCCAATCTGCGCGGTGGTGGCTGAGAGCGAAGAGATCGCCCGCGAAGCCGCCGCGCTGGTCGAGCTGGAGATCGAGGCGCAGGAGCCGGTGCTCGACCTGGAGTACGCGATCAGTGCGCAGGCGCCGGCGATCAAGAAATGGGGCACGAACACCTTCACCTATGACGGCATGAACCACCGCCAGTTGCGCTTTGGCGATGTCGACGCTGGTTTCGCCCAGGCCGACTACATCGTCGAGGGCAGCTACCAGCTCTCGCCGATCGAGCACGCGCCGATCGAGACCAACTGCTGCGTGGTCAAGCCCGAGCCGGACGGCCGGCTGACCGTCCACACTAACACCCAGGCGCTCTACTTCACCATGGATAACACTGCGATCATTCTGAACGTGCCGAGCAACCGGCTGCGCATGATCGGCGGTACAGTCGGCGGCGGCTTCGGCGGCAAGGTCGACGTGATCACCGAGCCGATCACCTGCATCGCCGCGATGAAGACCGGCCGGCCGGTCAAATGGCGCTGGACCCGCGAGGAAGAGATGCGCTTCTCGTCGACCCGCGCCGCCGTGAAGATGGAGTATCGCGACGGGGTGATGAAGGACGGCCGGATCGTCGCCCGCAAGGTCCGCTCGCTGCAGGAGGCCGGCGCCTACCACCGCCACTCGCCGTATGGCGCGCAGAAGCATATGGCCAACCTGCCCGGCCCCTACAATATCCCGAACGTATGGGTCGATGTCTACTGCGTTTACACCAACCGCCAACCCTCCTCGGCCATGCGCGGCTTCGGCGTGACTGAGGCGACTTTCGCAATCGAGGTGCAGATGGACCGGATCGCTCGCACGATCGGCATGGACCCCTGGGAGATCCGGCTGATCAACGCCTATCGCAACGGCCAGATGCGGCCAGTGCGCAAGGTCGCCGAGGATGCCACGCTGGTCGAGACAATTCAGGCGGCTGCGAAGCTAGTCGGGCATCAGCTGCCGGAGCCGATGCTGGCGATGCACTCAAATGATGCGTCATGAGTTCAGTTGTCCGTTGTCAGTTGTCGGTTGTCCGTTGCAACTGACGACCGACAACTGACAACGGACAAGCGAGGTTACAATGGCAAAAGCACATGGCCGCGGCATCGCCTCGGTCAACTACCCGACCGGTATGAACCTAGGCGGCGACCCGACCCAGGCGCTGATCTTCTGCCAGCCGACCGGCGGCTTCAGCGTCAAGCTCGCCAGCACCGACCTCGGCCAGGGGCTGAAGACCGTGATCGGCCAGATTGCCGCCGAGGCGCTCGGCGTGCCGCTGGATTCGATCACCATTGACACCGGCGACACCGACTCGGCGCCGCACTGCATGGGCACCTTTGCCAGCCGCGGCACCCACCGGGTCGGCAACGCCGTGATTATGGCGGCGCAGGAGGCGCGCCGCGCGATGGTGGAGGTGGCGGCCGACGAGCTTGAGGCCGCGCCAGACGATCTGATCGTCGCCGACGGCGAGATCTATGTCAAAGGCTCGCCCGACCGTAAGATCAGCGTGTTCAACACCGCGCTGGCCGCGCACTTCAAGTACGGCAAGACGATCTCCGGCCGCGGCATCTTCATGAAACCCAAGAGCGGGATCGACCCCGAGACCGGCGCATGCGATCCGGACTCGACCGAGGCGCACGCCACCACGGTCGCGGATGTGGAGGTGGACACCGAGACCGGCGCGGTGACGGTGCTGCGGCTCGCCAGCGCCTACGAGGTCGGCCGGCAGGTTAACCCCAAGATGGTCGAGGGCCAGATCTTCGGCGGCGCGGTGATGGGCATGGCCCACACGCTGATGGAGTCAGTCTTCCCCTACTATCCTTCGCTGGAGCACCACACCGGCAGCTTTGCCGAATACCTCATCCCGACCGCGCTGGATGTGCCCGAGATCCAGAGTGTCGTGCTCGAATACCCTTCGTCGAACGGCCCCTACGGCGTCAAAGGCGTCGGCGAGATGACGGCAAACTCGCCGATTCCGGCAATTGTCAACGCCATCTACGACGCGGTCGGCGTCTGGATCACCGATTTGCCGGTGACGCCGGAGAAAGTGCTGCGAGCACTAGAGAACCGAGAACCAGGAACCGAGAACCAAGCGTAGGTAGCGAGAGCACCAGGAAACTCAAGGAACTTTGGGAACTGAGGGAACTCACGACGTTCCGCGCTGGTGAAGTTCCTTCAGTGCCTAGAGTTCCTTCAGTCCTGATACGAGGAAAACACACATGGTCAAGCTGATCTCACTCATGAAGCGTAAAGACGGCCTGAGCCGCCAGGAGTTTGCGCGCTGGGCGGTCGAGGAGCACTCATTGATTGGGAAGCGTATGCCCGGCATCCGCCAGTACCGCATTAACATCCTGCGCGCCGACCAGCCCGATACCGAGTTCGACGGCGCGTTCGAACTGTGGTTCGACAGCGTCGAGGCGCTCCAGGCCGCGCTCGACTCCGATATCGGCACGCAGGCGCGCGAGGACGCCATGGCGCACGCCTCCAAGCGCATCCACCTGCGCACCGATGAACATGTGATCGTTGCTATGGGATAGCCTGGACAATTATGCTAGGCGGCCGGCCTGAACTGCTGCCTGACACCATTGATCGTCGCCCCAACCACCTCGATCTCGTCCAGGTGATTCGTCCCCAGCTTGAGGTCGGCGGCCAAATTCAGATGGTTATCACCATGCACAAACGGCGCGGCCGGGTAGCTGCCGCGCGGGTCGAACCCCATCACGGCCGTGGCCACGGCGTCGGTCGCGACCGGATTCTTCCCGGCGATCAGCACGCCGGGCGCGATCGGTCTCATGGTATCGATCCATGGCCCCTCGCCACCCTCGACAGTCTTGATGCCATCCAGCAGCGCCAAGTGGATCGGGCGCGCGCGGTTGAGATCCATGACGATGCGCGGCACCCGCTTGCCGGTCTCGCTCTCCGCTCCATGGAACAGTGAACGGTAGGTGTCCTGCGGGTCGCGGCGGTAAAGCTGCAGCGGCGCCAGGCCGAACAGATTCTTCATCGAGAGGGTCACGCCGGCGATCCAGTGACACTTGATCTTTGCGACGGAGATGAAGGTGTCGATCTCCTGTAGCAGATGGTTCAAGCTGAAGCTCTCGTAGATGAACGCGTTTTGCCCGACTGGTACGGTCGCAAATTCACCATATGGGTGCGGATCGTTCAGGTCGATCAGCGTTGCGCCGAGCGCTTTTGCCACATCGTCGTAGCCCCACTGGCTGTACGAGGCACGCTCATAGACCGCCTCGACGATGAACAGCTCGCGCGCGCCGGCCTCGCGCACGGCCTCGCCCAACGCGCGCACGACCTCGGGATGGGTGACAAAGCTCTCGATTGGAGGCACGCCGGGCACCGCCTTGGAGCTCGTCCCGCCGGTCAGGTTCACCTTGATCGCGACACGCGGCCGGCCTTTCACCAGATCGTCCAGCCCGCCAATGCCGTCGACCAGCGCGCGAACCTGTTTGCGCACAAGCGCTCGATCGTAGCTGGCGGCCTTAGCGATTGCGACGCGTGCGGCCGGCTCCGCGCGCACTTGCGTGGGAGCCGCCGTCGCCGCGCCGGCAGTCGGCAGAGTGGCCTCGGCATTCGACCGCGAGCGGCATCCCGCGGCTAAGAGGCCTACCGCGGCCGCGCCCATGGCCTGGAGACAGCGCCGGCGCGAAATAGCGGTCGGCCGGGACGCCGGAAGCAACCGCAGCCGCCGGCGATCGGAAGAGTGATGTTTCATAGACGCCTCGAAATGTTCAGTATCAAATCCTCTGTAGCCTAGCATAGACACAGGAGCTTGTGCGTTACCGTTGCAACACGCACGGTGCTCGTCGGTTAACACGAGTTATGCGGTCGTGTCCAGGATGCTGTTTTGTCGGAATTGTTCGCTATTTAGGGTACAAGGACGCAGACGAACGCGGACGAACGCAGAAAATCATGTATCCGCGTTTGTCCGCGTCCAATTTTGGGGAAATGTGAATAGTTACTAGAGATCCTCTACCACCCGCTCGATCGTCATACGGATTGTGACGCGCTGCTCCTTCGAGAACTGGTCGCGCATCTTCTGTTCGGCTTTCTCCGCGTTGTGGTAGCGCGTGGCGAGGCGCTTAATGTCAGCCTGCGCCGTTGCCTGGTCGTCAATCAGTCGGGCTGTGCCGGCCAATGTGAGGTAGTTGTAGCGGTCCTCGATGCAGATTGAGATACGCGGATCACGGCGCATGTTGCGCTCCTTCACGCGCCCCACTTTGGTGTTCATCAAGATCTCGTCGCCGTCCAACTCATACCACATTGTTGACAGTTGGGGGGTGTTGTCTGGATTGATCGTTCCCAAAACCGCAAACCGTTTCTCCTGAAGAAATGCGCGTGCCTTTTCACTGAGTTCCGCCATGCTATGCTCCTTCTACAAGGGCGTCGAGCGTCTACGACCGGATCTCCCTTTATCCCATGTAGGGAGTATTTCAACAGGCAGGCACGTTATGTCACCGGACAAAATATCCGCGTTGATGGCGGGCTGACAAGGTCTATTCGGTGAACTGAGCAGCAATCTGATCGGTCTTGGCGGCCATGATGAAGTCATTGCGATGAAGACCTTTGATTTTGTGTGTCCACCAAAAAACGCTTGCTCTTCCGTATTCCGTCAGGATTGCCGGGTGATGTCCTTCTTCCTCTGCGAGCGCGCCAACTTTATTGGTAAAGTCGAGCGCCTGCACAAAATTCTTAAAGCGGAATGTCCGTTCTAGGCGTGGAATATCGTTATGTTCAACAACATTCCACTCTGGAATCTGCGGCTTCAGTTCTACAATTTCTGCCTCTGTTACGCGTGGCGAGTCTTTGCGACAGGCAACACAGCGCTCGTGGGTTAGGTTTGTCATCTCACGCCTCCTTGCTCCTTCTCTGGCTTGTGGTCTGTACCACGTCATTATACTGCCGAAAAGAGATCGCTCGGCAATACATGATGCATGACGCGCTATGCACTACGCGCTATGCATGTGGTAGAATGCTCGAACGATGCACGACTTGTCACCAACTGAGCTTTCTGCTGCGGCGCGCGAGGCGCTACTCAACCGCCGTTACCCGCCAGCCCTGCTCGCCCAGCTCGACGCGCTTGACACAAGCGCGCTTCAGGCTCTGCCCTGGGCTGCGCTGCTGCAGGGGCGGCGATTATGCCGCCTGCACAGCCGTTTCGCCGAAGCGACGCCGTTGATCGACAGCGCGCTGGTGGCGTTTCGCGCGGCCAACGACGGCGAAGGCGAGCTGTGGGCGCTGGCCGAGTGGCTGGTGATGCGCTACCACGCCGGCGAGCACTCGGCCGGCTGGGCCATGGCCGATGCGGCGATCGATCGGCCGATGCGCCCCTACCTACGCGCCGAGCTGCACTTCGGCCGGTTCCTGTGTATGATCGGTCAGGGGCGCATCCGTACAGCTGTCGACGCCGGTGAGGCTGCGCTGGCCGCGCTCGACGACGAAGCCGACCCATGGCTACAGCGGATTGGCCGCATCCAGATGCTGCGCAATATTGCGGCGGGCTACCACTACCTGGGCATGACCCGCCGCTCGGTGGCATCTGCCGAGCAGGCCGCGGCACTGGCTCAGGCGCACCCCGACACCGACGATATGCGCCCCTGGTGTTTCTACGAGCTTGGGCTGGCCTACTGGCGCCAGGGCCGGCTTGCCGCCGCCACCGAGACGCTCGACCAAGCCCGACGCCTGGCCGAAAGCTGGCAGCACCGCGAGCTATGGCGCTGGGCAGTGGCCACGCAAGGCCATGTGCTGCGCGATCAGGATCGGCTCGATGCCGCGCTGGCGGCCTATCAACTGGCCAACTGCTGGGGCGAAGATCCCGAGGGGCCGGCGTTCATCCAGCTGCGCCAGGGACGACTGGCCGAGGCGCGCTGGAGCTGCGAGAAGCTGCTCCAGCTGACCAGGCCCGAGGGCATGCATGGCGACGCGCTGCTGCTGCTGGGACTCGTCGAAATGAAGAGCGATCAGCCCAGCGCCGCGTTGGAGCTGTTCGATCATGCTTCCACGCTCTACGACAGCGCCGGTTATGTCTACAACAAGGCGACAGCCCAACTGTACCGCGCCGCCGCGGGCATGGCGCTCGATCGACCCGAGCTTGTCGACGAAGGTCTGGCATACTACCTGCGGAATGCGGCCCAGGAACAGCGCTTCAATTGTGAGTGGTGGATGCCCGACCTGATCGAGCCGCTGCTGTTGTACGCCGTCCAGCACGGGATCGAAGCGCCGTGGGCCGAGCGTCTCCTAGCCGAGCGATTTGTGAATACACTGCCGGTGCTCGCGGCATCGACATCGGCGCGCGAGCGCACCGAGCTCGAGATTGCCCGGCGCATGCAAATGAGCCTGTTACCCGAGCAACCACCGCTGATGCCCGACCTCGACATCGCCGCCCTGCTGCGGCCCGCCGCTGAGATCGGCGGCGATTTCGTCGGTTATTTCCCGCGCGGCGCCGATCCCAACACCGGCTTGCAGCGCCAGATCGGCATCGCGGTCGGCGATATCTCGGGCAAAGGGCTCGGCGCCGCGCTGCTGCTCAGCGGCACCGTTGTGGCGCTCAATGCGGTCGCCGCCACTGGCGCGCCGCCGGCGCAGGTCGCCACCGCGCTGCACGAGGCGATGCACCCCTATACCAGCCGCAGCCGCATGACAATTGCATTTTGCTATACGCTTCTGACCGAGCGCGCCAACCATTGGTCGGTGCAGACCGTCGGGGCAGGTGCGATCGCACCGCTTATTCGGCGGGCAAATGGCGATTATACCTGGATCGAGACCGCTGGCTTCCCGCTCGGCACCTTCATCGCCGCGCAGCATCGCGAAATCGAAACGCATTTAGATCCCGGCGACGTGCTGCTGCTGTTCAGCGATGGGATTGTCGAGGCGATGAACGACGCCCGCGAGATGTTTGGCTTCGAGCGGCTGATCGACACGCTGACCGCGCTCGAACCCAGCGCCGACGCCCACACAATCCTTGCGACGATCGTTGAGGCGATCCACCAACACAGCCGCGCCGTCGAACTCCACGACGATATCACGTTGATTGTCGTGCGGGCGCTGGCGGGATCCAATACTGCGTAACGGCGCTGCGTTGTAATGTTGCTTTTCCGCTTAGTCATCTAAATGTCATCCTCTTGCGCCCTTTTTCCTCTACAATAGCTCTATATCCTTCGATATCATCGACCGAATCACACTGTATGACACGCCGAACGTTCAAGGCCGACCATCATTGACCGCCGTCGTCACCAAGAAGGAGAAGGGCATGTTACATCCACGACTCAACTTGCGCACACGACGTTTTCGCTCTTATCGTTGGCACGCGCGTCTAACAGCCGGTGTGCTGGCCCTAGCGCTAACTCTGATGGCCGTCACAAGCCAAGTCCCAACTCATGCGGCCGACCCGGCATTCCTGGTTAAGGATATCAACACCAGTGTCGGCCAGAACCCTCCATCCTCGCCGCAGAAACCAGCCGTCATCGGTACGACTGCCTACTTCGCCGCGGAAGATTCAACCAGCGGCGTCGAACTGTGGAAGACCGACGGCACGACCGCAGGCACCAACCTCGTCAAAGATATCAACCCAGGACCCAATGGTTCCTACCCGGCAGCACCGATCGAGCTAAACGGCACCCTATTCTTTACCGCCGACAATGGCAGCAACAGCATTGAACTGTGGAAAACTGATGGAACTGAAGCGGGCACTATGCTGGTGAAAGATATCGAGCCAGGCCCGACCGGTTCATCGCCCGATGAATTTGTCGTAATAGGCGGAACACTCTTCTTTATGGCCGAAGACGCTACACATGGTCGCGAGCTATGGCGGACTGACGGCTCGGAGGCTGGCACATTCCTGGTTGTTGATCTTCTGCCCGGCCCAATCGGTGGACTTTCCGGCGGCATAAGAAACCTGAATGGCACACTATTTTTTTCCGCAGACGACGGAATTCATGGGGCCGAACTGTGGACGAGCGACGGCACTGAGAACGGTACAATGTTGTTCAAAGACATTAACCCTGGGCCCGACGGTTCGCAACCGATCGACTTACTCAACGTCGGCGACACACTGTTCTTCTCAACCTACCTTGGCCCAAACCGCGGCGAGCTGTGGAAAAGCGACGGCACTGAGAACGGCACCGTACTGGTAAAGGACATCAACCCCGGCGAACCATCGTCGGATCCCGGTTTATTCACCAATGTGGATGGCACGCTATTCTTTATCGCCAGCGAGCCCAGCACCGGCCGCGAACTGTGGAAGAGCGACGGCACTGAGAACGGCACGGTGCTGGTCAAAGATATTTACCCTGGCCTTGACAGCTCATTCCCCGATTACCTGACAAATGTGAATGGTACGCTGTTCTTTGCCGCCGACGACGGCGCGACTGGCCGCGAGCTGTGGAGGAGCGACGCTAGCGTTGGCGCCGTGCTGGTCAAAGACATTATCAGCGACGGCGGGTCAGTTCCCAGTACGTTTGTCGCCGTTGGATCAACAGTCTATTTCAGCCTGTACGATCAGAATACCGGGACAGAATCGTTGTGGAAGAGCGACGGCACCGACGCTGGAACCATCCTCGTCAAATCGATGGGTAATAGCCCACTGGTTAATCTGAACGGCACGCTGCTATTCGGTGGCGATGATCGTGTTACTGGCGAGGAGCTGTGGAAAACTGATGGAACTGAGGCAGGTACAGTCCTGATCAAAGATATCAATACCAGCCGCAGCAACTCCGACCCAACCCAGCTGGTCAATCTCAATGGCACGCTGTTCTTCACAGCATACGAGCCATCCAGTGGTGTCGAGTTGTGGCAGAGCGATGGCACCGCGGCGGGCACCAGTCTGAGTGCGGATATCATTCCAGGGCCAGGCGACGCAGGTATCCGAAACCTGACAGCGATCGGTAATGCGGTCTATTTCACTGCGCTGGTTGGTTCTGATAATGGCGTGTGGAAAAGTGATGGTACGACTGCTGGCACATACCCAATCTGGGAATTGCCAAGCGATGCTAGCTACTATAGCCCTTCTCGAGTTGTCCCTGTTGGGAACGTGCTGTTCTTTAGTACCAACGACGACGGCTACCAGGCGCAACTGTGGAAAACCGATGGTACACCTAACGGCGCCACGCTACTCAAGAATCTTTACCTGCAAGTCGATACACACGAGAATGCACACATTTTTCCTCTAGTCGATGTAAATGGGACGCTGTTTTTTGGCGCCGGCGGTAACCGTCATCACTATCAACTCTGGAAGAGCGATGGCAGCACTAATGCGACAGTGCTGGTGCGCGATTTTGACAGCGGCAACCAAGACGATCGAATCACATCGCTCACCAACCTCAATGGCACGCTGTTCTTTATTGTCGAGCCATTAGACGGCGACCCAGCCCTCTGGAAAAGCGATGGCACGCCCGTCGGTACCGTTCAAGTCAAAGCGTTTGTTCCTGGAACGCTCGGCACTGTGCCCCACGCGCTTACGGTGCTGAATAACCAGCTGTTCTTTGTCGCCAGCGACGGCATCACAGGCGACGAGCTCTGGCGCAGCGATGGCACGCCAGAGGGTACGATATTGATCAAAGATATCTTCCCAGGAGCAGACGGCTCGGCTCCAGCCAGCTTGACGACGATCGACGGTACGTTGTTCTTCAGCGCCGACGACGGCAATGCTGGGCGCGAGCTGTGGAAGAGCGATGGCACCACGGCGGGCACGGTGCTCGTCAAAGATATCCTGCCGGGTGCCGGCAGCTCCGGGCCACTCGCGCTCGCGAATAGCCACGGCACGCTGTTCTTCACCGCGCTTGACACAGAGCACGGCTACGAGCTGTGGAAGAGCGACGGCACGCCTGAAGGCACTACGCTGATTCAAGATATCTTCCCTGGCGTCGCAGGCGCGCTGCCTACGCAGTTCACAACCGCCGGCAATAACCTGTTCTTCAGCGCCGACGATGGATCGACCGGTCGCGAGCTATGGGCAACCACGGCACCCCGGCTCAATCTCATTGAGAATGGCGGCTTTGAGCTAGACGACGATACCAACGGCCAGCCCGATGGCTGGAGCACAGACTCGCATGCAACGCGCAGCGATGCGCTTGTTCATAGCGGAGCCTATGCGATGCGGCACTTCGCTACGAACAATGCAGACTACACAATTAGCCAGACGGTTAGTAGCGTGGCCGCCGGGCAGAGCTATAACTTCAGCGGCTGGGTGAACATCCCGAGTACGCGCGACGCATTCTCGTTCCAGCTTGAGGTAAAATGGCGTGGCACCGGCAATCGTCCGCTCGGCACAAGCTTGATAAAGACCTACACTGCATCTACCAGTGGATGGAGTCAAGCTGCCGCCAGCCTGACGCCCCCCGCCGGTACGACCAGCGCACAGATCCGCATGGTCGTCGAGAGCTTAAAGGCAACCATCTATGTGGACGACTTCGCGCTTCAATAGCACGCCATAGCCCGATCAAACGTGAGATAGGCGCGCCGTCGCTGTGTATGTTTTGCGACGGCGCGCCCTTTTCAATTGGTTAGGTCCACCGCCACAGGCAGCGCCGTGCGCCCCCAGTCGCTGAGATCATCGCTATCGCGCGGCTGATATTTCTCGACTACGATCCGCCGCGCCAGCGCATCTTCATCGGCCTGCTCGACGAGCCGCGCGCGCCCGGCGAACACCGTGTCGCGCAAGCGCACGCCGACATTTGGTTGGCGCACCAGGTTCTTCACCCAATCCGCCTCGTAGCCGCCACCAGCCAACATATACAGCGTCCGCCCATTCAGCGCGAACCAGATCTCGATTGTATGTCGCCGGGCGGTCACGCGACCGGTGGTCGTCAGGTAGCAGAAATCGTCGTCGGCGAATTGTTGGAGGTCTATGTTCATGCGCTGATCGCGCAAAAGCTGCTTGGTCGAGTCAGCCATGCTTCGGCCTTTCGCGCCGTGGTAGTTCACATAGCGACGTGGCCGGCCATACGGATCAACAGTGTCGATCAGCGTTCCGCAGCCGCAGGCGCAAGGAATGCGTTCTTGTATCGCCGGAGGTTTACCGTGGAGCGTCATGTGGCATTGGCGGCAGAGAGTCATACCATTGGAAACATCGTAACGCAGCTCGGGATACTCGGCGTAGGGCTTGATATGGTGCGCCGCCAGGCCGCGCTCGCGCTTCTTGCACTGTCGGCCGCAGTGTTGGCAAACGTAGGCGTCGCGCTCCAGCACCGCGTGGCGCCAGGCAAGATACTCGGGATTCTTGAAGCGCTCCCAGGGACGGCCGCCCTTCCAGAATGGATGTCGAGGCCCTCTCAAGATCGTGCCGTTCTGTATTTTGGTCTGAAGAATTTTCTTCTTCGTCTCGTTGGACATCTTTCGTCCAAGCGCCCTTTGTCGCAACTTCTCTCGATCAGCTTGGGAGAGAACACGGCCAGTCGCGTTTTGGCGCTGGACTTCTCGGCGATAAAGAGAGTCCTTCTTCAAACCAAACTCTCGTGCCCACCGCTGTATCGTTCCACGAGTGACGCCAAACCGCTCCATCAGAACGGCATTGCTCGTCGTTGCATAGCGATCGCAGAACTCCTGTCTTATCGCAGCGCGAAGCGGATCATTTTTGTGCAGGCGATGCATCTTTTCACCTGTTTTCGCATTCCGATTTCGTGTAGTACCCTTATTGTACAAATGTTCTTACAGCTTGTCAAGCCGGATAAGGAGCGTATATATGAATGAGTTGTTCCGCAAATTCGCTCATAAGACGTCCGAGATTGTGGGGTCGCCTTGGGCTTTCATCGCCGCAGTGATCCTAATCATAGGATGGGCTGCCCTCGGGCCATTCTTCAACTGGTCCGACAGCCACAGTCTCGCCATTAATACGATTACCACGATAATCACCTTCCTCATGGTCTTCCTTATTCAGAACACCCAGAACAGAGATGCCACGGCGATGCACCTCAAGCTCGACGAGCTTATTCGCGCCCTCAAGGAAGCGCGCAACAGCCTGGTCGACCTGGAGGATCTTTCGGATGAGGAGCTGAAGCAGTTGCAAGAGCAGTTCAAGCGCATCCACGAGCGCGAGAATCACACTAGCGCACATGCCATCGCGAATACGATTGAGGAAGAGTTGGGGGAGCGCGGAAGGCGTTAAAAGTTAAGAATTAAGAGTTGGCGGTACCTTGAGCTTCGAACTCTTAACTCTCAACTTAACTCACGCCCGCCGCATGTAATCCTCGTAATCGCCCGCGAACACCCGCGCTCGCCCGTCGCGCACTTCGATCACACGCTCGGCGAAGTGGCGCAGAAATGCGCGGTCGTGCGACACGGCGATCACCGTACCCTCGAAGGCATCCAGCGCCTCCTCAAAGTGTTCGCGCCCCTCGATGTCAAGATGGTTCAGCGGCTCGTCGAGCAGCAGCAGATTGCAGCCGCGTAGCACCAGCAGCGCCAATTGAAGCCGGCTGCGCTCGCCCAACGAGCAGGCGCCGACCGGGCGAAACACACTATCGCCGCCGAACAGGAAGAAGTGCAGAAAGTTACGCGCCTCGGTCTCGTTCATCGGGCGGGCGTTCAGCACAGTTTGCAGCACCGTGGCGCTAAGATCCAGCGTCTCCTGCTCCTGTGCCATCACACCCAACCGAACATTGGCGCCAAGTTTGATGATGCCTCGCTGCGGCGCCAACTGTCCGGCGATCAGCCGCAGCAGCGTGGTCTTGCCGGCGCCGTTCGGGCCAACCAGCGCGACCCGTTCGCCGTAGGCCACCTCGAAGGAAACATCCTGCAAAAGCCATGAGGCTTGAGGCTTGAGGCTTGAGGCTTGAAGTGCGTCACTAGCCTCAAGTCTCAAGTCTCTAGCCTCATCGTAAGCGAACGACAGCTCCTCCACCCGCAGCACCGCTCGCCCGCCCGGCGGCGGTGGCCCGAAGTCGAGCTTCAGACCCCAGCGCGAGCGCGGCTTATCGACTCGCTCGTCGGAATCCAGGTAGCGCTCTAGCTTCCGCTCGCGCGCCCGCGCCAGCCGCGCGATCTTAACTGAGACACGTCCATAGTGGTCGCGATGCCGCTTCGGCCCGTTCTGGACGTTCATGGCCCGGCCCTTGACGCGCTGGATATCGGCCTCTACAGTGTGGATATAGTCCTGCTGATCCTGCCAGGTCTCGAATTGCTGTTCGCGCTCGCGCGCGCGGGCATCGGCGAAATCGCTATAGTTGCCCGTGTAGCTCTTGGTGGTGTGGGTCTCGGGGTCGAGATACAGAATGCGCGCCACGGTCTGGTCGAGGAACTCGCGGTCGTGCGAGACGATCAATACCGCGCCGCTATAGCCGCGCACAAAGTTTTCTAACCACTCCAGCGCCGCGACGTCGAGGTGGTTGGTTGGTTCGTCGAGCAGCAAGAAATCTGGCGAACGAAGGAGCAGCAGGGCCAGCCCGAGCCGGGTCTTCTGGCCGCCGCTGAGTGTCTTCGCCGGGATGCTCAGGTCGATCGCGCTCAGGCCCAGACCCTCAAGCACCGCGGCGGCGCGGTGCTCGCGCTCATAGCCACCCAGTGCCTCGAACTGCGCCAGCGCCGCGTCGTACGCCGCCAGCGCCGCATCCATGTCGGCCGCGCCCGACAGCGCCTCGGCCGCGGCGTTGAGCGCAGTCTCGGCGGTAACATACTCGGCCTGCGCTTCATCCACCACCTCGGCCACCGTGCGATCGCCGAGCAGGTCGGCAAACGACTGTGGGACATAGCCGAGCGACAACCCGGAGGGCGACAGGGTAATGTTACCGCTGTCGGGCTGTTCCTGGCCGATAATACAGCGCAAAAGAGTGGATTTGCCGGCGCCATTCGGCCCAATCAGGCCGACGTGCTCGCCGTCGTTGATGATCAACGAGACTCCAGCAAGCACGGTGACGACGCCGTAGGATTTATGCAGATGTTGAACCTGAAGCATGGTGCCTCCTCTCTGGAGACACCGATTGGGTGTCTCCGCAACTACAGGGCAGTGAGGTTGGAAGAGGTCGACACCATACAAACTCCTTGCTCAGGTCAATCCACCATCCGCGATCGCTCAGGGCATGGTGTGCACATGATACCGCATCGCGGCGGCGCGCGCAACCGACAAAAGACCGATATGATGCCACGGGAACTGCATAAGCCTTTCCAGCGTCCAACAGACACAGCACTCGTCTTCCGACGTGAGAGGAGTTCACATGAAATACTGCTTCCATGTATGCCTAGCGCTAATGGCACTACTGATCGTCGCAGCGTGCGGCACACCGGAGCAACCGAACACTGCCGCCCAGCCAACGCTACAGCAAATGGTCGGACTCGTATCCACCGTCGCGCCGCCGAGTGAGCCTGCTACGGTTGCGCCACCAATACCAACGACAACACCCATCTCCGAGGCGTCATCGCAAGCAACCACTGCGAAGCCTATTCCACCGCCCAATACGACCACACAGCCTTGTCCCGAACCACTCAGCGACGGCGCTTCGCCGGTGCTATCACGCACCACGCAGCTCGGGCGGCCCTCAATCGCTACGACCGCATGCCCCAACATGCCGGCAGAGCAGACGCCGTCCAATCAGAGCGTCGTGAGCGGCTCGACAGTCGCTCCAGGCGGAGTAGGCACAGCTGCGAACAATAACACACCCACGCCACTTATGGGCGGGCGCACGATTGGACTGGGCGATCAACAACAGACTCTGCTACTAAGCGTCGGCGAAACCTTCGAGCTGAAGCTGGGCAGTGGAATGGACTGGACTATTGAGATTGCCGATGCACAAATTGTCGCCCGCATGGCCGGCGACACGACCGACGACAGTCAGGGTGTATATCAGGCGCTGGCGCGCGGCACAACCATGTTGGTAGCGACCGGCGACCCAACCTGCCGCAAGTCCCAACCTGCATGTATGATGCCATCAATCGCCTTTACGCTCAACATCGTTGTTCATTAAGCGGAGGAGCAACCGCATCACGGCGGCCTCGTCGGGGCGCAAATCGCGCAGCGACTCTGCGAGTTCCTGATCGGTAGGCTGCTGCAGCGCATCAAGCAGCCGGCCCTCGAGGTATGCGTCGAGCACGGCAGGATGCACATAGCACTTGCGACAGATCGAAGGAGTGTTGCCCAACCGCTCAGCCACCTGCTCGATCGCGCGGACGACATTTTTCTTGGCCTGCGCGGCACTGTCGAACGACTCATATTCCTGGAGCGCTTGCGCTGCCAACACCGTGCCGGCCCATGTTCGAAAGTCCTTCGCGGTAAAATCCTGGCCGGTGATCTCGCGCAGATATTCGTTCACATCGCCGGAGCCAATTGTCTGCTGCTGGCCGTGCTCGTCGATATACTGAAACAGTTCGTAGCCAGGCAGATCGCGGCAGCGCTTCACGATTCGCGCCAGGCGCCGGTCGTTCAAGTTGATCGTAAGCGTCTTGCCACCCTTGCCACGAAATTGGAAACGTATGGTCGCACCCTCGATCGTGACATGCCGGTCGCGCATGGTCGTCAGCCCGAATGATTTGTTGGTCTTGGCATACTCCTGGTTGCCAACCCGAATCAACGTGGTCTCCAACAAGCGCACGACGCCCGCGAGCACTTTCTCGCGCGGCAGGCCCGGCAACGACAGATCGTGTTCGGTGCGGGCGCGAATGGCCGGCAGAGCGCAGCCAAATGCGATCATCCGGTTATACTTGGTCTCATCGCGCACCCGCCGCCATTGCTGATGATAGCGGTACTGTTTACGCCCGCGGGCATCGCGCCCGGTGACCTGCAGATGCCCTCGCGGGTCGGGACAAATCCAGACATCGGTATAGGCCGGTGGGATGGCGAGCGATTTGATGCGCTTCAGTGTGGCGGGGTCGTGGATCGGCCGGCCATCCAGGCCAATATAGCTGAAATGCGTGCCAACCCCTTTGCGGCGTATGCCAGGGTCGGCGTCGCTGACATAGCGCAGGCCGGCCGCCTGCGCCGATTCAACCGGATCGACAGGTGCCGACTCGGCGAAAGTTTCTAGCAGTGTCATAGCGATGTACTCGTGCAGGTAGCGGCGCAGCCCAAACATCGCGCCGGTTGGCACCTGCCAGAGCAACATGCATGCCGCCATTATCCAAAGAAGGTCCATGACAACGATTCGCGACATACTGGGCCATTGGTCATATTGAAGACCGGCATCTCACCAGCGCCGGTATCATGTTCGATAATGTGCCTGCCTGTTGATTAACCCCACCGGAGCACCACAAGACGATTGTGAACGAAAGCACGATCGCCTTGTAATGGCGAAGCGTGAGTGGCCTCGTGCGCGATCTGAGGGGGCAAAACGGCGCGTCTGGGAATATTTCAACAGGCAGGTGCGTTATACGTCGGCAGCTTTCGGCGCGGCGACCACTGATTGGGCGGGGGCGAAGCGACAGCGGCAGGCGGACAGTCGAGAGCCCGGCGGTACTGCTGTGCAAGCGCCGGAGCTTTGCGATGGCGTCAACCGAGACCCCGTTCGCGACAGTGGAACAGATCCGCACCTCTACCGCGCGCATCGCCGAGGAGTTTCAGCCGGAGCGGAGCGTCCTCTTCGGATCATATACCTACGGCACGCCGGGCTCTGTTTCAGATAGTGATCAACCGAACGTGGTATCACACCCGCAGGGCAGCGCGCTCGCGCTCGACCAGCACGCGGCGCAGCAGCTTGCCGGTGGCCGATTTCGGGATCTGCTCGATAAACTCGACCGCGCGCACCTTCTTGTACGGCGCCACCCGCTCGGCGACGAAGGCCATCACCTCGTCGGCGGTCACCGCGCCCCGGCGCACGACAAACGCCTTCGGTACTTCGCCGGCTTCCTCGTCCGCGCTGGGGATGACCGCCGCATCGGCGATCGCCGGGTGCGCCAGTAGGACCGCCTCCAGCTCCGCCGGTGCGACTTGATACCCTTTGTACTTGATCAGCTCCTTGGCACGATCCACGATATAGAAGTAGCCGTCTTCGTCGGCGTAGCCGATATCGCCGGTGCGCAGCCAGCCCTCGGCGTCGATCATCGCGGCGGTGGCGTCGGGCCGGTTGAGGTAGCCCTGCATCACCTGCGGGCCGCGCACCCAGATCTCGCCCTGCTGGTTCGGCCCCAGCGCGGCCTCGCTCACAAAGTCCACCACCTTGCACTCGGTGTTCGGGATGCACGGCCCCACCGCGGCTGGCTTGATCTTGTCAAGTACAGCCAGGTTGATATGGGTCACGGGGCTGGTCTCGGTCAGGCCATAGCCTTGCTTGACCAAGCAGCCCAGGCGCGCTGCACAGGCGCGCGCGAGGTCTTCGCCCAGCGGCGCGGCGCCCGAGTTGATCGCTGTGAGCTTCGAAAGGTCGTACTTGTCCACCGAGGGGTGCTTGGCCAACGCCAGCACGATCGGCGGCACCAGATAGGCGAACGTCACGCCATAGTCCTGCATGATCTGCAGAAACTGCTCCAGGTCGAAGCGTGGCATGGTCACGACCGTTGCGCCTTCGCAGAGCGCCAGATTCATCAGGATCGTCATGCCGTAGATGTGGAAGAACGGCAGCACGGCGATCAGGGTATCATCGGGCGTCAAGTCTTTGGCCGGCAGCGCCTGGCACTGGCAGATGTTGGCGACTATGTTGTAGTGCGTGAGCATGACGCCCTTCGGGAAGCCGGTCGTACCGCTTGAGTAGGGCAGCACCAGCAGGTCCTTGCGCGGATCGATCGCGACCACGGGCGCCAGCCCCTCGCTGACCAGCAGCTCGGCGAACGGCGTGGCGCCCTCGGCCTCGCCGAAGACGAAGATCTCGCGGATGCGCGCGTGGCTGGCCGCCGTGCTGGCCGTGGCGAGGCACTGCGGGATGGTCAGCAGGTACTGCGCGCCGGCGTCGTCGAGCTGATAGGCCAGCTCGTCGGCGGTCACGAGCGGGTTTATCGTGGTGATAATCCCACCCAGCGACGCCACGGCGTGGAAGGCGACGGCGTACTCGGGCAGGTTTGGACTATAGATCGCGAACACATCGCCCTTGCGCAGGCCGCGCTGGGCCAGCCCGGCGGCCACACGCTGCACAGCCTGGGCCAGCTGACCGTAGGTGATCGTCCGCCCGCTCGGGCCATCGATCAGAGCAGGCTTGTCGCTTAGCTCCTGCGCACACTGGAGGACGTACTGCGGGGCCGACAGCTCAGGAATCACGGCGTCGGGGTAGGGGCTCTTGAAGATCATCGGGGGCCTCCTTTCACGCTAGGCTTCCAACACCATACCGCCTCTGTACCGCGTTCTTTACCACATCCCACAACCATCTGGTCACTCCTCACCAGAGAAACTATCCTGATTGGACAGTTTCTAATCACCCGCTCGTTCGGCAGCAGATCGGGTCGAGAGTCAGAGACTGCTCGATTTGAAGGTGGTTGCGGTATTTGGCTAGCTGCCGGGATCAAATACGATCACATTACGCAGCACTTCTCCCGTCTCCATTGCCGCAATCGCCTCGTTAATCTGTTCGAGGGGATACCGCGCGGTGATCAGCTCATCCAGTTTGAGCCGCCCTTGCCGATAGAGATCCACTAAGCGAGGTACATCCACGCTCAGGCGAGTGGATCCCATGCGACTCCCGATCACTCGCTGTTCTTTCCAAACGACATCGCCGATTGAGAGCGCTGCGGTTGCTCCTTCATGTGGTATCCCAACAATGACGACAGTTCCGGCCGGGCGGATGAGCGTCAAAGCTTGCGCCACCGCTGTTGGACTCCCGACGGTCACAAACGCATAGTCGGCTCCTCGGCCAGATGTCAGTGCCTGAACCTCTGTGACAAGATCGTGTTCTGTGGCATTGATGGTGTCTGTCGCGCCAAACGCCCGTGCCGCGATCAGTTTCGTATCCAGGCGATCTACTGCCACGATTGGATTGGCGCCGACCAAGACGGCGCCCTGAATCGCATTGAGCCCTACGCCGCCGGTGCCAATGACGACGACACTCTGGCCTGGACGGACTCGCGCTGTGTTGACGACCGCCCCAAGCCCGGTGATCACGCCACAGGCCAGGAGCGCCGCCCGATCCAGAGGTAGCTCGGCGGGAACCTGGACAACCTGGGATTGGTCGACGATCGCATATTCGGCAAAGGCCGCCGTCCTGATCCCGTGCCGAAGCCGCTCCCCTCGCTGATTGCGAAGCCGGCTCTCGGTCGCTAAGGCGAACGTACCTTCACACATATGCGAAGATCCGGTCGCGCAATAGAAACAGCGCCCGCAGGAGCGCAACAACGAGACCACGACCGCATCCCCCGGCTGCGCGAGCGTGACGTTCTCGCCCACGGCTTCGACGATGCCCGCAGCTTCGTGACCGGCCACGACGGGGAGGTCGCCACCCCACTCCCCACGGATCAAATGCATATCGCTGTGGCAGATCGCGGTCGCGGCGAGGCGGATTTTCACTTCGCCCGGCTGAGGTGGATCGATCTCGACTTCTTCGACGCTCAGGGGCTGACCAAATGCGTAACATACCGCGGCTTTCATCATTCGCTCCTTTCCGCATAGTAGCAGGTCAAACCCGATATCCAACGGTCTAGTATCAACCGTACAGCATGCTAAGAAGTTATTATGAATAGCGAAGAGTTGGTACGGTGGGCAGGATGTGGAATGGCAAACGGAGACGTAAATGGACGGACGCAGGCGGGCAACGCTATGGCGTAGCGTGGACCTTCCAGGCGACAGCGGATGCAGGACCGCCGCGTGCCACTAGCTCGTGCGACGCGCAGATGCGGGAGTGGACGGGTGGTACGTGAGTGATGTTGTGCAGGGACACGGCCGCGATCCTCATCTACCATACTAAACGCACGCCGGGCAGGAATTCGTCCATAAGGTGCTGTGCCCGGCGTAGATACCGCGCCCGTAACTCCCGCAGTCATCAGCGTGCCAGTCGACTGTTCCACGTGCTGTCGATGCTGTCGCTGCGTGTGCGGCTGGATGCTCAAGTGGCTGGAGCTGATCGGCGGGTTCATGAGTGGCGTTCATCTTCATCCTCCTGTTCGTGTACATATGTGACGTAGCACTATTACACCACACAGCCCTCCCAGAGGGATGTCACTTTGTGCTAGAATAACTGCCACAAAAAGTGACAAACCTATGGACGAGATACCTTCCTTTGGGGCATGGCTGCGGCGGCGCCGCAAAGCGCTCGACCTGACCCAGGAGGCCCTGGCGCTCCGGGTCGGCTACTCCGTGTCGGCCATCCGCAAGCTGGAAGCCGACGAGTATCGTCCCTCGCGCGAGATCGCCGAGCACCTGGCGGACGCGCTCGCGATCACCCCGCAGGAGCGCGCGGCCTTCGTCCACTTCGCGCGGGTCGGGCTGAATGCCGAGGGGACCAGCGTGCGCCTCCCGGCGGCTGCGCAGCCCACGCCCGCCGCTGTTGTTCCGCCCTCCACGACCCGCGACAGTCACCCGACCAACCTGCCGCCCCAGCCGACACTCTTTGTCGGAAGGGAAGCAGAGCTTGCACAGATCGCCGCACAGCTGCACAATCCGGCCTGCCGGCTGGTGACAGTGATCGGTCCCGGCGGTATCGGCAAGACCCGCCTGGCGCTGGAGGCCGCAGCGGCCCGGCGCCCCGACTTTCCCGATGGGGTGTATGTTGTCCCCTTGGCAGCGCTCAGTTCTGGCAGCCTGCTTGTCTCCACGATCGCCGACGCGCTCGCGTTCCCGTTGTATGGCGGGGCCGACCCCGAGGCACAGCTGCTCTCCTTCCTGCGCGAGCGGCGAATGCTCCTGGTGTTGGACAACTTCGAGCACCTGCTGGAAGGCACCCGGCTGCTGGCCCAGATCCTCGACCACGACCATGCTCCCGGGGTGAAGCTGCTGGTCACCTCGCGGGAGCGGCTGAACCTGCTGGAGGAATGGTTGATCCCGCTCCAGGGATTACACTTCCCGCACGATGATGGCGCCACGCATGCGGTCGCGGAGTACAGCGCGGTGCAGCTATTTGTCCAGCGCGCCGCGCAAGTCCAGCCCGGCTTTGGGCTCACGGCGGCGGTGCAGCCCGCGGTGCTGCGTATCTGTCGGCTGGTGGAAGGGCTGCCGCTGGGGATCGAGCTGGCCGCGGCGTGGGCGCGGCTGCTGCCGTGCGCGGAGATCGCCGCAGAAATCGCCAAAACGCTCGATTTTCTGGCGACATCAGTGCGGAACGTGCCGGCACGGCAGCGCAGCCTGCGAGCGGCCTTCGAACATTCCTGGGCGCTGCTGGCGGACGACGAGCGGCAGGTCTTCGCGCGGCTGGCGGTCTTCCGGGGCGGTTTCCGGCGGGAGGCGGCCGAAGCAGTGGCGGGCGCGTCGCTGGCGATCCTCTCGGCCCTGGTAGATAAATCGCTGCTGCACGCCCACCAGTCCGGCCGCTACGAAGTGCATGAGACGTTGCGGCAGTACGCCGCGGAGAAACTGGAGGCGATGGCCGGTGAAAGCGACCAAGCCCACGACCGGCACTGTGGCTACTATCTGGCCCTGCTGCAGCACACTTCGCAAGACGAACTGGTCGGAAGATTGAAGGACGTGTTGCCGAAGATCGACGAAGACCTTGAGAATGTGCGGTCGGCATGGAGTTGGGCGGTCGCGCACGACAAGCTCGAGGAGATCGGCATATCGATCCACGGCATCCACCATTACCATCAAATGCGCAGCCTGTTCCGGGAGGGCCTGGACGTTTACGAGCACGCGGTCGAACGGTTGAGCGGCGCGAGCGAGAGCGCTGCGCCAGACCCGGGGCGTGCAGCGCAACGAGCTGCCGTTATTGGGGGTCTCCTCACACGGGAGGGTTGGTTATACCTGCACCGCGGTCTGTTCGACCAGGCACGCGATCGCGCGCAAGAAAGTGCCGCCTGGCTGCGCTCGACGAATGCACCACCAAAAAGAGCGCAAAACCTCCTGCTTCAGGGCATGATTGCTGCAATGCTCGGACCGCATGAGCAGGCAAAACAATCGCTGTGGGAGTGCATCGCCATCACCAAGGAGACCGGTCAACGCATGATCAGGGCGACTGCGCTGCAAGGTCTGGGCATGGCGTGCACGGCGCTCGAAGACTATGCGGAGGCACACCAGCACCTGCGTGAAAGCCTGGCCATCTTTCAGGCGCTTGGTTACCAATGGGGCATCGCGCAGTGCCTCCAATATCTGGGTGATGTCGCCCGCGCGCGAGCAGAGTACGCCGAGGCGCAGCAGCGGTATCAGGAGAGCCTGACAGTGCGCACGGACTTGGGCGACCGCTGGGGCATGGCGATTGCGCTCGGTCGCCTGGGGTCGCTGGCGCGGACGATCGGCGCGTATGCGGACGCGCAGCAGCGCTATCGTGAAAGCCTGGCGATCTTCACCGCGCTGAGCCACCGCCTGGGCATGGGGATGGCGCTCGGCAACCTGGGCCGGGTCGCCTTCGCCCAGGGCAAGCTTGCCGAGGCCCACCAGCTGCACCAGGAAAGCCTCGCGCTCAGTCGCGCGGTCGGGAACAAACGCGCGATCGCGATCTCGCTGAACCAGCTGGGCCTGGTGCGCCATGCGTTGGGCGACTATCGCACCGCCCGGCAGGCCTTCGACGAAGCGCTGACAACCGCGCTGGAGATCGGGATGGCTCCGCTGGCCCTGGAGGTGCTGGCGGGGCTGGCCGCGCTCGTGGCGCACGAGGGGGCCGCGGAGCGAGCGATCGAACTGCTGGCGCTGGCGCTTCAGCACCCGGCCGGCACGCAGCGGACCCGCGAGCGGGCCGGGCGCCTGCTGGCCGAGCTGGCGCCCGGGCTGCCGCCCGAGATTGTCGCGGCAGCGCGGGAGCGCGGGCAGACCGGCACGCTCGACGATCTGGCGCAACTGCTTGACACGCACGCTGGTAGCTACATGCTTCCAAGTGGTTAAGAACCAGCAGGATATATACGCCGCAGTGTACTAGGGCGCGTGCCACTGCTGGAGGGCGACTATTGGCAGGCCGAAGAGTACTTGCTGTGAGCGCTGGAGCTCCAACGTGCGGCGGGTGAGCGCGGCAGGTGTGCTGAGACGTATGCCAAACTCGGAAGCACGTCTGTCAGTGATTGCCGCCGCGCCCGGCGGTCGGCGCGCGCCGATCAGGTCGGACGGTCGGCACGAGATGGGGCCAGGTCGAGCCCCTGCTCCTCCGCAATCGCGCTGAGGCGTTGGCCAGCAGTATGCGGGAGGCGCCGTGTCGGAATGACCGCGGGCATCTGCAGAGCATCCAGCGATCTGTGGGTCAATGTCTCGCTGCCATCGCACCTCCTTGCATCCCCAATATGGAGTGACGACACGCGGCTCGGACAGCACGCACCAGTGCACCGCGAACCGGCGGTATCAGATCGGCCGTCCTGGACACGGCGCTTCGACCACGCGAGCAAGAACGCGCATAATAACTCGCCAGACCCTACTGTCGCGTTTCAAAGTCTTGTAACGCACCTGCCTGTTGCAATAGGTCGCATGGGCACAAACCGGGCCGTCGGGTTCCCGGATCGATCCCTCTGGGATGCGGAACCTGAAATCAAGCTTGCGTGACAAGCGGCCGCCAAAGCAAGCAACCGAGGGTGTTTCAACAGTTAGTGATGAGCCTCTGGCTCACCTCCGCGCGACGAAAATGACAGGCATTTTTAGACCAGGCAGGCACATTATGGAACACGAAACCGGCGCTGGTGAGGCGCCGGTCTTCATTATGACAAATAACCTAGTGTGTCAGGAATCGTTACGCGAGGCCCATCACCTGCTCGCGCAGGCGCACGTCGCTGGCGTACCCCAGGTTGAGATGCCGCACGACGCCGCGCTGATCGAGCACCACCGTTGCGGGCACAGTCAGGATGCCGATCTGCTGCACCAGCTCGGGATGCTCCAGCGCGGACAGCGAGCGCACGGTGATCGATTCGCCGAGCGCCGCGTTGAGTCGCGAGAGCGCGGGCGCCTGGAGCGACTTGCACTCGGCGCACGACGGCGTGGAGAACGCAATCACTGCCGGCCGCCCCAATGGAGCGACTGTCGCCAATGGCGCGGCGCCGCGCAATTGCCGTAGCTTCCAGCCACGCCATAAACGCAGCACGCCCCAACCGGCAGCGATCAATAAGGCCAACCCTATAAGAATGATTAGTCGTTCCAGCATAACTATACTCAAACCACTCTGACACGATGAACTGTCACCCCGTCATCGTGTCATCGTGTCATCGTGTCACGAGCGCAGCCGCTGCAGTTGGAAGTACACAAAGCATCCGGCGCAGAAGCCAAAGAACAGATTAACCGCCGCCAATGCGATCACGACGAACGCCAAACCCCAGCCAGCCGCCGCCGCGCCGAAGAACAGCGCCAGCGAAGCCGCCAACAGCACCGCCGCGCCCAGGCCCTGCGCAAAGCGATGCGGCGCGGGATCCTCGGCATGCACGTCGGGCCGCAGCAAGCCGGCCGGGCGCAGCATGTCGCGGTAGATCCGTTGGAATAGCGCCGCCTGCGGGATCGCCGTGCCAAGCGCCATCACCGCAAAGACGAACGCGACCAGCCAGGGCTGATTGAGCACAAATGCCAGCGCCAAAAACCCGATAATAAACGCTTGATTCACCCGTAGCGCCGTCCGATCGACCTGCCCGCTCGTTGTATTCGGCCGGCTGGAAATCGCTTCGCCTCGCATGATCATCCCCACTTTCACGAGAATTGATGCGTATTATGATAAACTAACTGAACAATAATGTCAAATATTACTCATCCAACGTGTGATATACTTCCCAATCTCACGACTTACGCAGAAATCAACCAGAGAGGATAGTCCGATGGGCAAAGTCTATAATTTCAACGCCGGGCCGGCGATTCTGCCCCAGCCGGTGCTGGAGCAGGCCCAACAGGAACTGCTCGACTACCAGGGGCGCGGGATGTCGATTCTGGAGATGAGCCACCGCTCCAAAGAATATGAGATGATCAACAGTTCGGCCGAGGCGACCTTCAAGCGGCTGTTGGGCCTGGGCGACGACTATCGTGTGCTGTTTCTGCAGGGCGGCGCCAGCACGCAGTTCGCAATGCTGCCGCTGAACTTCCTGCCGCAGGGCGCGGTCGCCGATTACATCGTCGCCGGTGCATGGGGCGAGAAGGCCTACGAAGAGGCCACCAAACTCGGCCAGGCGCATATCGCGGCCAGCACCCAAGCCGACCAGTATCGCAGCAACCCGCGCGCCGACGAGATCAGCCTGAGCGATGCCGCCGCCTATGTCCATATTACCTCGAACGAGACGATCCAGGGCGTTCAGTGGCACAGCTGGCCCGATGTCGGCGACCGCCCGTTGGTGGCCGATATGAGTAGCGATATTCTGTCGCGCCCGTTCGACGCCGGCAAGTTTTCGCTGATCTATGCCGGCGCACAGAAAAACCTTGGCCCCGCGGGCGTGACGGTCGTGCTCGTGCGCCAGAGCTGGCTCGACAGCGCGTCGAAGACCGCCCCGACCATGCTGCGCTACGCCACTCATGCCAAGAATAATTCGCTGTACAACACGCCACCGGTATTCGCCGTGTATATGCTCAATCTGGTGCTCGATTGGATCGAGGAGTGCGGCGGCTTGGAGGCGATCGGCGAACGCAACCGCCACAAGGCGGCCACGCTCTACGCGGCGATCGACAATAGCGCGGGCTTCTACCGCGGCCACGCCGCCCCAGCCGACCGTTCGCTGATGAACATCACGTTTCGGCTGCCGAGCGAAGAAATGGAGAAAAAGTTCGTGGCCGAGGCAACCGCGGCAAATATGGTCGGGCTGGCGGGCCATCGTTCGGTCGGCGGCATCCGCGCCTCGATCTATAACGCCATGACCCAGGAGGGCTGCGCCGTGCTGGCGAACTTCATGGGCGAGTTTGCACGGAAGCACGGCTAGAGCTGATCTTGTGCCAATCTCACCACGTCATAGTGCGTAGTACGATGCGATAATAAAGATCTACAAAATAACCGGGTAGCCCACGAAGGTGGGCTTGGTTGCCGTAGCCGGCGGCACCCAAAGGGTACCCGGCCGCCCGGCGGGCCCGCCAGCGAGCTAAAGCTCTTGGCTACAGTCACCAAGGCCGCCTCCGCGGCCTAGGGCCTATTAATCCTTTAATGTTCAATATCGCATCCCTACGCACTACGCACTACGCACTATCGGCCACTACTCCCACGCAATAGTCTACTTTTGTTATAATGCCTCTAAGCAAAAGATTTATCATTAAAGCACCATTTTTGGCTTGACAATGCGGTAAACGAGTTGTACCATACAATTCACGGCCTGCTCAGCACTGTCGCCACATACCATATTCAATCACTCAACTCACCTGAAATACAGCGCGATATTGCCGGCCCGCCTCCACGCAGGGCCTGATCGTGCTCGGCTTGATTTCGGAGATCGCTCAGCCGATGGGCTGACTCATCGGTTGCACGGGGCTACACATGGTGTCGCTGACGACTACGCAACGCGATCTGTTGCAGCTGCTGCTTACAACTGAGCTACCGATTGGCGCCCCTGCTATCGGCCAGCAGCTCCGCGTGACCCCGCGCCAAGTTCATTATAGCCTGCGCGAGATCAAGACCTGGCTGGCCCGCCATCA
>WNFU01001258.1_pt1 | contig 35562 bp, 34 predicted proteins | sample 5400121 | NCBI WGS metagenome assembly WNFU01 (sample SAMN13153360, study PRJNA577476) | soil metagenome | isolation source: 100 cm soil or saprolite under grassland replicate 1 | place: USA:California | collected 2016-06-15
GACCTGCTGGGTCAGCCGGGCTCTCGGGCCCTGCCTTCTCCCTGACCCCGGTCCGGTGACGGGGTGGGTGCGCCCGGGTGCCGCTTGTCATCCGTTCGCGTGTCGGCCCCGCCGGTCGGTTCTGGTCCGCGGGCGCCCGCTGGCTGTCGCTCGCGCGCGGGTCTCACCCCCCTGAGGCACTCTCTGCCGACGTCCGGTCGCGTGGCGTGGGATCTCGTCGAGGGCGGCTTGCGTCGGCGTTCGTCAGGGGTGGGACGCGCTACCTGATGAGGCCGAACGCAACCATCAGTAGGGACATGCCCGCGCACACGCCTGTCGTGAAGTCGTCAACTGACCATTGCCCGCTGTCGGATCGTGGCGCAATTCTCTTGCGGGTCCTCAACCGAGCGATGGTCCGGCCCTGTCTGTCGGAGGTGGACCGGGTGGCCATGGTGAGCAGGAAACTCGATCCGACGGCGAGGGCAGCGAGGCCGAGGACATCTGCCGGTCCCAGGGGACCGCCATCCACCCAACGACCGCGACGACGAATGCTCCCGTCCACAGGCTCAGCAGCTGGGCGAAGAACTGGAGGAAGATCGAGGCGGCGCGGCTCATGAGACGATTCCATGATTCTACGGGCCTGGAAGGGGCGACCTCCGTCGCGAGAGGAGACACTCCTGTCGTCCCGCGAGATCCACCGAAAGGGGCCGGCGATTGGGGAAGCACGCGCTCGTGCGCTGGGCGCTCGGCGTCGATTGGATCGAGGTATCGGCGGCGGTGGGGGTGCTGTACGGCTGGCTGGTCGTCCGGGTCCGCCGGCGGGGCACGGAGTGGCCGCGCATTCGAACCATCTGCTTCTTCGCCGGGATCGCCGCCCATCTCGGCGTGATCCTCTCGCCGATCGACAGCTACGACAATGTGAGCTTCCTCCTCCACACGATCGAGCATCTGGCGATGGTGTTCCTCGCCGCCCCGCTCGTCGCCTTGGGCGCTCCGATCAGGTTGCTACAGCAGGCCTCCCCCGCTGGGCTCCGGCGGCGGGTCATCGATCCCTTCGTTGAAAGCAGTGGAGTCCGGTTCATCACCAACCCGGCCGTCGTCTGGACCTCGTTCGTTGGATTCTTCCTCGCCACGCACCTGATTCCCCCGGTGTACGACGCGACGCTCACCAGCGGGGGCCTGCACCTGATCGTGCACTCCGTCTACCTCGTCACGGCATTCCTCTTCTGGTCCATGGTGGCCGGGTCCGAGTCGTTCGCGAGTAAGCTGAAGCTTCCTCGGCGCATCCTCTACTCGGCTGCGCTGATACCCGTGGCGCTCTTCCTCGGGCTTGACCTGATCCTGGAGAGTGATCCGCTCTACGCGCGGTACTTCGTCTTGCCTCGACCCTGGGGCGGTAGCGCGGCGGTGGTCAGCCAGCACCTTGGAGGGCTCGCCGTGCTCGTGGCCGGAATGACCGCGGCGTCGGTGGCCATGCTGGTCGTGCGAGCCTCGGCCAGGCACACCGCGGAGGGGAGCCGAGCGACGTAGCTGAAACCCTGGGGTCCGAGCCGGAGCCCTGATCCGAGCCCTAGGCCTAGTCCGAGCCGGAGCCCTGGTCGGACCCCGAACCCTGATCGGAGCCGGAGCCCTGGTCGGACCCCGAACCCTGGTCGGACCCCGAACCCTGGTCGGAGCCGGAGCCCTGGTCCGAGCCGGAGCCCTGGTCCGAGCCGGAGCCCTGGTCGGAGCCGGAGCCCTGGTCGGACCCCGAGCCCTGGTCCGAGCCGGAGCCCTGATCGGACCCGGAGCCCTGATCCGAGCCGTTCTGAGAGCCACTCGAGCTTGGTGAGGGTGAGGGCGCGCTCGGGGGCGCGTGGCGTCGGATCGGCTCGGGGCCGGGGCTAACGACCGGTGGCTCTACTCGGGGCAGGAGACCACCGAGGATCGAGCGGACCTCGACGGCGATCTGGTCCGGGACGCCGAGGAGCGCCTGCGGGACCCCTGTCCGGATCCTCGTATCGAGCTCGTCGACGTTCGCGCCGACCGCCAGCGCGGCAGCTCGGGCCGAGACGAGCGATCGCGCCAGATCCGGGGCCTCCTCGACCGGTCCCTCCGTCAGTAAGTGGAGGAGGTCATCAAGCCGGGCGGATGCGAGTGAGATCCTCAGCGAGGCGTTGTTCGGCATGAGGAACGCGGCCGTTCGCTCCAGCGAGGTCCGAACCGGGTACAGCAGGGAGCCGGGCGTCGACCGCAGCGAAGCCGCAACGATCACACTCAGTGCGGCGGCTACCCCGACCAGCCGGAGTGCCCAGCGGCGAGACGGCCGGGGGCGGGCATGGGGGACGGGTCGATCTTCGATCCGTCGAGCGATCTCTGCCCAGATGGCGTCGTCGACGCCGCCTCGTTCCACCTCTCCCAACGCCTGGAGTGCGCCGGCCAGGGCCAGGTCCTCCCGCTGCTCCGGCAGGACCCCCTCGTACGCGTGCCCCTGGCCCGGCTCGGTGAGCCGGCCCCACAGCCGCTCGAACTCCTCTGCGGGTGATGGCTCTCTCATCGGACACTCCGAAGTCGATGCTTCAACGTCTCGAGGCCCCGGAGCTGCATCGCGGTGATGGCCCGCTCGGTCTTGCCGAGCGCAGTCGCCACCTGCCGGAGCGACAGCCCCACGATGAACCGCAGGACCAGCGTTTCCTGCTGGGAACGGGGCAGACGCTCGAGCTCACAGACCAGGAGGCGCCGGGAGAGGGATTGCCCCTCGAATTCCACGGTGGTCTCGGGAGCCTCATCGAGCGGAACCAGTACCGTTCGCCCTCGCCGACGGCGATGTTCCCCGACCACGTGACGAGCGATCCCGAAGAGCCATCCCGGGAACGAGCCCTCGTGTTCGTACCGGAAGTTGGGCAGTCCGCTCCAGGCGGCGAGGAACACGTCCTGGACGGCATCGCCTGCGTCTTCGCCCCACCCCAACCTGACCCGCGTGTAGGCTCGCACCCGCTCCCCGTATCGATCGAAGAGAGCCCGAAACGCATCGACGTCACCTCCAGACGCTCTCGCCACGACCTCTTTCAGGGATCGATCGGCGACCGGCTCCGCTCTCTGTTTCGTCTGGGGGGCGCGGTTTCCTCCGCGAATCAGGGTCATTTCGTCATCCAGCATCGGCCATCTCGGGTGGACGACTGAGTGGCCTCCGCCGTCCCGACCTACAAGAGGGGACTCTTGGTGAGGACATTGCCCCGCCCGTGCCTACGACCAAGGACCGATGCATATCCCCGAGGCAAAACCCGAGCCGGGACCGATGTACCTGATGTCGGGTTCGGGGGACGACTGGAGGATCGAGCGATGAGGACCGCGACGGCAACCCGTGGCACCAGGACAGCCAGGTTTGCGGCTGCGGCCATTCTGGGAATCCTGTACACGTTCCTGCGTCTTCGCCCGGGAAGCAAGGGCGTGTTATCTCCCGACGAGAGTGCCCTTCGAGGGGTGAATCCGGCAGGTCTGAGTTGTTTTGACAGAACCTTGGGCGAGGCTTTAGGTCGTCGTTGCTGAACGCCAGGAGTCCGCGAAGTGAAGCGCCAGGAGTCCGCGAAGGCGGGGTTAAACTCCCGTCTGATCCAAAGCCCGGAATGGAAGAGAGCCCTTTCAAGCATGTTGAGGCCGCTCCCGAGCACCGACCGAGTTCCCGCCATGCCTGGCCGGCGCCTTCGGATTGCGCCGAATGGCCTAGGTGGAACCCCCCACTGTCTTCTGACCCGATGCAATGGGGGACTGCCAAATTCATCGGATCCGGGGGTGAGCCCAGCCCTTCCAGGGGCCGACGCCTCATGAGAAGCGGCCGGCTAGGGAGTCGTGTTTTCGCCTCCGCGCATGATGCTCCGGTTATGGACACCCCGGACGGCTCGTCGACCTGCGTCGTCGGAAACGGCTATGTAGGCACGGTCGTCGCTGCTTGCCTGGCCAGCCTCGGGCGAACGGTCATCGGTCTCGAAACCGACGCCGTCAGGCTCCGCACTCTTCGCTCCGGTCGCGTGCCGTTCCACGAGCCCGGCCTGGAGCGGCTCCTCTCCGCCGCCCTCCGGGGAGGCAGGCTGACCTTCACCGATGATCCACACCTGGCTGCGGCCGATTCTGGCGTCGTGTTCCTCTGTGTGGGTTCGCCGTCCCGAGATGACGGGTCGGCGGACCTGCGCCCGATCGAGGCGGCCGGCCGGTCCCTCGGCCGGTGGGCCCGCCCGGGCCAGGTGTTCGTGGTCAAGACCACGGCCCCAGTCGGGACGAGTCAGTGGCTGGCCTCGCTCGTGGCCGAGGCCGGGGACCTGGGGAGCGCCGCAAACGTCCGAGTGGTCTCGAACCCGGAGTTCCTCCGCCAGGGCAGCGCGATCGAGGACTTCCTCCACCCTCCCCGGATCGTGCTGGGTGGCTACGACGACCGCGCGATCGATGCCGTGGTTGATATCTATCGCCCCGTCCTCGACCAACGCTTCCCCGGGGGCGACGAGTCCCACCGGCCGGTCCTGATTCGAACCACCCCTACCGTGGCCGAGGCGGCCAAGTATGCCTCGAACGCTTTCCTCGCGGCCAAGGTCAGCTTCGTCAACGAGATCTCCAACATCTGCGACCGGATCGGCGTCGACGTCACCGAGGTGGCCAGGGTCATGGGACTGGACCCGCGAATCGGGGCCGAGTTCCTCAAGGCGGGACTGGGATGGGGCGGGTCGTGCTTCGCCAAGGACCTGGACGCACTGATCCTCACGGCCCGTGAGGCCGGGCACCGGCCGGAGCTGCTGCAGGCCGTCCGAGAGGTCAACGAGCGGCAGCGCGACGTGGTTGTGGCAAAGCTCTGTGAGCACCTGGCCCTGGCCGGCGCGCACATAACCCTGTTCGGGCTGGCGTTCAAGCCGGGGACGGACGACCTTCGGGGCGCAACGTCGGTGCTGCTGGCCCGCCGCCTCATGAGCCGAGGAGCGCGCGTGACCACGTACGACCCGGTGGTCCGATCGATCCCCGGGCTGCCCCAGGTGACCGTGGCCGCGGATCCGTACAAGGCGGCCGAGGAAGCCGACGCCGTGGTCCTCGTCACGGATTGGCCCGAGCTTCGACGCCTGGACTTCGGCGCGCTGCGGGCCCGGATGCGGGGCCACCTGCTGGTGGACGGACGAAATGCCTTCGACCCGCACGCCGCCGCCCAGGCGGGCTTCCTCTATGAGGGGATGGGCCGCGGAAACGGTGCCGAGCGGGCCCGGACGTCGGCCACGGCTGAAGCCTTCGTTCGCCAGGCACCGTAACCATCATGGCCAGCTACCTGTTCTTCTCGCACGACGGATACGGCCTGGGGCACGTCCGGCGCAACTGCGTCATCGCCGAGGCCGTCCGGCGGGTCGAACCGAACGCCTCCGTGACGCTGGTGACCGGGATCCCCAGTCATCCACGGTGGCTGGAGCGGTGGCAGCCCAACGTGGTCCGGGTGCCCCCGCTGCTCAAGGATCGAGACGGCCGCTACCATCCGCTTGAGATGTCCCTCGGGGAAGCACTCGGCCGGCGGGCGGCCATCTTCGCGCAGACGGTCGAGCGGGTGCGCCCCGAGGTCGTCGTGGTGGATCGACACCCGTTCGGAACGGCCGGCGAACTTCGCGAGGTGTTGGAGACGGCGGCCGGCCGCCGAGCCGCACTGGTGCTGGGGCTTCGCGACATCCTCGACGTCCCCGCGGTCATTCGCCAAGAGATGCGACGGGAAGGGTGGGCCGCCGTCCCACGGCTGTTCGCCGAGGTGCTGGTGTACGGCGCGCGGGAGTTCTGCGACCACCAGGAGGAATACGGCCTCCCTGTCGAACCGACGTACTGCGGCTGGGTGGTGGAACGGCCCGTTCAAACCACGCGCGACCCGAACCTCCTGGCCGCGGCGGCGGGCGGGGGCGGGGACGGGGCCGCCGTGTTCCGCCTGGCCACCGAGGCGCTCAGGCGCCGGCCCTCGTGGCGGGGCGAGCTCGCGGCCGGGCCCTTCGGCGACGCGCAGTCCGTCGGGCGAGTCGCCCGCCGTCTGGAGGGACGGCTGAAGATCCACAAGGGTATGAGCGAGTGCCGGGATCTGTTCGCCCGCGCCGGAGCGGTGATCCAGATGGCCGGTTACAACTCGACGTTCGAGGCGCTCGCCGCGGGACACGCCTCCGTACTCGTCCCCCGGCGCCATCCGCGCAGGGAGCAGGCCATCCGGGCAGAGCGGTTGGCGGCCCTGGGGCTGGCGGACGTCATCGAGCCCGAGGCAGGCCACGAAGATCTGATGCGGCTGCTCGACCGCCCGCGAAGCATCGACCCTGGAACCCTTGTGCGGGCGGGCGTGGATCTCGGGGGTGCGGAGCGAGCGGCGGCGCACATCCGCCATGCGGCTCAGGGGGCGAAGGCCGCATGATCCGAGTGTTCGTCACATTCCGAAAGCACCTTCGTCCGTATCGACGGGCCCTGGCGCTGGGTGCGGTGCTCGAGATCGTGACCACCGGCCTGAGCGTGGCCCAACCCTGGCCACTCAAGGTGATCGTCGACAACGTGCTGAAGGCCCCCGGGCATCAGGCCAACGTGGGCGTGCCCCTCCTGGATCGGTTCGCCGGCTCGCCGAAGTCACTGTTGGCCGCAGCCGTGGTGCTGCTGATCGTGATCGTGGGGGTGTCCGCGCTGACCGACTACTGGTCGACGACGCTCATGGCGGGTACGGGAGAACGGCTGGGCAACGACATCCGGGAGTCGCTGTTCGCCCACCTGCAGATCCTGTCGCTCCGCTACCACGGCGAACACCGGGTCGGCGACCTGGCCTCTCGGGTCAGCGGCGACGTCGATCGGATCCAGGACATGATGGTCCAGACGCTCGCCATCCTCTTTCCGAACATCCTGCTGATCGCCGGCATGGTCGTGGTGATGTTCGTCGTCGATCCGGTGTTCGCCGCGCTGTCGCTGGCTGCGTTCCCCTTCCTCGCGTACACCGTCTACCGGTCCACGGTGCTGCTGAAGCAAGCGACGCGCCGGGCAAGGCGGTTGGGGGGCGAGGTCGCCGCCACCACCACCGAGACCCTGGGGGCGATCCAGGTGGTGCAGGCGTTCTCGCTGGAGCAGAAATCGCAGGAGCAGTTCCGGGACCTCAACCGGGCCAGCCTGGACGCCACCCTCGAGGCCGTCCGCCACCAGGCTCGGCTCAGCCCGGCCGTCGACGTGGCCTCGGTCCTGTCCATCGCCGTGGTGTTCTGGGTGGGCGCCACCAGGGTCCTGTCGGGGGAACTGAGCCTGGGGTTACTGCTGGTGTTCATGTCCTATGTCTCATCTCTGTACAAGCCGGTGCGCAACCTGGCGAAGCTCGGGTACGTGACCAGTCGGGGCGTGATCGCCGCCGAGCGAGTGGAGGGGATCCTGGGCGAGTCTCCCGAGGTCCAAGACGCCCAGCACGCAGTGCACGCGCCGACGCTCCGCGGCCAGATCGAGTTCGACGGTGTGTGGTTCTCGTACGGGCGCGAGCCGGTGCTCAAAGGCGTCGATCTGGTGATGGAGCCGGGGGAAACGGTCGCGCTCGTGGGCCAGACCGGCGCCGGCAAGAGCACGATGGCCTCGCTGATCCCTCGGTTCTATGACCCGCAGCGAGGCGCGGTGCGAATCGATGGACGCGACATCCGAGGCTACATGCTGGCGTCGCTTCGAGGGCAGATCGCGCTGGTGCTGCAGGACACCATCCTGTTCCGCGGGACGCTGTGGGACAACGTTGCCTGCGGCCGGGCAGACGCAACGCCCGAGGAGATCGAACGAGCCATCGAGCTCGCCCTCGTGGAGGAGTTCGCGGAACGACTCCCCGAGAGCCACGAGACCATGCTCGGCGAACGTGGCGTCAACCTCTCCGGTGGGCAGCGGCAGCGGATCGCCATCGCCCGAGCCATCGTTCGCGACGCCCCGATCCTCATTCTTGACGAGCCGACCAGCGCGCTGGATGCCGGGTCCGAGCAGCTGGTGGTCGACGCGCTTCGGAACCTGATGCGTGACCGCACCACGGTGGTCATCGCCCACCGACTCTCCACCATCCGGCGCGCCGATCGCGTCGTGGTACTGAAGGACGGCGCGATCGTGGAGGAGGGGTCGCACGGCGCGCTGATGAAGGCAGACGGCGAGTACGCGCGGGTTGCGGCCTTGCAGGGCCTGGTTGCCGACACGCCGAAGGGGAGCAAGCGATCGAGGTGGACTGCCCGCCCCCGGCGGGGAGCGGCCGGATGAGCGCCGGGGCCAGCTCGGGACCCCCGGTTCCTTCGGGGCCGATTCTGTACGTGCTGAAGCGCTTTCCCCGACTCTCCGAGACATTCGTCCTGCGCGAGATGCTCACACTGGAAAGCCTGGGCGAGCGGATCCTGGTCGACTCGCTCCTGCCGCCTGAGGAGGGGCAGCGCCATCCCGATCTGGCTCGGCTGCGGGCGTCCGTTCGGTACGTCCCGAAGCACCCTCGCCTTCGCGACGGCCACGTTCTTCGAAGGCATCTGCATCTGGCAACCCGCGCGCCCAGACTTTGGGCGCGGCTCGCCCTTCGGGCTCGGCGACGGGGTGGGTGGCGGCGGTTCCTCCAGGCCGGCCTGGTGGCCGAGCGGGCGCGGCAGGAAGGGGTGCGCCACATCCATGCTCACTTCCTCACCGCGGCCGGCGAGGTGGCCCGGGACGCCTCGATGCTCACAGGGATCCCCGCTTCGGTCACGGCCCACGCGAAGGACATCTTCCAGGCGGACAACGTCCCGCTGGTGCGGTGGCGGGCGAAGGGCGTGACGACACTGGTCACGGTTTCGGAGTACAACGCCCGCTACCTGCACGGGCTGATCGGGAACGGGCCCCCGGTCCACACCGTCCCGAACGGGGTCGAGCTGGCCCCCCCCATGCCGGATCGGCCGGACGGGCCGGTGCTGTGCGTGGCCCGGCTGGTGCCGAAGAAGGGTGTCGACGTCCTGATCCGGGCCGCGGCCCAGATCCATGCGCGCACGCCCGACCTGCGAGTCGAGATCATCGGCGGCGGGCCGCTTCGCGGTGACCTGGAGCGGCAGGCGCACCGGCTCGGCATCGGTGACCGGGTCGTGTTCCGCGGTCCTCAACCGTGGGGGGAGGTGGAGTCGGCGTTCGGGCGGTGCTCCCTGATCGTTATGGCTTGCCGGGTGGCCAAAGACGGTGATCGGGACGGCATGCCCACGGTGCTCACCGAGGCGCTCGCCCGTGGACTCCCGGTGATCTCCACCGACGTGGCCGGGATCCCCGAGCTGGTCCGGGATCACGAGACGGGGTTGTTGGTCCCACCGGAGGATCCGGCGGCGCTGGCCGACGCCATCAAGATGCTGCTCCGGGATCGCGAGCTGGCGCGGCGGCTCGGGCTGGCCGGGCGCGATCTGGTCGCCGAGCGGTTCGATCCAGGGCAGAGCGCCGCTCTGCTCCGGGCGGCGTTCGAGGGAGCCGCGGCGTGAGGATCGCAGTGCTTTGCTCCGATACGGGGATCCGCATCCCGGACACCAAGGGGGCCTCCCTGCACGTGCAGGCCATCTCCTCGGCGCTGGCGGCGATGGGGAACGACGTGATGCTCATCGGGGTCGCCGGGCACGGCGGGCCGCCGGGGGGGATGGACGCCGTCCTGGTGCAGCACCCCGGTTGGTCCAAAGGGATTCGTCGCGAGCTGCGGAAGCTGTCGACCGTCGAGCGCGTGGTCCACGAGGCTCGAGAGCCCCTTGCCCGATTCGCCCCGGAGGTCGTGTACGAGCGCCTGGCGCTGTTCGGCACCGCCGGCCAGCGCCTGGCGGCGGCCACCCGCGCGGTGCACGTCGTCGAGGTCAATGCGCTCTTGGCCGAGGAGGAGGCCCAGTGGCGTGGGCTGAAGCTGACGGGGCTGGCCCGGCGCCGGGAACGATTCGTGCTGAAGGGGGCCCACCTTCGAGTGGTGGTCAGCGACGAGGCCGCCGCGGCCGTGGACGCAGCGGCTCCCGACGGGCCGACGGCGGTCCTGCCGAACGGCTTCGATGGCAGCATGTTCGAGAGCCTTCCGTCACGCCACGAGGCCCGGAAGTTCCTCGGCCTCCCGACCGACCGTCCCCTGGTCGGCTTCGCTGGAAGCCTTCGCCCCTGGCATGGCCTGGAGGCCGCGGTAGATGCGCTGGCTGAGCTCCCCACGGTCTTCCTCGCGGTGGCGGGGGAGGGCGAGGTCCGAACGGGACTGGAGAAGCGGGCCCAGCGCCTCGGTGTGGCAGAGCGCGTGCTGTGGGTGGGGCAGCTCCCCCACCGGCTCATCCCCGGTTTCCTGGCAGCCGTCGACGCCGCCCTCCTTCCGTACCCCGCGCTGCCCGGCTTCGCCTTCTCGCCGCTCAAGCTCTACGAATACCTGGCCGCGGGCACCCCCGTGGTGGCGAGCGATCTGGGGCAGATCCGCACGGCGCTCGAGGGCGGGCGTTGGGGTGGGCTGGTGCGAGCGGGGGACCCCGCCGCCCTGGCCGCCGGCATTCGCCGGGTCCTGGACGATCCCGTGCAGGCCGGACAGATAGCCGCCGACGCGCGCCGGATGGCCTTCCGGGAGCACACCTGGGAGCGACGGGCCCGAACCCTTACCGAACTGCTGGAGGGAAGCCACGTCCATGCGGTGGCCGGATGATCACCCTGCGGTCACCGACCCCGCGCTGACCGAGTGGGCGGGGGAGGTCGACCGGCTCTGCCCAGACGCTGAAGTGGTACGGGTGCTTCGACATCTCCCGGGCCGGCGCGTGACCACCCTCCTCCAGACGCCGAGCGGCCTCGCGGTGTTGAAGCTCTTCGCGACGTCGCGAGCCCGGGGCGGCCATCGCCGGCTCGCGGCGTTTGCCGAAAGCCCGGCGGCGCCGTTCCTCCCTCGTTCTTTGGGGAACCGGAAGGGGCATCTGCTGCTGGTCGATTTCGTCCCCGGCGTCCCGTTCACCGACCTCGGCGACGACGCGTTGGCCGAGGCCTCCCGGATGGCCGGGCGGGCGCTTCGCTCGGTGCACGACAGCGGCGTTGTGCTGGGCCGCACGTGGGGTGTGACCGATGAGATCGCCCAGCTCCGGCGAACGGCGGGACCCGCCACCCGTGCCGTCGTGGAGCGCGCCATCGCGCGATGGACGCCGTCCGAGGGTGAGCCGCCGGTGCCGTCCCACCGGGACTGCCACCCGGCTCAGGTCATCCGGACCGAGAACGGCGTTCTGTTGGTCGATCTCGATGACTCCGCGATGGCTCCTCGGGGGATCGACGTGGGGAACTTCGTGGCCCACCTCGAGATGGATGCGCACGTCGGCCGCCGCACCAGCGAGGGCGCCTCGGAGGCCATCGACGCCTTCCTCGGCGGCTACGGCTTCGAGCCTCCCTCGCTGGACTCGTGGACCCGGCTGAGCCTCGCCCGCCTGGCCGCCCTGGCGGAGACCCGCCACCGGTCGGTTGGGCAGGCCCAGGTCTTGGCGGCCGCAGTCGACAGGATCCTGTCTGTGGGCCACGGGAGACCGGCGTGAACGGGACGACGACCGGCAACGAACGCAAGGCCCCGTACGTCCTCGCCGTGGGGTGTCCACGATCGGGCACCACGCTGCTGCAGCGGATGCTCGATCACCACCCCATGCTGGCGATCGCCAACGATACGCACTTCATCGCCAAGGTCATCGATCCGGAGGGGGGCGATGTTCCGCTTTCGCCGGAGATCGTCGACCGCGTGCTCGCCTACCATCGGTTCCCGCGTCTGGGGCTCCCCGAGGACTCGGTCCGCCTCGCCGCGGCCCGAAGCGAGACCTACGCCCAGTTCGTGGGCCTCCTGTACGCTGAGTTCGCCGCCCGCCGAGGAAAGCCCCTGGCCGGCGAGAAGACGCCAGATTACGTCCGCTACCTGCCCCTGCTCGGCCGGCTGTTTCCATGGGCGCGGTTCATTCACCTCATTCGCGACGGGCGAGACGTGGCGCTATCGACGATGCAGTGGGCTCGGCCGCACAAGGGCCCCGGCCGGTTCGCGATGTGGGAAGAGGAGCCGGTCGCGGTGTGCGCGTTGTGGTGGCGCTGGCAGGTGTCAGCCGGCCGCTCGAAAGGCCTCGAGCTGCGGTCACGGTACTGTGAAGTCCACTACGAGCAACTCGTCGTCGACCCCGCAGGGACAACGTCCCGCCTGTGCGGGTTCCTGGATCTGCCGTTCTCTCAGGAAATGTTGGCCTTCCACGTCGGCAAGACCAGGAGCGACCCCGGTCTGTCCGCGAAGAACGCATGGCTTCCGCCCACTCGAGGTCTTCGCGATTGGAGGACCCAGATGATCGAGCGAGACGTCGCGCTGTTCGAGGCCCTGGCCGGCGATCTCCTATCGTCGTTCGGTTACGAGCGCGCCACCGCCGGCCCGTCCCGGGCCGTCGCTTCACTCGCCGATCGGTGCCGGCGCCGGTGGGACGCCGAGATTCAGCAGCGCCAGGCAAGGCACGGGGCCGCCGCGCGGTCATGACCGTCCCGCCGGATCCGGCTCTCCAGCACCTGCCGTTGGCGCTCGATCCTGTGGCCATGCTGCCCGTGCTTCGGTGCAGCCTCTCGGGGGTGGAGGACGTGGAGTTCGACCGATGCACGGTGGACCGGGTCCGGTACCGGCCCGGCGCTCGGGCCTTCGTCCAGTACACGGCGCGGACGGTCGATCGATCGACCGGGAAGGAACGCGACCGGTGGATCACGGCGTTGCTGTATCCGCGAGAGCGGACACGACTGGTTTGGGAGAAGCTGTCGAGGGCGGTCCCTGCGACAGCAGCTGTGGGTGACTGCCTGTCGCCGGCTACCCTGGTGCCGGATCGCGACATTATCTTGCAGGTCTTCCCCTTCGACCGGCGACTGCGCTCCCTGTCCGTGTTGATGGAGCCCGAACGGCTGGCCGGCCAGGTGGCGACTTCCGGGGGCCACGGTCCCTGGACCGCAGAGCCCATCCGGTACCGCGCCGGACTGGGATGTGCGCTGCGCTGGGACCAGGACTCGAACGGCGGGGTGACTCGGTACGTGAAGGCGTATCGCGACCAGCAGGGTGCCCTCACCAATGAGGTACTCATCTCGTTGCGAGCAGCGCGAGAGGCGGGAAGACCTGGCACAGACGCGTTCGACGTTCCCGAGCCGGTCGCCTATCTGAAGGACCACCTCGCGCTCGTACAGAAAGCGGTCCCCGGGCGGTCGCTGGCGGATCTCCTGTTCGAGACAAACGACCCTCGTCCGATGATGCGCCGGGTGGCCGGCGCCCTTGCGGTGTGGCATTCGCTGCCGCCGCCGACCTCTCGCCGACGCCCGGCCAGCGCCGAGCTCGACGACGTGGGCCGGGCTGCGGCCCTGGTTTCAACGGTGCGACCGTCGCTCACCGAGGCTGTACGCGAGGTTGTGGCTCTGGTGGCGGGCCGGCTCAACGACGTGGAGCCGGCTCCGACGCACGGCGACCTCAAGCCCGACCACGTGTTGATCGACGATGACCGCACGGCGCTCTTGGATCTCGATCTGTTCGCCGGGGCCGACCCGGTCTTGGACGTCGGGTCCATGCTGGCCAAGCTTGCCGGCATGCGCGTACGCCGGGGAGCCGAACCGGCGCGGCTCGCTGCTTCGGCGAACGCATTCGCTGAGGCCTACTTCGAAGCGGTGCCGGCTCGTTGGCGGAATCGGCTTCCGTGCCATCACGCCGCAGCGCTCCTGCAGGAAGCATCCGGGTGCTTTCGCAATCAGCTGCCCGGGTGGCCAGCTCTCATGTGCGCGCTCGTGGAAGAGGCCCTCCTGGCAGCGGGGGATTGAACCCACGATCTCGCGGTGAGCCGCCCCTTCCCTCTCGGTGGGTCCTCCCTACGTCTCGTCTCGGGCCGCCGACGCGCGCCCTTTCTTCACAATCAGCTCGTGCACATGGCGGGATCCGAGTGGGAGGCGGCCCGGCCTACGATTGCTCCATAGGGGAACCGACAACCGAGCGGTGGGCTTTGAATCGCGGGGCCGGCGGCTTGGTCCTCCCGTTGGCTACGACGCGGCCCGACGGGCGCCCGCACATCGCCGGAGTGGGAGCGATGTGGGTGGAGGGCACGCTGTACTTCGTGAGCGGCCCCGGCGCCCGCAAGAGCCGGAACCTCGAGCAGACCCCCGATGCGCTGTCTCGGTGTCGCTTCCGGGCCTCGACCTCGTCCTCGAGGGCACCGCGGTCAAGGTGAGGGACCACGAGACCCTGGTACACCTGGCCGAGCGCTACGCCTCGTAGGGTTGGCCGGCGGAAGTCCGAGACGGAGCCATCACCGCTCCGTACAGCGCGCCGAGCGCCGGGCCGCCGCCGTGGGACCTCTACGCGATGACGCCGGTGACGGCGTTCGGTGTGGCCACCGCCGAGCCGAACGGTGCCACACGCTGGCGCTTCGATTGAACATCGAGTGCTGTTCGGCGTCCTTGCAGACGTCCCGGCCCGACTTCAAGATCGTTCGGTAAGCCGCTTGGTTCGCAATCGATCAGCGAACGACTGCGCCCCCCTTCACTTCGTCGCCATCGCGATGGAGCTCTTCTCTGCACGAAGGACACAGTCCATACACGTCGAACCGGTGGGAAAGGAGCTCGTAGCCGACCTCGTCGGCCACCCGGCTCGCCGTTTCGTGCAAGGACGGGCTCATGACCTCGTCGATCCGCCCGCACCGGGTGCACACGAGATGAGGGTGCGGCTCGGGCATGTTGCCGTCGTAGCGGTTCGCCGCGTCCCGGAACTCGAGCTCCAGCACCTGCCCGAGGTCCTTGAGGAGCCTGATGGTGTTGTACACGGTGGCCTTGCCGGCCATGGGGAACCGCCGCTGGACCCGTCTGAGGATCTGATTCGCCGTGGGGTGCCCCTCGCTCTTGGCCAGGACCTCGAGGATGGCCAGACGCTGCGGGGTCACCCGGTGGCCCCGGGAGGCCAGGGCCTCCACCATTTGCTCGAGGCGGCTGCGCGCACGATCCGTCTGCACCGGGACAGGGTACGATATCGAGATTGAGTCTCGATATAGGCGCGGTCTCGAACAGGAGGAGCGACGTGAACGAGGGTGGAGTATCCACCGTCCCGAGCTCATCCCGCCACCCCAAGCCTACGAGCGCTTGGAGGGACTGCCCGAGCTGATCAGGCGGATCGTGCGTGAGGAGCTGCGCCCTATCCACCTGCTGCTCGAGGAGCTGGGGGATCGGTCGGGAGGTCCCGCTGGTGGCGGGAGGGCCTGAGAGGCAAGAAGGCGTCCACGGAAAGGAGAAGGACCGACGTGTCTGAGCGTGGTAGCGAAAGCGAAAACCCAGTCATCCCATCTCCGACTCCCACAGCGCATCGCCCCAGGACGAACAAGGACTGGTGGCCAGATCAGCTGGACCTCTCGGTTCTGCACCAGCACTCGCCTCGGTCCGATCCGATGGGCGAGGACTTCACCTACAAAGAGGAGTTCAAGACCCTCGACCTCGAGGCGCTGAAGCGGGACATCTTCGAGGTGATGACCACGTCGCAGGACTGGTGGCCGGCCGACTACGGTCACTACGGACCGCTGTTCATCCGGATGTCGTGGCATGCCGCTGGCACGTACCGCATCGCCGACGGCCGGGGCGGTGGCGGCAGCGGCGCGCAGCGCTTCGCTCCCCTCAACAGTTGGCCCGACAACGCGAGCCTCGACAAGGCGCGCCGGTTGCTCTGGCCGATCAAGCAGAAGTACGGCCGGAAGCTCTCGTGGGCCGATCTGATCATCTTCGCCGGCAACGTCGCGATGGAATCGATGGGGTTCCAGACGTTCGGCTTCGGCTTCGGGCGAGAGGACATCTTCGAGCCCGAAGAGATCTTCTGGGGCCCCGAGGACACCTGGCTGGGAGACGAGCGCCACGCCGGCGAAGGGGAGATCCAGGGACCCTTCGGCGCCGATCACATGGGCCTGATCTACGTGAACCCGGAGGGGCCGGGAGGCAACCCGGATCCGGTCCTTGCAGCGAGCTACATCCGACAGACGTTCGGCCGCATGGCGATGAACGACGAGGAGACGGTTGCCCTCATCGTCGGTGGACACACGTTCGGCAAGACGCATGGCGCCGCCCCCGCGGCCGACTACGTCGGTCCGGAACCCGAGGGTGCTTCCCTCGAAGAGCAGGGCCTCGGCTGGAAGAACACGTTCGGCAGCGGCAAGGGCCCCGACACGATCACCAGCGGGCTGGAGGGCGCCTGGACCAACGAACCGACGAAGTGGGACAACGGGTTCCTCGACAACCTGTTCAAGTACGACTGGGAGCTGACGAAGAGCCCCGCCGGGGCGAACCAGTGGACTCCCAAGGATCCCGAGGCTCAGAGCACCGTGCCGGATGCCCGTGATCCGTCGAAGCGGCACGCCCCGATGATGCTGACGACGGACCTGGCGCTGAAGGTGGACCCGATCTACGGGCCGATCTCGAAGCGCTTCCACGAGAATCCGGACCAGCTCGCCGATGCGTTCGCCAGGGCGTGGTACAAGCTCATTCACCGCGACATGGGGCCCGTCTCGCGGCTCCTCGGCCCGTGGGTTCCGGAGCCGCAGCTGTGGCAGGACCCCATCCCCGAGGTCGATCATGAACTGATCGGGGAGGAGGACATCGCTGCCCTCAAGGGCAAGCTCCTCGCCTCGGGACTGTCGATCTCTCAGTTGGTCTTCACGGCGTGGGCGTCGGCGGCCAGCTTCCGCGGCACCGACAAGCGGGGCGGGGCCAACGGGGCTCGGATTCGCCTCGCGCCACAACGGGACTGGGAGGTCAACGACCCCACCGAACTGGCCAAGGCGCTGCAGACCCTCGAGGCGATCCAGCAGGACTTCAACAGCTCACAGTCGGGCGGGAAGAAGGTCTCGCTCGCCGACCTGATCGTTCTGGGCGGGTGCGCGGCCGTCGAGCAAGCGGCGAAGAACGCCGGGCACGACGTGACAGTTCCGTTCGCCCCGGGGCGCACGGACGCCTCGCAGGAGCAGACCGACGTGGAGTCGTTCGCCGTGCTCGAACCGACCGCCGACGGGTTCCGCAACTACCTCCGACCTAAAGAGAAGTTGCCGCCGGAGCAGCTGCTGCTGGATCGGGCCAACCTGTTGACGCTGACCGCTAACGAGATGACGGTTCTGGTCGGCGGCATGCGTGCCCTGAACGCCAACTTCGGGCAGTCCGCCCACGGCGTCTTCACCGCCCGGCCCGAGACGTTGACCAACGACTTCTTCGTGAACCTGCTCGACATGGGCACGGAGTGGAAAGCATCCGCCTCGGCCGAGAACGAGTACGAAGGTCGCGATCGCGCGACGGGGGAGGTCAAGTGGACCGCCACCGCCGTCGACCTCGTCTTCGGTTCCAACTCCCAGCTCCGAGCCATCTCCGAGGTCTACGCATGCGACGACTCGAAGGAGAAGTTCGTGCGTGACTTCGTGACTGCATGGGACAAGGTCATGAACCTCGATCGCTTCGACCTCGCCTGATCGCATCCCCGGTCTGGAGCGCCCGCTGCTGAGACGATCCGCCCATGTCCGGGGGAGCCACAGGGGGGATCTGACCCGAGGCTGGGACGCGCTCAAGGCCGGCGACCGGGAGCTGCCTTCGTCCGGGCGGTTGGGGTCACTCCGATCGTCGCCCGGTGACGTACACGACGGGGTCGCGACGGACGAGCTCGTCGGGGGTGAATCTCGACAACCGCTCGTGCAGCGAGCCCTTGAGACTCTCTCTCGTTGACCCATCGAGCGTGTCGAACAGCCGTCGCTCGTCCAAGTGCTCCTTCCATCCCAGGAAGAACCCGGGCTCGAAGCGGTATCCGAGCGGGTCCATATGGCTCTCGACATCAAGGAAGCCGGCCGTCCTCAATTCGGCGGCCGCCGAGGAGTGAGATCGCAGCCCGCCCGGATGCGAGCTGCCGCTGCCACTCGCCAGGCCGAATTCGGCCAGCGTGCGATCGAAGACTGCCTGGGGGCGAAAGGGCGGCGTGTCACCCCGCCACGAGACGACGGCCACGATGCCTCCCGGCCGCAGCACTCTCCATGCCTCTCGCCACACCGGTGCTCGGTTCCCGACGAGCTGCAACACAAACGAGGACACCAGAGCATCCACCGATCCGTCACGGAGAGGGATCGCCGAGGCCGTGCCAGATAGGAACTCGGGACCGTGGTCCCGGCCGAAGATGCGGTCCGCTTCTGAACGCGCCACCGCGAGCATCCCCGCATCAGGATCGAGTCCCATGACCCGGGCTCGCGGCCACCGCGTCCGGGCGGCAACGGCCAGCGTTCCCGTGCCCGTCCCGACATCGAGGATCTCATCGGGGGGCCGGGTCCCCAGGCCGTCCTGGACGACGTCCAGCAACCGCCGGGCGGTGGGCGCCAAGACCGGTGCCCACCACCTCAAGTACCGCTCGGCGAAAGTAAGCGACTCTCCCATTTCATCTCCAGAGGACGAACCGGCAGACTGGGCGGCGGCCTCAGGGCCTGCGGGCCCGGGCGATCACGCTGGTCGCGACGCAGCCCTGTCGCTCTGCCGGGATGAGGCGCCGCATCAGCGCCAGCAGGTCCGGCGTGAACAGGGGGAACAGCGCCGCGTGCTCGACGCCGAACGGGATGCGGTTCCCCACCGTCACGTCGGTGAATCCCACCTTCTGGAGCTTCCGGGCGAAGACACGCTCCGCCATGGCGCCGGACACTCAGCCGGCCCAGGCGCTGTCGCTCGTCAGGATCTCCGGCGGGAGGTCGTCGTCGACGACCAGGTCCGCCACGCACAGTCGCCCGCCCGGACGCAGGACGCGGTGGATCTCGGCGAGGGCCCGGGACTTGCGCGCCGAGAGGTTCAGGACGCCGTTCGAGATCACGACGTCGACCGACCCGTCCGCGAGCGGGATGGCTTCCATCTCGCCTGGAACGAACTCCGTCCACTGGCCCACGTCGGCCTCCGAGGCGTGCGCGGCGGCGCGCTCCCGCATCTCCTCCAGCATGTCGAGGCCGACGACCCTCCCGGTCGGTCCCACCAGCCGCGCGGCCATGATCGTGTCGATCCCGCCGCCCGAGCCCACGTCGAGGACGGTCTCGCCGGGGCGCAGGCCGGCGTGCCGCACGGGGTTGCCGACGCCCAGGGACCACTCGATGGCGCCCCGCGGGATGCCCTCGAGCTCCTCGTCCGAGTACAGCCTGCGCGCGACGGGGTCGCCGCCGCCGGACGGGATGGCGGCGTACGCGCTGCGAACGGCCTGCTTGATCTCGTCCTGGAACAGCAGGTCCTCGTGGGTCGCCGCCATCACAGCTCCTCGAGGAAGCGCTCGAGCCGGTCACGGACGCTCGGCGGGATCTCGTCGTTGCCGGTGGAGGCCAGGACGGCCTGGAGCTCCTTGGCGAACTCCAGCTCGCCGCAACACTTCCGGCAGAACGCCATGTGCCGGTCGAGCTTCGCGACGTTCTCGGGCGGCAGGACCCGCTCGAGGTAGTCCCACATCTGCTGCACGGCCTGGGAGCAGGGGATGAGGCCGGACGGGAGCTCGCTCATCGTGTCCCGTCCTCCACCAGCAGCTCGGCCTCCTCGGCGTAGGACCACAACTCCCGCTCGAACAGCTTGCGCCCCCGGTGGAGCTGGGCCAGGACGGTCCCGATCGGCAGGCCGAGCATCCGGGCGATCTCCTTGGTCGCGTAGCCCTCGATGTACCGCAGGACCAGCGGCGCGCGGTAGATCGGCGGCAGTCGCAGCAGAACGGCTCGGACGTCATCGCGGCCGAAGGCCCGCAGGAAGTCGAGATGCAGCGTGTCCGAGTAGGGCAGCGGATCCTCCTCGGCGATCGTTCGATAGAGCGAGAAGTCGTCGACGTCGTCCACGCCGACCTCGTGGACCGCGCGGGCGGACCTGCGGAGGCGGTCGCGGAAGGTGTTCACCATGATCGACTGGAGCCACTTCGGCCCGGCCGCACGCTCGTGGAGGGAGCCGAACGAGCGGTACGCCTTCAGCAGGGATTCCTGCACGAGATCCTCCGCGTCGTCGCCGGCGAGCCGCCGGGCCAGGGAGTACAGCCGGGGCAGGCTCTCGCGGGCGAGGGACTCGAACGCCTCTCGCTCCGCGGCCTCCACCTGCCGGACTCTCCCCGTTCCCACGATTCCATCCCCCCTGAAAGACGAGCGCGGTACCGAACTTATTGCATCCGCCGGGAAAGGCAATGCCCCGGCCGAGGGCGCCGTCTTGATGAGCGAGAGGACGGCGAGTGGCCGTCCGCGGCGAGAGGACGAGTGGGGGACGGGGAGATTCCGATGGGCGCGATGTCAAGCAAGATCATCAGAGGTCTGGGCGCTCTGTCCTTCGCTGTCGCTGGCGCGACGCTGCCGGCGGTCACCGCCGCTGCCGGCCCCGCGCCCTGGACGTGGGCCAGAGTCGTCGTTCCGGTGGCGATCGATCCCCACGGGTACTATTCCGTGCGCGCCTTCTGTCCCGGTGGCTTCACCGCCGTCACCGGAGGGTTGTCCGTCCCCGAGTATTCAGAGGTCTACCGCAACGCCGAGTACCGATGGGACGACGGATCCGGGTCGTCATGGTTCGTCGCCCTGGAGAACCCATCGAATTCGAGCGGGAGTGCGAGCGTGGTCGCCGAGTGCGTCCAGAGCGCCCAACTGCCGCCGATCAGCTACAACTTCGTCGATATCACGAGGGGGAGTGACGGGAATGCCGAAGGCTCGGTCTCCTGCCCCAACGCAGGCGAGGTGGTGCTGACCGGAGGCGCGGGCTGGAACAACGTCAACAGCCGGCGCATCAACCACAGCGGGCCGACCTGGAGTGGCGACGCGTGGATTGCGCGGGGGTGGAACTCCGTTTCCGGGGCAAAGCTGACCGTGGAGGTCTACTGCGTGAGTCCCAACGACGTCCCGGGGTTCGACCGGATCGAGCTCGACTACGGCGGAAACTCGTACTGGAAGACGTCCATCACCTGTCCACAGGGTAAGCGGATCCTCAACGGTGGCACAGAGAGGCACTTCGGGTACGCCAACACGTTTGCGTCGTACCCGTCGATCACCACATGGACCGCGACCGGCTACCATGCCACCGGGTCGACCTACCTGCGCGCCTGGTGCGTCAGCGCGGGCACACCGACTGTCGAGATCACGGGTGCGACGCCGGGCCCGGAAGGGGCCGTCACCGCCCAAACGTACGCCAGCTTCTCTTTCACCGGGACTGACCCGGCCGGCTATCCCAATGGCTTCAAGTGCTCCCTGGACGGCAGTCCCCCCGTCACCTGTTTCTCGGGTGTCTTCTTCGGCGGGAGGAGTTCGGGGCCGCACGAGTTCGTCGTCTGGAACAGCACTCCCGACGGGCGATCGTCGGGTCTCACCACGTACCACTGGACCATCGACGCGGTGCCCCCCAACGTCACCGTGAAGCCGCTGTACCCTGTGACCCTGGCCACCTCGGCCGTGGTGCAGTGGGTCGGGTCAGACCAGCATTCCAGCATCGACCGCTACCAGGCGGCGTACTGGCTGGCCCACGCCAACGGCACGTCGACGTCGTGGACGCTGCCCACCGCATGGAGCGATCTGGCCTCGACATCGGTGCGCACTCCCGCCCTGGCCCAGGGCGACTCGATCTGCGTGAGCGTCCGCGCGTACGACCTGGTGGAGAACGTCTCCCCGTGGACCGCCCCCACCTGCTCGTCGCGGCCGCTGGACGACCGGGCGCTCACCGCGAGCACCGGTTGGACGCGGGCCACGGGATCGTCGGACTGGCTGAACACCGTGACGAAGACCACTGCGATGGACAGGACCCTCACGCGTGCCAACGTTCACCTCAACCGGGTCGGCGTGGTGGCCACGGTGTGCCCGAACTGCGGCGTGGTCGTCGTCAAGGTCGGCAGCACCACGATCGGCCAGATCAACCTGAAGGCCAACGCCATCCACCACAAGCGGGTGCGCCTGCTGCCGGGGTTCGCGCCTCGGACAAGCACGGTCACGGTGAAGTCGGCGTCGAGCGGCAAGCCGGTCAAGATCGACGGGCTGGTGGTGATACAGAAGCGCAGCGACGGCCCTGTGTGAGGCCAAGGCCACGCATCACTGGCTGATCAAACCTGAGGATCGCCCAGGCGCCTCTCGAGCGCGGTCAGGTCGCGCTCGGTGAACTCCCGGTGCGCCCACGCCGGGACGGCGTCTCCGGCACCCTTTTCAGGCTCCGGGCCGAACGTCTAGCCTCGCTGGGCCGCGCGGCACGACATGTAATTGCCGAACGGACGGCCCTTCGTATCGTATCCGAGAACCGTCCCGCGGTGGACGTCGTCTGCTGCGCAGAAGCTGGTTCCCGAACTCCCCTTCGTCTCGACCACGACGGTCGTGTCCGAGACACCTGTGATGTTGACGATCCCGTTCCGTGCAGCCGTGCCGTTCGCCCAGCGGAGACGAGGCGAGATCGTCGAGGCCGTCGCAGCATCGAAACCCCGGTACGTACCGTTGATGGTGAAGAAAGTCTTGGCCGCGGCTGTCGCATCTCCAAGGTCGCTCAGGTCTTTGCGATCAGAGGTGACGGGAGGCGTGGACGTGTGGGACACGGAGGGAGATGAAGCCGTGCTCACGAACTCGGACGTCACCGGCGGGGAGGTGGCTAGCGCATGCGACGAGGCGGACTGGCCCGCGGGCTTCGGGCTGCAAGAAGTCAACGCCGCGAGCGTCAGGACGGCGGCGACAGAGACCTTCATCGTGTCTCTCCCACAGATCAGATATCGGTGCAGGACGGCCGGTTCCTTGAGTCTTGCTGGATCCTCCGAGGCCATCCCAGGATGCCCAACAATAGGTATACGAGAACCGGAGCGCGCTCCCTCGGAGATATCCTCGACGAACCCTCCCCAGCTCACGCGGCGAAGTCGGTCGCCGACTCTCTTCGGAACGGACCTCCGGACTCGGACGCAGGCAGGCCACTCACACCACTTGGTGATGTCGCACCATAGGGCCTGGTAGCTGCCCAACTCGGTCTCTGTCGACGTTCGCGTTATCCACCAGTGGTTCGTTCACCGTATCCACCACTGGGGCCCTGTGGAGTTCTACTCCATCGCATCCCCCTTCGCCATCGCTTCCGCTCCGTCCGGCGTAGATTGATCGTGCCACCCACTGAGGAGAGATGATGGTCGAGGCCATCGTGCTGATTCGAGTGACGCCTGGCCCGGCGGGCCGGGCGGTCTCCAAGCAAGTAGCCGGGATCAGGGGAGTTGTATCCGCGGAAGACGTCTCCGGCCCCTACGACGTGATCGCTCGGCTCAGGGCTCGGAGCCTGGATGAGCTGGGCAAGCTGGTAGTGGCCGAGATTCAGGGGTTAGGTGGGGTCGTCCGCACCCTGACGTGCCCGGTGGTGCACCTTCAGTGAAAGCCGGTTCGGATCAGCTCAGGACGTCCCGCGGACCGGCGTGAGCTCCCGTCCGTCGCTCGGTGAGCTACGCTGACCTCTCGAGGAGGTGGCCACCATGCCCAGCGTGTCCGAGCACTTGCGGACGAAAGGCGTGGCCTTCGAGCTCATGTCCCACACTCAGACCTACACCTCTATCGAAGAGGCTCGAGCCCTCGGTCTCGCCGCGGACGAGGTCCTGAAGACGGTCGCGGTGAAGACAGCCTCCGGATACGCGCTGGCCGTCGTCCCCGGGATCCGCCGTCTCGATATGAAGCGCCTCCGAGAAGCCGTGGGCGACCCTCACACTCGCCTGGCCACCGAGGAGGAGCTCGAACGGGACTTCCCGGACTGCGACCTCGGGGCCCTGCCGCCCATCGGATCCCTATTCGGCGTTCCCATGTACGTTGATCCGGAGGTCATGAAGCATGAGACCGTCGTCTTCGCCGCAGGCCGCCAGACCGAATCGGTGAACATGCGCGGAGAGGACCTGCTCCGCGGCGAGCCGGCCACGGTCGTCGCACTTGCGAGGCACCAGGACGAGGAAGAGCAGGGCAAGGAGCAGATTCGCTAGGTAGGAGCCCCCGGCAGGCCGTCTGCCGGCTCTGAGAGGCTGACCACCCCAGCCTCCCCGGATGTCCGTTATTCAGCGGTCCTGGTCGATGACGACGTGCGTTTCGGTGCCCCGCACCCCCGGGATGCTCTGGATGGTTGCTAGGACCGTGTCCCCCAGGGCCTTCGTGTCGGCTACATCGACAAAAGAGAAGATGTCCGGTATGCCCCAGCATGCATGGGCCTGCTTCACGCCCTGCACGCTGAGCAGGGCCGAGAGCACCTCCTGATTCTTGCCGGGCTCTACGGACACCAGGACGTAGGCCGAAACCATGTGCGCCACCTCCTTCGCCTACCAATCCAGCCTACTGCGGGTCCCACCCCCGGATCAGAAGGCGCGTCAGCGCAGCGAATCCGCCGCCCGGGTACGGGTCGCATCCCCTGCGCTTGGGCCCGGCGCCTGACGGAGGCCAGAAGTGAGAGTGTCCCTGGAGCTTCCGGGACGAAGCGACCTTGCGACCGCTCCGTGGCCTCGAGACCTCGGGTGGCTCTCGGCTAGGTCCCTTGCCTGCTTCCTGCCCTGCGCCCCGTGCCCCGGTTCACTCCAGAGACAAACGAAAGACTACACCCGGGGAGTCTCGAACGGCAAGAGTGACAAGTTCAGGCCCTTCCATCGGCCCCCGTGAGCGGAGGCTGGCCGTGCCCGCGTCAGGACCGGCACACTCGCCGATCTGCTCGATGGAGTCCACTGGAGCGCTCCGATCGATGGTGTGACTGCTGGCTGTCGCGAGGCCCGTGGTCACCCGTATGCCCACCGACGCAGCCGATGCATGCCGCGACGCCGACGGCATCATCTACCCACCTCTACCCACCTCTGGGCATGGCGGGCTCCCACATCGCGGACCGGACCGGCGTGCCGTCGGTCCTCGCATCGCTCGTCCCCGTGTCGAGAACCGGCGAGTTCCCCGCGGTCGGTGGGCCGGATCTGCACGTGGGGCGGACCTACAACCGGCTCACGTACGCGATCGGCGACCAGATGGGGTGGCAGCCGTTCCGGAGACTGGTGAACGGGTGGCGAGTCGAGACCCTCGGAGTCCCTCCCGCGCCGTTCCTCGGTCCGATGCGATCGATCGATCATCGCCGGCGACCCGTCCTGTACGGCTTCAGTCCGTCGATCGTTCCGAGACCCCCGGACTGGGGTCCGCACATCCGGGTCACCGGGTACTGGTTCTCCCAGCCCGACGACCGTTGGCAGCCACCCCCGGACCTCGCCCACTTCCTCGATTCGGGCCCGCCCCCGGTCTACGCGGGGTTCGGAAGCATGACCGACCGCGAACCGGCGCGTGTGGCCCGGATCGTCCTGGAGGCACTGCGGAGGGCGGAGTGCCGCGCGGTGGTCCTCTCCGGATGGGCCGGACTCGCCGGTGTGACCGACCCTCCCCGGGTGCATTTCGTCGACAGCGTGCCGCACAACTGGCTGTTTCCGAAGACGGCTGCGGTGGTTCACCACTGGGGCGCCGGCACGACCCACGCGGGCTTGCTGGCCGGAGCACCGACGGTTGTGGTGCCCTTCTTCACCGACCAGCCGTTCTGGGGCGCTCGTGTCGCCGACCTCGGCGTCGGCCCTCGGCCCATCCCTCGCAGCGACCTCTCGGTCGACCGCATGGCGGCCGCTCTCCGACGAACTACGCGTGACTCCGGCATGCGGGTCCGCGCGAGGGTTATCGGGGAGCGGATTCGAGCCGAGGATGGGGTGGCGCAGGCCGTTCGTGCCCTGTGTGACATGTGGCCGGTGGCCTAGGATCGCCCAGGTGGAAACGGAGCGGAAGGAGGCGGACATGTACGGGACCGTCGGTCGAGTGAAGCTGAAGGCGGAGAAGCGTGAGGAGTTCCGCCGGACCCTCGAGGGTCAGGGCAACGCCAACACCCCGGGCTTCCACAAGGCCTGGCTGATGTTCCCGGAGAACCGGGAGGACGAGGCGCTGATGGTGGTGTTCTTCGAGGACAAGGACTCATACTGGAAGAACGCCAACGACCCGGAGCAGGACAAGCGCTACCGGGAGTTCGCGCAGTTCTTCGAGTCGGAGCCCGAGTGGCACGACGGGGAGTGGATCGAATCCGTCTAGTCGGATGTGACCGTCACTCGAAGCGCGGGGGGTGATTCCACGGAGACCGAAGGGGTCTCTCAGCGCTTCGATGGAGAGCTTTTCGAGTGGGAAGAGGAGAGGAGCCGGGAACGTCCAGCTCCTCTCTCAGCGATTCACCCGATGGTGGGATTCGCGTTAGGCGAACGCCACCGTCTTCGCCCCGGCGATCACTTCTTCGACCACCTTTGCCGCGCCGACGATCGTGGAGCCCTTCGCGAGCTGCTCTTCGGTGATCCCGCGCGGCTTGGTGCACGCGCCGCACAGCCACACCTGGCCGCCGTTGTCGATGAACTCCCGGTACAACTCGGCGAGCACCGGCAAGCCCGGCTGCGCGATCTCGTCGGTTCCGCCCTCGGTCCCCAACCACACGGCTTCGATCGTGCAGAGCACGACCGATTCCTGCCCCGCTGCCGCGGCGATGTTCGCCGCAACGAACGGCAGTGTCGCCCGCTCGGGATCCTCCTTGCCGTGTGTGCAGTTGAAGATCAGCTTGTCGCCCATCTCATCGTCCCCTTTCCACGCTCACCAGGAGGCGTCCGTCGCCCGGCGCCTCGATCGAACGAACAACGTGGCCCATCATTCGAGCAAGCGGAGGCAGGTCCTCCTTCGCCGCCGGATCCCGCGTGCTCACCACGAGCACGTGGCCGACCGGGATCTGCTGCATGCGCCGGCGGAACTCCCCGGCGAGGCCGTCGGCGCATCCGAGATCACCCGCGTCGAAACGGTGCGCGGGGGCGGGCTCAGAGACGCCGATCGACCGGAACCCGGAGCACAGCAAGTCGATCGCCCCGATACGTGCGTCCGCGCCGACGTCGAGCATGAGGTGCTGCTCGATCGTCTGCCACCCGTCGGCATCGTGAAGACGGAAGCGGAAGGATATCGCCGCGCGCCCTTCGACCTCTCCGGAGCTCGACGCCTCGACCTCGAACGGGTCGGCATCGCCGAACCAACCGATGAACCGGCCGATCGTCGCCTCGGCATCCGACTCGGTGATGAGCCCGCTCGGGACGAGCATCCTGAACCGAACGTCATCGGCCAAGAGCGCCCTCGCCGCCGTGAATCCCCGCGTTGTCAGGGCATCGAGAAACGCAGCTCCCACCTCGCGAGCTTCCATCACCCTTGCAGGACGGGGTAGATCTCATCGGCGACCAGGCCGTGCGCCTCGCGGTGCACTGCGTGCGCGGCGTCGGCGTTCGGCGCCTCGACCAGGCAGAAGACCTTGCCGCCCTTCTCGTCCACCCAGTAGTGGAGATAGCGCACGCCGAAGCGTTCCTGAACTTGAAGGTCCGCGGCGTGGGCTCCTGCGACGTCGGCGGCGGTGGTGCCGTCGGGGAGGCTGTTGTGCACATCCATGTACAGAGACATCCGTTCTCACCTCCTTTCCGGCCGCCCACGCTAGGAGGACGACCGTTCCGCTACCGTTCCGCGGGGTGGGCTGGCCGGGGACGGGACTCGTCTGTACGATTTCCATGCGGTGCCCACGGTGACGATCCAGCTCCTCGGCCGGTTCTCGGTCGCGATTGACGGCCTTCCGGTATCGGGGGACGCCTGGCGCAGCCGTCGCGCCGCCGACGTCGTGAAGCTGCTCGCGCTCGCCCCTGCCCACCGGATGCACCGGGTCGAGGTCATGGAAGAGCTCTGGCCCGAGAGCGATCCGGAGGCATCCGGCACCAACCTCCGCAAGGCCTTGCACTTCGCCCGGCTCGCGACCGGGGACGAGCAATCGATCGTCAACGAGCGCGGAGTGCTCGTGCTGTGGCCCGATGCTCGCGTCGAGACGGACGTGGAGCGCTTCGAGGCCGCCGCGCAACGGGCCCTTGGTGGGGGTGACAACAAGGCCGCTTGCTCTACAGCGGCGAACCTGTATGTCGGCGATCTCCTGCCGGACGATCGATACGAGTCCTGGGCGGCCGAGCCGCGCGGCCGCCTGCACCGCCGCTATCTGGACGTGCTACGCGCCGGAGCGCTCTGGGATCGGCTGGCCGAGGAAGACCCTACCGACGAGCAGGCCGCGCGCGCGCTCATGCTCGCTCATCTCGACGCCGGGGAGCGTCGGGAGGCGATTCGGCGCTTCGAGCGGCTGCGCGAGGCACTCCGGGACCACCTCGGCGTGGGGCCGGACCCCGCCACGGTCGCCCTCTACGAAGACGTGCTCGCCGCCGAGGGCGCGCCGAAGCCCTCCGAGGCCGAGCGCGCACACGCGCTGCTCGCGTGGGCCCTGGTGCACATGAACCGCAGCGACATCGGGGAAGCGGAGCGAGCGGCGGAGGAGGCGCGCGGGATCGCCCTCGACGCAGGCTTGGGCCGGGAGCTGGGAGAAGCCGCGGTGATCCTCGCCAGGGTCGCGATGGCGCAGGGCCGGTGGCGCGAGAGGTTCGCGGAGGAGCTCGCGGAGTCCATGCGGATGCGCGCCAACATGGAACCCATCGTCTACGACGCCCACCTGTGCCTCGCCGAGTACTACCTCGACGGCCCGGAGGGCTCTGACACCGCTGCCGAGTTCGCGCGTCAGATGATGAAGATCGCCGAAGATGCGGGCTCGGCGACGGGCGCGGCGCTGGCGCTGCTGATGCTGGGCGAGGCCGAACTGCTCGCCGGCCACCTCGTCGAGGCCGAGGAGCATCTGAAAGAGGCGGCGGAGGCCAATGACCGAGAAGGGTGCATCTCCGGTGCCGCGCTGGCGAGGCAGCGGCTGGCGGAAGCGGCGGTCAGTCTCGGTCGCAGGTACGAGGCGAATCGACTGCTCGGCCGAGCGCGGTCGCTCGCTCTCCGCTCCGACATCGTCAGCCATCTGTTGGTGCGAGTGTTCGGCACGATGATTCAGGCCGCCGCAGATCCGAAGAAGGCCATCACCGTTCTGCGCGTGGCCGAGCAAGAGCTGAGCCAGATGCGTTCATGCGAGCCGTGTTCGATGGGATACCTGACGAGTGCGGCGATGGACAGCGTGCGCGCCGGCGAGTTGGATCGGGCGCGCTCGTTCATCGCCGAAGCGGAGCGCATCGCGGGCATGTGGCAGGGTGGGGTGTGGACCGGCGCCGTGTGGGAAGCACGGGGGATCCTGCGCCAGGCTGAGGGCGAGGACGAGCAGGCACGTGCGATGTTCCGCGAAGCAGCGCAGGCGTTCGCGCGCACGGGCAATCATTCCGACGCTGCGCGCTGCCTTGAGGCGGCCGCCGGGCTCCGCGACGGGAACGTCCGGCCCGAGGCGCGGCACGGCTAGGCCGCGTCTACACCAACGAATCTCCAACGAAATCGCGTCGCCGGGCGCATGGCGTCGCGCTCGGACGGCCGCGGCAGGTCGATCGTTCCGATGAATTCGGCCCCGGTCCACGGTCCAATCCTGTGACCGAGCAGGAGGAACACGCGATGCAGAGTTCATCAAGCAGCATCTCCATCCCCGAGCTTCGTGCCGTCGTGAAGGGACGGGTGATCGCGCCCGAGGACGGCGACTACGACGAGGCCCGCACCGTCTTCTACGGCGGCTTCGACCGCCGTCCCGCCGCCATCGTCCGCGTCGCGAACGCGGACGACGTCGCTCGCGTCGTGACGCTGGCTCGCGACGGCGGGCTCGAGCTCGCCGTCCGCAGCGGCGGGCACAGTGTCGCAGGCCACAGCGTGACCGACGGCGGGGTCGTGCTTGACCTCGCCGACATGAAGGGGCTCCACATCGACGTCGAGGGACGCACCGCCTGGGCCGAGAGCGGACTGACGGCCGGCGAGTACACGACGACGGCAGGCGCCCACGGCCTGGCCACCGGGTTCGGCGACACGGCCTCGGTGGGGATCGGGGGCATCACCCTCGGCGGCGGGGTCGGGTACCTGGTGCGGAAACATGGCCTGACGATCGACGACCTGCTGGGCGCCGAGATCGTGACCGCGGACGGTGAGCAGCTCATCGTGGACGAGGGGTCGCACCCGGATCTGTTCTGGGCGATCCGCGGGGGCGGCGGCAACTTCGGCGTGGCGACGAGGTTCCGGTTCCGCCTGCGCGAGCTCCCGACCATCGTCGGCGGCATGTTGTTCCTGCCGGCCACGGCCGACATCGTGGAGGGTTTCGTCGCCGCCGCGCAGGCGGCTCCCGAGGAGCTCTCGACGATCGCCAACGTCATGCCGGCCCCCCCCATGCCGTTCGTGCCGGAGGAGCACCACGGCCGGCTCGTGGTCATGGGCCTGATGGCGTACGCGGGCGAGGCCGAGGCGGGGGAGCGCGCGCTGGCGCCGTTCCGCGCTCTCGCCACGCCGATCGCCGATCTGCTGCGACCGATGCCCTACCCGGAGATCTACCCGCCCGAGCAGCCCGGGTTCCACCCGATCGCCAGCTCGCACACGATGCTCGTGGACGAGGTCGAGCGCCGAACCATCGAGACCGCCCTCGAGCGGCTCGAGACGTCGGACGCGATGATGCGGGCGATCCAGATCCGGGCGCTCGGCGGCGCGATGGCCCGAGTGCCCGCCGACGCGACGGCGTTCGCCCATCGGGACCGGCGGTTCATGGTGAACGTCGCGGCGCTCTATCAACGCCCTGAGCAGTCCGAGGTGTACCAGCCGTGGGTGGCCGCACTGGCCGCCGAGTTCCAACGCGGCGAGCCGGCCTCGTACGTGGGGTTCCTGGGCGACGAGGGCGAGTCCAGGATCCGCGAGGCGTATCCCGAGGCGACGTGGGATCGCCTCGTCCAGGTCAAGCAGCGATACGACCCAACGAACCTCTTCCGGCTGAACCAGAACATCACGCCCCCCCGCCCGACGGTTCGGTCGCCAGTCGATGACCAGCTCGGACGCGCCAGCCGGGGGACGCTTCGTGGCAACCCTGGATGGACATCACGTTGACGAGACGGATGAGCCGACCGGCCACTGTTCGTGCTGCGACGGAGGAGGGACACCGTGACCGACATCCGCGTGTTGTTGGAGGGGATCCTGTTCGGGGAGCAGCCGCGCTGGCACGATGGCCGTCTCTGGTTCTCGGACTGGGGCGCCCTCGAGGTGATCGCCGCGGACCTCGGCGGCAACAGTGAGGTCATCCTGCGGGTCGATTCGTTCCCGTGCTGTGTCGACTGGTTGCCCGACGGCCGGCTCCTGGTCGTGTCGCCGGGCGAGGGGTTGCTCCTCCGCCGCGAGCCCGACGGCACGCTGGTGACGCACGGAGATCTGGGCAGCGCCTCCGCCCCTGCGGCGGGAAACGAGCTGGTCGTGGACGGACGAGGCAACGCCTACGTCAACGGCGGCGGCTTCGACCTGATGGCGGGGGAGCCGTTCGCACCGGGCGTCGTCACCCTGGTGACGCCCGACGGCTCGGCGCGGCAGGTTGCCGACGGCCTCGCCTTCCCCAATGGCATGCTCGTGACCCCGGACAACGCGACGCTGATCGTCGGCGAGTCCTACGCGAAGCGACTGACGGCATTCGATATCGCTCCGGACGGCAGCCTGGCAAACCGGCGAGTCTGGGCCGACCTCGGCGAAGGCGTCCCGGACGGGATCTGCCTCGATGCGGAGGGCGCCGTCTGGTACGCCGACGTGCCGAACAGGCGCTGCACACGCGTCGGCGAGGGCGGGGAGGTGCTGCACACGATCGAGCTGGAACGCGGGTGCTTCGCGTGCGCGCTCGGGGGCCCGGACCGGCGAACGCTGTTCATGATGGCTCAGCAGTGGAGCGGCCCCGAGCGCATGTTCGCGGAGCCGCGCACCGGCCGGGTGGTCATGGCCGAGGCGCCCGCACCGGGCGCCGGGTGGCCATAGCCCGGCTGTCATGAGCGGCGCCGCGGTGCTCCTCGGCCTCCTCGCGGCCTTCAGCTACGGCGCCTCCGACTTCATGGGCGGGATCGGCGGACGCAGGGCGTCGGTCGGTGGGGTGGTGCTGGCCCAGCAACCCTTCGCCCTCCTGGCGACCGTCGTCGTGTGGGCGCTGTACCGGTCCTCGTCGCCGACCGCCGCCGTGCTCGGATGGGGAGCGCTGAGCGGTCTCGGGAACGGCCTCGGCACGGTGGCTCTGTACCGCGGGCTCGCGGTGGGACGGATGAGCGTCGTGGCATCGTTGTCCGCGGTCCTCGCCGCCGCAATCCCCGCCGCCGTCGGGATCGCCATCGGTGAACGCCTGACTGCTCCGGAGGCAGCAGGGATTCTCCTCGCCGACCGGCCATCGTGATGGTGTCCGTGGACGCGAATCCCGAGGCCGGTCGGCGCCCAGGGATCCGGGAGGGTCTGGCCGCGGGGGTCGGATTCGGCTTGCTCTTCGTGGCCCTGGAAGGCCGCTTTCGGCGAGGAGCCACGACACCACCGAGTTGGAGTTCCACATGTCGCCGATCCCGAGCTCATTTGCGACCCCATCGGAGGGGCGGCACGGACGGCACGAGCTCCGGCAATCGGCGAGCCCGATCCGGGTCGTCGCTCACGCGCTGCGGGCTCGCGACCGCGTTCGCGACATCGGGGATCGGCCGGCGTTCTCGATGACGTACCGGTCTTCGGGCACGCGGACCTCGAGCGCGGAGTGGTACAGGTGGAGGGGGCGCCGATGCTCCCGACTAGCCGATGACACGCTCGTACATCCGTCCGTTCTGGCAAACGAACCACCCACCCGCGCCGAGGGGGCCTGGCCACGCTCGTGGGCGGCGGGGGTCTGGGACGTCCGCGTGGCTCCTCGTCCGGGGGCCCCGCGGAAGGGAACTGGGAGATGACCAGCGAGATGCTCGCGACCCTGCGTGGGGTGATTCGTCAAGTCCGTTCGTCGGCTTGGACGGCGGACACCTGGTTGGGTGTCGAGGTCCAGCTGGCCAGGAGGTTGAGCGCGTCGTGTGATGGGGAGTTCGGTTCCGCCGTGTAGGCGTAGATGGTGAGACCGGGGTCGGCGGGGAGCTCCAGGGCCTCGTACGTCAGGGTCAGGTCCCCGACGAGCGGGTGGTGGAAGTGCTTGACGCCGGTGCGGTGGAACCGGACGTCGTGGGCGGCCCATCGGACACGGAACTCCTCGCTGCGCGTGGACAGCTCGCCGATCAGGTCGGAGAGCCCCCGGTCGTAGGGGTCGCGCCCGGCCTCGGCGCGCAGGAGGGCCACGACGTCGTGGGCGATGCTGTCCCAGTCGACGTAGAACTCGGTCGCGCGGGGGTCCAGGAAGAAGAAGCGAGCTGCGTTGGCCGGGCGGACCGGGTCGCGGAAGATCTCGGAGAAGAGCGCGGACCCCAGCTGGTTGGCATACAGGATGTCCAGGCGCCCGTTGTGCACGAAAGCCGGCGTCCCGGTCATCGAGTCGAGGATCCGCTGCACGCTCGGGCGTACGCGCTGCGGGGTCGGACGACGACGCGCCGGACGTGTCGTGCTGGCGGTGCGCACCAGATCGATCAGGTGCGCGCGCTCTGCCCCGTCGAGCTGCAGGGCGCGGGCGATCCCTTCCAGCACGCTCTCGGAGACCCCCTTGGCGTTGCCGCGTTCCAGCCGCGTGTAGTACTCGACGCTGATGCCGGCCAGCAAGGCGACCTCCTCGCGCCGCAGGCCCGACACACGACGCCTCCCGCCGTAAGCGGGCAGTCGCGCCTGGTCGGGGGTGATCCTGGCCCGCCTCGAGGTCAGGAACTCGCGGATCTCGTTCCTGGTGTTCACCCCTCGAATGCTACGAGCGTCCAGCCGACGGTGGGAGGCCCTGCCAGTACCCCTATCAACTCGGCCTCCCTGGAGCCGACGACGCGTGGTTGGGTGCCCACAGGAGCGGTAAGCACCCGAACGCAAGAGGCAGATCGACGAAGGGAGTTGAAGTCATGACCGGGAAGAGGGTTTGGTTCATCACCGGCGCCGGCCGTGGCATGGGCGTCGAGATCGCGAAGGCGGCGCTCGCTGCCGGCAGCGGGGTCGTCGCCACGGGCCGCAACACAGACGCCGTGGCAAAGGCGGTCGGCGGGGCGGACGACCTGCTGGTCGTCGAGCTCGACATCACCAGCCGCACCGACGCCGAGGCAGCGGTGCAGGCCGCCGCCCTGCGCTTCGGCCGCATCGACGTGCTGGTCAACAACGCCGCGAACTCGCAGATGGGCTACTTCGAGGAGATCAGTCCCGAGGCGTTCGACCGGCAGCTCGCTACCAACCTGCTCGGCCCGTTGAACGTCACGCGAGCCGTGCTGCCGGTCATGCGCAAGCAGCGCTCCGGCCACATCATCTCGATCTCGTCGACCGCGGGGATCGTCGGCTGGGAGTTCACCTCCGCCTACGCCGCCTCGAAGTTCGGGCTCGAGGGCTGGATGGAGTCGCTGCGGTTCGAGGTCGCGCCGTTCGGTATCCATACCACGATCGTCGAGCCGGGCTTCTTCCGCACCGAGCTGCTCGAGGATGCGTCGGTCTCCTACGGCGACCTGTCGGTGAAGGACTATGCCGACCGCACCGCGGAGCAGCTGAAGTGGTGGAAGGCGCAGAATGGCCAGCAGACTGGCGATCCTGTCAAGCTCGGCCGCGCGCTGGTGACGATCGCCGATCACGAGCAGCCGCCGCTGCGGTTCGTGGCCGGCGCTGACGCGGTCGCCGTCGTCGAGCAGAAGGCCGCCGATCTGAAGGAGCAGGTCGAGGCCTACCGGGCGCTGTCGACGTCGCTCGCCCTCGACGAGCTCGAGCTCGCTGGAAGCGTGAGGTAGATGACGATGCGCGCAACCGTCATGTTCGGCGCCGGCGACGTTCGGATCGAGGACCTCCCCGACGCCCGCCTGATCGAACCGACCGACGCCCTCGTCGGCGTCACCCGCGCCGCCATCTGCGGCAGCGACCTGTGGCCGTACAAGACGATGGAACACAGCGAGACCGGCCGCCGCATGGGACACGAGTTCATCGGCGTCGTCGAGGCCGTCGGCGCCGATGTCCGCACGGTGAACGCTGGCGACGTGGTCATAGCGCCGTTCCTCATCTCCGACGGCACCTGCGTCTTCTGCCGGGAGGGGCTGCCCACGTCGTGCGTCCAGGGAGGACGGTGGGGCGAGGACCGCGTCGACGCGGGACAGGGCGAAGCCGTGCGCGTCCCTCATGCGGACGGGACGCTCGTCGTGCTGCCGGTCGGCGCCGACGACACGCTGATGCCGTCGCTGCTCACGCTCTCGGACGTCATGGGAACGGGCCACCATGCCGCCGTCGCCGCCGACGTCGGTCCCGGAAGGACGGTGGCGATCGTCGGAGACGGCGCCGTCGGCCTGTGCGCCGTGATCGCGGCGAAGCGGCTCGGCGCCGAGCGGATCATCCTCCTCGGCAGCTATCCCGACCGGATCGCGCTCGGGACGGAGTTCGGCGCCACGGACGTCGTCAGCGAGCGCGGCGACGAGGCGGTCGAGCGCGTACGCGAGCTGACCGACGGCCTCGGCGCACACTCGGTCCTCGAATGCGTCGGCCTGGAGCAGTCGACGCTGACGGCCCTCCACATCGCTCGTCCCGGTGGCGCAGTCGGCCGCGTCGGGCTGCCGCAGGAAGACTCGGTCCCCGACGCGATCGCGACCTTCTTCAGCAACGTCACCATCGGCGGTGGACCCGCGCCCGTCCGCGCGTACATCGAGGAGCTGCTCCCGGACGTCCTCGAGGGCAGGATCGAACCCGGCCGGGTCTTCGATCGGGTGGTCGGCCTCGA
>WNFU01001645.1_pt1 | contig 35479 bp, 33 predicted proteins | sample 5400121 | NCBI WGS metagenome assembly WNFU01 (sample SAMN13153360, study PRJNA577476) | soil metagenome | isolation source: 100 cm soil or saprolite under grassland replicate 1 | place: USA:California | collected 2016-06-15
GGGTCGAAGATCCGGGCGATGACGTTCGGCACGTGGTAGTGCTCGCGGGCCACCCGGGCGGACACGATGTTCGAGTTGTCGCCCGAGGACACCGCGACGAACGCGTCGGCGTCCTTGATCCCGGCCTCTTCCAGGACCTCGCGGTCGAACCCGACGCCGACCACGGTCCGGGCGTGGAACTCGGGAGGGAGGCGGTCGAACGCCTCCTTCCGCTTGTCGATGATGACGACCTCGTGGCCGGCCTTCGCCAGCTGGACGGTGAGCTCGGCGCCCACCCGTCCGCACCCCATGATCACGACCTTCATATGCGGCTAGCGTAACGCCCGGCGCCGACACGTACACGGACCGGGGACCCGGCCGGGCGGCACTAGAATCCCTCGGTCCGATGCCGACCTCCTCGCAGCCCGCTCCCGAGCCTCGCCGTTCCGCCCTCACCGTGATGAAGCGCCTCCTGGTCGGGCGAAGCCAGCCGACCTGGCACGCGGAGCACACCACGCTGCCGAAGTTCCTGGCCCTGCCGATCCTGTCCTCCGACCCGCTGTCCTCGGTGGCCTACGCCACCGAGCAGATCATGGTGGTCCTGCTCGCCGCGAGCGCGGGGTCGCTGCACCTGGTGATGCCGATCGCGTTCGCGATCGCCGCCCTGCTGGCCATCGTCGTCATCTCCTACGTCCAGGTGGTCAAGGGATACCCGTCGGGCGGCGGGGCGTACGTCGTGGCCAAGGACAACCTCGGCACGCTGCCCGCCCTGGTCGGCGCCGGCGCGCTCCTCGTCGACTACGTGATGACCGTCGCCGTGTCCGTGGTGGCGGGGGTCGTGGCCATCGTCTCCGCTGCTCACCTTGGGGAACCTCCGGGGGGTCCGGGAGGCCGGCAAGCTGTTCGCCATGCCCACGTACCTGTTCATCGCGTCGGTGTTCGCGGTGATCGCGGTGGGCATGGCCCACTGCGCCACGGGCAGCTGCCCCCAGGCCGAGCACGTGCAGCCGCTGCCCGGCCTCGCCCGCGCGGCCGGCCCGATCGGCCTGTTCGTGATCCTGCACGCGTTCTCGTCGGGGGCGACGGCCCTCACCGGCGTCGAGGCGATCTCGAACGCGGTGCCCATCTTCAACCGGCCGCAGGCGAAGAACGCGCAGAGGACCCTCCTGTACATGGGAGCGGTGGCCATCGCCATGTTCCTGGGCGTCTCGTTCCTCGCGGTGCACTCGCACGCCACCGTCAGCGCGGAGCGGTCCGTGGTCGCGCAGATCGCGCACGCGGTGTTCCATGGGGGGGCGGGGTTCTACGCCGTCCAGATCTTCACGACGGGCATCCTCGTGCTCGCGGCGAACACGTCCTACCAGGGGTTCCCGCGCCTGCTGGCCATCCTGGCGCAGGACAACTTCGTGCCCCGGCAGTTCCGCAACCTCGGCGACCGGCTCGTGTTCTCGAACGGGATCGTGGTGCTCGCCGCTGTCTCGATCGTGCTGATCGTCGGGTTCGACGCGAACCTGGACAAGCTCATCCAGCTCTACATCGTGGGCGTGTTCACGGCGTTCACCCTGTCGCAGATCGGGATGGTCCGGCACTGGCTGCGGGTGCGAAACGAGTCGGGGAAGGCGTCCCAGGGGTGGCGGACGTCCATCGCCATCAACGCCGTCGGGGCGGTGTTCACCGCGCTCGTGCTTGCGATCACGGCGGTGACGAAGTTCGCCCACGGCGCCTGGATCGCCATGGCCGCGATGGCGGTCATCGTGGTCGCGCTCGAGGGGGTGCATCGCCACTATGCGACGGTGCGCGAGCAGCTCCGCCGGCAGGCGCTGCCCGCTCGGCAGTCGGTGGAGAACCACGTGGTCCTGCTGGTGCAGGAGATCGGCCCGGCCACGGCCGAAGCCCTGGGGTACATCCGCTCCTTCCGCCCACCGGACCTGCATGCCGTGCACGTGTCGCGGGACGGCGCCGCGTCGTCGGACCTCGCGGCGCGATGGAGCGAGTTCTGCCGCGGCGAGGTCGGTCTCGAGGTCCTCTCTTCCGCCGACGGAAGCACGCTGGACGCGGTGAGGTCCTACCTGGCCACGATCCCCCACGGGAACGAGGAGGACTTCGTGACGGTAGTGGTCCCCGAGCTCATCGACCAGCCGGGGCTCGGCTACCTGCTCCGCCGCCGCGACCTCATCCGGCTGAAGGCCGGCCTGCTCCGCGAGCAGGGCGTGGTGGTGGCGGACGTTCCCGTGGTGCTGGCGGGAGGCCTTCCCACGGGCGTGGACGGGAGGCCGCTCGTGCCGACGCGAACCGTGTCGCTGCTGTTCGTGTCGGGCGTGCACGATGCCACGACCCGTGCGGTGAACTACACGCGGTCGTTGCGGGCCCAGGAGACCCGAGCGGTGTTCTTCGCCTTCGATCCGAAGGAGGGGGGGGCCATCCAGGACCAGTGGGCGGCGAAGGGCTACGACATCCCGCTCGACGTGGTGGAGGCGCCGTTCCGCGACCTCCGGGGCCCCATGCTCGAGGAGGTCCGCCGGTTCACGGCCCGTGAGGACACCGTGGTGGCCGTCGTGCTGCCCGAGCTCATCGTGCGCAAGCGGCGCCACTGGATCCTGCACAACCAGAACGCGCTGTTCGTGAAGCGGCTCCTGCTGTTCGAGCCGCGCGTCATCCTGTCCAGCGTCCCCTACCACTTGGAGTGATCACACATGGAGCTCGAGGCTGCACGCGCGCTCGTTCGAGAGCGCACCGAGAAGGAGACCACCGTCCGCCACCTGATCTCGGTGGAGGGCGTCATGCGGTCGCTGGCCCGGCGCCTGGGCGAGGACCACGAGCTGTGGGCCCTGACCGGCCTGTTCCACGACCTGGACCAGGACCAGACCGGCGAGGACCTGGAGCGTCACGCGTATCTGGCGGCGGGCTGGCTGCGAGAGGCCGGCGTCGACGAGCGGGTGGTCAACGGGGTCCTGGCCCACGCCCACGAGCAGTACCGGACCGACCTGATGTCCCAGGCGGTGGTCCACGCGGACGCGGTGGCCGGGTTGCTCGTGGCCGCGGCACTGGTGCGACCGGAGAAGTCGGCGGGGATGAAGGTGTCCTCGGTGAAGAAGAAGCTCAAGGAGAAGGCGTTCGCGCCGGGCGTGAACCGCGAGGAGGTCACCTCGGCCCCGGAATCGCTCGGCCTCGACCTGGACGAGTTCTTCGCCGTGTCCATCGAGGGCCTCCAGCAGGTCGCCCCCGGCATCGGCCTGTAGCCGGCGGCTCTTCCCAACTCCTGTGGGCCGGGGCTTGCCCCCGGCCTCCCCCCAAGCCGCGTCGGCGGCTGGCTATTCCAGGTGGTACGGGATCGCGGTCAGGACGACCCGCGGCTCGAACAGGAACAGGCGCTTGACGAACAGGGCGGTCTGGCGGTGGAGGAGGTAGTGCGTGCGTTTGCTCGGGATGAGCTCGGGGATGACCAGGGAGACCACGGTGTCCGGGCGGGAGCTATCGCGTCGCACCTCTGCGAGCATGGGGCCGGTCGGGTCGCGGAAGGGGGCGTCGACGATGTCCAGGCGGATGCCGGGCCTGCGGTCGATCCAGTCCTCGGTGATCCGCTCGATCTCCTCGTGGTCCAGGGCGAAGTACACGGCGCGGGTCTCCATCGCGCCCAGTGAACGCGCGTAGTTGAACGCACGGATGGTGGCGTCGTGGATGCCCGAGGCGAACACCAGCGCCACGGTGCGCAGCGGGGCCAGCGCCAGGCCGCTTGGCGCGCCGTTGCCGGTGGCCACGACGGGGACGTCGGTCACCGCGATCCTCCGCTCGCGGAGCAGGCCCGCCTTCAGCCGCACGATGTCGCGGCGCTTCAACACGTAGCCGAGGAGGCTCGGGTTCTCGACGAGCTCGGGCAGCACGACGGTGACGAAGTCCCCCGGCCCCCGGGGGACTCCCGCGAGGTAGGTCTGGACCCGGGCCAGGAGATCGCCTCCCGCGGCGGGCAGGGGCTCCAGCTCCAGCGTTCCGCCGCAGAGCTCCTCCCAGCGTTGCCCGAGCTGCTTGGGTGGGCCGTTCACGGAGACCGCGTGCAGCTCCGACGGATGGATGGACCGGACGTAGCCGAGGGCCTCGGCGGTCGCCTGGTCGAGGCCCGGGACGAGCAGGACCACGTGGTTCCGAGGGACCCGCGGGGACACGGCTCGCTGCCGGAGCTGCCGGCGGACGGCCTCGTAGTGCCGGTGGATGGACTGGAACAGGACGATGATGACCCCGACCGCGGCGATGGAGCCGCTCCCACGGCGTTCATCACGATGGAGACCCTCCACCGCGGCGCCGCCTGGTCCCCCTTCTCCCGTTCGCGAAGCCAGTGCCGCACCATCCCGGCCTGGGACAGCGTGAACGCGGTGAACACGCCGACCACGTAGAGCTGGATCAGCGCGTCGAGGCTCCCGTGGAACACCCAGATCAGGAGCCCGGCCAGCGTCGCGAGGACGATGATCCCGTTCGAGAACACGAGCCGGTCCCCGCGGTTGGAGAACTGCCGGGGCATGAACCGGTCGCGGGCCAGGATGGCCGACAGCCGGGGGAAGTCCTGGTAGGAGGTGTTGGCGGCGAGGATCAGGATGGCCGCCGTGAAGACCTGGACGGCGTAGAAGCCGATCCCCCCGTTGAACACCGCGAACGCGATCTGCCCGACCACCGAGCGCTCTCCGGGCCCGGGAGGGACCACGCCCGTCACGTGCGTCGACAGGTACGAGATCCCCAGGAACATCGTGACGGAGAGGGTTCCCATGATCGCGAGCGTGGTGGCGGCATTCCGGGCCTGGGGGCGCTTGAACGCCTGCACGCCGTTCGAGATGGCCTCGACCCCGGTGAGGGCCGTCGATCCCGAGGAGAAGGCGTGCAGGATCACGAAGATCCCGAGGGGCGCCGCGTGCCGGGCCAGGTCCGCGATGGCCCCGACGTGCTGGGACGAGGCCGAAGGGCATCCGCCGGTGGCGCACCGGACGAGGCCGGAGCCGATCATCAGCAGGATCGCGGCCACGAAGGCGTACGTCGGGAACGCGAACACCGCTCCGGATTCCTTGACACCCCGGAGGTTCGCGAGCGTCAGGAGGACGACGCAGCCGAGGGAGATCTCGACCGTGTAGTGCGCGAGGCCGGAGGCCGCACCGACGATCGCGACCACCCCGGCCACCACCGACACGGCCACCGTGAGGACGTAGTCGACCAGCAGCGCGGCGGCGGCCACCAGGGCCGGGAACGTCCCCAGATTGTCCTTGCTGACGATGTAGGAGCCGCCGCCGGACGGGTAGGCCCGAACGGTCTGCCGGTACGAGATCACGACGAGCGCCAGGACCGCGGCGATGACAAGGGAGATCGGCATCACCAGGTGGCGGGAGGCAACGCTCGTGGCCAGGAGGACCACCATGATCTGCTCGGTGGCGTAGGCGACCGAGGACAGCGGGTCCGACGAGAAGATCGGCAGGGCCAGGATCTTCGGCAGGAGGGTGTGCGGGAGGTGCGAGCTGGGGTGACGCCTCCCGACCACCACGCGCTTCAGGACGCCCTGCCGTCCCGGGCCGACCTCTTCCAAAAGGGCCATGGCACGAGCGTGTCAGCGGGCCCGTAGTCGAGTCGTTAGGGATCGCGGGGTCCGCATCAAGAAGTCGTCAAGACTGGCCTTCCCTGTGCTTGTCAGCCCGCACGGGCAGAAGGAAGCTGTTTCCATGGGCTTGCCGCGGTGGGCTCCACGAATCCCTCGACGGTCTCCGGTCCGTGCGGTGGCCGCCGCGATCGGCGGGCCGCTCGGTGCCACCCTGCTGGCCCTGGCGCTGCCGCACCACGGGCCGGCCAGCGCCGCGTCGCTGTACATGATCGGCGTGGTCGCGGCGGCCGTGTACGGCGGCCTGTGGGGAGGCGTGGCCGCCGCCACCGTCTCCTTCGTCGGCTTCAACTTCTTCTTCACCGAGCCGCTCCACACGCTGAAGGTCCGGGAAGCGGAGGACCTGGTCGCCCTCGCCGTGTTCCTGGTGGTGGCCAGCGTCGTGGCCGCACTGGTGGCCCTGGTCCTCCAGGAGCGGGATCGGGCCGAGCGGAGCACGTCGGAGGCCAGAAGCCTGGCCTCGTTCACCGGTCGCCTGCTGTCCGACGAGCCCCTCTCGAGGACCCTGGAAGCGGCGGCGGCCAGCCTGGTCCATCTGTTCCAGCTCGAAGCGTGCGCGATCGAGGCGGAGGTCGAGAGCGAACGATTCCGGGCGAAGGCCGGCCCGGACCGCGATCGGCAGGGGCCGACGGTCGAAGTGCCCCTGGAGGTCGGTTCGCGGGCACTCGGCTCGCTCGTCGCCATTCGGGGCGGCGAGGGGCCCGCCTTCACCGAGGACGAGCGCGTCTCGCTCCGCGCCTTCGCCGCCCAGGTGGCCATGGCCCTGCAACGAGCGAACTACGACGCGGAGATCAGGAAGGCCCGCCTGGAAGCGGAGGCCAGCGACATGCGGGCCGCGCTGTTCTCGTCGATCACCCACGACCTCCGCACGCCGCTCGCGTCGATCACGGCGAGCGTCAGCAGCATGCTGGACCCCACGGCCGTGCACGACCCGGGACAGCGGGAGGAGCTCCTCCGAACCAGCCTGGAGGAGGCCAACCGCCTGAACCGGCTGGTCGGAAACCTGCTCGACCTGGCCCGGATGCGGGCCGGCGCCCTGACGCCGGCAGCGGAGCTGATGCCGGTCGAGGAAGTCGTGGAGGCCGTCCTGGGCCGCTTGGGGCCGACCCTGGGGGGCCTCCGGGTGAGGACGTTCATCCGGGAAGACCTGCCCCTCGTCTCGATCGATCCCATCCAGATCGACCAGGTGCTGACGAACGTCCTGGAGAACGCCGCCCGCTTCTCGCCACGGGGGAGCGAGATCCGCGTCGCCGTCCACAGGGTGGGATCGAACGTGGCCATACGGGTGGCCGACGATGGCCCGGGAATCCCACCGGAGGAAAGGGAGCAGGTGTTCGAGCCCTTCTACAAGCGAGACACCGTGAGCGGAAGAGGTGGCACCGGCCTCGGCCTCGCCATCGCCCGGGCCATCGTCACCGGGCACGGCGGGAAGATCTGGATCGAGGGGACACCGACCGGGGGAGCGGCAGTCACGATCCAGCTCCCCGTACCGCCCCAGCCGGCGCTCCGTCTGACGCATCGGCCGGAGGCGGATCGAAGGGCGGCCGAGGAGATCGGATGAGAGTCCTCGTGGTCGACGACGAGCCTCAGATCATCAGGGCGCTTCGCACGGCCCTCCAAGCGCACGGGCACGAAGTCGCCGTCGCTTCGGACGGCGGGCAGGCACTGGTGGAAGCGGGCTCGGCGATGCCGGACCTGATCGTCCTCGACCTCGGTCTCCCGGACCGCGACGGGACCGACGTCATCCGCGAGCTCCGTGGCTGGTCCGACGTGCCGGTGATCGTGCTCTCGGTTCGCGATGCGCAAGCCCAGAAGGTCGCCGCGCTGGATGCGGGCGCCGACGACTACGTGACCAAGCCGTTCGGCCTCGACGAGCTCCTGGCCCGGATGCGGGCGGCGAAGCGCCGGGCCGGGCCCCAGGATCCGGCGCCGGCCGTGCTGCGGTTCGGGGAACTGGTCATCGACGCTGCGCGGCAGCTCGTGCTGATCCGGGACCAGCCCGTCCACCTGACCAGGACGGAGTACGGGCTCCTGGAGGCGATGGCCACGAACCCGGGCAAGCTCCTGACGCACCGCTGGCTCCTCCAGAAGGTGTGGGGCCCAAGGTACGGCGAGGAGAGCAACTATCTGCGTGTGTTCGTCCGGCAGCTCCGTAAGAAGTTGGAGGACGACGCGTCGGCGCCGACGTACATCACAACGGAGCCCGGCGGTCGGCTACCGCTGGATCCCCGACCCCGAAAGTTGAGCCTGCCGTTCTTTGAAGACCGCCACATCCCGCTAGATCGCCGGCTGCCGCCGAAACCGTGGGTCCCATAGGATTTGTGTCGTGCCCAATTATTGAGTGCTCGCAGCACACAATCGCCAATTTGTGTCGTGGCGATTCGTTAGCCACTAGCGACACAACTTTGGGATACCCTGGCACCATGGCAGTGGATGAGCGAAGGGGACGGAAGAGCCGGGAGGCGATCTACGCTCAGCTCACCGAGGGTGTCGAGGAGCTTCGAAGCCGCCTTGGCGGACTTCCCTCTCCCCTCGAGGCCGAGGACATCTGGGGCGACATCTGGTACCAGGAGGTCCATAACTCGACGGCGATCGAGGGAAACACGCTCGTCCTCCGAGAGGTGGAGATACTTCTGCGCGAGGGCAGGGCGGTCGGTGACAAGCAACTCGCTGAGTACATGGAGGTCCGCGGGTACGCGGATGCGGCCCAGTGGGTGTACCAGCAGGGGCTGTCAGGTGACTGGACGACCGCGGACCTCGTCACGCTGACCGAGGTTCGACACGTCCACAGCCTGGCGATGACAAAAGTATGGGAGGTCGCACCCCCCCCAGCCGCGGGACCAAACGAAGGGCCGGGGTCGTTCCGCCAGCACAACATCCACCCGTTTCCCGGTGGCATGCAGCCGCCGGACTGGCCCGAAGTCCAGGCGCTCACGAGCGACTGGGTTGGGCGCGCGTCGGCACTGCGCAATGCCGCTGGGCCATTCGCGGAGGCCCTCGCCGCAGTTCACGCGGAGTTCGAGCGAATCCATCCTTTCCTGGACGGGAACGGCCGGGCGGGCCGCCTACTGACGAACCTCCTCCTGATCCGACTCGGCTACCCGCCAGCGATCATCCGGAAGGCAGAGCGGACCCGGTACCTGAAAGCACTTCGCCGAGCGGACGCTGGCGACCCCGGTCCTCTCGGAGAGTTCATGGCTCGGGCCGTCATTGATGCCCTCATGCGTTTCATCGTGCCGGCCGTCGCGGGACCAGCGAGGCTTGTGCCACTCGCTGCGCTCGCCGATCGCGAGATCTCGGCTCGTGCCCTTCGCGCGGCGGCCGAGCGTGGGCGCTTGCGAGCGCATCGCGACGAGCGTGGCCAGTGGCGGAGTACGCGCAACTGGGTGGCCGAGTATAGAGACAGTCGCTACAAGCGTCAGCGCTGAGGCGGCGCTCGCTCGGACCGTGGACCTAACGGGACGGCTCTCGAACCAGGTAGCAAGTGAAGCCATCAGAGCTCTGCACGCGGAGATTCGGTCCACGCACGAGCATGAGGACGATATGAGTCACTCGGCCTGATCGCGAGGGGTCCGCTCTGCGGCGCCGCCCAGCCGAGCCCGAACTGGCTTCCGATTCTTGGCGGCAGCCCCCAGGGATGACCTTGCGGACCCTCGCTTCTATGGCGCCAAGCAAGTCTGGCCAGCTCGTGGGATCAATCCGTTGCCCAGTGCCACATCACGTCAAGCCATCCACGGTCAGGGAACCAGGCTAGACATCGCCCAAGCGGTGGTGCCTGCATCAGCCATAGGTGCGTGATTTCATCGGGAAGCTTCGGCGGCTCCCGTGGGAGGCTGTGCTCCTCCATACTGAGCGCGAAGTACACATCGCCGGGGCTGCTGAACGAGATCCCGAGAAAGGCATGGCGTTCGTCGGCACCCGTCCGCGCCAGCTTCGATCGGACATCGTTCAGCTGGGGTGAGACCAGAGTGTTCGCGATCCAGTCGAGGACCGGCTCCCAGCGGATATGAACGGGCCCCTCGATCCCTGGAGGAGAGAGACGGACTGCTCCGTGGTCGGGCATTGTTGCTGGTCGCGAGGAAAGCATGACCACACCCAGGGCCACGAGCCGGTTGACATTCGGGTCCGGATGGGTGTTGAGAACCCGAAGGTCCGCCACTGTCTCGAAGGTTAACCCGCTGGTTTCCAGGCTACCGACGAGGTCCTCAATCTCAGCCTCAAGGCGCCGCAGATCGCTTGCCCCAGAAACCGTTACGAACCAGTCGCGGCGAAGAGCGGTCATGAGCAGTTCATGCGGCAGTTGCCGGCTCGGACCCATCAGCCGAGAATGGGTAGCGGCATAGCCGGGCTCGATCTCGGTCCACACCTCCACGTACCCAGACGGTCGGTCGGCGTAGTCGACGCGGATGTCGACCATGCCGTCTCTGCTTCCGTCGTCCTGCAGAGTCACTTGCTCGCCGGTGAGTCGGGCAACCACCCTGGCGGCAGCGTATTCGAAGTCCCCCACGGGTCCCCTATGGAGCCGGGAAACCTGATGGGGCCGGCGAAGGTCGATCGGATAGCCGGACTGGTAGCCGTGATCTTGGGCTCGTTCCTCGGGGCTCGACATGCGTTGATTATCGACGGACGGGTTGGCCAGCGCCCACCCAGCCGCGTCTTCGCCTGGGAGGATGGGTGCGTCATGAGCAACGCACCGATTGAGCGTGAGGTGCTACGTGATGCCTTGTTCGAGGCTTTGCGCCGCGGTGCCCCGGAGCAGTACTCCACGCTCCAGCAGCAGGTCGCCCAGATTCTCGTCGGGCAGGGCCTGCCGACGCAGGACACCACGTCGGGGTATCCATCAGTGCGGGGTCTCGACCAGCGCCGCTTCCGTGAGATCGTCTGGCAGCTCATCAACCAGGGCGTTCTCGTCCAGGGCATCAACGAGTACAACCCCCAGTGGCCGTGGCTCAGCCTGACCGAGTGGGGTGAAGAGTACGTCAGGTCTGGGGGAGCCGACGTCTACGACCCAGACGGCTATCTTGCCCAGCTCGAACACAACCGACCGCTCGACAACATTGAGCGGCAGTACCTGAGTCAGGCCTCAGCCGCACTGCGAGCTGACCTTCCCGATGCAAGCGCGGTGATGCTGGGAGCCGCCGCGGAGCACCTGCTCATCCGCTTGGCGGAGCAGTTGGTGGCGAACGATGCAGCCGGCACTGCCAAGATCGCGCAGGCACTCGTCAGTCGGCCCTCAAGCTGCTTGGCGCCGTTCGGACTTACATGGAGCCGCGGCGGGCGAAGCTAGTAGCCAGGCCACTCGTTGAGGGGTTCGAGACGACGTTTCTAGGCGTTGCGAACGTGATTCGCACCTCCCGCAACGACGCCGGGCACCCCGCACTACCTCAGGTCGACCGTGATCAGGCATTTGTGTTGTTGCGGCTGCTCCCTGCCTACCGGCGATGGGTGTACGGGGTCATCGACAGCCTGCCGCTCTAGAAGCACGCCCCTTAAGACCTTCCACCCGTGCTGGACACCGCCAGCGACGCTTGATACCGCTATTCCATGATGCTCAGATCCACCAGCACGCCCCACCTCCTCCTGCGCCCGCGGGGCCCGGGAGGCGGGTCGGTCTAGCTGAGGAACCATGTCGAGCGCAGGACGCGCCTGCTCGGGGAGGATGACAGCGATGACCGCGACCGACTGGAATCCCCTGCACGGGACGGACTGGGATCCACTGCTCCGACAGGAGTTCACGAAGGAGTACTGGATCTGCCTTCAGAAGTGCATCGAGCAAGAACGATCCTGCTACAACGTGTACCCACCCCGCGACGAGGTCTTCGCCGCGCTGCGCCTCACGAGGTGCTCCGACACGAAGGTGGTGATCGTCGGCCAGGACCGTATCACGGCGCCGGCCACCCAGGCGCACGGTTTGGCCTTCTCGGTCGTAATGTTGCGAAGGCCCGAGAGCGTTCGCTCCGGTGGCCGCGGGGTCCTGGGGGGCCAGGCTAGACCACAGAGTGAATGGCCTCGATGAGGTTGGAGAGGAAATCGATGTCGGCTTTCGCCTGCGGGTACGTGATGCGGTTGCGTCCCGGTCCGCGTGGGCGCTCCAGACGACGGTAGTCCCCTTCGTGCACTATCTGGTTGCGGCGCGTGACGATGCCATTCAGCCGCTCCTTGATTTGCTCCGTCGTCATGGGTAGATCGAGGTGTTGACCAATCGCTTCCCATGCTCCACTGCGGCCAGCCATGCCCAGGGCCTTCGCGACCTCATCGTATCGCTGAAAAGTCTCACGGAGCAGACGGTCTCGAAGCTGTCGCTTGATGGCCACCCTCGGTCGCGACCTGTGGGGCTTCCTCCTCGCCGCAACCTTCGCTGCGTCCGCCTGATTGAGTAGCTCTTGGAAGGTCATAGGCAGTTTCGCCAACGCGCCAGGCAACTCTCGATGCGCATACGCCCGATCGACAACAAGCCTGTGCATGTAGGTGTCGAGGGCAGCCACTGCCATCACAATGCTTAAGCGCCGGATGTCGCTCCGCGCTGTAAGAGAGAGCGTGGGTGCGGCGGCTTCCCTCGATGCGTCAAGGAGCCGACGGGCGCGACGGATCGCATGGACCGCAGCGTCATGTGGAGTGAACGGCATGAGCAAGCCGGGTCAGAAGACCCGGGCCACGGCTTGAGCGTCGTCGGCCAACGAGGACATGAGCCCCCAGAACTCCCCTCTCCTCTCAGCCAACATTCGGCCGTGGCTCTCGGCGAGCATCGTGTTCGCTACTCGATCCCCGTCTTCGGCGAAGGCCTAGCCAAGCGCGAAGACCACTTGCCTGAAATTGGAGCCGGGTGGCTTCCAATGCACATGGACGATGGGCCCGGATCGCGATCGGATGTAGAGGTTGCTCGCATCCACGTGAGTGGAGTCGATCTCCGCATAAGGGATTGACACGACCGCGGCCTCGTTGCGGCTGCCCCTGCTCCCCAGAGCCCGCGCCAGGCCCTTGATGGAGGGCGTTACCCCCAGCCCCCTGACGGCAAGGAATCGACTCCGTGTGGCGACGAACACATCATGACCTGTCCATGCTTTGACAGCGGCAACTGCCTTGCCAAACCCGGGGGACTTGTCGGCCACGGCCCCTTGGGCTTCGATAGAGCTGACCCGCACCCATCGAAGCTCAACGCTGGGCTGCTTCTCCCCCACGCGCCAGGAGATCAGCCAGCGGTCTGACATGTCCTCGCCAGGAATAGGGATGCCCAACGAACGGAAAGTCTCGATCTCCTGTGGAGTCCCGATTGGGGAGCCGGGGTGCTCGTTCGCGTACTTGACCTTCGGCGGTAGGAGCTTCACGTCGGCGAAGGCGACCTCATAGGCCCTGCATCTGTTCAAAGCAATCCCGCGGGTGGCACTCACGCTCGTACCACAGTCGCCGCAATAGGCCGAGGACTCGTCGTTCAACTCCCAGCAGAGAGGGCAGCGACGCTGACGGCCCAAGGCGGTCGGCTCACCACATGAAGGACAGAACTTCTTCCCCTCTGGAACTGAATGCCCGTTCGGACACTCCATCTTGGTTTTCGACCCCCCTGGCCCATTCCGACGCCGCGAATTATCTGGACGCCTGCACAGCGAGGTCAAGTCCAGGGCGGTGAGGATGAGCGGCTGTTCTCCAGCGCCGACTTCAGCTGTCCGCGCCGAGCTATGCCATGGCCCGGATGCGGTCCATCATAGGGAGGGACCAGCGCCTTGATCCGCTCGGCCGCCTCACGAGGACGCCCGCCATGGCCCGTTGCCAAGCTGAAGCCGAGGCGGCTGATTTCACCCCAAGGCTGGTCGAGCGAGGGGTCAGCGATTCGGGCCCTCAGCCGTTCCCTCCAGGCGCTCTCAGCCGTATGCACCCGCCCAACGATGTCTCCCCACTTCATCAGCTCGGCATCCGGCTCGGCGGCCATCTCCCAGGTGTCCAGATCGGGGAAGCGACGGACCATTGGGCCGGGTACGCCACCCGCGGTCCCCACCCAGACATCGTGGTGATCCAGGCACTTCTCGGTGGCGAGCTGGATACTCGACAGGAAGTCCAGCAGTTCGAGAAGGGCGTTCTGCCTTCGCTCCGTACGGTGCAGCTCCACGCTGACACGCCGCGTCAGCCTTGCTTGCAGCCAGGCCCCCACGGCGGCAGCCATCAACAGCGCGATCGCCTCTACCACGCCGGTCCAGATGATCCGGTGCATGGTCCCTCCTTCCTCACCGTTCGCCGAGCACGAGTCTAGGAGCGAGGAGGGACAGGCTTCGGGGAACCGGGGAGCGGAACGCTCACTCCCCTCGAAGGTCGCCGATCCCGTTGAGGAGAGTCCCGATACCAGCTGTCGCGGAAGCCAGGCTGCCCCATGTGCGCGTCTCCGGCGATACCGGAAGTGGAAGCATCCCAGCCGCGAGGGCGATATTGGCCAGCGACATGGCGGCACCCTGAATGATCTGACCAAGCCCCTTGAACCATCGGCGCGACTTTCGGCGCGGCTCGGATGACGACTGACGTTCCTCCGACTCCTGGGCCATGCCTCGGTGCTCTTCTTCAGCCCGGTCGAGCCGTTCCTCTACCTCGGTGAGTCGCCGGCTGACGGGCACCTCGTTAGTGCCGTACCCGCGATCCTGCGCAGTCGTCCTGACGGCGTACACGATCCCGTTGATGTGCTCGGCAACGTCATCGAATCCGAGGCTCCTCAGCGCCTCCGCTTCCTGCGGCGGGAGTGAGTCCTGTCGAAGGCCGGAAGCCAGCGCCTCGAAATGAGAGTCGAGTGCGTCGCTCACGCCGCTCTCGCCGGCCATCCGGTTGTGGAACCGAACGCCCGATTCTGCCTTCGCGATGGTCCGGGCAAGCCCCTGGGGCGTAAGCATTTCGTATGGGGGGTCCTCGAAGCTCGAAGTCGCGTTGATGAAGTTGACCACGCGGTCAGCGTCTCGGAGTTGATCGAAGGCCCACGTGAACTCGTCCTCGAAGTGGGGACCACGGAAGCGTCTCCTAATCAGCGGGAGACGTGGGCGAACGTGCTCCTCGAATAGATACCTAACGAACGCCTCATACTCGTCGTCCGACAAGACAGCTCACCCCTCTCGACGCATCCGCCCTCGTCCCCTATTCAGCCACCCGGAGCGCGTAGCTCACGCCGCTCTTCTCCCGCTGGAGCCGCCCGACCGCCTCCGCCATATAGCAGGCGGATTGAACCGCCGCCTTGTCGGCTCCCAATGCCAGGTAGAGGTCCTTCTGAACCACCCCCGGATTGGCCCCCACGTAGACGAGGATCGATTCCGTCAGGCTCTCAGCGACGAGGGCAGAATCGGCAATGGGCACGAATTGCACGAGACGCGGATCGGCCTCCAGCTTGCCCCGCATGGCCAGCAGAGAGTCGCGCTCGCCGAGAGCCGCGAGCACTGGTGCGGCGACCGATACGGCGCTCAGTTCGTGGAACCTCCCAGAACCTTGCAGGAACCCGTCCCACATCGCCATGGACTGCTTGGCGAGGGCAGCCACCCGGGCGCAGTCGCGACCGGACCACGCTCGCTCGATCTGCCGCTCCAAGTGGTAGAAGTCGTCGATCGTCGGGTCGCCCGTGTCGTCGCCTTCGAGGGCTTCAACGGGTGGCCATGGCGCTTTCATCGTCCGGGCGAGTTCCTCCGGGACCTGGAGGTCCGGGCCTGGAGAGAGTCGCCGGCTGAGCCAGACGTGGACGCCGATCGAGGGTGCTCCAATGGACCCGCCGCGAACGAGGCCGGGAATGGTCAGGACCGGGCACCCGGCGGAGCCCATCCGGGGCGAGAAGAGCGCCGCCAGCTCTTTGGCGATATGACCGACCAACCCTCCAGCCAATTCAGCTCGTATGGCGTTGGCGTCGTGGGGGTTCTCTGGCTCACGGACGAGCGTCACGGGGACCGGCAGGAGGAACCCCGCCTCCGGCGGCTCGCCAGCGAAGGCTCGTAGGGCGTCTTGGTGGTAGGACTCCCCACGAACGGCGTTGAGGGGCGGCTCCCAAGAGAGCCACACGCCGGACCTATCCCAATCGGGCGGTGTATCAGTGGGCGGAGGGGCTCCACCGATGCTCAGGACTGCGGTGGCACCCCGAACCTCAGCGGTGGGCTTGAGGTCGGCCGGAGACGATACACCGGCACTCTTCTGTTGACGACGCCGGAAAAGGGGCACGAGCGGATTGTGACGGGTTGAAGACCTCCCAGTCCAACCCTACGCGCTGCCGTCCTCGATCCGGAAGCGCGGGCCGCCTAGTTCGTAGTGCCCACGTTGGAGCCGGACATTTCAGGAACCTCCCACAACAGAGAAGGAGCCAAGGGCATGCTCCCCTCGTTGAGAGACCACTCGACGGGAAGGAGGCGCCCATGGCTCCGGCGACGAGTCTGGCACGGCTGCGAAAGCAGGTGTTGGACCTGGTGATGAGCGGCCGCATGGTGGCGACCGAGGCGTGTCGCTCGCTCGGGATCTCCCGGAGCCGCTTCTACGAGCTCCGCAAGCGCTACCTCACCTACGGCGAGGCGGGACTGCTGCCCAAGCCGCGGCCGACGACGCGTCCGGACCGCCGTCTTGCGGCTCCCCTCGTCGACCAGATCATCGCCTACGCGATCCACCACCCCACGGCCGGACCGAGGACGATCGCCGCGGCGCTCGCGCTTCCCCGGTTCGGGTCCTGGCGGGTCTCCCACGGTGGGGTGTCCAACGTCCTCTCCCGGGCCGGGCTCCACCGGATGCCTGCTCGCCTCGCGGCCGCGGAGGCCCTGTCGGCGGCCGAGGGCGGCCCGATCACCGAGCGGGCCCTGCGAGACCTGCGGGCCCAGGAGGTGGCCCACCGCCACATCGGCTCCGACGTCCGGGGCGAGCACGTGTTTTTCGACACGATGTTCGTGGGGCGCCTGAAGGGGGTGGGCAAGATCTGGCAGTACTCGGCGGTCGACGGGGCCTGCTCGTTCGGGTTCGCCCAGGTCCGCCGCGGCGAGAAGAGCGCCCGGGCCGCGGCGGAGTTCCTGGAGCACCACGTCGTACCGGCCTACGCCGAGGCCGGGATCGCCCTGAGGGAGGTGGTGGTGGACGGCGGTCCGGAGTTCAAGGGCGAGTTTGCCCGAACGTGCCGTCGGCTCGGGATCGCTCGGCACCAGCTCCCGCCCCGCTCACCCGACCTGAACGCGTTCGTCGAGCGCTTCCAGGGAACGGTCCTTCACCTGCACTACCGCACGGCCTTCCGCTACCGCTTCTACATCTCCGCCGGCGACATCGACGCCGACCTCCAGGCCTGGCTCCGCTTCTACAACTTCGAGCGGCCGCACCGCGGCTACCGGACGAAGGGACGCCGCCCCGCCGAGATCTTCTTCGCCGATTGCCCCGCGCTCCTCGTCGCGAAAGGATGGGATGCCGATGAGTTCACCCCGCAAAGTGTCCGGTCGTAACGCTGGCCACACGCACTAGTTGGCCGCTCGCCGCTGGCAACTTGTCGAGGAACCGGCCCATGACATCGGCCAGCAACAGCATGGCTGATTTCGAGAGCGTTGAGCCTCGTCGGCTAGCCCTCTTGCTTGTTCGTAGGACGGCGTTCCAATCCCCATCCGGGGGGTTGGGTCCAGTTCGGCGGTTAGTCACTCCCGGGGCGCTCGTGGAAGGGACGCAACCGGTTCCTGATTGTGCGAACCCGGACGCGGAGTCGAAACTTTCGAGGCCACCATCTCCCCACGCTATCCTTCGCTACCCATATCGCGCCCGCTGGAATCTCGCGTTGGAGCTGATCCTTCCTGAGGACGAGCGTTCGGTACTGGCCCTCATGAAGGATAAAGGGAACCTCGCCCGCATGTACCCAGTCGCCCGGTAAGTGCATGAACGCTGCAGGCGCTAGAAACGCCACTTGGACAATGGTGATCGGCCTCCGACCCGCGTTAATGACCTCAACCGAGTGCAGATCTCCTACCTTCTGGCCCCCCTGAAACAGACTGGGCTCGTAGTGGCTCACCAGCACTCGGGGCATGTCAACGAGGATTTGCCGCAGACCAACGATGGTCGAGACGCCGGCGGCGTAGCCGGCAACCACGGTGGTCCAGAAGCTCGACACGACGCGAAGTGTAGGACCCGAGCCAACAGCGATCCCAGCGGCTCCTTGCACGGTAGGCAGCACGGCGAGTGTGCGAGACGACGTGTCCGTGCTACCAAATTGCTACCAAGAGCCCCTCCGGGGGCCTCTTGCTTTCCCCCGGAAACACAAAAACCCGCCGTGACCAGCGGGTTTGTGAGTGGAGCCAACGGGAATCGAACCCGCCTAACCCGCGTGTCAGGCGGCCGGGGTCAACAGACCCCCCTGGCCCGTCCCTCATGGCGAGTCGTGGCTCAACGAACACCATGGACGCGCTGAGACCGACATCCCCGAGGTCACGCCCCACCGGCCGACACGACCGAGACGCGACGGCTTTGGGAGGCGCCGCCGGTCAGCGAGCGGCGGCGAGTGCTCGGTTCATCCTTCGCATTTGGCGGAGCTCGGCCAAGCGGAACAGGAGCCACAGGCCTGCGGCCCCAGCCACCCAGGCTTTCCACTCGCCCGTCTCCATCGCGCCGGACAGGCGCTTCGCGACTTCGTCGGGAACGACCTTGATCACGGCCTGGATGGGGACCTGCTGGACCTTCTTCTCCTTGCGGCGCTTGCGGGCCCGTCGCAGGGCCATCATCAGCACCGTCCCTCCGATGCCGCCCCCCACCGCGATGCCGACGGCCCGCTTGGCCCACACGGCCGGCCTGGGGAGGCGCTGCTCGAGCTCCCGGAACTCGGCGTCGAGCCGTCCCCGGGTGTCCTCGATCTCCTTTACCGTTTGAGCTGCGCTCGGGCCCATTCCACGTCCTCCTTCACCGTCCGCACCGTCTCCTCGGGCTTCATCGAGGGGCGCTTCATCTTGCGGATACCGATCACCACCGCGATGGCGGCCACGAACAGGAAGCCTCCGGCGACGATCAGCCACGCCGCCCACGTGGAGAGCCAGTCGTCCAGCAGCGCCACGAGCGCCACCGCCGAGAACACGAATGCCAGCAGGCCCAGCATGCCCGCGGCGCCGAGCGCGGCGGCGCCCATGGCCCTGGCCTTGACCGCCTCCATGATCTCCAGGCGGGCCAGCTCCACTTCCTTGCGCACGAGCGTGGCCGAGTCCTGGGCGATGGCCCGCACCAGCTCGATGGTCGATCGCTCCGCCTTGTGCGTCGTCCCGCCGCCGTCGGCGCTCACGCGGGGCAGGCTGTCGGTGTCCTCCACTGGATCCTCCCTCCGCCGGTCGAGTGAACGCGGCAGGCAAGCGGGCGCCCGCTCGCTAGCGTTCGCCCTCAGGCGGAGGATTCCCCGCAGCGGGGGAGGGAAACCCGCTCGTCACCGCGGGCTCCGACGGTTCCTCGGCGTTCGGCGCCGGCGCGACGTCCGCGGCCCCGGCGGAAGGGGACCGCGACCGCACGCGCCGGCCCACCCACCACACGAGCAGCCCCAGGAACAGCACCCCGAAGCCGATCGTGATCGGCCGGGCGTACGTCTCGACCTCCCGCCACCGCTGGCCCAGCAGGTACCCCGCGCCCGCCAGCCCGAACGTCCACGGGATGACGCCCAGGAACGTGTACACGGTGAACCGCCAGAAGGGCATCCGGGCCACGCCGGCCGGGAGGCTGATGAAGGCCCGGATGATGGGGATGAGCCGGGAGAAGAACACGGCGGCCTCGCCGTGGCGCTCGAACCACGCGTGGGCCCGGTCCACCTCGTGGGGCCGGAGCAGGAGGTATCGTCCCCACCGGTCGATCAGGGGCCGTCCACCCCCGTAGCCGATCGCGTACGTGGCCCACGACCCCACGAGGCTCCCGGCCACGCCCACCAGCCCGATCGCCACGAACGACAGCTGCTTCGAGGGATCGTGCAGGACCTGCTCGGCGAAGCCGGCGCTGGCCAGGGCCCCGCCGAACACCATGACGATCTCGCTGGGGATGGGGATGCAGGCCGACCCCACCGCCATCAGGAGGAACACCGCGACGTAGCCGTTGGAGGCCACCGTGTCGGTCAGGAAATGGGTCACGGGAACAGCCGCCGGCGTTTCGTTGTTCTACCCACTGGAGCCATCCAGGCTATCCGCCGTGGGTGTTTGTGGCCCGCGGTCCGTATGGAGAAGTCGTGTCGGTGGGGCCTGCTACCCTCTGGTTCGCGGGACGCCGTTGCTTGACACCCTTCCTCCCCCGCGTGTAATAAGCCGAACCTTCATGCCGAAGAAACTGGTCGTCGTCGAGTCTCCGACGAAGGCGAAGACCCTTGAGCGGTACCTCGGCCAGGACTTCACGGTCAAGGCCTCGTACGGACACATCCGTGACCTCCCCAAGAACAAGCTCGGGGTGGACACGGAGCGCGAGTTCGAGCCCGAGTACGTGGTCCCCGAGGACTCCAAGAGGGTCGTCGCCTCGCTTCAGGCTGCCCACAAGCGGGCGGCCGAGCTCATCCTGGCCACGGACTACGACCGCGAGGGCGAGGCCATCGCGTTCCACGTGGCCGAGGTCCTGGGCGTGGCGCCCGGGGACGCCCGGCGCGTCCGGTTCACCGAGATCACGAAGGACGCCATCCTCGAGGCGTTCCGCGAGCCCGGCACCATCGACCTGAAGCTGGTGGACGCGCAGCAGGCCCGCCGGGTCCTGGACCGGCTCGTGGGGTACCGGCTGTCGCCCATCCTGTGGAAGAAGGTCCGCCAGGGCCTGTCGGCGGGACGGGTGCAGTCGGTGGCCCTGCGGCTGATCGTGGACCGGGAGCGCGAGATCGGCGCGTTCCAGGCCGTCGAGTACTGGTCGGTGGACGCGCGCCTGTCGCCGAATGGCGTGGCGGGGACAAGCCCCGCCCCACAGGGCGTGGCGGGGACAAGCCCCGCCCCACAGGGCGACGACCAGGATTTCCTGGCGCGGCTCGTCCAGATCGGCGACGAGAAGCTCGCGGCCTCGCCGGACAAGAAGGGCCTGCTGCTGTCGGCGGAGGCCGACGCCGCCGCCCACGTCGAGCGCCTGCGCGAGGCCGCCTACCGGGTCAAGGAAGTTCGCCAGCGCGAGGTCAAGCGCAGCCCCGCGCCGCCGTTCACCACGTCGACCCTCCAGCAGGAAGCCGCCCGCAAGCTCGGGTTCTCCTCGCGCAAGACAATGCGCATCGCCCAGCAGTTGTACGAGGGCGTGGACCTGCCCGGCGAGGGCCAGGTCGGCCTCATCACCTACATGCGGACGGACTCCGTGAACATCGCCGAGCAGGCCCTCCGCGAGCTGAACGAGGTCGTGCGGCGGCAGTACGGCGACCAGTACGCGCTCGAGAAGCCGCGCCGCTACAAGAAGAAGCAGCGCGGCGCACAGGAGGCGCACGAGGCCGTCCGGCCGACGTCGGCACAGCGGCTTCCCGACAGCGTCGAGACGCACCTCGAGCGCGACCAGGCCCGCCTGTACCGACTGATCTGGCAGCGGGCCGTGGCGTCGCAGATGGCCGAAGCCCGGTTCGACCAGGTCAGCGTGGACATCGAGGCCGCCCTGGCGGGGACAAGCCCCGCCCCACAGACGAGCCCCGCCCCACAGACGAGCCCCGCCCCACAGACAAGCCCCGCCCCACAGGCCGACCAGGACGCCGTAGGTCGGGGCTTGCCCCCGACCTACCTCCTGCGGGCCACCGGGCAGACCATGCGATTCGACGGGTTCCGCCGGGTGTACTTCGAGTGGCGCGACGACTCGCCGGACGAGGACCAGGAATCGCAGCTGCCGCCCCTCACCGCCGAGCAGGCCCTCCGGCTCCTCGACGTCATCCCCGAGCAGCACTTCACCCAGCCGCCGCCCCGCTTCAGCGAGGCCTCGCTGGTGAAGGCGCTCGAGGAGCTCGGCATCGGCCGGCCCTCCACGTACGCGTCGATCATCTCGACGCTGCTCGACCGCCGGTACGTGCGCCTGGACAGCCGGCGGTTCTACCCGGAGGACGTTGGCGAGGTGGTCACGGACCTCCTGGTCGAGCACTTCCCGGAGGTCGTGGACGTTGGGTTCACGGCGCGCATGGAGGACGAGCTCGACGACATCGCCGAGGGCAAGATGCGCTGGACGCAGGTCCTCGACGAGTTCTACGGCCCGTTCGAGCGGCTGCTCGAGAAGAAGGAAGACGAGATCGAGCGGCCCCAGGAGGAGCTGGACGAGCTCTGCCCGCTGTGCCCGCAGGAAGGCCGCGAGCCCGGGAAGCTCGTCATCAAGCTGGGCCGGGCCGGCAAGTTCATCGGCTGCAAGAACTACCCGGAATGCCGCTACACGCGGAACCTGGAGGGCCAGGAGCGGCCGGAGCCCGAGCCCACCGGCGAGACGTGCCCCGAGTGCGGCAAGCCCCTCGTGAAGAAGGTCGGCCGGTACGGCCCGTTCATCGGATGCTCCGGGTACCCCGAGTGCAAGTACATCAAGAAGGAAGAGAAGGGGACCGGCGTGACCTGCCCCGAGTGCGGGCAGGGCGAGCTGGTGGCCAAGCGGACCCGCAAGGGCCGCACCTTCTACAGCTGCAACCGCTATCCCGAGTGCAAGTTCGCCGTGTGGCAGCGTCCTCTCACCGAGCCGTGCCCCCAGTGCGGCGGCCTGTTGCTGGCGCAGGCCGGCGGCCGGGCCAAGTGCAACGCGTGCGGCGCGGTGGTGGAGGACGGTACGGTTGTCTCCGAGGAGCCGGAGGGAAGCTCGCAGGAGAACGGCGCGCCGCGCCGTGCCTCCAGGGCCAGAGGCAGAACCACCACCTGACCCCTGCGGCCACGATGCGGGGTACTGACTCGTGAGCGTAGCCGACGAGGTCGCAGCCCTTCGGGGCACGAAGCCGGCGACCCTGAAGGACCTCCTTCGCCATCCCTCGTTTTCGAAGCTCATGGCGGCGATGACGGTGTCGTCGCTGGGCGACTGGGTCGGGTTCGTCGCCGTGACGTCGCTGGTCACCAAGCTGGAACACGGCCGGGCGGCATCCTTCGCCGTGGCCGGCGTGATGATGGCCCGCATCCTCCCCTCGGTCCTGTTCGGCCCGCTGGCCGGCGTCATCGTGGACCGGGTCAACCGCAAGCACCTCATGATCACGGCGGACATCGCCCGGGGCGCCATGTACGCGTCGATGCCCTTCCTGGGAAAGCTGTGGGGCATCCTCGTCCTGTCGTTCGGCATCGAGTGCCTGTCGCTCGTGTGGACGCCGGCGAAGGACTCCAGCGTGCCGAACCTCGTCCCCCGGCGGCAGCTGGTGAACGCGAACACCGTCGGGCTGGCCACCACGTACGGGACGCTGCCGCTCGGGGGCATCATCTTCACCGTCCTGGCCGCCCTGGGCACCGCGATCGGCCACAAGGTGCCGTACTTCCAGCACCGGCAGGAGTTCCTCGCGCTGTGGCTCGACGCCGGCACGTTCGCGTTCTCGGCGTACATGGTGAGCCGGCTCCCCATCCGCCGCACGGCGAGCCAGGGCGAGCGGTTCCAGCTGTCGCAGGCGGGCAAGGACATCCGGGACGGGGTCAGATTCCTCCGGGAGCACTCCCTGGTCCGGGCCATGACCGTCGGCATCGTGGTGGCGTTCGCAGGGGTCGGCTCGATCATCGCGCTGGGCCCGGTGTTCGCGGGCCAGACCCTGCACGCGCCGACGGCCGGATGGGGGTTCCTGGTCACCGCCATCGGAATCGGGATGGGGCTGGGCATGGCGTCGCTCGGCCAGATGACGAAGCTGATCGAGCGCGAGCACCTCTTCCCCATCGCCATGCTCTCCGGGGCCGTCGCCGTCTTCGTCGACGCGGCCATGCCGAACATCGCGCTCGCCTCCCTCGTGACGGTCTTTCTCGGGTTCTTCGCGGGGATGACGTGGGTCACGGGCTACGCGCTGCTCCAGGAGAACGTGGCCGACGAGTTCCGGGGCCGGACGTTCGGGACGCTCACCGTCATGTCGCGGCTCGGGATGTTCGCGTCGTTCATCGTCTTCCCGACCATCGCGGGGGCGGTGGGCGATCACACGCTCACCGTCGGCGGCACGCGGCTCGACATCGCCGGCACGCGCATCGCGCTGTGGGCCGGAGGCCTGGTGGTCCTGATGGCCGGCCTGTCCTCCCTGCGGGGGCTCCGGCGGCACCGGCTCACGAAGCCCCAGCCGCTGTCGTTGCTGCCCCGCCTGGTGAAGGGCCCCCGTCCCGGCGTGTTCGTCGCCTTCGAGGGGGTGGAGGGCGCGGGCAAGGGCACGCAGATGGAGATGGCCCGGAAGTTCCTGGAATCGCGGGGGTTCCAGGTGCTCGTCACGCGGGAGCCGGGCGGGACGGAGCTGGGGGAGCAGCTGCGGGAGCTGCTCCTCGATCCGAAGACGGGCATGGTGGAGCCCCGGACGGAGGCCCTGCTGTTTGCGGCGTCGCGATCGCAGCACGTGGCCACGGTCATCCGACCGGCCCTGGAGGAGGGGAAGGTCGTCCTGTGCGACCGCTACGTGGACTCCTCGCTGGCGTACCAGGGGGTGGCCCGCGGCGTGGGCGAGCAGGACGTGCTGACCCTCAACGTGTGGGCCACGCAGGGCCTGTTCCCGGACCTGGTGATCCTGCTGCACCTGGAGCCGGAGGAGGGGCTGGCCCGGTCCACCGAGGAGGCCGACCGGATCGAGTCCGAAGGGCCGCCGTTCTTCGCGAAGGTGGCCGACGCCTACCTGAAGATCGCCGAGGAGCACCCCGAGCGCATCGTGGTGGTGGACGCGGGGCAGCCGCCGGAGGTCGTGCACGAGCAGGTGACCGAGGCGCTGATGCGGGTCGTGAAGGGGCCCGTCGAGGCCGGGGGTACGTGAGCGACGTGAGCGACGTGAGCGGCGTGAGCGACGTCCCGGTGCTCGACCGCGTTCCCGGGCAGGAGGCCGCCATCGCGTTCCTGCGACTGGCCGCCTCGCGGCCGCACCACGCGTACCTGCTGGCGGGCCCAGAGGGATGCGGCAAGCAGCAGGCCGCGCAGGCGTTCGCCGCGGCGTTGCTGTGCGACCGGGGCGGCTGCGGCGAGTGCCGCGCGTGCACGCTCGCGCTGCGGGAGCGCCACCCGAACATGTTCGTGGTGGAGCCGGAGGGCCGGGACATCCACGTGGACACGGTGCGCGAGGAGATCTGGCATCCCGCGTTCCGGACGGCGCCGGAGCCGGGCCGGAAGGTGTTCGTGATTCGCGAGGCCGACCGCCTGAACCCCGCGGCCGCGGACGTGCTGCTGAAGGTGCTGGAGGAGCCGCCGGCGGACGCAGTGCTGTTGCTGCTGTCCGCGCGGCCGGACGAGCTTCCCGAGACCGTCGTGTCGCGGTGCCACGTGGTGTCGTTCCTTCCCCTGGCGGAGCCGTTCGTTGCGGCCACGCTGGAAGGGGAGGACGTGGAGCCGTCGCTCGCACTACTCTGCGCCAGACTAGCTGGCGGGAACCTGGGCCGGGCCCGGCGGCTCGCGGCGTCCGGCGACGGGTTGGCGTTTCGGGACGCGGCGCGGGAAGCGCTGCGCCTGGCGGCAGCCGGTCCGGACGGTTCCCTGGCCGCGGCGGACGTCGTGCTGGCGGCGAGCGACCGCTACCGCAAGGGCCTGAAGGGCGTGCTGGAGGAGGAGCTGGCACCCTTCCTGGACGACCGGGGGAGGGTCGAGGAGCCGTTTCGGGGGGTGGTGCGGCGGCTGGAGGACCGGCACAAGCGACGCCTCCGCCGGGCGGAGCGGGACTACGTGGACTGGGTGCTGCTGGCGGCCTCGAGCCTCCTGCGGGACCGAGTCGCCTCCGGCCGGGGAGGGCCCTCGGCGCCGCTCATGAACCTCGATCTGCCGGCCGAGGCCGGCGATGTGGTGGCGGCGGCGCGGGCACTCGGGGTGATCGAGGAGGCGCGGGCGGCCTGCGCGGAAGAGACGAACCTCAACCTGCGGCTCGTGCTGGAAGGCGCGTTCCTGAAGGTGTGGCGCTCGCACGCCGGTGCGGCCTGAGGGCCGGAACGGCGTCTTGGAGCAGCTGCGCCGCGAACTCCACCTCCCCGTACCGGATGCGCCACTCCGCGTGTGGCGTCGTCGATGCCAGCAGCGCGCGGGCGGCGCGGTTGTCGGCCAGCATGGCGCCGCTGAATGCGGTCACCCCGGCCCGCCCGGCCATCCGCCGAAGCTGCGTCGAGAGGGCCCGGCCGATCCCTCGCCCCTGCCAGGCGTCGGCCACGACGACGGCCACTTCCGCGTGGTCCGTGCCCGCCAGGCGGTGGAAGCGGCCTTCGGCCACGATGTCGTCTCCGTGCGTGGCCACCACGATGCCGCGATCGGGACCGCCGGCGCAGCACAGGTAGGCGAGGGTCCGCTCCGGCAGGCGGGGGACGGGCGTCATGAAGCGGCGGTACAGCGTCGTCGGGGACAGCCCCAGGTAGAACCGCCGGAGGCGGGCCTCGTCGCTCGCCGCGAGGTCTCGAAGGAACAGGACCGATCCGTCCGCGAGGTGGACCGGTTCCGCCGGCGGCCGGTCCGCCGGGGGGAATTCGCGGCCGCCCCGCCCGTCTGCCACCACCGCCATCGCCATGCGCCTCTCCTTCGTTCGGGAGTCGGTTGCGCTTCGAAACTGACCCTACACCGAGAAGGTTTCAATTTGCAACTCACTCTGCTACGATCGTGCGCATGACGCCGGATCGAGACTGGTTCACGAACGAGAACTGCTCGGTGGCCCGGACGCTCGAGATCATCGGGGAGCGCTGGACGATGCTGGTGCTGCGCGAGGCCTTCTACCGCGTTCGCCGCTTCGAGGACTTCCAGCGGAACATCGGCGTGGCCCGCAACATCCTCTCGGCGCGCCTGCGGACCCTCGTCGAGCACGGGATTCTGGAGCGGGTGAAGTACCAGGACCGCCCCCCCCGATTCGAGTACCGGCTGACCGAGAAGGGGATCGACCTGTACCCGATCCTCATCGCGCTGATGCAGTGGGGGGACCGCCACGCGGGGGTCGAGACGGGGCCGCCCGTGGTGCTCGAGCACAGAGGGTGCGGCAAGCAGACGAGGCCGACGCTGGTGTGCTCGGAGTGTGGCGAGCCGATCGGGGCCCGCGACATGCGAGCCAAGCGGGGGCCCGGCGCGTTCCTGAAGGAGGCGTAGCTCTCAGGAGCCGTCCAGGCCGCGGAAGGCGCCGCCGGGCACGGCCGCGATGGTGAAGGCGGCTCCCGCGGCGTCGGACACGATCGAGAACGTCCCGATGGGGATGTCCGTGGGGGGCAGCAGGACCCGTCCGCCGAGCTGCCCGACCCGACCCGCGCTGTCGTGGGCGTCCGCGACCAGGAAGGACACGGTCCACCGGGACCCGTCGCCTTCCTGGGGCGTGGGGGCGTGCGCGCCGCCGATGAGGAGGTCCTCCATGCTGAAGCTGGTCCGGGGGATGCCGGCGGGGACGTCCTCGGCGGTCCATCCGAACAGGTCGCTGTAGAAGGCCTTCGCCGCGTCCAGCTCGGTCGTGACCAGCTCGTTCCAGCCCCAGGTCCCCACCTCGTTCACGAGCCGCGCCCCCATGTGCGTTCCCGGCTGCCACAGCGACACCACGGCGCCGGCGGGATCCCGAACCAGCGCCATGCGGCCGGCTTCCATGACGTCTTCGGGCTCCCTGAGGACCGTCGCCCCGAGGTGGCGCGCCTTCGAGGCCGTGCGATCGACGTGGTCCACCGAGATCGAGGAGCCCCACTCGGCTCCCTCTCCCTCGCCCTCGCCCTCGGCGTGCTCGTGGATCGCGGCGACGTCCATGTCCTGGAGCCGTGCAACGGTGTAGGTACGAGAGCCGCCCGCGGGTACGTCCACCAGGGTCCATCCGAACAGATGGCTGTAGAAGGCCTTCGCGCCGGCCACGTCCGGCGTGCCGAGGTCGACCCAGTTGAAGGTCCCGTTCGGGTACCCGGTGACTTCCCCCATCGCTTCTCCCGTGGGCTCGCCGCGGCCTTCCGCCATGGTGCGCCGTCGGGCCCGGGCCGGGCAAGGCGGCGGGGACGAGTACCATGCCCGCGTGGCGGCGCGACGGCCGGCGTCGGCGGAGTCGGTGCTCCCGCACCTGCGGGCGGCGAAGGACCTCATGGACCGGGCCTACTCCGAGCCGCTCGACCTGGACGCGCTGGCCCGGCGGGCCGGGTATTCGCGGTACCACTTCCTGCGGGCCTTTCGGGACGCCTACGGGGAGACGCCGCGCACGTATCTGACCAGGCGGCGGCAATCGGGGAGAAGCCCCCGGCTCTCAGCTCTGCCTACGCTTGCTCGTGGTGGCCGACGGAAGGAGGACGACATGATCAAGCGGCTCTCGCACGCGGGGGTCCCCGTCCTGGACCAGGACTCCGCGAAGGCGTTATACACGGAGAAGCTGGGCTTCGAGGTCCGCACCGACGCGACCATGGACGAGTTCCGGTGGCTGACGGTGGGGCCGCCCGACCAGCCGGACTTCGAGTTCATCCTGTACGAGCCGGGGCCGCCCATGCACGACGAGGAGAGCGCCCAGCATATCCGTGCGCTGGTGGCGAAGGGTGCGCTCGGCGGCGGGGTCTGGGAGACCGACGACGTCCGGAAGACCTACGAGGAGCTGTCGGCGAACGGCGTGGAGTTCCTCCAGGAGCCGGCGGAGCGGCCGTACGGGATCGAGGCCGTGTTCCGGGACGACTCCGGGAACTGGTTCAGCCTCACGCAGCGGACCCAGCCGTGACCCCCACGGCCCGCTAGGACCCCCCGCGCTCGTGGCGTCGCTCAGCGGCCCTCAACACGTTGGCGAGTGCCTCGGTTCGAGGAGAGGCGGCTCTCTGGATGCCCGTTCCTGCACACGATGTCGGAGTTCCGAGACCCGGAGCACTCGGTCCGAGTCGAGGTGAGGGCCTACGTCGACGAGGTCGAGACCTGGCTCCGAGATCAGGCCGAGGCCGGCGGCCTGTCCCGGCCCGGGGAGGTGGCCACCCAGATCCGGCTGCTGGTCGCGGGGTGCTTCGAGATGGCGTTCGCCACTTCATCGACCGCATCGTGGGCGGACGGGCGAGCGGCGGCCATCGCCATCCTCGCCGGCCGTCTCGGCACGACCCCGGAGGAGTTCGAGAAGCGCATCGCTTCGGGCACGGAGGACGATCGCTCCCCGTCGCCCTGACGGCACCGGCGGGTCTCCCGAAAGAGAGCGCTCCGCTTCAAGGCCCCCAGGTCGGGGTCACCTGGTCACTCGAGGAGCGCCACCGCATCACCGAGATACCTGATCGACCGCTCGGTGATGGGGCTCAGGACCAGGATCGCCTCGTCGGCGCCGGCCTCGGCCAGCTCCCGGAGACCGGCGGCGATCCGGTCCGGCGAGCCCTCCAGCGGCCGGGTGCCCGCCTCCACCGGTCGCTCGCCCGCCGACCGGTCGAGCACGACCAGCACGCAGCCGCTCCGTTCGATGCTCGACGGGTCGCGCCCGAGCTGCTCCGCCGCCACGGTGACCTTCGCGCTCTCGCGCGCGAAGCCCTCGGGCGTGTTGCCGGTCGCGTCGTACCACGTGTTCCAGGCGTCCACGTGGGGGAGGGCGATCGACAGGACCCGAGGGCCGGTGCTGCCGATCATCAGGGTGGGCTTTCGTGGCGGCCGCGGCAGGAGGACGGCGTCGTCGACCCGATGGAACCGGCCGTCGAGCGTCACGCGCTCGCCGTCCAGGAGGCGGCGGATGATCGTGAAAGCCTCCTCGAACCGGTCCACGCGGTGGTCGAAGGGGATCCCGAACGCCCGGAACTCCTCCTCGTTCCATCCCGCGCCGAGGCCGAGGACGAAGCGGCCCCCGCTCACCTCCTGGATGGCGGCGGCGGCCTTCGCGATCAGGCCGGGAGGGTGGAAGGCCGTGCACGCGACAAGCGGTCCCAGGCGGACGCGCCGGGTGACGGCGGCGAGCGCGGAGAGCATCGTCCAGGCCTCCCATGGCCCGCGCTCCGGCTTCGTGTTGCCCCGGTACAGCAGGTGGTCGCCCATGAAGATCGAATCGAATCCGACCTCCTCGGCCGCGAGTGCCATCGAGGCGTACTCGGGCCAGGGCACGTCACGCTCGACCTCCGGCAACTGCACGCTGACGCGGAGGGACCTGGCCACGGCGGGCAGTGTAGTGCGGGCCCCCCGAGCGGCCGTTGCTACACTGCCTGACCCCGCCGGAGTAGCTCAGTTGGCAGAGCAGCGGTTTCGTAAACCGCAGGTCGTCGGTTCGAGTCCGACCTCCGGCTCCAGTCCGGTGTTTGGTTCCGCCTAACGCGCGACACAATGGCTCCGGTTCCGTACCGGTATCGTGACGGCGCCGGCGAGATCGGCGTTATCGCCTCCGTGACGCAGCCGTTCTGCCGCGACTGCACCCGCGCCCGGCTCTCCGCCGACGGCCGGCTCTATACTGTTTGTTCGCCTCGCGGGGCCACGACCTCAGGTCTCTGCTCCGCGGGGGGCGAGCGAGGACGAGATCGCGGAGCGCCTCACCACCATCTGGAAAAGGCGGACGGACCGCTACTCCGAGTTCCGCACCGCTGAGACACCTTCGCTGCCCAAGGTGGAGATGTCGCGGATCGGGGGCTAGCCAGGAGCCCATCCCACCGCGGACCCCCGTGGTGGCTTCGGCACCGTGAGCCCGATGTTTCGCGGCACCGTGCCTGTTGACTTTGTCGAGGAGTACCGGCCGGGCTGGATCCCGAACCCCTGCGCGCGGCGCAACGAGCACATCAAGCTCTTCGGCCAATTTGCCCGTTTTGGACCATGTCTACCTTGCTAACTCCTGATACCGTCAGACGTCGGAAGAAGGCGAAGTGGCATCATGGCCTCCCCGAACCCCTGTTCTGCGGGGGACGCCACGCCGGCCCCCTCGGCGTCCGAACCCGACCGATGCCGCCGGTCGCGCATGCTCGGCGGACGGATGCCTGACGATGCTCTCCATCCACAACGGCTCGAAATACTGCTGCCTCCACACGCCGTGCGTTCTCCGTTCTTCGCGCGGCGAGACGAACCGGCGTGGCTAGACGTCCCCCCAGGCTGGACCGGGCACCGCCCTCCCCCCGCCCGGTCTGGCCTCGGGGATGCGAAGAGCCGAGGATGACGATGAGGGCACCGAAGTCATCGAGCTCCCTGAGGAAGACGCGCAGGGTGACGGGCGAGATCAGCGGTTCCCGAGCAGTCCGGAGCCAGGACTCGTGAAGACCCCAACCTACGACCCGGTCCGGATGTATCTCAAGGAGATCGGCACGGTCCCGTTGCTCACCGCCGCCCAGGAGGTGGACCTGGCCATGCGGATCGAGGCCGGCGGGGCGGCAGCCGATCTCCTCATCTCAATTGCCGCCTCGAACAAGATCGACCAGAAACGGTTCCGCGGGGTGGTCGGCTCGGTGGTTGGGATCCGGGAGGACCAGCTCGATCCGGAGAAGCGGCTCCGGCAGGAAGGGATGGGTCGGGAGAAGATCAACCGAAGGTATCGGCCGAAGGACCGAGCCGAGATGAGCGCCTTCCTCCTGCGGGTGGCGGGCGACGCGGACGTGGCCCGGACAAGGCTGATCCAGTCCAACCTTCGCTTGGTCGTGTCGATCGCCAAACGGCACGTCCCCCGAGGAATGACGTTCCTGGATCTGGCCCAAGAGGGGAACCTTGGCCTCATCCGCGCGGTCGAGAAGTTCGACTACTCCAGGGGCTACAAGTTCTCAACCTACGCTACCTGGTGGATCAGGCAGGCCATCACCCGAGCCATCGCCGATCAGGCGCGCACCATCCGCATCCCGGTGCACATGGTGGAGGCCATCAACAAGCTGGTGCGGGTCCAGCGCCAGCTCTTGCAGGACCTGGGCCGGGAGCCGCTCCCCGAGGAGATCGGCAGGCAGATGGGGGTCCCCGCCGACAAGGTCCGGGAGATCCTGAAGGTGTCCCAGGAGCCGGTCTCGCTGGAGACTCCCGCGGGCGAGAAGGACGATGCCCACCTCGGAGATTTCCTCGAAGACACCCAGGCGGTGGTGCCCTTTGAAGCGGTCATGCTCAAGCAGCAGATCGGATCGGTGCTTCAATCGCTCCCCGCGAGAGAGAGGGAAATCATCCAGCTCAGATTCGGCCTGATGGACGGTCACCCCCGCACCTTGGAGGAGGTCGGCCGGGAGTTCGGGGTCACCCGGGAGTGGATCCGGCAGATCGAGTCGAAGACCCTGTCGAAGCTTCGCCACCCCTCGAGACCACAGAAGCTCCGTGACTATCTGGAATAGGCCAGAACGTGAAGGGCGCACAAGCGGTCGATGGTCATTGCGCATACCGCCATCGGCTCCCGTGGAGGCTGGTGCTCAGCATCGATTGAGCGGGGGAAGGGGCCGGCGTCCCCGTACCGCCGTTCGAGGTAAGGCCCTCCCGTCCGCTGGCCGCCCGCACGCCGGCCGTACTGGACTCGAGAGCCGAGTCGTGCCTGGTCCGGGGGCAGGTCCTAACGGTGTTGTGCTGAGCCGCGAGCGCTGTTGCTTCGGGTCAGGAGCAACCTTCCAGGGACGCGAGGCTGGGCGGTCCGGCTTGCACTTCGGGTCGGGGAGCTTCCGCCATCTGATTCACCGGCTGCCGCTCGGCCCTCGCGACGCGGCCTTCTTGGCTGCGACCTTTCTCACCGTCGACTTCCTGGTAGCCGACTTGGCGGCCGGCTTCTTGGCGGTCGACTTCCTGGCCGTGGACTTCATGGCCGTGCTTGTCTTCGCGGACGCCTTCTTGGCCGTCGACCTCCTGGCCGTCGACGCCTTGACCGGTGCCTTCTTGGGCTCGGTCCCCTCGGACCTGGTCTTCTTCCCGTCTCGGGCGGGCTCGATCCTTGCCGCACCCGCACCAGGGGCAAACACGCTCTCGTGTCCGTCGTTCCACCGGACCCGGTATTGGACCCGAAGATCGCCTTCGATCACCTCGATGATCTCCCCCTTCCGGGCCGGCCCGCCGACTCGCCGTGGATTGACGACGATGAGATCACCTTTCCTGGCCACGCGACCTCCTTCCTGCCGCGGCGCTTCGGCGTCCTCGGGAACGGCTCCGGAGGACTCCTGGGGCTCCAGACTCCGCTCCGTGAGGTACACACTGATAGGCCGCGGGCTCAGACGTGAGCCTGACCCCCCTTGGCCACTTGCCGATGGTCTCAGGTGGCCGAGCTTAGCTCGCAGGAGGACGCCCCGTCGGGGCTACCGCCCGGCACTTGAGACCTGTCGACAGGTTGGATCTGGACGTTCGGCCCGCTCTCGGACACCTCAGCACGCTGGGATACTTGCGGGACCTCGGACGTGCTGAGGGGTTGCGAAGGAGGGTTGCCAGCATGGGTAGCCAAGAGGATAGGAAGGGCACGGTAGAGGTCACCTTGCGGTTCTGGCGCAACCGTGCCCCGTCAGGCAAGGGAGGTCATCGTGGGTCCGGGGACTATCTCCCCGATGGCCTCGTGTGGCCTGCGGGCACGGTGAACGTGCCGAAACAGACACATGCACCTTCGACGGGTGAGCGCAAGGTGAACCATCCGTTCGAATGGATGGGAGCCATACAGGCCGCGCTCAAGGACGCGGGTATCAAGATGGTTCCGCCCGAGTACCGGGGATAGTCCCCCTCAGCGGTCAGCGGCTCCACCGGCGTGGCCATCGGCCTCACCGCCTCGTTTCCGCTCTTCGCCATCGCCCTGCCGCTCTTCGAGCTGGGGGGAGGCGGCAACGGGATGGTCAACGTGTCCATGAGGAGCCTGATCCATCACCGGGTCCCCGACCGAATCCGGGGACGCGTGTTCGCCGCGTTACAGCGGGGTGCTCAGCACGGCGAGCGCAGTGGCGACTGGGCTCGGTGGGGTGTTCGTCGAGACCATCTGAGCCCGAGGGACGCTGTTCCTGGCGGGGGCCGGACGCACCGCCGTCGCGCTGGTCGGCGCCGTCCTGTACCGGCGCCTCCCACTCGACCAACGGACCGCTGCCGGCTCCCCTCGTAGCCGATGAGATGGGGGAAGGCGCCGAGCTCTGCTCCTAACCCACCAAAGGGACACTCTGCAGGGTTCCTGCTCAGGGTCAGCCCGGGCTGGAGCAGCCGAGAGACCACTCCTTCCCCGCCGGGCGGCCCCGGCACGGTCGAGACACGGGCGGGATACCCGGAGGAGAGCATCTTCGAGGCGGCGTCGCGTTTCTTAGCATCCGGTGCACCGCTGCGGGTGGAACTCTCAGGGTCGCACGGTAAACGCTTGGGCGTCCGCAACGCTCTGTACGAACGACACCCGATGGCGGGGGACTACGGTTGGCGGGGCGTGGCGGAGGAACATGACTACGAGCGGCTATTCCGGGAGTCCGCTCCGGCGCTCTGGCGGGCGGCGTACGGCTTCACTGGCGGCCGGCGGCAGATCGCCGAGGACGCCGTCGCCGAGGCGTTCGCCCGGGCCATGGAGCGCTCGGCTACCGTCCGCGACCCGCTCCCGTACATCTACCGGACGGTCTTCCGGCTGACCTCGGCGGAGCTCCGCAGGGACCGGCGGCGGGCAGACCTTCCGTCCGACGTGGCGCAGCGACGGGGTGAGCCCCAGCCGAGTGACGGTGAGCGTCTCCTCCAGCCCCTCCAGGGTCGAGGCCGCCGCCCCGGGATGCTTGGCCTCCAGGCGCCCGGGCCAGCGCTCGGAGGTCCGTTCGGCCGCCTCGGCATCGCTGCACCGGCGATCTCGCTCAGAGCGACCTGGACCTGCTCGGGGGAGCCCTTCGGTGTCGAGGGCGTCCTTGGTGACGACGCGGGGACGGGCTACCGTTCCCATGGCGGTCCTCCTCTCTTGAACCCACCCCGTCTCTACCACCAGGTGGCGGGGACGGGGCGGAGGACCGCCCTCAAGTTCTACGGGCTACGGGACAACCTCGCCACATCGGACAGCGCACTGATCCTCCGCCGCGTGCTCGGAACACGGCCGGCGGACCGACATCTGAAGGGACACCCGATTAGGCACTATGCTCACAGCCTGGATCTTGCTGAGTACTCAAAGGGGATCGGCACGCGGGGAGATGTCCTGTGGGTTGATTGCTATAGGGGCCCTGGAACTCCGAGAAGCAGCTCAAGCCTGGGCTACGGAAGGAGCAGCGCCAACGTACTCGCCACCCTACTGGAAACGCTCGGCTTTCGGGTACACAGGGTCGGCGGCAACGTCACTGCCGGAATTGTAGATACCGCGAGCTGGCGTCTTGATACGTTTCGGAAGGTCGCTGCACACCTTCGGAACCGACGACCGGCATTGGTGTTCGTCTTCCACGCCTTCGATACGCCTCCCGTCGAGATCCGGCGGATGATGCTCGAGTACGATATCCCTCACACCCCACTGGTTGGTTACACCCACGGGAGTCACTGGGATCCGACGGACACTTGGAGACAGGAGAAGTATCAGGGCCTGCTCATCTACGACCTAGCGTGCTTGTCCGCATTTGACCGGCTGTTAGTCGTCTCTGAGTACATGCGAGAGACGCTCTCACAAGCCATCACACGATTTTCGTCGGCTGTAGCAGCACGCATCATCAGTCGGACAACGGTGGTAGGACTGCCGATAGACGAGGCGGGTCTGACACGAGAACGGCAGAGGCGGCAAAGTCAGGGGGAAGAGGTCCGAGTTCTCTTCAACCACGCGCCAACCGCGGCAAAGAACCCGGAGATGTTCCTTCGCGTTATGGATAGAATCCTCGCGCAGCGGCACGACGTCACCGTCGTGCTGACGCGTCGGTTTGGGGAGAACGATCCCGGGTTCGCCCACCTAGGGGAAATATCGATGAAGTATGAGGGGCGCGTCCAGATGGGGGACGATTTCTCGCTACCCGACTACTACAGACTACTTTGCCAGTGCGACATCCAAGTGTCGACTGCGCTCCACGAGAGCTTCGGCGTTGCCACGCTTGAAGCGATGTTTGCTGGAAATGCGTGTCTCTTGCCTCGCCACGCGGT
>WNFU01001265.1_pt1 | contig 35464 bp, 37 predicted proteins | sample 5400121 | NCBI WGS metagenome assembly WNFU01 (sample SAMN13153360, study PRJNA577476) | soil metagenome | isolation source: 100 cm soil or saprolite under grassland replicate 1 | place: USA:California | collected 2016-06-15
AGCCGGAGCGGGCTCCCCGCGACGCGGACGAGGTCCTCGTCGTGCGCGACGACGACCTCCCCGGTCGCACAGCGCCACACGTCGAGCTCGACCCCGTCGGCGCCCTGCGCCAGCGCGAGGCGGAACGCGGCGAGCGTGTTCTCCGGCGCCTCCGCGCTCGCGCCCCGGTGGCCGAGCACGAGCGGCCTTCCTTCCGCCCGCGGCGGCCGCGGCCCCTCCTCGCTCCTCGCCATCGCCGCCTCCTCTCGCTATCCTACCGCGCGGATGCCGTCCCTGAACGATCTCGCCGTCGCCGCGTTCGTCACGCTGCTCGTGTTCGGCGGGATCTACGTCCCGCGGGTCGGCGACGCGATCGGGCGGTTCGTGCTGCGCCGGCGCGGGCTCCGGGACGAGGCGGGGCCGGCGGAAGAGGACCCCCGGCCAAAGCGGTCCGCGAAGTCGCGCTGAGGCGCTCTAGCGGCGCTCGACCGCGGTGCGGGCCGCGACGGCGCGCAGGAGCGGGTGGAGCACGCCGTCCCGCGAGACGTCGCGCAGCTCGGCGGCGCCGAGCGCCGGCAGGAGCTTCAGCGCGAGCTCGGGCTCGACGTACGGGTTGCGGACGAGCGCGCGCGCGATCGCGGGGCGCGTCCGCCAGCGCCGCGCCTCGAAGATGCAGCGGAGCGTCGCCGGGCGGCAGGGGCGGCGCGAGGCGATCCGGACGACGAAGGGCTCCGTGAGCTGGGCGTTGCGCAGGAGCTCGCGGACGACGACCGGGTCGCCCTCCGCGGCGAGGCGCGCGAGGAGGTCGGGATCCCGCTGCGCGCGCGCCAGCGCCTTCTTGTGGCCGAGGGTGAGGTGGGCGAGGTGCGCGTCGGCCTTGTCCCTCGGCTCGGTGTACGGGCGCTGCGGCGGCGGCGCGACGAGGAGCGCCGCGACCTCCGAGGCGCCGCATGCGGACGCCGCCGCGTAGACGCCGGCGACCCACGAGTACGGGAGCGCTTCCTCGGGCGCGACGAGCGCCTGGCCGACGGCGGCGAGCGCGGCGCGCGCCTCGGCGCCGCCCGACGCGCGGACGAGCGCGACGACGACGAGCAGCGCGCGCTCCGGCTCGAGGGCCGCGAGGGCGCGCGCCGCGGCCCCGCGGCGGATCGCGCCCTCCTCGAGTCTCGCCAGCCGCCGGGCGAGCGCGAGCGCCTCCGCCGCCGGTCCGGGGACGCCCCGGGCCGGAGCGCCGGTCACGGCTGCGCGCCGGCGCCCGCGGGCGCGACCGCGAGCCGGAGCGACGCGCCGTCGAGGTCGGGCGGGGCGTCGCCGATCGCGACGAGGAAGGGGACCGCGTCCCCCGGCCGCACGTGCGCCGGCGCGCGCGCGCGCGCCGAGGCGCGGGCCGCCTGGAGCGCCGCGTCGTCGACGGCGCGGAAGAGCTCCTCAGGCGTCGGCACCGCGCCGGCGATCGTCTCGCCGCGAGCGACCACCTCGCCGGCGCGGACGATCTCGACCGAGACCTTCACGGAGGCGACGCGCGCGGGCGCCCTCGACAGCACGGTCCCGCGGACGAAGAGGAGCGGTGGGCCGCGCTCCCGCTCGTACACGCCGCTCCGGACCTCCTGCGCCGTGAAGGGCCCCGAGCCGCCGCCGCGCTCGAGCGCGCCGAGGACGGTGGACGGGCGGAGCGAGCCCGCCTCGAGGGGCCCGTCGGACCGCCACACGACCCACAGCGCGAGCGCGACGAGGAGGAGGACCGCGAGCGCCACCGCGTTCACCGCGACGGCGCGCAGGCGCGAGCCGCGCTGCCCCGGGATGCGCTCCTCCGTCTGCGGCCGGGGCCGCGCAGCGGCGCGCGGCGTGGCGGCCCGGAGCGCGGCCGGCGCCGGCGCGGCTGCGGGCGGCGGGCGCGGCGCGGCCGCCGTCGCGAGCGGCTCGCCTCCGGGCTCCGACGAGAAGTCGAAGACGCCCCGATCGAACGGCTCGCCAACCGCCGGCTCGAGCGCGAACGGATCGTCGGAGGGCGCGCGCGGCCCATGCGGCAACGGCATCTCGAGCGACACGGAGCCGTCGAACGCCCCGGCCGGCTCGCGCGGCATCGCCTTCGCCGGGGGCGGCGTGACCCGGTCCTCGAGCGCGAGGCCGCCGTCGTCGGCCGCGTCGTCCGGAGCCGGCGGCTCGAGCGGTGCGAGGTCGGCCCGCCGCCCGCTCGCGGCGGCGAACGGGTCGGGGGCCTCGAGCGGAGCGGCGGCCGAGTCGAACGGGTCCGCCGCAAGGGCGGGTGCCGACCCGTCGAGCGCCGGCACGGCCTCGAACGAAGGCTCGGTGTCGAACGAAGGCGGCGCGGTGTCGAACGCAGGCGGTTCGGCGTCGAACGAAGGCGCCGCCTCGAACGCGGGCGCGGCCGGCGCAGCGAACGGGTCGTCCGCGGGCGCGGCCCGCGCGGGCGGTGGGAGCGGGGGCGGCACGGCGCCGCTTCGCTTCGCTGCCGGTGGTGGTCCCGCCCCGAGGAGGTCCGAGAGGTCGGTGACGGCGAGCGTCGCGCGCGAGCCCTCCGCCTCCGCGAACGGATCCGCGCCGGCCGGGCGGTGCCCCGCGGCCGCGAAGGGGCCCGGTGCCGCGAACGGGTTCTCGGGACGCGGCGCGCGCAGCGCGCTGGTGCGCGTCTCGAGGTCGACGGCGGGCGCGGCGGGGGAAGCCGCGGCGTCGACGGCGAGGACGGCGCCCGGATCGGCCTGGACGAGGAAGATCGTCTGGCACCGCGAGCAGCGGACCTTCGCCCCGCGCGGTCCGATCTTCTCGTCGGCCACGCGGAACTTCGCCTGACATTTCGTGCAGATGACGATCATGCGGCCCCGCCGGAGAGATCGAGTCTACTCCGCTCGTCGCTTGACACCAAGCGCCAAGGACAGAACAATCCCCAGATTGCGGGCACTTATCGCTCTGGACGGGTCCCGATGAACGAAGAACGCAACGAGGCTGGCGCCGAGCCCTCCACCGGCGGACGCGAGCCCAAGGTCATCAAGCGCTACACCAACCGGAAGCTCTACGACACCGTGGAGTCCCGGTACGTCACGCTCGACGAGATCGCCGAGATGATCAAGGCGGGCGCCGAGGTGAAGATCATCGACAACCGGACGAAGGAGGACCTCACGTCCGTGACGCTCGCGCAGATCATCTTCGAGGAGGAGAAGAAGACCTCGAAGGTCGGCCTCGAGACGCTCCGCGGGCTCATCCGTCAGGGCGGCGAGGTGGCGCAGCGCATCGTCGAGGGCACGGGCGCCGAGCTGCGCGGGCGCGTCGAGGCGGTCCGCGCGGCCGCGTCGCAGAAGGTGCAGAGCTTCATCCAGTCCGGGCAGCAGACGAGCGACCGCGCGAAGGAGCTCGTGCAGGCGTCGCAGGAGGCGGTCTCCGCCATGCAGCGGAAGGTGGACGAACGCGTCCGCGCGGCGATGGAGGGGATGTCGAACCTCTCCGAGGTGAAGCGCGCGCTCGACGACCTCTCGCGCCGGATCGACGGGCTCGAGAAGAAGCTCGACGACCTCGGGCGCAAGTAGGCGCGCTCTAGGCGGCGCGCACCGCCGCGCCGAGCGCGTCGAGCTCGTCTCCGATCGCCGCGAGCGCCCTCGCGCCCGGCGAGCGCGGCGCCCACTCGAAGATGGTCCGGCCGTGGCTCTGCGCCTCGTCCACCTTCACCGACCAGCCGAGGACGGTGTTCGAGACGGCGGCGCCGAGCCGCGCCCGGAGCTTCGCGAGGATCTCGTCCGCGAGCCGGGTCTTCCGGTAGAGCGTCGCCACGACGAGCGCGAGCGCCGGCGCGCTGCCCCGCTCGGCGCGGAGCCGCTCGACGCTCTCCAGGATCTCCGCGCAGCCGTCGAGCGCGAGGTACGTGAGCGCGACCGGGACCACGATCTCGCGCGCGGCGACGAGGATGTTGTCGGTCACGAGCGAGCGAGACGGCGGCGAGTCGACGAGCACGGCGTCGTACGCGTCCTCGGGGAGGTCGTCGAGGCAGCGGAGCAGCCGCTCGGCGCGATCCGGCGCGGGCGCGGCGGCGACCGGGAAGCCGGCGAGGTCCTTGTTCGCCGGGAGGAGGTCGAGCCCGGGGACCGCGGTGCTGCGGACGACCGCGGCGAACGGCGCCGCGCCGAGCAGCCAGTCGTGAACCGTCGGCGAGAGCCGGCGCGGGTCCACGCCGAGCGCCTTCCCGGCGTGGCCCTGGGTGTCGAGGTCGGCGACGAGGACCCGCCGGCCGCGCGCGGCGAGGCGCGCGGCGACGTTCACGCAGAGCGTCGTCTTGCAGGTGCCGCCCTTCTCGTTGATGAAGGCGATCCGGCGCATCGGCGACTCGCCTACTCGCGGCCGCCGTTCCCGTTCCGATCGCGATCCACGCGCTCGGCGAGCCCGTCGATCATCGCCTCGAGCTCCTCGAGCTTCTTGCGGAGCGAGGCGACGTCGTCCTTCGAGGGGAGGTTCGCGGCGTGCAGCGCCTGCGTGACGCCGCGCTCGATCGTCGCGCGCGCCTGGACCGCGCCGGACAGGAGGATCTGCACCCCGCTCGCGACGCTCTCGCTCGCGAGCACCTTCGCGACCGCCTTCCCGACCTGCTCCTCGCCCGCCCGGAGCGCCCGCCGGAGCAGCGGATTCTTGAGGACGTCGTCGATCGACGGCATGGTGGACTTGTCCCCCTCCCCTCGTTAGCTTGTCAAGCCTGGTGCCCAGCCCGACCCTTCTCGATCGCCGCCTCGTGATCGTGACCGGGAAGGGCGGCGTGGGGAAGTCGACGGTCTCGGCCGCGCTCGCCCTGCTCGCCGCCCGCGCGGGGAAGCGGGTGCTCGTGTGCGAGGTGAACGCGCAGGAGCGGGTCGCGCCGCTGCTCGGGGCGCCGCGCACGGGCGGCACCGTCCGGGAGGCCCTTCCCGGCCTCTTCACGGTGAACGTGACGCCGCACGACGCCATGCGCGAGTACGGCATCATGGTCCTCAGGTTCAAGGCCATCTACGACGCCGTCTTCGAGAACCGCCTCGTCCGCTACTTCCTGCGCGTCGTCCCGTCGCTCGCCGAGCTGGTCGTGCTCGGCAAGATCCTGCACGAGGTCCGCGCCGAGGAGCGGGGTCGCCCGCGCTGGGACCTCGTGGTCGTGGACGCGCCGGCGACCGGCCACGCGGTGCAGCTCCTGCGCGTGCCGTCCGCGCTCGTGGACACCGTCCCCGGCGGCCCGCTCCGCCACGACGCCGAGTGGATGCAGGCGATCCTCCTCGATCCCGCGCGGACCTCGCTCGCGATCGTCACGCTCCCCGAGGAGATGCCGGTGAACGAGGCGATCGAGCTCGACGCGCAGGTGCGCAGCGTGCTCGGGATCGACCGCGGCGCGCTCTTCGTGAACGCGATGCCGGAGGCGCGCTTCGCGCCGCAGGAGGGGGCCCGGCTCGCGCAGCTCGCGGGCGCGCCGCCGCCGCTCGGGCCGGCGGCGCAGGCGGCGCGGCTCCAGGCGATCCGCGCCGAGCAGGCAGCGCGCTACCTCGACCGGGCGCGCGCGGCGCTCGACCTGCCCGCGACGGTGATCCCGCTGCTGCCGTTCCCGGCGTGGGGGCGGGAGGCCGTCGAGGCGGTCGCCCGGGCGATCGGCGAAGGGAGGCCCGCGTGAGCTCGGTGCGCGCGACGCTCGCGGAGCGGCGCATCGCGGTCTGCGTCGGCCCGGGCGGCGTCGGCAAGACGACCGTCGCCGCCGCCATCGGGCTCGGCCACGCGCTCGAGGGCGCGCGCGCGCTCGTCTGCACGATCGACCCGGCGCGCCGGCTCGCGAACGCGCTCGGGCTCCAGGCGCTCGGAAACATCGAGTCGCGCGTGCCGGAGCACAAGTTCGCGGAGGCGGGGCTGCGCCCGAAGGGTGAGCTGTTCGCGATGATGCTCGACGTGAAGCGGACGTGGGACGACCTCGTCACGCGCCACGCGCCGGACGCGGGGCGGCGCGAGCGGATCCTGCGCAACCGGCTCTACCAGCAAATGTCCTCCGCGCTCGCCGGCGCGCAGGAGTACATGGCGATGGAGAAGCTGTACGAGCTCGCGACCGATTGGGACTACGACGTCATCGTGCTCGACACGCTGCCGACCGCGCACGCGCTCGATTTCCTCGAGGCGCTCGACCGCATCCTCGACTTCCTCGGGAACGAGACCGCGCGCTCGCTGCTCGCGCCGGCCGCCGCGGCGGGGAAGCTCGGCCTGAGGCTCGCGCAGCTCGGCGGCGGTTACATCGCGAAGACGCTCGCCCGCTTCACCGGGCAGGCGGTGCTCGCGGACCTCGGCGACTTCCTGCAGTCGTTCCAGGGGATGTACGACGGGTTCAAGGAGCGCGCGGCCGCCGTCCACGCGCTCCTGTCGCGGCCGGAGGTCGGCTTCGTGCTCGTGACGACCCCGAGCGCGGTCGCGATCGACGAGGTGCTCGCGTTGCACGAGCGGCTCCACGCGGAGTCGATGCCGATCGCCGGGCTCGTCGCGAACCGCGTCACGCCCGACCTCTGGCCGGACGGGCCGCTCCCCTCGATCGGCGAGCTCGAGCGGGCGCTCGGGGGCGCCGGCGAGGAGGTGCTCGCGGCGCGGCTCCTCCGCACCCTCTCGGAGCACCAGACGCTCGCGCAGGCGGAGCGACGGGCGCTCGGCCGGCTGTTCGCCACGCTCGACGCGCCCCGCGCCGTCGTGCCCCGGCTCGAGACCGACGTGCACGACCTCGCGGGGCTCGCCAGGCTCGGCGAGCGGCTGTAGAACCAGGCGATGCGGCTCCCTCCGCTGAACGTCCACACCCGCGCGGCGCACGAGCTCGTCGAGATCACGGGCGAGGTGCGGGCGGCGCTCCGCAGGACGGGCGTCGCGGGCGGGCTCCTCGTCGTGTACGTGCCGCACACGACCGCCGCCGTGACGATCCAGGAGAACGCGGACCCGGACGTCCGGAGCGACCTGCTCCTCGGGCTCGAGAACGCGGTCCCGGCGCGCCCCGCCCGCGGGACGTACCGGCACGCGGAGGGGAACAGCGCCGCGCACCTCAAGGCGTCGCTCGTCGGCAGCTCCGCGACGCTCATCGTGGAGCGCGGCGATCTCCTCCTCGGCGCCTGGCAGGGGATCTTCCTGTGCGAGTTCGACGGCCCGCGCACGAGGACGGTCGAGCTGAAGCTCGTCCCCGACGTGCCGCTCCCCCTGCCGCCCGAGCCGGACCACGGCGGATGAGACCCACGACCTTGCTCCGACCCACCCTTCTCCTCCTCGCGCTCCTCTCCGGCTGCGCGACCGCGCAGCGCTCCACCCCGCCCTCGCCCGTGACGCCGGTCGACCGGGCGCCGGCGGCGGACCTCCCCCCGCGGCTCGAGTTCCCGCCCGACGAGGTGAAGGTCTCGCGGCTCGACCTCGAGCTCGCCGGGAAGAACGACGAGGAGCTGTTCGCGATCGGGACCGCCGCGTACGGCGCCGCCGACTACGGCCGGGCGGCGAGCGCGTTCGCGCGGCTCGCGGACCTCTTCCCCACCTCGCGGCACGAGGCGACCGCGCTCTTCGACGCGGGGCTCGCCTACGAGCGGCAGGACGAGTGGCGCCTCGCCCTCGAGCGGTTCCGCACGCTCGAGCGGAGGTACGAGGGGCCCGACGCGACCGAGGCGGCGTTCCGCATCGCGGAGTGCCAGTACCACCTCCACGAGCTCGCCGACGCCCGCGCGACGCTCGACCGGCTCGCCGCGCGCGCCGACCTGTCGCCCGGGGACCGGGTCCGCGCCCTCGCGCAGCGCGGGGTCGTGGAGCTCGAGGACGGGAAGATCGAGGACGCGGAGAAGAGCCTGCGGCTCGCGCTCACGACGTTCCGCGCCGCGAGCGAGGACGAGCGGCTCGACGACCACTTCGCCGCCCAGGCGCAGTACTACCTCGGCGAGGTCTACCGCGAGTGGTTCCGCGCGCTCCCGCTCGACCCGTCGAAGGGCGACGACGCGGCGTTGCAGCGCGACCTCGAGCACAAGGCGGAGATGCTCCTCTCCGCCCAGGGCCACTACCTGCGCGCGATCCGGATGGGGAACGACCGCTGGGCGGTCGCCTCCGGCTTCCGCATCGGCGGGTTGTACGACGAGCTCCGGTCGCAGCTGCTCGATGCGCCGCTCCCGCCCGGGCTCGACGAGGAGCACCAGGTGGCATACCGCGCCGAGCTGCGCCGGCGCGTCCGGATCCTCGCGGCGAAGGCGATCACCGCGTACGAGCAGACGCTCTCGCGCGCCGCCCGGTCCGGGGTGGACGACCTCCGGTTCCTCGGCGACGCGCAGGGATCGCTCGAGCGGCTGAAGAGCGCGATCGCGGACGACGCGAAGCCAGCGATGTGAGCGGCAGGCCGTTCCGGCCGCCCTCGACCCCTGGTTGCTTGATCTGGATCAAGCAACTCGCACCGACCGTGTGTTGAACGTCGCGGCTGAGACCGTGTATCGTGCGAGCCGAAGTTGATAATGACTCGCATGACCAGTCCAGCGCCTTCCCCGAACCGACGCTCACCGGAGACCCAGTCGATGCCCTCTTGCAGACACCTCGCCGCGCTCCTCGCTCTCGCCGCCGCCATCGCGTCCCCCCGCCACGCGCGCGCGGTCGACCGCCCGATCCAGGACAACAGCTTCCTCATCGAGGAGGCCTACAACCAGGAGCCCGGCGTCATCCAGCACATCAACACCTTCGCCCGCGCCCGCGGCGGCGCGTGGGGCTACTCCTTCACCGAGGAGTGGCCGGTGCTCGGCCAGACGCACCAGGCGAGCGTCACGTTCACCGCGGTGGGCCCGGAGGGCGTGTCTGCGGGCGTCGGCGATCTCGCGCTCAACTACCGCCTCCAGGCGATCGGGAGCGGGGACACCCGCGTCGCGCTCTCGCCGCGGCTCACCGTGCTCGTCCCGACCGGCGACTCGGCGCGCGGCCTCGGGTCCGGCGGGACGGGGCTCCAGCTGAACGTGCCGCTCAGCGTCGTGCTGCTCCAGAAGCTCGTCACGCACGTGAACGTCGGCGCGACGTACGTCCCGTCGGCCGACGTCGCGGGCGTGAAGGCCACGTCGACCAGCTTCTCCGCGGGCGAGAGCTTCATCTGGCTCGCCCACACGAACTTCAACTTCATGGTCGAGGCGCTCTACACCCGGACCGAGCTGGGCGTCGCCGGCGGGAACCAGCGGAGCGAGACGCTCACCATCAGCCCCGGCCTGCGCGGCGCGATCAACTTCGAGAGCGGGCTCCAGATCGTCCCGGGCATCGCGGTCCCGATCGGCGTGGGCCCGAGCGCGGGCGAGCGGAGCGTCTTCTTCTATCTCAGCTTCGAGCACCCGTTCCGCGCCGCCGGCCCGACGGAGAAGGGGTCCTGAGCGCGGGGGCGGCGCCCGCGCCGAGGAGGACGGCCACGCTCCCGCTCGCCCTCATGTCCGAGGGGGAGCTCGGCGAGGTCGTGCGGGTCTTGCTCTGCGCAGCGACGGGCGCGTCGTCGCGCGCGGAGGACCTCGGGCTGCGGGTCGGGAAGCGCGTCCGGATGCTCGCGAACGGCGCGGGGCCGGTGCTGGTGAAGGTGGACGAGTCGCGGATCGCGGTGGATCGCGCCGTCGCGATGAAGATCGAGGTGAGGACGGCATGAGCACGAACCTGGCGAAGCTCGTGCCCGGAGTCCGGGCGCGGATCACGGCGGTCGCAGCGAGCGGTGCGATGAAGCGGCGGCTCATGGACATGGGCGTCCTGCCCGGCGAGGAGGTGGTCGTGCAGAAGGTCGCGCCGCTCGGGGATCCGATCGAGGTGCGGGTGAGGAGCTACCGCCTGTCGCTCCGCAAGAGCGAGGCGGAGGGGATCGACGTGGAGGTGACGCCGTGACCGCCGCCCCGAAGCTGCAGCCCGCCTCCGACCGGGCGCCGGCCCGTGTCATCACCGTCGCGGTAGCGGGCAACCCGAACTCGGGCAAGTCCACGCTCATCAACGCGATCGCGGGCACGCGCCTGCAGGTCGGGAACTGGCCGGGCGTCACCGTCGAGAAGAAGGAGGCCGTCTTCGAGCACGGCGGCCGCCGCGTCCGGCTCGTGGATCTCCCGGGGACCTACTCGCTCTCCCCGTTCTCGCAGGAGGAGATCGTCGCGCGCGACTACCTCGCGCAGGAGCGGCCGGACGTGGTCGTGAACGTCGTAGACGCCACGAACCTCGAGCGAAACCTGTACCTGACCGTGCAGCTCCTCGAGCTCGGCATCCCCGTGGTGATGGCGCTCAACATCCACGACGAGGCGCAGGCGAAGGGGTACCGCATCGACGCGCGCGGCATCGAGCAGCGTCTCGGGATCCGTGTCGTGCCGACCTCGGCCACGAAGCGGCAGGGCCTCTCGGAGCTGCTCGAAGCGGTCGTCGGCGCGGCGGACCTCGGGGAGGCGGGGCGCCCGGGGCTGCTGAGCTACGGGCGGGACCTCGATCGCGCCGCGCTCGCGGTCTCGGAGGCGCTCGAGCGGAGCGCGCCGCCCGAGGCCGACGGGTATCCGCGCCGGTGGCTCGTGCTGAAGCTCCTCGAGCGGGACCCGCGTCTCGTCGCCGAGGTCCCGCTCGACGCCGCGGCGCTCGAGGGGGCGCTCGCGCACCTGCGCGAGGCGCACGCCGGCGACGTGGAGGCGCTCCTCGCCGAGGCGCGCTATGGGCTCGCCGCGGGGCTCACCCGCGAGGTCCTCGAGCGGCCCCGGCTCGAGAAGATCGAGCTGACCGAGCGCATCGACCGGATCGTCCTCAACCGGTTCCTCGGGATCCCGATCTTCTTCGCGGCGATGTGGGTCGTGTTCAAGCTCACCTTCGACCTCTCGGCGCCGTTCGGCGATTGGATCGACGCCACGGCGAACGGGCCGCTCAAGCGGTGGGCCGCGCTCCTCCTCGGCGCGATCGCCGCGCCGAACTGGACGGTGTCGCTCGTCAACGACGGCGTCATCTCCGGGGTCGGCTTCGTGCTCGTGTTCGTGCCGGTCATCTTCGCGATGATGTTCTTCATCACCTTCCTCGAGGGCAGCGGGTACATGGCCCGCGCCGCCTTCGTGATGGACAAGGCGATGCACGCGATGGGGCTCCACGGGAAGTCGTTCATCCCGATGGTCCTCGGGTTCGGCTGCAACGTCCCGGGCATCTACGCCACGCGCACGCTCGAGAGCTTCCGGGATCGCGTGCTCACCGCGCTGCTCATCCCGCTCATGTCGTGCGGGGCGCGCCTGCCCGTGTACGTGCTCTTCGTCGGCGTGTTCTTCCCGGCGCACCCCGGCGCGGTGATCTGGTCGCTCTACGTCGTCGGCATCGTCCTCGCGATCGCGATGGGGGTCGTGTTCAAGAAGACGCTGTTCCGGGGCGAGGCGCCGACCTTCATCATGGAGCTCCCGCCGTACCGGCTGCCGTCGATGCGGAGCCTCTGCCTGCACACCTGGGAGAAGGGGAAGCACTTCCTCTTCAAGGCGGGCACCTACATCCTCGCGGTCTCGGTGCTCGTCTGGTTCCTCCTGCACCTGCCGTGGGGCGTCGAGGGCAAGAAGGACTCCTATCTCGGCAAGGCCGGCCAGGCGATGGCGCCTGCGCTCGCCCCGCTCGGCTTCGGGACCTGGGAGGCCGCCTCCTCGCTCCTCACCGGCGTCATCGCGAAGGAGATCGTGGTCGGGACGATGGGCGAGATCTACGCGCCGGCCGCGGCGGCGCCGGAGGCACGCACGCCGACCGTGGCCGAGGACCTGAAGGAGCTCGGCGTCTCCTTCGGCGCGGCCGCGAAGAAAGCGGTCGGGAACGTGGTCTCCACGGTGGGCCTGTCGTCGCTCTCGTTCGAGGACGAGAAGCCGGGCGACTCGCCGCTCAAGGTCGCCCTGCGCGGCGCGTTCACGCCGCTCACGGCGCTCGGCTTCATGATCTTCGTCCTGCTGTACATGCCCTGCGTCGTCGTGGCGGCCGCGATGCGCCAGGAGTTCGGCGGCTGGAAGTGGTTCGGCGTCGCGTTCGCGTACCAGACGGCGCTCGCCTGGGGGATGGCGCTGCTCGTCCACCAGGTCGGGCTGCTGCTCCGCCTCGGGGGTGGACCGTGAGCGCGCTCGACGCCGTCATCGCGGCCGCGGTGCTCGCGGCCGCCGCGTGGCTCCTCTGGCGCTCGATCCGGCGCGGCGGGTGCCACGGCTGCGGCGGCTGCGCTTGCGGGCCGCATCCGTCCGCCGGGCTCGTGCAGCTCGGCCCGGGCGGGGCGGCCGGCGGCCCTACGCCGCCGCCTCCGGGTACAGCGCATCGAGCTCCGCCTTGTAGCGCTGCTCGATCGCCTTCCGCTTGAGCTTCTGCGAGGGGGTCACCTCGCCCTCCGCCTCCAGGAACTCGCGCGGCAGGATCGCGAAGCGCTTCACCGTCGCGAAGCGCGGCAGCGTCGCGTTGAGGCGCTCGAGATCCTTCTGCAGGAGCGCCCTCACCCGCGGCTCCCTCGCGAGCTGCGCGACCGGCATCCCGGCGAGGCCGTTGTCGGCGGCCCAGCGCTGGATCGCCTCGGCGTCGAGCGTCACGAGCGCCGAGACGTAGTTGCGGCGATCGCCGTGGACGAGCACCTGGGCGATCCAGGGCGAGAGCGCCTTCAGCCTCGCCTCGAGCTCGGTCGGCGCGACGTACTTCCCGCCGGAGGTCTTGATGAGGTCCTTCTTGCGGTCGGTGATGGAGAGGTAGCCGTCCGCGTCCACGAAGCCGACGTCGCCGGTGTGGAGCCAGCCGTCCTCGTCGAGGGCCTCGCGCGTCTGCTCCGGCAGCCCGCGATAGCCGCGCATGATCCAAGGGCCGCGCATGAGGATCTCGCCATCCTCGGCGATCTTCACCTCGATGCCGGCGAACGGCGTCCCGACGGTCCCGATCTTGCGGGCCCACGGGAGGTTCCCGTGCGTCGCCGCCGACGACTCGGTGAGGCCGTAGCCCTCGAGGATCACGACGCCGAGCGCGTCGAAGAACTCGGCGATCTCCTTCGAGAGCGGCGCCGATCCCGACACGAAGAACTTCAGGCGCCCGCCGAAGAGGGCGCGCACCTTCTGGAACACGAGCCGGTCCGCGACCGCGCGCTGCGCCGCGAGCAGCGCGCCCGGCCGGTTGCCGGCCCGGACGAGCCGCGAGTACTCGAGCCCGACCCCGAGCGCCCAGCGGAAGATCGCCGCCTTGACGGCGCCGCCCTCGCGCGCGTTCTGGAGCACCTTCGCGTGGACCTTCTCGAAGATGCGGGGGACGGCGCAGACGAACGTGGGGCGCGTCGCGGCCAGGTTCTCGACGATCTTGTCGACGCGGCCGTCCACCGCCGTCGGGAAGCCGAGGCGGAGCTGCGCCGTGCCGATCATCTTCCCGAAGACGTGCGCGAGCGGCAGCCAGAAGAACTGGAAGATCCCGGGGTGGTCGAGGAAGCGGGAGTCCTCGATCGCCTTCGACTGCGCGATCCACGCGGCGTGGGTGAGCTCCACGCCCTTGGGCCGGCCGGTCGTCCCGCTCGTGTAGATGAGCGTCGCGAGGGCGGCGGGGCGGATCTCGGCGGCCCGCTCCTCGAACGCGCCGGGATGGGCGGAGTCCCACGCCCGCCCCTTCTCCTCGAGGTCGGCGAGCCGGATCACCCAGCCGTCCGGCGACGCGGCGCCGTCGAACGTCACGACCTGCCGCAGGGCGGGCAGCTCCGCACGCCGCGCGGCGAGCTTCCCGACCTGCTCGTCGTTCTCGACGAACGCGATCGTCGCGCCGGAGTCGGAGAGGATGAAGGCGCACTCGTCCGGCGTCGACGACGGGTAGATGGTGCTCGTCGCGCCGCCCGCGAAGAGGATGCCGAAGTCGGCGAAGATCCACTCGATGCGGGTCGAGGCGAGGATCGCGACCGGCTGCTCCGGCGCGAGGCCGAGCGCGCGCAGGCCGCCCGCGACCGCGCGGACCCGCTCTTCGGTCTCGCGCCACGTGAGCGACCTCCACCCTCCGGCGGCCGGGTGGCGGAACGCCTCGCCATCGGGCGTCCGCCCGACCCGCTCGAGGAACAGCTCGGGCACGTTTCGCGGTGCGATGTCGGCCACGGTCTCCTCACCTCCCCGTTCCCGCCGAGCGTACGTCCGAGCGTTCCCGCGCGCGAGCGCGACGAGGGGGCCCCGGAAGAGGCGCGGACTGCCCTCCGTCCCTGGGCTAACTTCCTCCGCGATAACGGACTAACGAACCGCACGCCTGGCCGCTTGACAGCTCCCTCATCCGCTAAGTAGGATTCAGCATCTAATTTAACGGACACTCGAAAGGACCCGCCACATGGCCCTCCCTCCGAACCGGAAGCCGCGCTTCGAGACGCTCCAGATCCACGCCGGTCAGGACCCTGCACCGGGCACGAACGCCCGCGCGGTCCCGATCTACCAGACGACCTCCTACACCTTCGACTCGGCGGAGCACGGCGCGAGGCTCTTCGCGCTCCAGGAGTTCGGGAACATCTACACGCGGCTCATGAACCCGACGTCGGACGTGTTCGAGAAGCGGATCGCCGCGCTCGAGGGCGGCGTCGCGGCGCTCGCCACCGCGTCCGGCCACGCCGCCCAGTTCCTCGCGATCACGAACATCGCCCAGACGGGAGACGACATCGTCTCCTCCTCGAAGCTCTATGGCGGCACCTACAACCAGTTCAAGGTGACGCTGCCGCGCCTCGGGATCACCACGAAGTTCATCGAAAAGGACGACCTCGGCGAGTGGAAGAAGGCGATCGGACCGAAGACGAAGGCCCTCTACGTCGAGACGATCGGCAACCCGAGCTACGACGTCGCGGACCTCGAGGCGCTCGCGAAGCTCGCGCACGAGAACAAGATCCCGCTCATCGTGGACAACACCTTCGGGGCCGCCGGCTACCTCTGCCGCCCGATCGAGTGGGGCGCGGACGTCGTCGTCGAGTCCGCGACGAAGTGGATCGGCGGCCACGGCACCTCCATCGGCGGCGTGATCGTGGACTCCGGCAAGTTCGACTGGGGCGCGAGCGGCAAGTTTCCGGGCTTCACGGACCCGTCGCCCGGGTACCACGGCCTCGTCTACAACGACGTGTTCGGGCCAAAGGGGCCGTTCGGCAACATCCAGTTCATCATCCGCGCGCGCGTCGAGGGGCTCCGCGACATCGGCCCCGCGCTCTCGCCGTTCAACTCGTTCCTCTTCCTGCAGGGGATCGAGACGCTCTCCCTGCGCGTCCAGCGCCACTGCGAGAACGCGCTCGCGCTCGCGAAGTGGCTCGAGCGGCACCCTCAGGTCGCCTGGGTCTCCTACCCCGGCCTCGAGTCGCACCCGCACCACCAGCGGGGGCGCAAGTACCTCAAGAACGGCTTCGGCCCGGTCCTCTCCTTCGGGATCAAGGGCGGCTTCGAGGCAGGCAAGGCCTGGATCAACGCGGTGAAGCTCTCCTCGAACCTCGCGAACGTCGGCGACGCGAAGACGCTCGTCATCCACCCGGCGTCAACGACCCACAGCCAGCTCGACGCCACCGAGCAGCTGAGCGCGGGGGTGACGCCGGACGGGATCCGCGTCTCGCCGGGCATCGAGCACCTCGATGACATCAAGGAGGACTTCGAGGAGGCGTTCGCGGCGGCGAAGAAGTAGCCGTGCGCTCCGCGTCTCGGGGCCGCATCCGCCCCGCACGGGGCCCACATCGGCGCCATCCGGCGCCGAGATCCCACATCGCGGCGCCGGAACCGTGCCGCTACGCTCGCGCCCGTGCTCGCACCGAGGTTCTTCGCGCCGCTCGCCGCGCTGTGGCTCGCCGTTCCCGGCGCGGCATCGGCCCTGTCCTCCGCCTGCCCGGCAGGCATGAAGAAGCTGCCGGCCGGCGCCTACCGGATGGTGGATGGGACCGCCGCGACGCTCGGCGCGTTCTGCATGGACGTGACGGAGGTGACGGTCGCCGCCTACGCGCGCTGCGTGGACGCGGGCGCCTGCCGCGCCGAGGAGCTCGAGTGCGGCAACGCCGCGACCTGGGGCAAGCCGGGCGCCGCGTCGAACCCGCTGAACTGCGTGTCGTGGTTCGAGGCGGACGCGTTCTGCCGCGCCCACGGCAAGCGCCTCCCCACGGAGCCCGAGTGGGAGTGGGCGGCGCGCGGCGGACGGCGCGCGCTCCGCTATCCATGGGGCGAGGACCCGCCGGCGAGCCGCGTCTGCTGGGATGGCGACGGCAACTCGAAGGGCAAGGGCGAGCGGAAGGCGACCTGCCCGGTCGGCTCGAGCCCCCGCGGCAGGAGCCCCGACGGCCTGCAGGATCTCGGCGGCAACGTGCGCGAGTGGACCGCGACCGAGGCCGAGCGCTTCCGGGTGCTGCGGGGCGGCTCGTGGGGTGACAGCCTCCCCGAGTTCCTCTCCGCGGGGTTCCGCGGGTGGAACGCGCCCGACGAGCGGATGGAGCTCACCGGGTTCCGCTGCGTCGCGGCGGTCGGCGCGACGCTCGTGACGCCGCACGTGGCGAAGGCGAAGGCTGAGCTGCGGGACGACGGCGTCCTCGTGATGCCGTTCGAGGTGAACCCGTCGCGTCGCAGGAACTGACGGCGCACCCCCGCGCGTCCGCAGGGGAGCGGGCTCAGCGCAGCGCCGCGAGGAAGCTCGTCCCGACGTCCGGGCGGAGCCCGAAGAACTCGGAGACCGTGGCGCCGAGGTCGGCGAACGACGGCCGCGTGCCGAGCTTCCCGCCGCCCTGACCCGGCGCGTGGACGAGGAGCGGCACGTACTCGCGCGAGTGGTCGGTGGAGGGCGTCGTCGGATCGCACCCGTGATCCGCGGTGATGGCGCAGAGCTCACCCTGCGCGAGCTTCCCGAGGACCCGCGGGAGCGCCCGGTCGAGCTCCTCGAGCGCGCGCGCGTAGCCCGTCGCGTCGTTCCGGTGCCCGTAGAGCATGTCGAAGTCGACGAGGTTCACGAACACGAGCCCATGGTCCACGCGGTCGAGGAGCGCCTCGGTCTTCCGGAGGCCGTCGGCGTTTCCCTCGGTGTGGACCTCGTCCGTGATCCCGCGGCGGTCGAAGACGTCCGGGATCTTTCCGACGCCGAAGACCGGGACGTGGTGCTCGACGAGGCGCTCCAGCACGGTCTTGCCGGGCGTCGCGATCGAGAAGTCCTTGCGGTGGTACGTGCGGACGTACGCCCCGGGAGTGCCGACGAAGGGCCGCGCGATGACGCGCGCCACGCGATGCACGTCGAGCTGCCGCCGCGCGATGCTGCACCAGCGGTAGAGCTCCTCGAGCGGCACCGTCTCCTCGTGCGCCGCGATCTGGAAGACTGAGTCGGCCGAGGTGTACACGATCGGCTTGCCGGTGCGCTGGTGCTCCTCCCCGAGCTCCTGGATGATCACCGTCCCGCTCGCGGCGCGGTTCCCGAGGATCCCCGGGACGCCCGTCTCCCGCACGAACGGCTCGACGAGGTCGTCCGGGAAGCCGCGTGGAAAGGTCGCGAGCCCCTCCTTCAGGACGATCCCCATCATCTCCCAGTGGCCCGTGATCGTGTCCTTGCCATGGGAGCGCTCGGCCATGCGCCCATGGAACGCGCTCGGGAACGGCTCGGGCGGCACGCCCGCGACGGCGGTCAGGTGGCCGAGCCCCATCCGCCCGAGGACGGGGACGGCGAGGCCGCCGACGGCGCGGCTCGTGTTGCCGATGGTGTCCGAGCCCTCGTCGCCGTAGTCGCGGGCGTCCGGGAGCGCGCCGCAGCCTGCGCTGTCGGCGACGAGGATGACGAAGCGTCGGCGATCCATGGCGATATCCTAGCGGTGAGGCGCCGCGGCGACACGCCCCGCATCCGCGGGAGCCCACGCCCGCGCACCTCGGGTGGGGAGACGCGCGGCGAGCCTCGTCAGAACGTCCCGGTCAGGATCTTGACGGACGCGGACGCGCCGATCCGGCTCGCCCCGGCGCGCACCATCGCGAGCGCGTCGGCTGCGGTCCGGATCCCGCCGGACGCCTTGACGCCCAGCTCGTCGCCGACCACCGCGCGCAGGAGCGCCACGTCCTCGACGGTCGCGCCGCCACCGGCGAACCCGGTGGAGGTCTTCACGAACGCGGCGCCGGCGCACCTCGCGAGCGCGGCGGCGACGACCTTCTGCTCGCGGGAGAGGCGGGAGGTCTCGAGGATCACCTTCACCGGCACCGGCACGCCGCGCACGATCGCGCGGAGGTCCTCGAGCGCCGCCTCGAACCGACCCGCGAGCAGCGCCGGGAGCGGGGCGACGACGTCGAGCTCGTCGGCCCCGAGCCGGACCGCCTCCACCGCCTCGAGGACGCGCGCGCCGGTGGCGCCCTCGCCCTTCGGGAAGTCCACGACCGCGATCGCCTTGACCGCGCTGCCCTCGAGGAGCCGCCGCGCCTCGGGGATCGCGTTCCGGTACAGGCAGACCGCACCCATGCCGTGCTCGCGCGCCTCGGCGCACAGCCGCGCGACGTCCTCCCGCGTGGCGCCCGGCGCGAGGAGCGTGTGGTCGATGTACGGCGCGAGGTCGCGCGGAGAGCGGAGCACGTCCTCGAGGATGGGGGTTCGCATGAGAGGGTCCTCGGGTCAGAACACCGCCGAGAGCGAGAGCGGCATCGCGACGTCCACGGGCTCGCCGTCGAAGGCGGGGAAGACCATCCGCCGCGCGGTCTCGGTCAGGCAGGCGCCGAGGTCCGTCCGGTCCACGTCCTCCTCGGCGAGGTAGGCCTTCCCGACCGTCCCGCTCGGCTGGATCGTGACGACGAGCGTCGTCCGCTTCACGAGCTTGAGCGACGGGTTCAGGCGGAGCGTCCGCGAGATGCAGGCGTCGAACGCCTTGCGGTTCGCGGCCATCACCTTCCCGGCCGCCGCGGCGTCGAGGGTGCTCTTCTCGCTCTCCGCCCCGGCGTCGTCCTCGACGGGGATGACCGCGACGTCCTGCTTCTTCGCGAGCAGGTCGAGCAGGCGGCGATCGTCCTGCGCGAGGCGCGGTTTCGCGCGCGGCAGGGGCAGCGGCGCGGGCGCGGTCTCGGCCGCGGGCGGCGGCGGCGGGGGCGCGGCCTTCCAGGCGAGGCCGCCGACGTCCTGCACCGGCGCGGCGCCCTCGGCGGCTTCGCCCGCGCGCGCCCGGGCGGGCGCGTCGGGGAGCCTCGCGCGCAGCGTCATCCAGACCGCGATCCCGGCGACCGCGGCGGCGACGACCGCGACGCCCGCGACGAGCGCGAGGGCGCTGCCCCGGCGCGAGCGCCGGACGGTGAGGAGGACGACCTCGTCCGCGGCCGCGGCGTCGGCCTCCTTCGCCGCGTCGTCGAGCCAGTCGAGGTCGGTGTCCGCGAGGGCGTCGGCGAGGTCGGGGATGGCGGAGGCGGAGGTGGCCCCGAGGTCGTCGGGGCGCGGCGCGTCCTTCTTCTTCCCGCGGGCGCGCGCCGGCACCTCCACCGAGAAGGCGTGGCCGCACCCGCTGCACTTCGCACGAAACGTGCGGGCCTGGGCGAGGTCGTCCGGAACGAAGTAGGAGCGGCGGCACCGCCCGCAGGTGATGTCCACGCGCGCGCATCCTACCGGCGCGGAGGGTTCGGGGGCCAGCGCCGGCTGCGCCGCGGCGCGGCGCGTCAGCCGCGGGTGGCCAGCTTCACCACATCTTCTTCGCCGCCGCACTCCTCGTCGCTCGCGTCGGCGTCGAGCCAGGGGTCCTCGCCCGTCGCCTGGGCGACCGCGCGGTGGAGCTCGCGGTCGAGCAGGTGGGAGGGGACGACGTGCGCGAGGGCGTGGAGCAGGTTGCCCTTCACGGCGGGGTGCTCGGCGCCGAGCTCGGCGAGGAGCGCCTTCACGCGGCGGCGGCGCAGGTTCGGCTGTGAGCCGCAGAGGTCGCACGGGACGATGGGGAAGCGCAGCGCCGCGGCGAAGGCGGCGATGTCCTCCTCGGCGGCGTAGCACAGCGGCCGGACGACGACGTTCCTGCCGTCCTTCGCGAGGAGCTTCGCCGGCATGCTCTTCAGCCTGCCGGAGTAGAGCGCGGACAGGAGCAGCGTCTCGACGAGATCGTCGCGGTGGTGGCCGAGCGCGATCTTCGTGCAGCCCAGCTCGATGGCGACGCGGTAGAGGACCCCGCGGCGGAGCCGCGAGCACACCGAGCAGGTCGTCTTCCCCTCCGGGACGAGCCGGCGGACGATCGAGTAGGTGTCGCGCGCGATCATCCGGTACGGGACGCCGACGGCGCGGAGGTGGCCCTCGACGACCTCGGCCGGATAGCCGGGCTGCCCCTGGTCGAGGTTCACCGCGACGAGGTCGAAGTCGATCGGCGCGCGCTCGCGCAGCCGCATGAGGACGTGGAGGAGGGTGTAGCTGTCCTTCCCACCCGAGACCGCGACCATGATCTTGTCGCCGTGCTCGACGAGGCCGAAGTCCTGGATCGCCTGCGCGGCGGCGCGGAGGATCCGCTTCTCGAGTCGAGCGACGTCTTTCATGCGAGGGGCTCATTTAGCAGAGCCCGCGCGCGGGTGCACGGGCGGGCCGCCGCCACGGTTTTCCTTTGACGCGCCCGGCCCCCCTGCCATAAATGGCGCCGTCTCGTCGAGGGACGCGAGGATGCGCATGCCTGCCAAGGAACTCGGGACGAAGCACCTGTGCTTCAAGTGCGGAACGCGCTTCTACGATCTCAAGAAGCCGGAGCCGATCTGCCCGAAGTGCGGCGCCGACCAGCGTCAGAGCCCCGTCGTGAAGCCCGCGGCCGAGAAGCGCGTCCGCGCGCCCGCCCGCCCGGTCGCACCGGTGGAGCCGGCCGAGGCGGCAGAAGCGCCCGAGGCGGACGAGGACGCCGAGGCGGACGACGACGACGACGAGGACGAGGCGGAAGAAGACGATTCGTAGCAAAGGCTCCGCAAGGCGACCGCGGCGAATCGCAGCGGCCCATCCGGAGGCCCCGAACGGCTGGTTGACCCCCGGTCGAGCCGTCGCTATCGAACGTGGGCATGCGCGAGTACCGCCTTTCCGTCGTGACCGCCGCCTTCGCCCTTGCACTCGCCGTGATCGGGGGGCTCGCCGATCCCGCGGGGGCGAGCCTTGCCTGCCCCGACTGGCCGCTCTGCAACGGGCGCGCGCTCCCGGCGATGTCCGGCGGGCCCGTCGTCGCGTCGTCCCCACCCGCGCACCCATGAACGTCGCGACCGCGCACGTCCGCGCCGGCACGTCGGCGCTCCAGTACGCGAAGGACCTCCTCCTCCTCGCGAAGCCGCGCCTGTCGGGGCTCGTCGTCCTCACCACCGCCGGTGGGGTCGCGCTCGCGCCCGGCCGGATCGGCGGCGCGCGCGCGGCGATCGCGATCCTCGGGACCGCCGCGGTGGTCGGGGCCGCGAACGCGCTCAACTGCTGGCTCGAGCGGGACGTCGACGCCCGGATGCGACGCACGCGCGACCGCCCCCTCCCGGCGGGACGGATCGAGCCGTTCGTCGCGCTCGCGCTCGGGGTCGCCGTTCCGGTGTTCGCGCTGCCCGTGCTCGCGCTCGTCGCGAACCCGCTCACCGCCCTGCTCGCCTTCGTCGCCCTCGCGGTCTACGTCGCCGTCTACACGCCGATGAAGCAGCGCTCGACGCTCGCGCTCCTCGTCGGCGCGATCCCCGGGGCGATCCCGCCGCTCATGGGGTGGACGGCGGTGACCGGTCGGCTCGACGCGGGCGGACTCGCGCTGTTCGCGCTCCTCTTCGCGTGGCAGCTGCCGCACTTCCTCGCGATCTCGATCTACCTCGCCGAGGACTACGCCCGCGGCGGCCTGCGCGTGTTCGCGCTCGTGCACGGCGAGCGGGCGACGCGCGGCTGGATCGCGGCGGCGACGCTCCTCCTCCTCGCCGCTTCGCTCGCGCTCGTCCCGCTCGGCGTCGCCGGGCCCGCCTACGCGGTCGTCGCGGCGACGCTCGGGCTCGCACTCCTCGCGCTCGCGCTCTCCGGGCTGGGGCGCACGGGCGGGCGCTGGGCGCGGAACCTCTTCCTCGCGACGCTCGTCTACCTCACGCTGCTCTTCGCGGCGCTCCTCGCGCTGCCGAGGTAGGAGACTGATCGTGCCGTCCGCCACCGCCGCGTCCGCCCCGGGCGCCGCCCCCCGCCTCGCGATCGAGGGCGTCGCGCTCCGCCGCGGCGGGCGCGAGGTGCTGCGCGGGGTGTCGCTCGAGGTGCGGCGCGGCGAAATCTTCGGGCTCCTCGGCCCGAACGGCGCGGGCAAGTCCACGCTGTTCGCGATCCTCGCGGGCCTCCTCCGCCCGGACGCCGGCAGCTTCCGCCTCGACGGCGTCGCCATCGCGCCGGGCGCGCGAGCGCTCCGCGCCCGCGCCGGCATCGTGTTCCAGGAGCCGGGGCTCGACGGGAAGCTCTCTGCGGAGGAGAACCTGCGGCTCGCCGCGGCCTTGCACCGGATCCCGGCGGCGGAAGCGCGCACCCGGATCGCCCGGCTCCTCGCGAGCGCCGGGCTCGCCGCGCGCGCGCGGGAGGCGGTGGAGCGGCTGTCCGGCGGCCTGCGCCGGCGACTCGAGCTCGCCCGCGCCCTCGTCCACGCGCCGGAGCTGCTCGTGATGGACGAGCCGACCGTGGGGCTCGACGCCGCGGCGTTCCGCGCCTTCTGGGACGGGATCGAGACGCTCCGCCGCGCCGACGGGACGACCGTCGTCCTCACGACCCACCGGCCCGACGAGGCGGAGCGCTGCGACCGGCTCGCGGTGCTCGCCCGCGGCACGATCGTCGCCTGCGAGAGCCCCGACGCGCTGCGGGCGCGCGTCGCGGGCGACCTCATCGTCGTGGAGGCGGACGAGCCGGAGGCGATCGCGCGCGCGCTCGCCCACGAGCTCGGGCTCGAGGCGCGGGTGCGGCCGGACGGCGTCACCGTCGAGCGAGAGGCGGGCCACGCGCTCGTCCCCCGGATCGTGGAGATCTTCCCGCGGGGTCGGCTCCGCTCCGTCTCGCTCCGCCGGCCCACGCTCGCCGACGCGTACCTCGCGGTCACGGGCGAGCAGCTCGAGGAGGAGGTCCGCCAGTGAGCTCGACCCGCGCGCACCCCGAGCGCCCTTCGACTGCGCCCGCGCCGAGCGCAGGGCCGGCGCAGCCAGACCGGAGTCGAAAGGCTCGGGACGAACGGGCGGGGCCGAAGGGCCTCCCCCACTCCGCCCTCGCCTACGACCTCGCCACCGCGCTCGTCCTCGCCCGGCGCGACCTCGTCCGCTTCTTCCGGCAGCCTTCGCGGCTCGTCGGGGCGCTCGGGCAGCCCGTCATCTTCTGGCTCGTCATCGGCGGCGGGTTCGCGGGCACCTTCCGCATGCCGGGCTCGGACGTGCCGTACCTCGCGTTCTTCTACCCGGGGGTCGTCCTCATGGTGGTGCTGTTCGCCTCCATCTTCACGACCGCGTCGGTCATCGAGGACCGGCACCGCGGCTTCCTCCAGACGGTCCAGGCGGCGCCGGGCTCGCGGGCCGCGCTCGTCGTGGGCAAGTCGCTCGGGTCCGCCGCGGTGGCGCTCACGCAGGCCGCGCTCTTCCTCGCGCTCGCTCCGGCGGCGGGGTTCCCCTTCGCGTCCATCGACTGGCCGCTCCTCGTGACGGCGCTCGCGCTCGCCGCGTTCGCGCTCGCGGCGCTCGGCTTCGCCGTCGCGTGGGGGCTCGATCACGTGCAGGGGTACCACGCGATCCAGATGACCGTGCTCGTGCCGCTCTGGGTGGTGTCCGGCGCGATGTTCCCGGCGCCGCAGGGCCACCCCGCCCTCGCCGCCGCGCTGCGGACGAACCCCCTCGCGCACGCGGTCTCCGCGGCGCGGCGCGCGCTCGGCGGTCCGTCCGCGCCGGGCGTGCTCCCCGGCTCGGCCGCGCGCGACCTCGCCTTCTGCGCCGTGTTCGCCGCCGCCGCGCTCGCCCTCGCCGTCCTCGCCTCCAGGAGGCCCGCCCGCACGTGACCCTCGCCGACGTCCTCCCCTCGGTGAACGCGACGCTCAACGGAACGAGCGCGGTCCTCGTGGTGCTCGGCTTCCAAGCCATCCGCGCGGGACGCCGCGAGCGCCACCGCGCCCTCATGCTCGCCGCGTTCGGGTCGTCCGTCCTGTTCCTTGCCGGCTACCTGACGCGTATCGCGCTCACCGGGACGCACGCCTTCCCGGGGAGCGGGGCGATGAAGGCGGTCTACCTCGCGATCCTCGCGAGCCACACCGTGCTCGCCGCCCTCGCCGCGCCGCTCGTCCTGCGCACCCTCTTCCTCGCGCTGCGCGGGCGCTTCGCCGATCACCGCCGCCTCGCCCGCGCGACCCTTCCCGTCTGGCTCTACGTCTCCGTGACCGGCGTGGCCGTGTACGTGCTGCTCTACCGAATCCCACACTGACGACCTGGTCTTGGTCCTCGACCTGGACCTGGACCTGGACCTGGACCCGTCGTCGCGGTCGCGGTCCGGGTCGCAGTCGCAGTCGCGGTCGCAGTCGCGGTCGGCTTCACCCTTCGCCGCTGCGCCACGCCGCAGTACGATACCCCCCATGACCCCCCGCTCGCTCTCCCTCCTCGCCCTCCTCGCCCTCGCCGCGTGCGACAAGGCCGTCCGCGTCGACCTCCAGCCGGCCTCGCTGCGCTTCGGCGTCCGCGGCCAGACCGCCAAGGTGCACGCCGCGCCGTTCGCGAAGAGCGGCAAGTCCGTCCCGGACCAGATCTGCAGGTGGTCGAGCTCGGACGAGAAGGTCGCGACGGTCGCGGGCCCGGCGAACGACGCCATCGTCACCGCGGTCGGACCCGGGAGCGCCCGGATCACCTGCGCGGTGGGCGACCTCACCTCCGAGCTGTCCGTCCTCGTCCGCGTCGTCGCGAAGGTGACCGTCGCGCCGGAGAAGGTCGACCTCAGGATGCTCGACGAGCCGGCGCCGGTGGCGCTGCAGATCGCCGCGTTCGACGACACCGGGGCGGCGGTGCTCGGCCGCACGATGCTCTCCGTCTGCGCGAAGGAGGAGATCTGCCGGGGCGACGGACGCGGTCAGCTCTGGGCCGCGGGGCCCGGCGACACGACCGCGGTCGTCGAGGTCGAGGGCGCGCGGAGCGCCGAGGTCGCCGTGCACGTCGTGGACGCCCGGAGCGCCGAGGGGAAGCCCAAGACGGTGAAGGGCAACCCGATGGAGGCGATCGAGCGGAAGTACCTCGAGAAGCAGGCGGAGGAGCGGAAGAAGGCGGGCGCGAGGTAGCCCCTACCTCGCCGCGAGCCTCGCCGCCTCGGGTGCCCGCGGGTCGCGCGCGCACAGCTTCGAGAACGTCTCGAGCCGCCGCTTTCCGTCCTCCGACAGCTTCCCCTGGTCGGCCTCGATCTTCGAGGCGCCCCACAGGGCGTCGCAGTTCACCGGATCGGCCTTGAGCGCCTCGAGGAAGAGGGCCTTCAGGTCCTCCGCCTTCGCGCCGCGCGCCCGGTTCGCCTCCGCCTTCTCCACGAACGCCGCCGCCGCCCCGCCACCGCTCGCCTGGCCGTACTCGCTGATGGCCTGCTCGAGCTCGGTGAGCGCGCCGGGGATGTTGTTGCGCGCCCGGAAGAGCCGCGCGAGCGCGACGCGCGCGTCGGGGAACGGCCGGCCGAGCTGGATGGCCTTCTCGTACTGCCCCTGGGCGAGGTCGGCGTCGCCCGCGGCCCGGTAGGCGTCGCCGAGCATGAGGGCGAGGCGGGGGTGCTCGCCGAGGCGGGCGATGGTCCGCTTCACCGTCTCGATCGCGAGCTTCGCGCCCCCCTCCCGCGCGAGCATCGCGCGGACGAGGTCCGCGTAGAGCGAGACGCGCTTCGAGTCGATCGCGACCGCGCGCTGTAGCGCCTCGACCGCGCCGGCGGCGTCCCCGCCGCGCAGCTTGCGCAATCCGACGAGCGCCGGGATGTCCGCGCTCGTCGGATCGAGCTTCGCCGCCTCCTGCTCCGCCGCCGTGGCCTCCTGGTGCTTGCCCTGCACCGCGAGGGCGCCGCCGCGGATCGCGTAGGCGAGCGCCTGCTGCGGCTTCGAGGCGCCCGCCTGCGGGGCGAGCGCGAACTGGGCGCCCTTCCCCGCCTCGTCCGCCTGCCCGCGCGAGAGCAGCACGAGCGACTTTCCGAGGATCGCGCCGAGGTGGTCCTTGTTGATGCGGAGCGCGTAGTCGTAGAACGCCATCGCCTGCGACTCGTACCCCTCTCCCCGGCGCCGGAGCTGCTCTGCGAGGAGCCACGCGATCCGCACGTCGCCCGCGCTCGCCTTCTGCGCCTTGCCGAGCACGTCGCGGGCGGCGTCGAGATCGCCCTCGCGCAGGAGGACCGCGCCGAGCGCGCCCTGCAGGAACGGGCTCTGCGCCGCGTCGTCCCCCTCGAGCACCGCCTTCAGGGTGTCACGCGCGCCGCCGGGGTCGCCGCCGTGCAGCTTGAGGTACGCCTCGGCTGCGACGAGGTGCGAGTGGCGCTGGCCGAGCTTGCGCGCCGCCTCCACGTGCCTCACCGCCTCCGCCTTCACGGCGTCGCCGTCGCCGTGCTCCCCGGCGCGGATCGCGTCCACGTAGGCGAGGAAGGCGTGGCCGGCGATGGAGTCGTCGTCGAGGTCCAGGATCTCCTTCGCCTTGCCCGCGGCGGCGACGTAGGAGGCGTAGGTGTCCTTCTCGACGAGCGGCACCGTCTCCTTCAGGAGCCGGTCGATCCCCTCGATCGTCGCCTTGCGCGACTTGTTGAACAGGAGCCAGCCGCCGAGCGCGGCGACGAGCACGACCGCGAGCCCCATCGTGAAGAGGAGCTTGTGCCCCTTGCCGCGCCGCTGGCTCCTCCCCGCCGGAGTGGAGAGCGTGAACTCGCGCGTGGCGTACTTCTCGGCGAGCTCCTCGGAGTAGGCGACGTTCTTCCTCTTGCCCGGGACGGGCGTCGGGATCGGCGCCTCCTCCGTGATCCGGATCTCGCCGGTGATGCCGGTGGACTCGGACGCCGCGGCGGCCCGTGCCGGCTGCGCACCCGCCCTCGCCGCGACCCGCGGCGCGACCGGGACGGGGGGAGGCGCGCCCTTCGGAGCAGGGCCCACGCCGTACTTCGCGAGCGCGTCGCGCACCTCCGGGTCGCCGGGCGCGGCGTCGGCGGCGCGGCGCAGGGCCGCCTCGCCCAGCTCCCGCTCCCCGGCGCGCATGTGCAGCACGCCCGCCATCCGGTTCGCGGCGGCGAAGGTCGGGTATGCGGCGAGGATCGCGAGCAGCTCGTCGAGCGCCTTCCGGTCCTTCCCCTGGTCCGCGTAGACGCGCGCGAGCAGGACGCGCGCCGACGGGTCGTCGAGGTGCGCCTTCACCCCCTTCTTGCAGACGACCATCGCCTCCATGTAGCGGCCCATGGCGAGGTACGCCTCGGTCAGCGGGCGGTACGCGTCCGACAAGGGGTCGGCCGCGAACGCGTGCTCGAGGGCGGACAGTTCGGCGGCGCTGAGCGGTCTCGCGGGAGTCGGCATTGGGGAAGGTCCGGTCTAGCAAGGGGTCCGGGGCGAGTCAAACGGCTCTTGACACGGCCCGTCCCGAACCGTTAAGGAAGCGTCCCTCAGCGTTTCCATCTGCACTTCGTGGGGCTGTAGCTCAGCTGGGAGAGCGCTAGAATCGCACTCTAGAGGTCATCGGTTCGATCCCGTTCAGCTCCACCATCTCGACGGGCCCGGTTCGCCGGGCCCGTCTTTTTTCGTTCACCGCCGCGCCGGCTCGGTCACCACGTGGACCGTCCGCGTCGGGAACGCGAACGACGCCCCCGCCTCCTCCACGATCGCCATGAAGCGCAGGAACAGCTCCTGCCGCTCGCCCGTGAACTCGCCCCAGTCGGTGTACTGGAACCAGGCCATCACCTCGATGTTGAGCGCCGACTCCTTGAGCTCCGTGAGCCGGACGCTGACGCCGTCCGGCCAGATCCGCGGGTGGGCGCGCAGCGCCGCCTCGACGTTCGCGAGGACGCTCCGCACCTGAGCCGACGTCGTCCCGTAGGAGAGCGCGAGGTTCACGCCGAGGCGGAGCCGGTCGCGCGCGGCGAACGTCTCGGCCTTCGTGTCGGCGAGCTTGCCGTTCGGGAACGTGACGATCGTCCGGTCGAGCGTCCGGATCCGGGTGGACCGCATCCCGATGGTCTCGACCGTGCCGAGCACGTCCTCGATCCTGACGAAGTCGCCGACGCGGAACGGCTGATCCACCCCGAGCGCGACCGAGCCGAACAGGTTCTCGACGGTCTTCTGCGCCGCGAGCGCGAGCGCGATGCCGCCGATCCCGAGCCCCGCGACGAGGCTCGCGACCTGGAACCCGAGCTCGTTCAGGACGGACACGAGCCCGAGCGCGAGCAGGGCGATCTTCGCCATCTTCCGGCCGAGCGGCAGGAGCCCGGCGAGGCTCGCGTTCACCTTCGTCCACGGCGCCGCGCCCGCGACGTCGAACGCCACGTCGAGGGAGCGGAAGCCGGCCCAGAAGAAGACGAGGTAGGTCGAGGCGCGCAGGACGTGGTGCAGGACGAGCGCGGAGCCGGAGTCGAGGTCGAGCCACGGCTCGAGTCCCGTGAAGACCGCGATGGCCCAGAGCGCCCCGAGCGGGCGCGCGATCCGCGCGAGGAGCGCGTCGTCCCAGGTCGCCTCGGTCCGAGCGGCGAGGTGGCCGAGGGCGCGGCGGGTCAGCCACCCGAGGGCGGCGCCCGCGACGAGCGCCACCGCGAGGAAGACCGGGATGGCGAGCCACTGCCACCAGTGGAGCCCGCGCGGCCCCTCGGCGAGCAGCGGCGCGGGCAGGTGCCGCTCGAAAAGCGGGTGCGCGGCGGCGGCGAGGGCGGGGCCGACGGCGAGGGTCGCTGGGAACGTCATCGCGCGACGAGGATAGCGCAGCGGCGCCGTCCGGCGGGTTAGATTGAGCGCGGAGGCACCCGTGGCCCAGGTCGGGATGGAGTCTTTCGAGGAGGGGACCGAGATCGTCCGCGTCTACCTCGCCGCGGCGCTCGCCGAGGCGGAGGCGATCGAGGACGCGCTCACGGCGGAGGGGGTGGACTTCGCCGTCGAGGTGGAGGAACTCTGGGCGCGAACGGCGCTCGGCTCGGCGCGACGCGCCGCGGGGTTCTGGGTGCGCGAGGCCGACGTCGAACGCGCGGCCGGCGCCCTCGAGCGCGGCGGCCACCTCGCCGGGCTCGTCGATCGCTCCTGAGCGCTAGCCCTTCGTCTTGGGCGGCGGCTTGCCCATCTCGAAGGCCGCGTTCGGCCCGTACTTCGCGACGATCTTCTTCTTCGTGTCGAGGCCGGTGGACTCGATGACGAAGTTCGGGACGCGGCGCGCGCGGACGTCGGCGACCCAGCGCGTGATCGCGCCGCGCGGACGGCGGCGGCGCCCGGGCGAGGCGCGGCGCGGGCCCGCGCCGTTGGCGAGCTCGGCCTGGAGCCGCGCCTGCACCATCTCCCCGACCTGCCGCGCGATTGCGGCGGAGACGCGGGAGGCGACCTTGTGCGCGGCTTCGCGGAGGATGTCGTCGATCGAGGCGGTACGGGCGGGACGGGGCATCGGATTGCTCCTTGTCGGGTTTGCGAAGCATAGTGAATCCTGGCCCATTGTCCACGCGTTTCTCGTGTCGAGCGCGAGATTGGCAATCCCGGTCGCCGGCCCTGCTAGCGGCCGCGCGCGTCCGGCGGGGCGCCGGTCCGGAGCAGCCCGCGCAGCCGCTCGAGCGCGGCGAGCAGGTCCGGGGCCTCGGACAGCACCGGGAGCAGTGGATCGCTCCGCAGGCGCCGCGCGCGCGCCGGCACCGTCCGGATCGTGAAGCGCGCCGGATCGAGTCGGCGGTCCACCTCGCTCCAGCGCAGCGGCGTCGAGACGGGCGCCCCGGCGCGCGGCCGCACCGCGTACGGCGCGGCGATCGTCTTCCCGGCGCCGTTCTGCATGAAGTCGAGGTAGACGCGGCCGCCCCGTGCGCCGATCGCGCGCGCGGTCGTCGCGATCCGCGGGTGCTCCCGCTCGACGGCGCGCGCGAGGAGCTCCCCGAGCGTCCGCGCCTGGGCGTGGGTGAGCTGCCTCCCGAGCGGGACGAGCACGTGCAGCCCCTGCTGCCCCGTCGTCTTCGGATGGCTCGGCAGCCCGACGGCGTCGCAGAGATCGTGGAGCGCCCGCGCGAGCCGCACCACGTCGCCGAACGGCGCTTCCTTCGGGTCGAGATCCACGACGCACCAGTCCGGCCGGTCGAGCGCCCCCGCCCTGCTCGCGTGCACGTGGATCGGGATGACCCCGAGGTTCGCGATCCACGCGAGCCCGTCCGCGTCGTCCACGAGGAAGTGGTCGAGGTCGCGACCGTCTTCGTTCCGGAGCCTCACGGTGCGGAGCCACTCCGGGCGCCAGTCGGGCGCGTCCTTCTGGAAGAAGCTCTTCCCCTCGATCCCGTCGGGGAAGCGCGTCAGCACGATCGGCCGGTCCTTCAGCCACGGCAGCATGAACGGCGCGATCTCCCGGTAGTACGCGACGACCTCGCCCTTCGTGATCCCCTCGGCGGGGAAGAAGACCTTCTCCGCGTTCGTCACCTGGACCCGCGGCGGCTCGCGGCGCGCGGCCGGCGCCTCCGGCGGCGGCGCCGCGACGCGGGTGCGAGGCGCGCCGGCGGCGCGGACCGCCTGCCACGACGGCGAGCGCCCGGGGCGGTACGGCGCGTCGGCCCGCTTCGCGACGACGCCCGGGAGCCCTCGCGACTCCACCTCGCGGAGCAGCGCCTCCCCGTGCCCCTCGACGTGGTCCGCGAACCGCAGCGCGCCGAGCCGCGGCACGATCGCGGCGAGGAGCCGCTTGCGATCGCGGAGCGGGAGCGGGCGCAGGTCGAGCCCGCCGAGCGCGAGGAGATCGAACGCGAAGAAGGTCGCGGGCCGCTCGAGCGACGCGCGCGCGACGTCGGCGCGCCGCGCGAGCGCCGCCCGCTCGCGGAGCGCCGCCGCGGAGGGGCGGCCGTCCGGGTCGAGGACGACGAGCTCGCCGTCCAGGAGCGCGCCCTCGCCGAGCTTCTCGACCGCGCGGATGACCTCCGGGAAGAGGCCCGTCGCGTCGCCGCCGCCCGCGTAGCGCAGCTCCGCGCTCCCTGCGCTCCCTGCGCTCCGCCGCGCGAGCGCGCGGTACCCGTCGTAGCGCGGCTCGAAGAGCCACCCCGCGCCTGCGGGCGGCGCGCCGGCGTCGGTCGCGAGACTCGTGCGGCCCCACCCGCCGCGCCCGGCGCGCGCGCCGAGGCGCCGCGCCTCCGCGACGGCGCCCGCCGCCCGCTCGACCCCCGCCGCGAGCTCCTCGAGGAGCAGGCCCGAGAGGACCGACTCCTGCAGCACCTCCCGCCCCGGCCCGGCGAGCGCGTCCCGGTGCTTCATGAGGAGCCACTGCTGCTTGCCTCCGTCGCGGCGGGTCCGGACGAGCGTCCACTCGCCGCGGAGCTTGTACCCGGCGAGCTCGAACACGAGCTTCCCCTTCTCGAGCCCCGCCCGGGGATCCGACAGCGGTCGCCAGGTGCCGCGGTCCCAGACGATCACCGCACCCGCGCCGTAGTTCCCGGCCGGGATCGTCCCCTCGAAGTCGGCGTACTCGATCGGGTGGTCCTCCACCTCGACCGCCATCCGCTTGTCCTTCGGGTCGTACGACGGCCCCTTCGGAACGGCCCAGCTCCGGAGCGTGCCGTCGAGCTCCAGGCGGAAATCCCAGTGGAGCCGGCGGGCTGCGTGCTTCTGCACGACGAACAGGCGCGGCGCGAGCAGGTCGCGCCGCGAGGGTCCTTCGCCCCCGAACGGTTCGGGGGTGCGGTCGGGGTCGCGCTTCTCGCGATAGCGGTCGAGCCGATCGGGCACGGGCGGATCCGCAGGCCACGGGGCCTCCCGCGCTTATAACGGCGGGATGGCGCCTCGCTCCATCGCCACCGGGACGATCTCGTTCGGGCTCGTGACGATCCCCGTCCGCCTCTACCCCGCGGCGCAGACCGCGGCGACGGTGTCGTTCAACCTCCTCCACGCGAAGGACGGCTCGCGCCTGAAGCAGCACTACGTCTGCGCGAAGGACGGCGAGAAGGTCGAGCGCGAGGACATGGTGAAGGGATACGAGGTCTCCAAGGACCGGTACGTCACCTTCACGCCGGCTGAGCTGAAGGCGCTCGACGAGATCGCCACCCAGACCATCGACATCGCCGAGTTCGTCTCCGCCTCCGAGGTGGACCCGATCTACTTCGACGGCGCGTACCACCTCGGCCCGGACAAGGGCGGCGCGAAGGCGTACCGGCTCCTCGCGCTCGCGCTCGAGCGCGCCGGGAAGGCCGCCCTCGCCCGCTACGCCGCGCGAGGCAAGCAGTACCTCGTGCTCATCCGCGCGCGCGCCGGGCGGCTCGTCCTGCAGCAGCTCCACTACGCCGACGAGGTCCGGTCCCCGGACGAGATCCCGCTCGACGAGATCGAGCTGAAGGAGCCCGAGGTGCAGCTCGCGCTCCGGCTCATCGAGCAGACGAGCACGGAGGGGTTCCATCCGGAGCGCTACGAGGACTCGGTGAAGCAGCGGGTCCTCGAAGCGATCGAGCGGAAGGTGCAGGGCGAGCAGATCCAGGCCGTCGCGCCCGCCGAGCCGCAGGGGCAGGTGATCGACCTCATGGAGGCGCTGAAGGCGAGCCTCGCGGCGTCGGAGCGGGCCGGGTCGAACGCGCCTGCGGGTGCCGCGCGCGCCCCCGTAGCGCCCGCGAACGACCGCAAGCCCCCGAAGCCTGCGCGGCCGGCCGAGCGGACGAAGGCGACCGGGAGGAAGTAGCCGCGGGGGTCCATTGACGGACCCCCGAGGTAAGCTCCGCGGGCCGTGTGGGGCTACCGGTCGCGCGACGTCTCGAGGGTGCTCGATCTCCCGCTCGCGGAGGTGCGCCGCCTCGCGCGCGCGGGGTTCGTCGCGCCGCGCAGAGGGCCGCGGAACGAGCTTCGCTTCTCGTTCCAGGATCTCGTGCTGCTCCGCGCGGCCGCCGGCCTCGTCCACGCGCGCGTCCCGAAGGCGCGCGTCCGGCGCGCGCTCCAGTCGCTGCGGCGCCAGCTCCCGGACGGGCGGCCGCTCGCTGCGGTCCGGGTCTCAGCGGACGGCGAACAGGTCGTCGTGCAGGACGGCGGCGCGCGCTGGCACCCGGAGACCGGCCAGGTGCTGCTCGACTTCGACCTCGGCGACCTCGCCCGGCGCGTCACGCCCGTCGTGCACGCCGCCGTTCGCGCCGGCGCGCCGCTCGACTCCGACGCGTGGTACCGCTGGGGCTGCGACCTCGAGAACGCGGCGCCGCGCGAGGCCGAGGACGCGTACCGGCGCGCGCTCGAGATCGACCCCGGCCACGCCGGCGCGCACCTGAACCTCGGGCGGCTGCTGCACGAGCGCGGCGATCGGCGCGGCGCCGAGGTCCACTACCGGCTCGCAGCGGCATCGCCCGACCACCGCTCCGTCGCGGCCTTCAACCTCGGCGTCGCGCTCGAGGACGAGGGGCTGCTCGACGAGGCGCTCTTCGCCTACGCCCGCGCGCTCGAGGCGGACCCCGCCCTCGCGGACGCGCACTTCAACGCGTCCCGGATCCTCGCGCGCATCGGGCGCGAGGCCGAGGCCCGACGCCACCGCGCGGAGTTCGAGCGGCTCTCGCGGTCGAGCTAGGTCTCGAGCGGCCGCACCGGCGGGCGCGGCGGCGCGACGACGGGCCGGCCCGGCGCCGGGACGATCGTGTTTCGGACCGGCTCGGAGTCCTTCCCGGCGCGCAGCACGCTCGTCGCGAGCGCGATCATGGAACCGATGTCCGACGCGCCGGATGCGAGCACGCACCCCCCGCTTCTAGAGCTTGACCTGCACCTCGTACCGCCGGTTCTTCGCCTTCTTCGCGGGCGTGTCGTCCGGCTTCTCGAGCGGCTGCTCCGACCCCATCCCCACCGACTCGATGTCGCCCGGCGGGATGCCCTTCGCGACGAGCTGCTTCACCATGACCGCGGCCCGGTCGGCCGAGAGCGCCTTGTTCTTCTCGGCGGACCCGGTCGAGTCGGTGTGCCCCGAGACGACGAACTTGAAGTTCTGGACCCCCGAGGCGTTCAGCTTCTTCTTCGCGTCGATGAGCGACTTCGCGAGCCGCTGGGCCTTCGCGTCGCAGCCCTTCTCGAGCTCGGCCGTCCCGCTCTTGAACGAGCACTGGTTCTTGCGCCCTTCCTCGAGGAGCCGCTTGTTCACCTCCTTCTCGAGCTTCCCCGTGGTGGAGCTGCCTGCGGCCCTCTTGGCGATGTCCCAGGGGTTCTCGGCAGCGCGGCCGAGGACCGGGACGAACGCGGCGAGCGCGACGGCGAGCAGGATGCGGCGCATGAGGTGACCTCCCGTGGAAAGGTCCGCGGATATTCGGTCACCCCCGCGTCGGGGGCAAGCGTTCCGATGCGGCCGCGGTGCGGGCGAGCCGAGCGCGGCCGATCGGGCGGGCGCAGCGCACGTCCAACCGCGGCTCCGCCCGGCCGCGGGCCCCCCGCAGCGACGCCGGACCAGGCGGCCTCCCGCAGGGCGCGGGGCATGTACACCATTCACGCGTCCAGGAGGACGACCACATGGCGCAGAAGGTGTCGAAGACGACGACGGATCACGAGACGATCCGCAGGTGGGCAGAGGAGCGCGGGGGCTGGCCCGCCGAGGTGGAAGCGACCGCCCGCGAGGGGCAGACGGGCATCATCCGGATCGACTTCCCGGGGTACTCGGGCGAGGGCTCGCTGCGGCGGATCTCGTGGGACGAGTGGTTCCAGAAGTTCGACGACGCCGGACTCGCGCTCGTCTACGAGGACGAGACCGCGGGCGGACAGCGCTCGAACTTCAACAAGCTCGTCGCCCGCGAGACCGCGGCGGCGCGCGCCCAGGGACGCCGGACCTCGCGGCGGCAGGAGCAAGGGGGCCGCGCGTCGGCGCGAGGCGGATCCCGCGGAGCGCGCGCGGGCGCGAGCGCCCGGTCCCGGAGCGGCGCCGGTGCGGCGCGCGGTGGCGCGGGCGCGAAGTCCCGCACCTCGCGCACGACCGGCACCTCACGCGGCACCGCACGCTCGGCGGCGAAGGCGTCGCGGGGGACCTCTCGCGGCGGCGGGCGGCGGCAGACGGCGCCGCCCCAGGCCGCGCGCACGACCGGAGGCCGGACGGGCGGGCGGGGCGCACGCGGCACCTCCTCGCGCGGCGCCTCGTCGCGCGGGGGCCGGAAGTCGAGCACGAAGGGCCGCTCGGGCGGGTCGTCGCGGGGCGGCCGCGGCTCGCGGTAGCGGCCGAACCGCACGGTTCGAGTCAGCTCGCGGGCGCGGCCGCAGAGCCGCAGCGAAGCCGGCCGGGGCGCCGCTGGCGCCGCATCGCGGAGGCGCAACTTTCCTACGATCGTGCGCGCGCGGCTTGGGCAGCCGTTCTGCGCCGTGAGGACTGTCTGAGCCTCGTGATTCGGCACATCTCGACGAAGTGGGGCGCCGGTACGAAGAGCGCGTATGCGCGAGGGAGACGAGCCCGAGGGTGAACGGGATTGGGCAACGAGGAGTGCGGCGGCCGAGGCGTGTCCTCGAAGAGGAAGCGCCGTGACGAGATCGGCTTCCGGCCACCCGCGAGCTCTCGTTCGACGACGGGCCCCAATTTCC
>WNFU01001272.1_pt1 | contig 35395 bp, 33 predicted proteins | sample 5400121 | NCBI WGS metagenome assembly WNFU01 (sample SAMN13153360, study PRJNA577476) | soil metagenome | isolation source: 100 cm soil or saprolite under grassland replicate 1 | place: USA:California | collected 2016-06-15
TCGCCGATTCCATCCGCCAGCAGCGACCCGATTCCGATTGCGCTCTTGATGCGCGCATCTTCGCCTTCGCCGGCCTCGGTTACTCCGAGATGCAGCGGGTAATTCCAGGTAGGGGCGATTGACCCCAATCGCCCGGGCGGTTCGGGTGAACCGCCCCTACCTTTGCACGCATCTTCATCATCAAGCTCGTTTAATCGCGCTACAAGCAGTCGATAGGCAGCAATCATCACCTTCGGATTGCTCGCCTTCATCGAGAAAACGAAATCGTGATAGTCGAGGTCGCGCGCGATCCGTGCGAACTCGAGCGCGCTCTCCACCATGCCGAGAGGTGTATCGCCGTAGCGATTCAGGATACGATCCGAAAGCGACCCGTGATTTGTGCCAATACGCATGGCGATTCCGCGCGTCTTGCACAACTCGACAAGCGGCGAAAACCGCTCACGGATGCGATTTAACTCCGCAGCGTACTGTTCGTCGCTGTATTCGCGGATCACGAATTTTTTCGAATCGGCGTAGTTGCCCGGGTTGATGCGCACTTTCTCCACCCATTTTGCCGCCTCCATCGCTGCCTCGGGCTTGAAATGGATGTCAGCGACGATCGGCACGTTGCAGTTGCGCCCGCGCAGACCTTTGACGATGTGCTCGAGATTGCGCGAGTCTTTGACCGTAGGCGCGGTGATCCGGACGATTTCACAGCCGGCGTCCGCCAGTTCGACGGTCTGTTGGATCGACGTCTCGGTGTCCATCGTGTCGCAGGTGATCATTGACTGGACACGGATCGGATTGTCTCCGCCGATGCCGACGTTTCCAACCTTCACCTCGCGTGTGGCGCGGCGATGGTACTGAAGGGGATTACTGCAATAGTTCACGAGAACCGAAATGTACGAAGACTCGAGCAACCTCGCAATCGCGCTGACGTTCTATGGCGCTTGCGAGTTTTTCCCAGGCGATTGTGCTTCGAACTGGTCGAGCTTTTTCCTGACAAACGGCAAATCCTGCACGTCGAAGAACGTGATGTATAGCATGTAACCGATAATCAGCACGGCACAGCTGGTCTGCACCACCTCGAGCACCCGCATGTTCACCGGTTTGCGCCGCACCGATTCAATCAGCGCCAGCACGATATGGCCTCCATCAAGCACCGGAATGGGCAGCAAATTCAGGATCGCCAGGTTCACGTTGAGAATCACGCTGAACCACAGTGCCAGTTGCCAACCGCGTTCGCTTTGGAAAAGCAGATAGTAGATGCGACCGATTCCGACCGGCCCGCTTAGATGTTGCAACTTTATGTCCGACTTCGGCGAGGCGACGGCGCCGATGGTCTTTAGGGTGCTGGTGACGCTGTTGTAAACTTGTTCAATTGGATTCGGATGCTGGATCGACACAATCCCGCTCGTGTCCCATTGGATTCCGATTCGCGGCTTCATTTCGCCGGCCGTGGGCAGCAGCGTTGGTTTTACTGGAATATCCAGCTTCGAGCCGTTGCGCTCGACGTGCAGCACAAGGTCTTCATTTGGATGTTTGCTGATGTATTCCAGCAACGCGATCGGATTGTAGATGGGTGTTTGGTTAAACCCACGGATGATGTCACCGGAACGCAGTCCGGCTGCCGCTGCAGGGCTTTTTGATTCTACCTTCTCGATGATCGGCGTTTCTGCCGGATAGATGAGCAGTTGCCGCACACTTTTCCTCCGCCAACCGCGGGTCTCCGCTTTGTAAGGTTCCACCGATACCGTCTGCACCTTGCCGTCTCGCTGGAATTTCACCGCAATTTTGTCGCCCTCGCTCCGCACGACATCCCAGCTGATGGAGTCGTTCATTCCCATGAAACGCCTGACCGGTTTGCCATCCACGGACAAAATTTTATCGCCCGGTTGCAGGCCGGCCTTTTCCGCTGGCGAACCCTGCATAACGTAGCCAACTACAGTCGTTGAATCGCCCTCGCTCACTGGATGACCAACAGCCCAGACGATTCCCGCAAAAAACAAGGCTAGCAGCAAGCTGAACACTGGACCGGCGACGGCTACAATGATTTTGTCGAGCGCGGAAATCTTCGGCAGCTTCGCCCGGTCTAGGTCGGCTTTGCCCTCGATGATGTCCATCGGGGCAAGTTGTGGCAGCGCAACGAACCCTCCGAATGGGAGTGACCCGAGCGAGTATTGGACGCCGTTAATTGTCTGCTTCCAAATCGGTTTGCCAAACCAGACGCCGAATTTCTCGATGTATAGACCTCGCCACCGCGCCGCGAGAAAATGCCCGAGCTCATGCACCACGATGAGCAAGTTAAATAGGATAAGAACCTCGAGCAGGATGAAGATGACGCGAGCGATATGCAAAATCATGTGGTCAGCCGGTGATCAGTGAATCGTTGGACACGCCATGCTGTCTGCCGTTGTAAATCTTTTAACGTTTGGCCGATTGGACGTATCCCTGCGTTTGCGCTCGCGCCCACTGATCGGCTCCCAATATTGCATCGAGATCGGGGTGCGCAACGGGCGGATGTTGGTTCATCACTTGTTCAACGATCCCCCAAATTTCCGGAAACCGGACTTTGCGATCTAAAAACGCCGCGACCGCGATTTCGTTGGCGGCATTCATCACCGCCGGCAATGTGCCGCCGGTCTCTCCCGCGCGACGCGCCAGATTCAATGCCGGAAAGTCGTCGTAGCGCGGAGTGGAAAATTCCAACTTCGACAGCTTCGAAAAATCAAGCGGGGGCAACGAGTTCGGGACCCGATCCGGCCAGGTCACGGCGTATTGAATCGGAAAACACATGTTCGAATAACTCAGTTGCGCGAGTGTGGAACCATCTGTGAACTCGACCATTGAATGGACGATGCTTTGCGGATGGATGACGACCTCGACACGCTTCATCTCCACGCCAAAAAGCCAGTGCGCCTCGATCATTTCCAGTCCCTTGTTGAACAATGTCGCGGAATCGATGGTGATCTTCGGTCCCATATTCCAAGTCGGATGTTTTAACGCTTGTTCAGGAGTGATCGAATCGAATGCTGTTCGCGGCGTTTCGCGGAACGGGCCGCCAGACGCGGTGAGGATGATCCTTCTGACCTCTGCTGGAGACGCGACGCCCCCGTCGCGTGCGGCCCGAAGGCGCGCCGGCTCCAGGCATTGAAAGATGGCGTTGTGTTCAGAGTCGACCGGCAAAACGTGTACGCTCTTGTCGCGCGCTTCGCGCATCACGATCTCGCCCGCCATGACCAAAATTTCCTTACTCGCCACGGCAAGATCCTTGCCCGCTTTGATCGCCGCCAGCGCGGGGCGCAAACCGCCCGTGCCGACGATTGCCACCAGCACCATGTCGACATCTGTCAGGCAGGCGATCTCGAGCAAACCCGATTCGCCAGAGAAAATCCGTGGCTCGTAATCGAGTGCTCTCCGAAGCACATCGACCTGGGTTTCATCAACCAGGCAAACCGCTTCCGGCCGGACTTCATTCGCCGCGGCGGCCAGCTTTTGTGCATTGCTTTTCGCCGCAAGCCCGACGATTTCCATTCGATCCGGAATATCCCACGCGACTTTCAATGCGCTTTCGCCGATGGACCCAGTCGCACCAAGAATAACGACGCGTTTACGATTCATTTTTCGACAGAATGAACAGAATTAACAAAATGAACTGAGCAAATCACAAGGAGACCGGCTCTTGTTTCGGCAGACGAAACTTTTTCTTGTACTCCAAACGTTGTGCTCCGAAATTTAGAAGCAGTCCCTCGCCAATCCCGGTTGCAACAAGGTAATTTACAAGCTGGACTTCGTGTGCTTTCGCTAGCGATTGAGTCGCTTTCAGTTCCACGATAAGCGAGTCATTCACGAGCAAATCGGCGGTAAATGCGCCCACAATCTGTCCATCATATTGCACTGTAATCGGCTTGCCGGCTTCAGCTTTTAGTCCGGCCTTCCGTAATTCCCAAACCAGCGCATTTTGATAAACCGATTCGAGAAATCCCGGTCCCAAAGCGGAGTGCACTTTCATCGCCGCACCGATCACATGGCCACAAACATCGTATTCTTTGGGTTCCCCAACCATTCTGTTCATTTTGTTAATTCTGTCAGCCTTCTACGGAACCCGAATGACCAGTCGCATGTAGAAAAACAACAGCGGGGCGGTGAAAAGCAAGCTGTCCAGGAGATCGAGTGCGCCGCCAATTCCCGGGAGCAGATTGCCCGAGTCTTTTACATCAGTGCTGCGCTTGATAATCGATTCGGCCAAATCGCCGAGAACTGCAGCAAGCCCCAGCAGCAGCCCGAGCACCGTCGCGTGTTTCCAGTTGAGGACCGATAAATGGCCCGGCATGAGTTTGTAAAGAGCCAGGCTGCAAAGCAACGCAAAGACAATAGCGCCGAAAAGACCTTCCCAGGTTTTCTTCGCACTGATGTGCGGCACCATCAAATGCCGCCCAATCGCGCTCCCCGTCAGATACGCCCCCATGTCCGAAAACTTCGTGACCGCGATCAAATACAATACGTAGAACTGGCCGGTGAGCTGGCCGCTGCTCGAACGCGGAGTGAGATACACAATTTTGGTGATGAAATTGTAAAGCCAAAGCACGTAGAGCAGACCGAACAATGTGTAAGCCATCGTCTGCAACGGCTCGTCATTCCGAAGCCGCGCAAACATTTGCCGTCCGAATACTGTCAGCAGAAAGAAAAGGAGGACAGCGACTTCGAAATCGTAGGAGCCTGCCGGTCCGATTTTGGAGAAATAATAAAAACTCCCCGCAAGCATCACCGCCCCGCAAATCATTCCGGTGATTTTGAAATTCGGCAGGCCCTTGTGATCGAGCATCCGGTAAAATTCCCAAAGCCCGATCATTCCGAACACGCTGATTAGGATCCAGAACAGGACCTCGTAACCGGAGAACATGATCAGCAAGGCGACTGTCCATAAGGCGACGGTGCTGATGAATCGCAGAATGAACACGGAACGCCGCGTCACTACGTTCGGCCCGGTTTGTTCCAGCGTCGCAGGCATGGCTTCCATCATCCCGAAGGAACGCGCGCTGTGCAAGAAGGGAGCGCATCTGTGTCGCGATGAAATGCGCGACGCTCTCCCCAAGTTGTTATCTGGTCATCGCTCATCAACCCTGCTATGGATTGCGCCCGCGATGAACGAATCAGCGGCGAAAGCAATCGATCGTCGGCCGATTGCCACCCGAAATCGAAAATGGGCGCAGTCAGCGACCGCGTGGCTGGCTGCTCGAAATGTGTCTCCGAATGCAATTTCCATTGCCGGCATGTGCGCGTGTATCGCGGCGGGCCTGGCGCTAGGCGTTACTTCCGTTGAATACAATCGAATCTTCTGGCTTGTCGCTGCGCTTGGCGCGCAACTGCGGCTAACGGCAAACATGCTCGACGGGATGGTCGCGCTCGCGTCCGGTCGCGATTCAAAAGTAGGCGAGCTTTACAACGAAGTTCCCGATCGCGTTTCGGATGCGGCGGTGTTTATCGGCGCAGGCTACGCCTGGGGCGGAAACGTTGTCCTTGGTTATAGCGCAACGATTCTGGCAATCTTCACAGCTTACGTTCGCGCCGCAGGAAAAATCGCCGGCGCACCTAACGAGTTTTGCGGACCAATGGCCAAACAACACCGAATGTTGGTCATCACCGTTGCCTGCCTGTATTCCGTGGTCATTCCCCGATCATGGCAGATTTTTCATTTGGATGATTTTGACGTTGGCGTCATGAGTCTTGCTCTCACTCTGATAATCGCCGGCTGCGTCATCACAGTCCTTCGCAGGTTTAAAAGAATCGCAAGCGCTTTGAGATGAACGACACGACCTGGCAGCGGCTATTCGGATTCCGTCACGCGTTCGATCATCCCGTGACGGTTTTTGTGACGCTGACAGCTGCTGTTTTGCTCGTCCTGGCACCGCTCCTTATTTACATCACAACGCGAGCGGGAAAGAGCACTGCCGAAAAGCGAAAGGAACTCTGGGATCGTTATCGCTCCTGGATTTGGCTGGTGCTTTGCATGCTGATTCCGATTTTGGCCGGCGCTTTTTGGACGATCCTGGCCGTGGCCACGCTGAGTATGCTTTGTTATCGGGAGTATGCACGCATCACCGGCCTCTTCCGCGAACGCACCATCAGTTTTATCGTGGTTATCGGCATTCTTCTGATCACGTTCGCCGAATTGGACAACTGGTATCGCCTGTTTGTTGCGTTGTTTCCCTTAACCGTCGCGTTGATTGCCGTTGGCGGCTTGATTCCTGACCAACCGAAAGGCTACATCCAACGCGTCGGTCTCGGCGTTCTCGGATTCGCTCTTTTCGGGAGCGCGCTCGGTAACCTTGGCTACATGGCAAACGATTGGAACTATCGGCCGATCCTATTGCTGATCATCTTCGCCGTGGAACTGAATGACATCTTTGCCTACATCTGCGGTCATCTGTTCGGTCATCAAAAATTTGTTCCGAACACAAGTCCAAACAAAACCGTTGGCGGGGCGCTCGGCGCGATCATTTTAACCACACCGCTCGTGGCAGTGATTGCTCATTTCATTTGGATCAACACCGCACTAGATAATCCGATCTGCTTAATGGGTCTTGGGATTATCGTCAGCATAGTAGGCCAGTTCGGAGACTTGATGCTCTCTGCGATAAAACGCGATCTAGGTCTCAAGGACACGGCGAAACTCATCCCGGGGCATGGTGGATTGTTGGATCGCTTCGATAGTCTCATTCTGGTCGCGCCGGCTGTGTTTCACTATGTCGGTTACTTTGTCGGTTTCGGCGTTGGTCAGTCGCAGCGCATTTTCTTTTAATGCCAATGGACCCATGGCAACTGCAACCAGCGCGTGATACTGGGCTGACTCCGGCCGAGCGGTTTCGCAGCGTGCGACGCGAGAGCGGTCTGCTCGAAAGCGTGGCGCAGCAGGCGTGCTTTTCTGTGTTGCGAATTTACTTCGCGATCGCTCATCGATTCACAATCTCGGGCAGGGAGAAACTGCCGGCACACGGGCCATTCGTGCTCGCGGCAAATCATTGCAGTCATCTCGACGCGCTGGTTTTGGGAGCAGCGCTCAGGCCGCGTCATCGCGAACGCGCTTTCCCGATCGCCGCGGGCGACGTGTTCTTTCAAACGACTGCAGTCAGTGTGTTCTCAGCAATCATGCTCAACGCTTTGCCGATGTGGCGGAAAAACTGTGGTCCGCATGCTCTTGCAGAGTTGCGTCGCAAGTTGCAGGAAGAAAAAACGATTTTTATCATCTTTCCGGAGGGCGGACGCACGCGCACGGGTTCGATGATGCCTTTCAAGCACGGACTCGGGATGCTGGTCGCGGAAACAAATGCTCCGGTCGTGCCTTGCGGTCTTATTGGAACCTTTGAGGCTCTCCCGCCAAACCGAAAGGTTCCCCGACCCGTGAGGATCAAATTGATTGTCGGGGAGCCTCTGAACTTTGCAGCGACTCCAAACAATCGTGAGGGTTGGTCACAGATCTCGCGAAGCCTCGAATCGAGCGTCCGAAATTTGGCGATTCAATGAGGCAAAAATGGTAGGGAAATCACGCTGCGAGATCAGCTTGGTAGGGCGGGCAGTCCTCTGCACGCCGCTAATCTCCGGGCACCGGCGCGCACGGGAGTGACGCGCCCTAGCTTCCCGACGCGTCTGCATATCGCTCCAGCTTTTGCGCCAGATCTGGAGGAACGTGCGCGACGATCAGAGCATCGTTACCATCGTATCGCAATTCCAGGACGTGACCAACCCGATGGATCTCCGCGATCAACGCGCTTTCGTTCGCGGGAATCCGAAACCGCGAGCGCAATCGCCATGAACTGAGTGTGCCTTCCAGAGCTTGCACGAGTTGGTTTACTCCTTCTCCTGTGCGCGCGGAAATCGCCACGCTGCCCGGAAATCGCTTGAGGTAGGAATCAACCACTTCGCGGTTTGGCAGATTATCGATCTTGTTAAACACGAGCAGTGTTTGCTTGCCGTAGGCGTCGAGTTCCTTGATCACTCGATCGACCGCTTCCATCTGCTCGTCCACACGTGGGTGACCTAAATCAGCAATATGAATGAGCAAATCGGCTTCGCTGACTTCTTCCAGTGTCGCCTTAAAGGATTCAATCAGCGTGTGGGGAAGCTTTCGCAGGAACCCGACGGTATCCGTGAGCAGGACCCGTTGTTTGTTAGGTAAAACAAAGCTGCGCGTCGTCGGATCCAGCGTGGCAAAAAGTTTGTCCTCTGCTACCACGTCCGCTCCCGTAAGCAGATTCAGCAAAGTCGATTTCCCCGCATTCGTATAACCGACCACTGCTGCGACCGGCCACTGATGGCGTTTTCGTCCCTGTCGCTGAATGGCTCGCGTTTTCCGCACGGATTCCAGCTCGCGCTCGAGCCGCGCAATCCGTTCCTGCACGCGGCGACGATCGACTTCCAATTGCGTTTCACCCGGGCCGCGTGTCCCGATCCCGCCGGTCTGGCGCGACAGGTGATGCCACATCCGAGTGAGACGCGGCAAAAGATATTGCAACTGAGCGAGCTCGATTTGCAGTCGGCCTTCACGGCTGCGCGCCCGTTGCGCAAAAATATCCAGGATCAATTGCGTTCGATCGAGCACCTTGCGCGCGAGCAAATTTTCCAGGTTCCGCCCCTGGGCTGGTGAAAGTTCATCATTAAAAATGACCGAGGTCACCTGTCGATTCTGGCAGGACTCTTTGATGGATTCCGCCTTGCCGCGGCCGATGTAGTAGGGCGCGGTCGGCTTCTGCAATTTTTGCGTCACGGTATCGACGACCTCTGCTCCTGCGGAGTTGGCCAGCTCGCGCAACTCATCGAGCGAATCATGCAAATCCCACTTGGAGACGCCTTGCTTTTCCAGGCCGATCAGCAGCGCGCGCTCTCGTGATTTTTGCGGACGCGTTTCAATCATCCCTTGTGCCAGCCTCCGACAGCATTCGGAGTAAAATCCATTTCACAGCTTCTTTGTGAGTAAGAAACGACAGGTTCAGCGGCAAAAAATTAGTTTGCCGCCGAAACCAGGTCAACTGCCTTTTGGCGTAGCGGCGAGTCGCCTGCTGAATTTCCGCGATGCACTGCGGCAGCGATTTTTTTCCTTCAAGCAGCTCGCGAATTTCGCGCAATCCGATCATCTGCGAAGCAGTCGCACTTGTGGCTCCGATGGCACGCACCTCCTCGATTACACCGCGCTCAAACATCCTTTGCACTCGTTGATTGATTCGTTCGTAAAGCTCTTGCCGGTCGCGAAAGACGAAAATTCCTGTAGCCGGGATCGATGATCCCGGCCTGCCGGAGTCAGCGACTCCGGCTACAACTTCCGACGCAGGCTTGCCAGTGAGCAGGCAAATCTCCAGCGCGCGGACCAGTCGTCGTCGGTTTTTCGTGTCAATCTTCTGCACCGCTTCGGGATCGAACTTTGCAAGTTGCGAGCACAAATCATCCAAACTCATCGCTTTGAGTCTTTCGTGCAGACTTGGATCAGATTCGGGCAGAGGCGCCAGTCCATGAGTGAGCGCTTTTACGTAAAGCCCGCTCCCGCCAACGATGATCGCGACTTTGCCGCGCGAATTGATTTCATCGATGGCGCGTGAGGCGGCGCGCCGGTACTTTTCCGCATTCATCTCATCGCGAAGAGGTGTTGTGCCGATCAGGTGATGGGGCGCCTTTGCCAGCGTTGAAGATTCCGGTTTTGCCGTGAGCAGATCGAGGCCGCGATAAATTTGAAACGCGTCCGCGCTGACAATTTCCGCGTTTACTTCGCATGCGACATCGGCAGCAAGCTCTGATTTTCCGGTTGCCGTTGGACCGACGATAAAAAACGCGCGCCTCATTTCCGAAGAAAATTGTCCGCGAACTTGTCGAGCCTCATTGAGTTTTAATGTTGCCAAGCCGGCGAGATTTGTTCAAAGCTCGACTCACATCATCAAAATAAATCTGAATCGGGGACAAGGGTAGGAAGCTTTTCCCCGGGGCTTTCTTCCCCTTTTTCGGACCTGCACGGCCTGGGGCAACCACCGGGGCAAACGAAAGAAGGAAAAATAAACATGAAACATCAAAACTTGATTCACATTCTGATTGGGATTGTCTGCATTGGGCTTTTGCCAAGAGCGGAGGCGGTTGTACCGCCGCCTGATGGCGGCTATCCCGGGTTCAACACGGCGGAAGGGCAAAACGCCCTGTTTAGCCTGACCACTGGCCAAGCCAACACGGCAGTTGGTTGGTTTTCGCTCTTTAGCAACACTACGAACAGCTTCAACACCGCTACCGGCGTAGGGGCGCTCCTTTTCAACACCGCAGACGAAAACACGGCCGTTGGCGCGGCGGCGCTCTTATTCAACACCATCGGCACTCGAAACACAGCCGTTGGAGCGGCCGCCCTTTTGAACAACACAGAAGCCACCGAAAACACAGCCACCGGTGCTGAGGCGCTCAAAAACAACACGACCGGCATTGTCAACACGGCCAACGGTGTCAGTGCGCTCGCTACCAACACCACCGGCAACTCCAACACGGCCACCGGTGCCAGGGCGCTCTTTGACAACACCATCGGCAGCAACAACACGGGCAACGGTGCCGGTGCGCTCACTAACAACACCACCGGCGCCTCCAACACGGCCACCGGTGCTGGTGCGCTCGATACCAACACCACCGGCAACGGCAACACGGCCTTGGGCTTTCTAGCCGGCAGCAATCTTACCACGGGCGATAACAATATCGATATTGGCAACTCGGGTGTCCCTGGCGAGTCGGCTACGACCCGCATCGGCAGCGAATTTCAGACAAGAACCTTTATCTCCGCCATTCGTGGTGTGACAACGGGAATTGCCGACGCAGTAAATGTCGTCATAGACTCCAACGGCCAGCTCGGCACAATGAGTTCTTCGCGCCGGTTCAAGAAGGAGATTAAACCGATGGACAATGCCAGCGAAACGATTCTGACGCTTAACCCGGTGACGTTTCATTACAAGAGCGACGGCACCGGTAGGCCGCAATTTGGTTTGATCGCAGAGGAAGTGGCCGCTGCGAACCCCGATCTGGTCGTGCGCGACGCGGACGGCGAGATTTACACGGTGCGGTACGACGCGGTGAACGCGATGTTGCTCAACGAGTTTCTGAAAGAGCACCGCAAGAACGAGGAACAGGGCGCAGCCATTTCGCGCCAGCAAAAGCAAATTGAAGCGCTTACTGCGGGCCTACAGAAGGTGAGCGCACAACTTGAAGCGAGCAAACCCGCACCGCAACTGGTCAACAATCCGTAAAAGCCGTTTGGAGTTGGGGCTGCGTCTCAGCGATTGATTCCAACGGTCGAACGATCGCGCATCGCGACGATGGAGAGGGTTTTGTTGCGCACGCGGATGAAAAGTTGATCACTTTTCTGTAACTCGAATTCGTGATTCGCGGTTGCGGCGAATTGCTTTGACAGGTTGACGAGATTTTTGCCAAACTCGGCGTGGCTAAGCCGATCTTGAATCAGGCGGAGGGCATTTCCCCGCTGGGCTCTCCGCCTCTTCCGGACCCCGGCAATTCGGAAGCAACGTAGCGGGGAAAAAGAAAGGAAGCACTATGAATCCATTGATTCAGCTCAAAACAACTCCACCGTTTCTCATCACAGTCGCGCTCCTCTGCTTCGGGCTTTTGCCAGGAGCACAGGCGGTTGTCCCGCCGCCGGACGGCGGCTATCCCGGGTTCAACACGGCAGAAGGGCAAAACGCCCTTTTCAGTCTCACCACCGGCACCGGCAACACAGCAGTTGGTTGGTTTTCGCTCTTTAGCAACACAGAAGGCAGTTTCAACACCGCTGTCGGCGCGGGCGCGCTCCTTCTCAACATCGGCAACGCCTTCGACGGAGTAGAAAACACGGCCGTTGGCACGGGAGCGCTTTTATTCAACACCTCCGGTGCCAGTAACACTGCCATCGGTTCTCGGGCGCTCTTTAACAACACGATAGGCCTCAACAACACGGCCATCGGTGCCTTTGCACTCTTTAGCAATACCACCGGTACCTTCAATACGGCCAACGGTATCGGTGCGCTCGACAGCAATACCACCGGCAACGTCAACACGGCCATCGGTGGCGGTGCGCTCGGTAGCAACACCACCGGACACTACAATACGGCCCTCGGCGCGGACGCTGGCTTTAACATCACCGGCGATAGGAATATCTGTATCGGGAATGGCGTGTCTGGTGTTGCCGGCGAAGACGACACGATCCGGATCGGCACCAACCTGCCGGCCGGACCTGGAGACTCAGCCTGCTATATCGGAGGCATCTACAACCAGTTCTCTAGCAACGGAGTCCCGGTTCTCATCAACAATTCCTTTAAGCTTGGTACGAGCACTTCCTCAAAACGCTTTAAGGAGGAGATCAAGCCGATGAACGAAGCTAGCGAAGCGATCTTTTCGCTCAAACCGGTCACCTTCCGCTACAAGAAGAAGATTGATCCCGCAGGCACATCGCAGTTCGGACTTGTGGCTGAAGAAGTGGAGAAGATAAACCCCGACCTGATCGTGCGCGACAAGGAAGGCAAACCCAACAGTGTGCGCTACGATCAGGTGAATGCCATGTTGCTCAATGAATTTCTGAAGGAACACCGCAAGGGCGAGGAGCAGGACCTGGCAATCAGCCATTTGAAATCGGCGCTGACGCAGCAGGAAAAAAGATTTGAGTCAAAGCTTGCAGAACAGGAACAGCAAATTGCAGCTCTGACGGTGGATCTTCAGAGGCTCACTGCCGACATTGAATTGAACAAGGCTGAGGCGCGAGCACTCGCCGAGAAGTAGCAGAGCCATCTTGGCTGCAGGGCCGGCGGGCATCTTGCCTGCCGCGAATGGGCACTCGCTACGGAGCCGCTCGAGGGTCAATCCACCAGGCGAGACGCCCGGTTGCCTCACAGGTTCGCCACGGCGAATCCGTCCTGTGGCGGACTAGGAAGCCTGTGCTACTCGTCGCGCGCGGCTTTGACGATTTGGGCGAAGCTGCGCGGGTCGAGGCTGGCGCCGCCGACGAGGGCGCCGTCGATATCCGGCTGGCTCATGAGTTCGCGGGCATTCTCCGGTTTCACGCTGCCGCCGTACTGAATCCGGACTCGCTCGGCCGTGGTCTCATCGGTCATTTCGCGCAAAGTGTGGCGAATGAACGCGTGGGCTTCCTGTGCCTGAGCTGGTGTGGCATTGCGACCGGTGCCGATGGCCCAGACCGGCTCGTATGCAATCACCGTTTCCTGAAGTTCCTTGGGAGTCAGACCATCGAGACTGCCACGCAATTGGATTGCCAGTATCTTTTCAACGTTGCCTTTGTCGCGTTGTTCGAGCGTTTCGCCGATGCAAACAATCGGACGCAGTGCCGCCGCATGCGCTGCGCGCACTTTACGATTGACGATTTCGTCGGTTTCACCAAACAACGTACGGCGTTCGCTGTGCCCGAGCACGACGTAATGCACAAATAAGTCGCGCAAAAGCGCAGCACTGATCTCGCCGGTGAACGGCCCGTTCTTCTCCCAATACATATTTTGCGCGCCGACCTTTATGTTCTGCGTGTTACCTAATGCTTCGGTCACTTTCGCAATTGCCGTAAACGGCGGAACGATCACTACTTCGACATCGGTGATTTCGCCTACGCCCCGAAGCAACAGCGACTCCACAAATCGGGCCGACTCGGCCTGCGTCATGTTCATCTTCCAATTGGCTGCGACGATTTTCTTGCGCATAAATCTTTCTGACAGAATGGACAAAATTTACAAAAATGATTTCAGAAGAAACCGGTTCTGCGCATTCTGTTAATTCTGTCTAAGCCTTATCGCTGAGCGCAGCCACGCCGGGAAGCTCTTTGCCTTCGAGCAATTCCAGCGTCGCGCCGCCGCCGGTGGAAATAAACGTCATTTTTCCGGCGAGCCCGGCCTGTTTGACCGCGGTCACTGAGTCGCCGCCGCCAATAATGGTCGTCGCCCCCGATTGCGCCATTGCTTCTGCGATCGCGATTGTGCCCTCGCCGAATTCAGGAATTTCAAAAACGCCCATGGGTCCGTTCCACAAAATCGTTTCTCCCCTGACAATTTCCTCCTGATAAAGCGCGATCGTTGCCGCGCCGATATCCACTGCCTGCCATCCGTCCGTGATTCCGTGCTGGGGCGACAGGCGGCTGGTGTTTCGCATGTTCGCGCCCGGAACAATTTCATCTGACTCGACCACATCAATGGGAATGAGAAACTTCACGGCGCGTTGCTTCGCGAGGTCCAAAAGTTCTCGCGCGAGACCGACCTTGTCAGATTCAACCCGGCTCGCGCCGACTGGAATCCCCTCCGCTTTCAAAAACGTGTTGGCCATGGCGCCGCCGATCAGAATCGTGTTCGCCTTTTCCATTAACGCTTTCAGAACACCGATTTTGTCCGACACTTTGGCGCCGCCTAAAATCACGACGAACGGTGTGACCGGATTCTGAAGTCCGTCGCGCAGATGCTTCAGTTCTTTCTCCATCAAAAGGCCCATGGCCGATTTCGACACGAATTTTGTGACACCCGCCGTTGACGCATGCGCCCGGTGCGCGGCGCCAAAGGCATCGTTCACGTAAAAATCGCCTAACTCGGCAAGGGCCCTGGCTAATTCTGGATCATTTGCCTCCTCACCTGGATGAAACCGAACATTTTCGAGCAGCGCGACATCGCCGTTCTCCATGTGCTCAACGATTTTCTTCGGCACATTGCCGATGGTGTCGTGACTGAAAATGACGGGGTGATGGATCAGGGAATGCAAATATTCGCCGATTGGCCGAAGCGAATATTTCTCAATCGGCTTACCCTTGGGCCGGCCGAAATGTGACATCAAAATGGTCTTCGCTCCGTGTTCGCGGAGGTAATTGATGGTCGGCAGGCTTTCGCGGATTCGGGTGTCATCAGTGACGCGAACTTTGCCGCCGCGAACTTCGGTCGGCACGTTGAAGTCCACCCGCACCAGCACGCGTTTCCCGCGGACGTCGAAATCACGGACAGAAAGCTTTGCCATCAGTTACTCCTGCTTCCGCTCGTGATCGTAATCAGTCAGTCAGCATTTCCATCAACTCCACGCAGCGATTGCTGTAGCCCCACTCATTATCATACCAACCGACCACTTTTACGAAACGATTGCCGATCGTCAGGGTTAGCTTGCTATCGAAGATGCACGAGTGCGGATTGCCAACGATGTCTTCGGAAACGAGCGGCTCATCGCTGAACTCGAGCACGCCTTTGTAGCTTTTATCTGACGCCGCTTCCTTGAACGCAGCATTGATCGTGTCCACCGTCGCGTCTTTTTCCAGCACGGCGGTGAAATCCGTCACCGAGCCATCAGGCGTCGGCACCCGGAACGCGCCGCCATTTAGTTTTCCTTTGAGGTCTGGAATTACTTCGCCAATCGCCTTTGCTGCGCCAGTCGTGGACGGGATGATGTTGATTGCTGCAGAGCGCGCACGTCTCAGGTCCTTGTGGGGAAAATCGAGAATACGCTGGTCGTTGGTATAACTGTGGATCGTGCTCATGAATCCGTGCGCGATTTCGAATGTGTCATTCAATACTTTCGCCATGGGCGCGAGACAGTTCGTTGTGCAACTGGCGTTGGAGACGATTTTGTCCTTCTTGGGATCGAAGACGTTGTCGTTCACGCCGACGCAAATCGTCACGTCCGGATCTTTTGCTGGTGCGCTGATCAACACGCGTTTCGCACCGGCCTTCAAGTGTAGTTCGGCCTTATCCCGACTGGTGAACAAGCCGGTCGATTCAAGCACCACATCGATGTCCAGTTTTTTCCACGGGAGATTCGCTGGATCGCGATCCTTCAAAACCTTAATTTTGTGACCTCGCACGATGATATTTTCGTCGTCGTACCCGATCTCTCCGTCGAACTTACCGTGGACCGAATCCCATTTAAGCAGATGCGCCAGGGTGTGCGTATCGGTGAGATCGTTCACCGCGACAACACGCTCCACTTGTTTTTGTGACATAGCGCGAAGGACGTTGCGCCCGATGCGCCCGAAACCGTTGATAGCAAAATTAGCCATAGAAAAAGTTGAAGGTTGAAGAGTTAAACCGTTACGCGGAAAAGCTTCAACGTCCAACTCCGATGAGGCGACTGTAGGGCGGGCGCTTCGCCTGCCCAGCCCTGGCAAGCGGAGCGGTTGCCCTACAATGAGCAGCAGCGTTTATATTTCTAAATGAAATACGCTGTCGCGGCGTTTCTAGCCATGATGTCCCTCGTTTTTGTGGAACATGCGCCTGCTGCCGAACCGAAAGCCATTCTGGTGTTCGGCGACAGTTTATCGGGCGGCTTCATGCTCAAAAGCAGCGAGGCTTACCCTGCTTTACTTGCAAAAAAGCTGCGCTCGGCGGGCCTGAACTCTTCAGTGACCAACGCGAGCGCCTCCGGCGGGACAACTGACGGCGGCTTGGAACGCTTACCCCCGCATTTAAAGCACAGAATCGACATCTTGATTCTGGAGCTTGGGATCAACGACGCCTTTCGCGGTCTGCCGATCGAGCAAATCCAAAACAATCTCCAAGAGATCATCGACAAGGTGAAAGCGAGAAATCCAAATGCGCGCGTGGTGATCGCAGGGATGCAACTCCCCGGTTATGCGTCTGACGATTATGTTTCCGCATTTGGCCAAATGTTTGCCGATTTAGCCGCGAAAAATCGAGCGGCGTTGGTGCCCTATTTGCTTGAAGGCGTGGCAGGCAATCCTACGTTGAATTTGTCGGACGGCATTCATCCGAATGCAGCCGGCCAAAAGGTCATTGCTGAAAACGTCTGGCGCGTGCTTGAACCGGTAGCGCGGGAAATGGCGGCACACTAAAAATTGTAATTCCAACAACGCCGATTTGGACAGGTGTTGATACGAAGGGGAGGCCAAACAGCCGCATTGCCTGTCGTTCAAAGCGCAGCGAAGAATCTCAGATTATTCGGTCTTACGCTCTCTTGGCAATAGTCTGAGATGTTTCACTTCGCTCAACATGGCAATGGCCTAGGAAGGCGACCATTGCACGGAGTTGACGCGTTACATAAACCGGCGCCAGCGGCAGACTGAGAATGTGGGAGCGGCCTCGGCGCCGCGACAGTCGGGACACTAAGGTCCCTCCCACATTTAAACAGCCGGTTGTTGTTGCGTCAGGCAATGAAACGTGCCCAGCCCCCAGATTAACTCGCGACAATCGATGCCGATCACGCGCCCGTCCGGAAAACATTGGCGCAGGACGGATAATGCAGCTTCATCGTTTGGATCGGCAAATGTGGGCACGAGCACGCATGTGTTTGCGATATAAAAATTCGCGTAGCTTGCCGGGAGTCGCAGTCCTTCCCGTACGATCTTCTTCGGCATCGGAAGCGTGAGGATGTCGAGTTTGCGCCCACCGATTTTCATCTCGCGTAGACGCTCCAGATTCTCCTGGAGTGCTTTGTAATTTTCGTCGTCACAATTCTCTTCAACGACAGTTACGACTGTTCGCTCGGATACAAACCGCGTGAGGTCATCGATGTGACCGTCGGTGTCGTCGCCGGCAATGCCATCGCCGAGCCAGAGAATGGCACTGACACCGAGATAATCGCGCAGGCGTTGCTCAATCTCATCGCGCGAAAGATTGGGATTCCGATTATTGTTCAGGAGGCAGGACTCACTGGTGAGTAATGCGCCGCTGCCGTTCACGTCTATCGAGCCGCCTTCGAGGATCATGTGCGGATAAAAAACCGGCAGTTTCAGAATTTCAGCGAGGCGTGTCGGCACGACTTCATCGAGATCAAACGGCGGATATTTGTTTCCCCATGCATTGTAATCCCAGTCCACTACGGCAAGTGGAGCCGGCTCGCCCTCGAGCCGAGGCGCATCGAGTGGCGCGCCGGCGCGCCGGCTCCAACGCTCATCGCGTGTGAGAAAAATCGGTCCGTGGTCGCGGCACCATGGCTCATTTGTGGGAACCCGATAAAAGGTGATCCGTTCCATGGGCAGTCCGCTCAAAACCGAGCGCGCTTCTGCTTCATGCGCGCCGTTGCAAACGTTGATGCAGACCTGTTCGGATTGGATCAATGCTTCGACCATGACGCGCAACGCAGGCAGAATGCGATCGAACGACTCCGGAAAACTGATCCCTTCGCGACGCGGCCAGGAAAGCCAGGTAGCGGTGTGCGGTTCCCATTCCGCCGGCATGCGATAACCGAGCGCGGTTGGAGTTTGTGAGCCCATCAAGTCAACGTGGAACGCCCTAAGCTCAACGTCCAACGACCAACGCAGAATCTAAATCACCGCGAAGAATTTCGCGCTGGCGCAGGTTTGTAAATCGCACCGACAATAGCGCCAACGATAATCATTTCGATCAAGCCGCTTGCGCTGCCATAGAAAATCAATTTCCCTGGGAAGGGTTGCACTGCGTAAATGGCCATGCGCATCCCGATCGCTGCGATTTCCAGCAGGAGACCGAGTCGAATTCCAGCGATTATCCCACCGCCTGCGAAACCAGTCGCGTAGATCATCACGAAGGAGAAGACAACCAGCGCTTGCCCGAGGATGATCCAGTGCAACAAACTCATCATTTCACTTTGCGTCCGCCAGAGATTCGGCGTTTCGGCATAAACGGCTTTAAGCAAAACGCCGTTAAGCAGCCAACCCCAGACGAACAAGAAAATATATGCGGCGAGAAAAGCGATGATAAACCGTTTCATAAATTGCGATCGTATTGGAGCTGATGAATCGGAACAGACGGGGAAACTTGTGCCGGTCAGCGCGACCGCTCCTTTACATACATGATGTGCGCAGTCGCTGGTTTGTAGATGGCGCCGACGATTGCGCCTGCGATTGTGAATTGAATCACAGCCCCGGCAATCCAGCCGCAAAGGATTTTAAACGTTAATGGTTGGACTGCGAACGAGATTAAATGTGGCCCTGCGTACACTAACCCCACCAGGATGCCCAGCATCGCTCCGGCGCTTGCGCGTCCGTCTGGAACGTAGCGGGCACACAGCAGGGTGAAAAAGAATGCCATGACGAACTGACCGAGGGCAAGCCACCCGAAGTAGCTCTTTAGGTCGGCTTCCGGTCGCAAAAGCGTCGCCACTTCCCGATGCGCGTCGTGCATTAGCGTTGCGTACCAAAGGAATCCAAACACGAAGAGAAAAATGAACGCCGCGATGAATGCGAAAAAGAATTTCTTCCAATTCATAACTTCTTTCTATTGAGGTTTACTGTGCCCCTTGTTGACCCCGCGTAATTTCATTGCAAGACCGCCGGCGAATGTCGATCTCAAATTTTCCGGACGAATGACTGAGTGTCTGATTACCGCCGGGCTTCTGCCTCGTGGCTAATTCACCCAGACTTGGCAGCCGTTTTACCAACTTTTTGTCGCATCGGATGGACTGAGATAAGCCCTTTGAAACGGCTGGTGCCGACTCACGCGTAAATCACCACCCCTAAGGCCGGTGTTAATGAAAGGGCGAGACCAGAAGACGCTGCGTGGCAGATTTGCCCGGCTACCGGCTGGCGGAAGGCGCAATGTTCAATCGCCAATAGAAAATCGGCGATCGGCAATCGAAAATTAATTGACTCGCTCGCCTCCCGCTCGCTCGCCCTCTCGGGCTTGCCCGTCCATTTCGCGGCTTCCCCAGCCGCTCAATTCACCCATCTGCCGTCCTCGGAACAAAGGATCGGTAGTTCTTCCATCATGAATTGGGTCTTGCCGATGGCGCCAATCATGCGTGTCCCAGTCGCCGCGTACCACTTCTTGGACATGCTCTCGCCGGTGTGGCACCCCCAACTCTTGATGTAAGCGCCACGAGCGAAGGCACGACGATTGATTTGTTTCAGATCGTTTTCGTGCAGCCAGGATTTACAGGCGCTTTCGATATTGTTGCTGTAATCGAACATGAAACACGCCCGGTTCGAATGGCCGAAAAATTCGAAACCCACGATCTTCACCTGATCTCGCGGCTGCCCGTGGTTCAAATAGTCAATGACCTCCTTGCCCGGGCCGAACCAAATGAGATTGAAATTGAACTTGTCGCGGACCGTACCAATTAGACTGATCAGATCCTGGTGCTCCTGCGTTGCACGGTCCACGTAGCCCTGCTTGTAAACAAGCCAGGTGATCTTCGTATCCGGCCCGAGCTGGGTGCGCAACTGTTCGGTGCGCAGGCGCGCCGCCCGCACAAAATTCGCCCACCAATGATCGTGCGGGAAAGCTTTGTATTTTTCCCACTGATACATCGACGGCCCACCAACCAGGAGTACGTATTCACCGCCGGCAGGCGGCGCGGCCCGCAGACCGAGCGCGACCATCGACAAACAGCACACGAGTAACAAACGCTTCATCATTTCCGGTGAGGAGCACTATTTATGCAGAGCACGAAATTCCGCAAGTGGTAGGACGCGATCGCCGAGCGCGCCGAGTTTTCGCGGAGATCCTCCCGCAGGTGCGGGATTCCTACCAGTCTGCATCCACTTCGCTGCGCACAAGGTCTTCCCACGTTTGTCGCTTCTGGATCAGCGCGAACTTGTCGCCGCGAACGAGCGCTTCCGCCGGGAGCGGACGCGAATTGTAGTTCGACGCCATCACAAATCCGTACGCGCCGGCGCTCATGATTGCGAGCAAATCGCCTTCATGCACTTCAGGCATTTCCCGGCCGAGAGCAAAGAAATCGCCCGACTCACACACCGGTCCAACGATGTCGATCCTCTCCAAACTCTTCCTCGCGCTCATGCTCGTGCTCGGATCGGCGTCTGACACAGACGCCCTACAGGGTACAATTTCGTGGTAGCTCTGGTACAGCGCGGGGCGGATGAGATCGTTCATGCCGGCATCGACAATGGCGAATTTTTTACTGCCCGTTTGCTTAATGTACCGAACGCGGGTGAGCAAAACGCCGGCGTTGCCAACAAGAAAACGGCCAGGCTCGACAAGAGTCCGAATACCCAAGTCGCGCAACGGCGGCAGAATTGCTTCAGCGTAATCGCGCACACTGAACGCGGATCCCGCGCATGCGGGACCGTGATCGCCCCACCATTTGCCTAATCCGCTCTCCAGTGCCCGCCGGTAAATGATCCCCATGCCGCCTCCGATGCTGAAAAACTTGATGGCATATTTCGATTTCAGCTCGCGCACCAGTGGCGCCACTTTTTCGATTGCGCTCGCGAACGGCTTCGCCTCGGTGATTTGAGAACCGATGTGCATCTGCACGCCGACAATCTCAATGTTGCTCATTCTGGCCGCGCGTTCATAAACCGCTCTCACTTGATCCAGCGCGATGCCGAACTTGTTCTCTTCGGAGCCGGTCGAGATGTACTGATGCGTGTGCGGGTCGACATCAGGGTTGACGCGCAATGCGATTGGCGCGCGCATTTTCTTTGCGCGGGCGATGCGCTCGATCGCCTCCAGTTCACCTTCACTCTCGACGTTGAAGCTGTAAACGCCTCGCTCCAGCGCGTACTCGGTTTCGTCAACTGATTTGCCTACGCCCGCGAATGTGCACTTCGCCGGATCGCCACCCGCCGCGAGCACACGAAACAACTCGCCACCGGAAACGATGTCGAAGCCGGCGCCGGCACCCACGAGCAAGTTGAGGATCGCGCGATTCGAGTTCGCCTTTACCGCATAACAAATCAAGTGATCGACCGGGGCTAGCGCGGCGTCGAGTCGCGCGTAGTGATCGAGAATTGTCCCCGCGCTGTAGACGTAAGTCGGTGTGTCGAATTCCGTGGCAACGCGCGTTAAGTCGACGTCTTCGCAATAGAGATGACCATCGCGATAGTGAAACGAGTGCATGTTGTAGCGGCGATCGCTGCGGCGACTGCAGGGTAAAATATCAGGCGCCTGGCACAAGTGCCTCTACAACTTGAGCAAGCGTTAGCGAAGCAGTCGCAACCCAACATTAAGAACCGCGATTAGAGCGACCCCCAGTGTAAAGCTCGTTAAAACGAGCTTCTTTCCGTGCTTCAACATTTCTCCGACCACTGCATGTGTCGCCAAATAGATAAACCCGCCGCCGACGTGCGCCATAATTAAGCCCAGCCACAAAATGGAGATGTTCGTCAGGAAGAAATAACCGATGACACCACCGAGGAGCGTTGTGGCTTCCACCGCTGCCACCCATCCAACCGCTGCCGCGCGTTGCAGGCCTGCGCCGATCAAAAGACTGCCGAGCGCGAGACCTTCGGGAACCTTGTGGATGCACAGAGCAGAGAACAGCGACCACTTGGCCGCATCTGTCGCAGGGGTTTCGCCTTGGATTTCCAAAGCCAAACCGTCAGTCGTACTATGAATTGCCAAGGCGACGATCAGCGCGTTAGCGATTTCGCTGAAATGTCGCGTGGCATCAGCGTCGAAATGACTGGCCGCGCAAGCAGGGCAAACATGATGGACATGTTTGCTGATGAAAAAGAAAAGCGCGTAGCCGGTAATTAGCGCCAGCAACACTGCCCACCATGGGCACGCGCCAAAACTATCGGGCAAAATCGCAAAGATTGTTACGCCCAGAAGCGTTCCGGCCGCGAAACTGATGAGCGCGCAAAGCGGCTTATGCTCGAGGCGCAGTGACGCGCTGATCGATCCGCCGGCGACAGCGAAAATGTAAGCGGCGATAACCTGCCAGAGCGTGTTGGCCATTTAGGAGTCTGTTGAAGTACTCAGCCATACCGCGCGGGAGCGCTTTGGGCTGAATGGTAAGGCGTGAGCGACGAGCATGTCCAAAGCGTCCTGTGAGGAGTGAGCAACGCTGCGAGACAGCCCAAGGCGCTCTCGCCCTCCGGGTTGCGCCGCTTTTTCGCCTCTCCGGTGTTGCTCGTCGGTTACAGACCGCGTCGGGTATGCGTCTTCCTCGCGCCTTGGAGAGACGAAAAATCGGCAGCAACGCGGCATGGCTGAGTACTTCAATAGACTCCTAGGCGCTTGCGACGGACGCGTGGTCTTCGGGGCAATGGTGCGTCTCGATTGTCACGTGGACCAGTTCGTCGTGTCCCCGTAGAAGCGCTCGATACGAATCGCAGCTCTTCGGTTCGTGCGCGACGATCGAAACCATCGCGGCATATTTTTCGATGCCGACCTGCCACACATGCAAATCGGTTACGACCGAATCGCCATCGCTCTCCACCGCACGGCGAATTTCGTCAGGCAAATCTGATGAGGGCGGCGTACGATCGAGCAGAATCCCGCCGGTATCGCGCAACAGCGTGTAAGCCCATGAGAAAACCACGCCACTGCCGACAATTCCCACGACCGGATCAAGCCACCCCCAGCCAAAAAATTTGCCGCCCGTTAGTGCCGTGATCGCGAGGACGGAAGTGAACGCATCGGCCAGTACGTGCATATATGCTGCGCGCAGATTTAAGTCGTGATCATGTGCGCTGCCGCCGTCGTGTTCGTGGTGGCGATCGGCCAGTAGGACTGCGCAGCCCAGATTCACCAATAATCCGAGGCAAGCGATTCCGATCGCCTCGTTGAAGTGTATTTCCAGTGGAACAAAGAGCCGGTGCACTGATTCGCCCGCCATCAGGAACGCCACAACCGCGAGCACGACCGCGCTGGTGAATCCGCCCAGCACCCCCATTTTTCCCGTGCCGAAACTGAAACGCGCATTGCCGGCTTGTGTTCGGGCGAAATAATACGCCGCGGCCGTTATGAGGAACGCGAGGACATGCGTGCTCATGTGCCAGCCGTCTGCCAGCAAGGCCATTGAGTGAGACATCAAACCGGCGACGATCTCGACAACCATCATCGCCGCGGTGATACCGATTACGATGCGCGTGCGCTGTTCTGCGTGCGAAAAATCCGGGACGAAATCGTGTCGCTTACGAAACCGCGAATGATCGATGCGATTCATCTCGATTCAGTTTAACGCCATCAACGAAAACGGCCAACGCGCTCTGTTATTCAAAAGCGGCAGAGCACTGCCGCACTCCAAAACGTGGCCGTGTTTCCGAACGCATGTTGCACGCTTGCGTTTTGGAGTGCGGCGCTGCTGCGCCGCTTTCGATTTAGAACGTGGTGCGCCATCCGACCACGACGCCGCGCCCCGGGAGCGGCATTACTTCCTTGAGAAATGAAAGATGATCGCGCCCTTCGGCATCCAGTAAGTTTGTGGCGCGCACATAAAGATAATTGTATGTCCGCCACGCCTGAAACTTGTAGCCGGCACTGACGTTAAAAAACGTGTAGTTCGGTGTGGTCGTTTCAAATTGCGCGACGCGATTTTGACTGTCCACCAGCCATCCTTCGATGCTGGCAGTCCAATGTTCGCTTTCGTAATTGAGCGACACACCCCAACGAAAGGGAGTAATGCGCGGGAGCGGCTCGCCGCTGCTATCCTCCGCGTGCACATAGTCGGCTTGAAGCCGCAGAAAAAGATCGTTTGGATTTTTTTCCACGATTTGTTCGCCTCCCGTGATCACGTTCTTGACTGATTTTGAATCAGGTTGCTCGCTGATTTTCGTGATGCTTAATGGCAGCAGATGAAAATCAACGCGCCCCTCGCCGCCGTAAAACGTCGCTTGCTTTGGAGTGTAAATAAAAACCTGCAAACCGTCTTCGATCTCGCCGGTGGGCGCGAAGTCAATGAACCCGTCGTAACTGGTGTAGAAACCGCTGATGAAACCGGTGACGTGACCGGCGGTTCTCCGCAGGCTGAGATCGACACTGCGGTTTATTTCCACGTCGAGATTGGGATCGCCGATGAGGAACTGGAACGTGGCGGGGTGTGGGCCGCGCGCGAAAAGTTCTTCCGGCGTCGGCGCGCGTTGCGAGTACGCGAGATTGAGCGCGAGCTGCCAGTCCTTAGCGAAATCATAGATCGCGCCCGCTGCACCGCTGACCGGCAAGAAATCCTGGTTCTTCTGACTGGGTGACGTGAGCGAGGTGAGCTCGGGATCGCTTGAATCGATGGAGACCGCGTCGTGCTCGACGCGCGCACCGAATTGAAGCCGCACTGGAGCTAATTTCACTTCCTCAAAAATAAATCCGGCAACAGCCAAAGTCTCGGTGGGTTGCAACAAACCTTCCTCACCCAGGGAGGAGAGCTCTTTGTAAAATACTTGGGAGCCGATTGAACCTTCAAAGAGACCGACCGGTTGGTGCAGCAGCTCGATGCGCGAATCGACGCCTTTGGTCTTAAACGTTGCGCCGACCACGTCGCCCTCGGGCTCGCCCTCGATCTCGTCATGTTTGTAATCGGTGTAAACGAATTTCAAATTCGCAACTGAAAACCACGGGAGCGGATCGACGATGGAGCTGCGCAGGTTGTACTGATCCTTGCGTACGTTGAGATGAATTGGCACCGCGGGGACGCCCGGTTCATCCACCTCGGGATCGTCCGGCACGCCGTACTCGGAAAGAAAACGGCTGTAGGAGGCGCCGATGTAGCCTTTGTCCCAGACGTATGAAGCGCCGACGCCGAAATCTTTTGTCTTTACGAACGTGTTCGGCACTTCGCCAAACGGGTTCCCGCCAAAACCGTTATTGTGCCGCTGCTCTGGTGTGAGCTGTGCACGAATGCGTTGGGCCAAGGCAAAGCCGGGAATGCTTCGGTCATCCGTGCGCAGAATCGATCCCTCCGCGTGAACAACGAAATGTTGAAAAGGCGAGAGCGTGAGCGCCATTGCGCCGCTGCGTTCCAGATCGACGCTGTTGAACCGGCCATCGACTTCGCCACTGATCGACGTAGGGGGCTGCTCGACCGGAATTAGAATGTCGGTCACGTTGACCACGCCGCCAATCGCCCCTGAGCCGTAAAGAATCGTCGCCGGACCGCGCACAACTTCGATGCTTTGGCTGAGCAATGTGCTTACGCTTGGGGCATGATCGGGACTGAGATTCGAAACATCGAAAACTTCCGTGCCGTTGTTCAAGACCCGAACACGATTATCAGTTTGACCGCGAATGACCGGGCGACTTGCCCCAGCAGTGAAACCGCTTCCGCCGACTCCTGGTTGCGTCGCGAGGGTGTCGCCCAGTGTTGGTTGTGTCTGCAGCTTCAAATTATCTCCGCTAAGAATCGTGACTGGTTGTGCCTTGTCGGTTTCGCTGAGCTCGATCGCGCCGCCACTGACGACGACGCGTTCGACTTCAGCCGTGCCAGACGGTGATAGGGACGGGTTGGGGCTCGCCGCCGTTGAGACGGCTTCTTGTGCGATCGCAATACACGCCCCAAGGAGCAGGGCGATCGCTATGGTTAAAATTTGTTTCATTGGTAATTGTTGAGAAATGGATTTTTCAAAATGTAGTTTGTTGCGGGCGTTCACGATTTGCGTGAAGCCAAGTGAAAAGCGGCGGTTGTAGGGCGTTTCTGTGAAACGCCAATTCGTTAGGTGGCGTCTGGCACAGACGCCCTACAATTTAAACCAGCGCCGGCGGCGCGTGCGCGAAGATATGCGCGTTAAGAAAAAGTGGCTTAACCCAGGTGGGGCTGAGCGATGCGCTTGCCGCGAAGCGAACATCAAATTGCGGCGCATTGATGAGCGGCGGCTGACCCGCGTGCTCATAACTTCCTGACGCAATCAGCGTAATCGCGCAGACGTGGTCACTGCGATTCGCGTCAGCATGAATGCATCCGTGCAATCGCGGCGAGAGGCTGACGAGAAGTGTCCAGGAAAACGCCGCAAACAGAACGCTCGCAACAAGAACACGCACGCAAGTTTGTGAACGCCCTGAGCTGTTCATCGGCCTCGGAGCTTGTGGCAATGGCAGGGTTTGCGCAAGCAATTTTCGGGGAGCGCGCGCGAGGCGCGTGTGCTGCCCAGAGGTGACGCGTTTGGATTCCCGGCCGCTCTTTTTCGAATCAGCTAGTCGCTAGTCTTGGGATTACTCTCGACTTGCGTCTGGAAGACGACATGACGTTTGCCGAGTCCGAAACCTTTCGCCGCTGCGCGGGCGCGGACCTTTTCGGCCCATTTCGTGTTCTCGTAGTACGGGTCCTGATCCGACGGGACCAGGTTCCAACGGAGATGTCCGAAATGTCGCCAACACTCAAGAATCATCCCGCGCTCAAACGGCTGTCCTTTCGCCGTAACGACGAGGCAATTGTTCTCGCGCCATGTGTCGCGGTACGCGTCACCCCAGTGAAATTCAAGCGTCTTGAGTTTCAGCGTCTCCAGCGCGAGAAGCAGGTCCTCCGTCCATTGGTAGCAATACCCGCGTTTCCTCCACCCATGATAGACGAGGAAATTGTTAAAGATCGGCGTGCCGAACATCCGATACTCCTGCCTTAGCTGTGCCACGGTGACATAGGCGCATTCCGCCAGGAGCTTCGCTTCGTTTGGATCAACTCTCCGTGACAGCCCCGCGAGCTGGTTCGCCAATTCCTCGGCCTTGGCAGAATCCTTTGCCGGTACTTCGAAGTGTGGCCGTTGCTGTTCAGCGCTGACGCTCGAAACCGCAAACGCAGCAATTATGCCGGCAACAAGTCTCGTATGCATTTACAAAATCCTTCGAGAAAACAGCATCCGTCGCGGGTATGCCGCGCAAACTGCCACGCAATTTTTGCAAAGCAAAACTCAATAAATGCCCAGTCGTCGAAGCTGCTTGGATCGGACCGGAATTAAACCGTTAACAAAAATGTAGCCACCGGTTCGCCGCAGGACGAATCCGTCCGGTGTGCGGACCTGTGGCCGGTCTTTCTCGGTGCTGTGTCTCGAACTATGAAGACGGCCCACAGGGGCCGTGGCTACAGCTTTCGCAGCTTGAAACGCGCGCTAACCGGCCAGTTTTTCGAGCGGCTGATTGTGCTCGGATTTCGTGACTGTTATCGATGGTCATCGCCGCCATGTTCAATAAGGCTTCTCGCGTGAAAAAAGCCTGGTGAGGTGATAATCAGTCTCCTCATTCAAATGTGCCAGCCTAAAACCGTCTTGTTGTCGCGCACTAGGCGTCACACACTTTGGGTCTTGTCCGAACAGAAAACACTTCTCGTCTGGCTAGGGGCGATTTGCGGTTTCGTGTGGATTGCTGCAGCGATTCACCCGCTCGATCACCAGGCATGGATTCTTGAAAATGTCCTGCTGATTATTTTCGTCGTTGCGCTGGCTCTGACATATCGCCGACTACAACTTTCGAAGGCGTCTTACCTTTTGCTCGCAGCGTTCGTGCTGCTTCACATCATCGGCGCGCATTATACCTACGCGCGGATGCCGGTCGGACTTTGGGCGCGCGATTACTTTGGTCTGTCGCGAAATCAATACGACCGATTTGCCCACGGCGCCTTTGGCTTCCTTCTCGCATATCCGATTCGCGAATTGCTGCTGCGTTTCAGCGGAATCAATCGCGCCTGGAGTTTTTGGCTGCCGCCCGCAGTGATACTGGCGGTCAGCGGCCTGTTTGAAATAATCGAGAGCATCGTCGCCGGAATCGTTGCGCCGGGCCAGGGCGTGAGATGGCTTGGAGGTCAGGGCGACGAATGGGATGCCCACAACGACATGCTGTCGGCCATGGTCGGATCACTGCTAATGATGGGCATTGTCGCGTTGCGTGAGCGCAAGAACATCGGCGGATGAGTTCGCTCAAGATCGACTCGCCTCCGCTGCGCTACGGCGTAGCGGGCAACTATTTCTTGCCCATCGCAGTTGCGTGTTACGTCGCATTCTGGATCGCGCTCGCGATTCGTCCATTGGATCGACGCGATTGGCTACTGGAGAATTTCCTTATCTTTGCGACTGCCGCAGTTCTGGTTCCGACCTATTGGCGCTTTCGGTTATCGAATCTCTCGTATGCGCTCATTCTAATCTTCCTCGTGTTTCACACCATCGGCGCGCATTACACCTACGCCAAGGTACCGATCGGCTTTTGGGTAAAAGACTGGCTGCACTTGGAGCGCAACCATTACGACCGTGCCATTCATTTCAGCTTTGGATTTCTGCTGCTCTATCCAATGCGGGAGCTGCTGATACGTTCCGCACATGCCTATCGATACTGGGCGACATGGTTGGCTGTAGCTGCGGTGTGTGCGCTCAGCAGTTTCTTCGAAATTATCGAAGCGGTTGTCGCTCAAATTGTCGCGCCCGATCTTGGGATCGCATATCTCGGGACGCAGGGCGACATTTGGGATGCTCAAAAGGACATGGGGGCGGCGTTTGTCGGCGCGGTTATCGTCGCGACCTGTCTAAGCCTTTATCCTCACCTCAGACGAAGTAAACATTAAGGATCTCGTTTTTGTTTGTGCTTAAACCGCAAGACAGCTGGGAGCTTTAGTTTTCGATCGGGCGAACGCTTGCCTGGGCGTACGAGAACGACCGGGCAGGGTGCTAACCGCGCGACCCGATCGGCGACGCTGCCAATTAAGTACCTGTCTAAGCCGGTCAGCCCACGTGTCGAGAGCATGATGGAATCGCACTTTGATTCTCGCGCTGCCGCAACAATTTCCTCTGCCGGCTGACCAACACGGACTTCCATGTCCGCAGGCACGTTTTTGCTCACATTTTCATCGGCAAAAGTGCGCAACCGATCCGCCGCCTGCCGTTGCAACGATCGATCCAAATCACGCAATTCGTTGCGGCCAAATCCCAACCAGCCATAATCAGCCGGAACAACGTAGATAATATTCAACGACCCGCCCGATTCTGCTGCTCGGCTTGCAGCATGGCGCAGCGCGCGCGCCGACGAATCAGAAAAATCGACGGGCACCAATATGTGCTGGGGCTTGGTGCCAGCGCGATGACGTTGCGTGGATGTTTTCATTTTCATACTGCTCATTTCTGTGTGGAAGTCTTGGCCGGCGGAACGACGGCTACTGACACCTTTGCATGGTGCAAAACAGCGCGTGACACCGACCCTAGTAGTGCCCGGCCCAAGCCTTGTCGCTGGTGAGTTCCGACGACGATCAGATCGATGTTTTGTCGGCTGGCCATTTCGAACAAGTAGCCTTCCGGACTTCCCCAGCCGGGCTCAACAATGGCGGTTACTTTTTGTTTCGACAGAAATCTTGCGATCCGTTTTTTCAGGTCGCGCTCAAGATTCTTTTGAATCTCCTTCGGATTGGCTGCCAATGGCAGCGGTCCTTCATATCCCAGTCGGCGTGCTTCGTCCGGGGGCCAGTTGGTGTAGAGAACAGTGGTTTCTAATTTGCCGATCTTGCCCAGCTCATTTACCCAACCCAAAGCGGCATCGCTGGCGGAGGAAAAATCGTATCCCACAAGAATCTTGAGCACATGCTTGGCGTCAATCCAGGCTGCGAGGGTTGATTTTGGGCGCACAACCAGGGTTGGAACAGGCGAGGCCTCCGCCGTGCGTTCAGCTACGCTCCCGAGGAGTAGTCGTCGGGCGAGACTGTGCCCGATCGCCCCGACCACAATGAGTCGAGCTTTTAATTTCGTCGCTGCCGTGACCAATTCGTTAGGCACCGACCAGAAAGAAATTTTTCTTCGACGTGCGTGCCCAAATCCCGCAGGCGCTGTGCTTCAGAATTTAGCTCACCGCGTCTTTCCGAAATCGCGATTTCAATCGCCGTTGGATCAGACACCAGCGATCGATAAAACTGGTCCGCATGCACGAGAACAAGCCTTGAGGCGAGTTGCCTTGCCATCGCCGCGGCAATGTTAATTGCTTCTGTCGCGGTGGCAGAAAAATCCGTCCCACAAACAATCGGCGGCTCGTCATTCTTTTTCATAGGTTCAGCGTTCCCCTGTCTGTCGAGAGTCGGTCGCCATGGCAGAAAACATCCTCATTTCAGTTAAAGGAGCGAGAAAAATTAACCCGCCGCTTCGCAGCGATTGCGAATTGCCTTGCATTTTTGCTGGCCGGCTTGCCGAGTCTTCTTACAAAGACGAACACTTCTTGTACAGCTGCGGTCGTCTCGATGAAAACCAAAGCAAGGAGCAAAAGGGTTTGCTTGATTCTCAATGGAAAAACGGCTGGGAATAACGCTCTCAGCAGCGCAGTTGGTCTGCAAAGAGCAGCCGGACATCACATCGAACTGCGAGTGACTTGGGAAAAGGGAGATGCGCGGCGATTTGTGTCGGAGGCACGAGAAGTGGATTTGCTGATTGCAGCGGGTGGGGACGGCACAGTGAATGAGGTTCTTCATGGCTTGATGGATCTCTCCGAGGCTACGCGCCCCATTTTGGGAATAGTGCCGCTCGGCACCGCCAACGATTTTGCCACTGCATGCGGTATTCCCCGTAGTCCAGCGAAGGCGCTGGCGCTCTGTATGCGAGGTGAGGCAGTGCCAATCGATGTCGGCAAAGCTAATGACGACTGGTTCATCAATGCAGCGAGCTCTGGGTTCGGTGCCCAGATTACAGCGACCACTTCACCGGAACTCAAACGCTTGCTTGGTCCTGCCGCCTACACTGTGATGGGTGCAATTCTGGCGATCAACCTTCATCATTATCAAGGAAGGCTGATCTTGCCGGGTCGCGAAATTACTGGCAGCAGCTCTGTGGCAATCGTCGGGAATGGGCGCCAGACTGGCGGCGGTATCCAAGTCGCTCCCCGTGCATGCATCGACGACGGTTTGCTCGATGTGCTTGTCGTTCGTCAGATCTCGCCGACGGCGCTGCTCGCCGCGGCGCGAGAATTGCAACAGCTTCCACGCGATGGCGAGTATATCTCCTATTGGCAAACGCCCTGGCTGGAGGTGCATACTGAGGAAGCAATTCCAGTCAACCTCGACGGTGAACCGTTACGCTTTTCGACGGTCCGATATGAATCCGTACCAAAAGCGATTCAGCTGATTGTTCCGCCAAACTGCCAATTGCTCTCGCAACGCCCTAAACTGAAGGCCTAACACCTGTCATTAAGCAAACTAGTTTTGACCCGCCGTAATGATGCCGAAGCCTGCGGTGGTCCGCCGCCGGGGCGCTAACAAATATCCGGACCTTTGCCGGGAAAGCCACGCTCCCCGAGCCATGGGAAGTGGCGGCGCATGTGAGCTACGCGTTTAAGCCCATATCGCTCAATCGCCTTGGCGCGAATGTGCGCGATGGCTTCTTCAACAGAATCCGTCGCGTAAATCAGGTTTAAATCCGCGGAGCCGATTTTCCCACGCTGCGCCATCTGCTCGATGAAACCGATCAGTTGCCTCCAGTAATCGGTTCCCATGATGACAACCGGGAAATGTTTGATCTTCCCATTCTGAATCAGAGCAAGCGCCTCAAAAAGTTCATCGAGGGTGCCCACGCCGCCAGGCATAACCACGAAGGCGTAAGAATATTTTATCAGGAGCGCTTTGCGAACGAAAAAATAATGCAGCCGGACACAGCGATCGAGATACATGTTGGACACCTGCTCGAATGGCAACTCGATGTTGCATCCAACCGAACGACCGCCGACCTCTTTTGCACCGCGATTGGCCGCCTCCATGATGCCCGGGCCACCACCGGTCATCACCGTGAAGCCGAGCCGGGCAATCGCCGCTCCCATTTTCCGGGCCAATTCGTAATGCGGATCGTCAGGTTTGATCCGCGCCGAGCCGAAAACGGTTACGCAAGGACCAATGAAATGAAGAGCGCGATATCCGCGCAGGAAATCGCGCATGACTCGCAGCAACGTGCAAAACTCTGCGAACCGCGAGCGCGGGCCTTCGAGGAATACTTCATCAGCGCGCTCCGGTGGAGTAACAACCGCCGTTACTGCCGAATCCGGCTCGGAATCGATCGAAGTTTCACTTGCCATTCACGCTCAACGGCCGCTCCACACCACTTCAATATTTCCGCCGCATGTGACTGGGCAGAATGTTTAGCTCGCTGCGGTACTTAGCGACGGTGCGTCGTGCAATGGGAATGCCCCGCTCGCTCAAAATCTCAACGATCTCGTGATCGCTCAGAGGCGCGCTGCCGCTCTCATGCCTCACGAGGTCGAGAACGGCTTGTTTCACGCTGGTGTTACTCAGCGATTCGCCAGTCGCCGTTTGATAGCCGCCTGTGAAAAAGTATTTCATCTCGAAAACGCCCTGCGGCGTGGCCATATATTTGCCGGACACCGCGCGACTGACCGTGGTCTCATGCACGCCGACCGCTTCAGCGACTTCTGCCATCGTCATCGGCTTCAAATGCGATGGACCATGCTCGAGGAAATCGCGCTGCCGTGAAACGATCTGCTGCGCGATGTTCATAATTGTTTGCTGCCGTTGATGGATCGAGCGAATCAGGAATTTGCCGCTGCGGATTTTGTCCCGGATGTAGTCTTTGACGTCGCTGCTCTGCGAGTCGCCCGACGCAATGATGTCCTTATACAGGTTGCTGATCCGCAGATGGGGAATCTGTTCGTTGTTGAAAGCGATCTGATATTCGCCGTCCACCTTTTCCACGATCACGTCGGGCAGCACGTAATTCTGGGGCGCGGCAGCGAAAACCTGGCCGGGGCGAGGATTCAGTCGCGCGATGTTGTCGGCGGCCTTTTGCACATCCTCGGCGCTGATCGCCATTCGGCGCGCGATCTCTGGAAAGCGATGCCTGCCCAGGTCATCCATGTGTTCGGACACAATCCTGTACTCGAGGCTGTGTTTCTTCCCTTGTCGCCGCAATTGGACCAGCAAACACTCGCGTAAATCACGCGCGCCAACTCCCGCGGGATAAAAAGTTTGGATTAATCCAAGCACCCTTTCGAAATCGTCCTGTGGGATTCCCGAGTTCAGCGCCATTTCTTCCGTCGTGCTTTGGAGAAATCCGTCGTCGTCGATGTTGCCGATGGTCAGCTCCGCAGCTTTCCGGTCATCAGCGCTGAGCACGGTCTGGTTCAGTTGCGCGATGAGATTTTGCTGAAGCGTCTCCTGGACTGGAATGGAATCGAAAAGGAACTGGCGTTTCTCGTCGGCTTCCTTCGAACCACGCCGGCCATCGAAGCTGGAGCTGGCCGACTGCGCCATGTAATCACGCCATTCCTCGTCCAGGCTCGCCAATTTTTCGAATTCGTCCCTAAAATTCTCGTCGGCTGAGGCTTCAGCCTCGCTGCGCTCGTTAGCGCCTGAATCCTCCGGCAACTCTTCCAGCACGGGATTTGTTTCCATCTCCTGTTGGACCAGGTTGCGCAGCTCGAGCAGCGGCGTCTGGAGAATGAGCAGGCTCTGTTGCAGCTGCGGCGACAGAACCTGCTGCAACGCGAAGCTTTGCCTCTGCTGCATTCCCTGTGCGGCCACACGCCGAGTTTACCGGCGTCGTCAGCTGTGGGCAAGCAAGGGCTTCGCCGCGTTAAACCGTTAAATCGTTGAAGTGTTAAACGAGTGAGCGCGTGGATTATGTATTTCCATTCACCATCGACCAGCTAACAGGCGCATCGCACGCGATGATTTGCTCGAAGAGATCGGTTGGGCCCGTGCACGGAACCGCGATGAGATCTGCTCCAAAACCGGGCCGTATTTGGCCCAGCGCATTTTCGTATCGCAACGCGCGCGCAGGATTTACGGTCACCATTTGAAAAATTTCCTCAGCCGAAACGCTTGGGAATTCCTTTTGAAACGCGTGCATCTCGGCAAACAAGCTGAGGCTTTCGTTACTCGCGAGACTGTCGGTGCCAAGGCAAATGTTGAATCCCAGCGAGCGCAGGCGGTCGAATGCGAATGGGCTGTGACCAAAATAGTTGTGACTTCGCGGACAATGCACGACGTGAAATTTTGAGTTCGATTGTTCCAGCAACTCGAAATCCTTCTCGGTCACTTCGTTCAGGTGCACCACGATCCAATGTGGTAGGGCACGACCGCCGGGCGCGCCGGCGAATAACCCCAGCGGGGTTTCATTCCCACAGTCATCCATCGGACGCCCAAGGCTCTTGATGAACTCGTAGAGCGGCCCCGAAGCATCGCGGAACATCTCCATTTCTTCGTGCGACTCGGCCAAGTGCGTCGTGAGTAGAATTTGTTTCCTTTGTGCGATTTCGCCGCATCGCCGAAAAAGATCTTTCGATGCCGTGAACAACGCGTGCGGCGCGAGGCCCCACGGCGCGCCCGGCGGTCGCGCCCTACCGAGTGATTGAATTGCGGAGCCGACAAGTTCGTTAGCGTGCTCCGGTGCGCGAATATCGATCAATTCCGCAAACCAGCAGGTGCGAATCGGCGGCTGCACCTGCGGGATCAATTCCGGGAAAGCGGTCAAATTTGCAATCGTGGTCGTGCCAAATCTTTTCGCTTCTTCGAACCCGTCGTTAATTGAGGCGACATAGTCCTTCGGCGAGAACTCCGACTTCTCCGCGTTAATCGCCCTGATCCAATCGGTGAAAGACTTCTGTGGCGGGATCTTTCTTCGCAGACAGGTGTAATCGAGATGGCAATGCGCGTTGATCAGCCCGGGCAATAACACTTGTTCGCCGAGATCGACAGCGTTGCCGGCGTTGCGCCTCTTAATGTCATCAAATCTGCCAACGTCGACGATTCGATTCTCCGAAACAGTGACCGCACCGTTCTCGATGGGCGCTCCGTGCATCGTGACAACAATGCGCGCGCGAATGATCATCTGTGAGCTGTAGCGGCGATGTCTGACCGCCGTCAAATCTGGTCCTGTAGC
>WNFU01003779.1_pt1 | contig 35309 bp, 34 predicted proteins | sample 5400121 | NCBI WGS metagenome assembly WNFU01 (sample SAMN13153360, study PRJNA577476) | soil metagenome | isolation source: 100 cm soil or saprolite under grassland replicate 1 | place: USA:California | collected 2016-06-15
GGACGTGCACGTGATCTGCGACAACTCCTCCACCCACAAGACCCCGGCGATCCGGCGCTGGCTGGTCGCCCACCCCCGTTTCCACCTGCACTTCACCCCCACCTACAGTTCCTGGCTGAACCTGGTGGAGCGCTGGTTTGCGGAGTTGACGACCAAGTGGCTCAAGCGTGGCAGCCACCGGTCGGTGCCGGAGCTGACCGCGTCGATCCAGGCCTGGATCGACACGCGGAACGAGCAGCCTCGGCCGTTTGTGTGGCACAAGACCGCCGATCAGATCCTTGACAGCATCGCTCGATATCTACAGCCAATCTCTAACTCGGAACACTAGAACCGGTGCCCATCGCCCACCGTCCGGAGACCACCGCCCCGGCTTCTAGAAGCTGTGGCCACAGCCCGTAGCAACAGGGATCGAGGTCGCGTCGACCCTGACTGAAACATGCGTGGTCAGGGAGACGGGGAACCTCTACCTCTACCATCCCCAGATTGACATCCTAGGGTCGATGGTGGCCGCTTCTGACCACTCATGCCCTGCCGCCCTGGGCGCCGGCGAACCTGCTCGACCTCGACCCTGCTCACGATCCATCGTCGCAGCTCAGCGGCCATGTTCCGGAGGGGAGAGCATCTGATCACTAATCAGATGCTGTCGTTGCATGCAGCGTTTTCGCAGGTCAACCGCCCTATGGAGGTCCAGTCAACAGTGGTCCTCGTTGCAACGGGGCCTGAGACCAGGCCACTTTGCCGACGATCTGTAGGACATGCGAGGACATAAGCGGCACCTAGCGCGGCTTAGCGCCGATTCTTGGCGATCAGCCCCGCTGCTACCTGGCCCAGCAGTACCTCTGCTCTCGGTGCTCGACCTCGACCTGGCCATCATCCCTGCTGGTAGGTGCTGCGCCATGGTGATCGAGCGCTCCGGCGATGCCATGACCTCCATGCCTTCATGGCCTGCGGGCTCCATGGAATCGAAACCTTCGAGGGCATGATCCGGGCCCCACTGTCCGACAGGGCACCGAGCATGGCGGTACGCGCGTACGAACACATGCAGAAGGCTCCCGGCCAGGGAAGCACCGGGAGCCTTGGACGCAGGGAGGCTACGCGACCCGTGCGACCTCCAGCGTGCAGACCTCGTCCAGCTCGACCGACTGCGGGACGGAAGCCATCAGCCGGCGGACGATGTCGTCCATGCCCTCGAGTCCGCACAGCTCGATGACCTTGTCGAGGACCGACAGGCCCTCCGATTGCCGGTCTATCCGCTCAGCCGCGTCGCAGGCCCGGTCCGCGATCCGGTCGACCTTGACCAGCAGCGGGATGATCCGGGCGACCGCAGCCTCGAGCTCGCAGCGCAAGGCGACGGCGTCGGCGATCAGCGTGGGATCGGCCGCGTGCACCAGGGTGGTGGTCGAGCGGATGGCGGTGATCGTCTTCATGGGTGGCTCCTTCGGTCTCTACGCGCGTACGCGCGTGATCAACATGGGTGATCGAGGATGGCCGTCGGCCACCAGCGTGGCGGCGGCGGTGGTGCACAGGGATGATGCGACCACCTCAGGGCGGAGAGCGGCTCCCGCAGTCGGCGGGTAGCTGATCCCACAACCGGCCGAGTACGGGCCGCAGAGAGCCACCAGCGGGCCAGTGGCGCGCCACGGTGGCCGAGCCAGCCGGGCCGGTGAACACCGCCCACGCCGGGCGCCCGACAGCCTGCTGGCGCTCGAGGGCGGCCTCGATCAGCCACCGGAGCTCGAGCGCCATCTCGCCAGCCTCGGCGAGCCGGGCCCACTGGCGGGCACCGTGCGGGTCGGTGTCGACGCAGAGGTGACGGTTGCCGGCGATGAAGTCGTCGACCAGGGACTCATCCCACTCGAACCGCTCCTCGGTGAGCAGGGCCTCGCGGTCCTGGATGGCCACGAACTGGCCGCAGAGCCCGCAACGCCGGTTGTAGGTGGTGGCCATGGTCACGCGCCGTCCTGGACGAGACCGGCGAGGTAGCGGTCGAGGTCGCTGGTGGCGCGGTCCATCGCGGCGGCGCGGTTGCCCTGGCGCAGCGCGAGCGCGCCACGGTCAAGGGTCGACTGCACGTAGCCGCACAGTTGGTGGGTCGCATGAGCCGCGCGGCCGACGCCCGCTCGCTCGCCTCGAGCGGCGCGGCGGTACGATCCTGCTGTGCCAAGGGATGCTCCCAAGGGATGCTCCTTGGTGCCAGGCCCCGGGTGTTCGCACCACCGCGGGGCCACCGATTCTTCCGCCGCACCACCTGTGCATGTTCCGATAAGTTCGCCGGTTTGCTCTGCCGTGACCTCGCGTTTCCGCCGCTGGGCGTAGCGCTCTTTCGTTGATACGCTGCGTTTATCCCTTTCGATCGCATCGCCGCGGCGATGGGCCGGCGGTCGGCGCGGGGACGACGGGGGAGACGGGTCTCCAGGGGGATCGGGCATGAGGCAGGAAGGCAGGTGACACCACGTCAGGTCGCCGAGCTCTTGGCAGAGACGGATCTGTTCGGCGTGCTGGACGCCGCGACCCTCGCGGAGGTCGCCGAGCACACGCTCACCAAGGTGGCCGAGAAGGGGCAGACGATCTTCGTGCAGGACGAGCCTGGCGACCGGCTGTTCGTGATCGCCGAGGGCGCGGTCAAGCTGGTGGTCCGATCGGCCCAGGGCGACGTGGTGGAGCTGGCCCGCCACTGGCGCCCGGCCGTGTTCGGCGAGGTCGCCCTGCTGGACGGCGGCCGACGCTCCGCCACCGCTGAAGCGGTCGAGCGGACCACCCTGGCGGTGGTGACCAGGGATGACCTGATCCGACTGCTCAGGTCGACCTCCCAGATCGTGGACCAGGTGCTCAAGGCGCTCGGTGGCCTGATCCGGCGCGCCGATCAGCAGGCGATCGAGCTGGTCTTCCTCGACCTCCCCGGCCGCTTGGCGCGGCGACTGCTCGAGCTGGCCGAGGCGGCGGACTCCTCGACAGAGCACGACGGGCGGCTGCGAACTCGCCGCGTCACCCAGACCGAGCTGGCCAACATGGTCGGCGGCTCCCGCCAGAGCGTGAACATCGCGCTGCGTTCGCTGGAGAAGCGGGGCTTCGTGCGCGTCGTCGGCTCGTCGATCGAGCTGCTCGATCCCGCTGAGCTGCGCCGCCGAGCAGGCTGGTGACCGGGTACGAGATGACGGCTGGAGCAGGCGATCCCGGACCGCTCCCAGCGGACATCAAGGGACGGCGCGCGGTCGTCACCGGAGCTGGGCGTGGCATCGGCCTCGCCATCGCGCACCGGTTGATCACGGCCGAGGCCCGCGTGGTCGCGGTCGACAACGACAAGGAGTCCCTGGAACGCGCCTTCAACGGCGCGCCCGGGTGCCACTGGGTGGCCGACGACATCGCCAGGCCCGACGTCACCGACCTGGCGGAGGAGATCCTGGAGGACGGCCCGGTGGAACTGATCGTCAACAATCTCGGCATCAGCACCGAGCATGGCTTCCTCGACCTCCAGGAGCCCGAGTTCGACCTGGTCCTTCGGACCAACTTGCGTGGGCCGCTGTTCTTCACCAGACGGCTGGCTCGCGAGCTGATCCAGCGCAACCGCCGGGGGGCGATCCTGTTCATCTCGTCCCTGCACGACACCTTCGTCGCACAGCGCCCACACTACAGCGCGAGCAAGGCGGGCGTTGCGATGCTGTGCCGCGAGCTGGCGCATGAGCTGGGGTCGCACGGCATCCGGGTGAACGCCATCTCCCCCGGCTGGATCAGGACGGCACCCGATCTCAACACGCCGGAGCAGCGGGCCAAGTACGAGTTGACCCAGCCGCGCATCCCGCTGCGGCGACCCGGCGACCCGGAGGACGTCGCCAAGGTGGCGCTGGTGCTGCTGAGCGACGCCTGGTCGGGCTACGTCACAGGCGCCAACGTCCCGGTCGACGGCGGGTTGTCGCTGTTCAGCTGGAGCCAGCGACCCAACGACTGACCGCGTGGTTTCCACAGCCTGCCGGCCGTAACGAAATGAGGGCGCGGCCAGTCGTAACATGCGGCTGCAGCGTTTCCCCCTTCGATCCGAACGGACGGCTGGGAACGGAGGAAATGGACATCGATCACGTCACCGAGCTGCTCGGTCGGACCGAGCTGTTCCACACGCTCGACGAGCAGGTCCGGCGGGAGCTGGCCAGGGCGACCACGCAGATCACCTTCGACAAGGGCCAGACCATCTTCGTCCAGGACGAGTGGGGCGATCGCATGTTCGTGCTGGCCAGCGGCGCCGTGAAGCTGGTTGTCCGCTCACGTCACGGCGAGGTCGTGGAGCTGGCCCGCCACTGGACGCCGGCGGCGGTGTTCGGGGAGGTCGCGCTGCTGGACGGCGGCCCCCGCTCGGCCACGGCGGAGACGATCGAGCCGAGCCGCGTGCTCGGCATCTCCCGCGACAAGGTCATCGGGGTGCTCCGCTCCGACGAGGGCGTGGTCGACGCGCTGCTGCGGTCCCTGGGTGAGCTGGTCCGCCGGGCCAACCGCCAGACGACCGACCTGGTCTTCCTCGACCTGCAGGGACGGCTGGCTCGCAAGCTGCTGGAGCTGGCCGAGGCGCCAGGAGGGCCGAGCACCACGATCCTGGACCAGAGTCGGTTCACCCAGACGGAGCTGGCGAACATGGTCGGTGGCGCCAGGCAGACGGTGAACCTCGCCCTGCGCTCGCTCGAGAAACGTGGGCTGATCCGCATGTCCGAGGGGAAGATCGAGATTCTCGATTTCGACCAGCTCAAACGCCGCGTCGAGACCTGAGAGCGGCGCCGGGGGACATCGCGAACCATTTCGCTCTTGAATGGCGCAACGAAAGAGTGTACACATTTCGTGACTCGGTGCCGCCATCGCTGGCGCCGATGTCACCGCGGCCGGGTCCTCCGGACCGTGCCCCCCTCCGCCGTGCCGAGTCGCCTACATGACAGTGCGAGTGTCATGCACGGGACTGCGCTGCCGCGATGCGCGAGGTCTCATCTGTCCCTGTGGTGGAATCGCTGCAGTGGAATTTTTCCAGCCGTGATCACCGATTCAACACACCTTTGAGGGGACCCGCGTGATTGAGCCCTCTCTGCTGTTCGTGACCCTGGTCTACGTGGGCGTCGTCGTCTCCTACGGGATAGCTCAGGGCCGTTACGCGCGGCAGTACCTGGCGAAGCCTCCCAGGCCGGCCAACGTTGCCTGGCCGAGCGTGGACCTCGTCCTGCCCTGCTACAACGAGGACTCGGACGTCCTCGCAAAATGCTGCGATTCGGTCGATCGCCTGGAATATCCGGGCAGGTTGCGCTTCTTCCTGGTGGACGACGGCTCCAGCAACCGCGAGGCGCTCGACCCCGTGTACCGCCGCTATCAGCGGCGACGGCACTGGACGGTGATGAAGCGACCCCGCCTGGGCAAGCGTGAGGCGCAGGCCGCCGCCATCCGCAGGGGAATTGGCGAGCTGGTGGTCACCATCGACTCCGACACGGTGCTTGCGCCCGACGCGCTGCGCAAGCTCGTCCCCGCCTTCGCGGAGGACGACGTCGGCGCGGTCACCGGCGACGTGCGTGCGCTCAATTGGGACCACAACTGGCTGACCCGGCTCCTCGACGAGCGGTACCGGCTGCTCTTCGAGCAGGAGCGCGCGGCCCAGAGTCACGTCGGCGCGGTGCTGTGCTGCTCCGGCCCGTTCTCCGCCTATCGCCGCGAGGCGGTCAAGGCGGTCCTGAAGAGCTACCGGGAGCAGACCTTCCTGGGCCTGCCTTGCATCACCGGGGACGACATCCACCTGACCAACCTCGTGCTGGCGCAGAAGCGCTACCGCTCCGTCTACGAGCCATCGGCCAAGGCGCAGACCATCGTGCCGACGACCCTGCGCCGCTACGCTCGCCAGCAGGCCCGCTGGAACCGCAGCTTCTACCGCGAGCTCGTCCCCACCCTCCGGGCCATCGAGGGCCGCGCGTCCTACCTGCTGCTCGACGTGACCGCGCGGCTCGTGCTCCCGATGCTGCTCACCGTCGCCATCGTGCTCGTCTGCAGGCAGGCCGCGGACGGCCGCGCGATGGGCGGTCTCCTGAGCTTGGGGCTCATGGGCATCGCCGGTGGGGGGCTGCTGACCCGGAAGACCGCGCAGCCTCGACCAAATCACGCCTTCGTCCTGTGGTACGGATTGATCTACGCCCTGCTGCTGATCCCGGTCAGATTCTGGGCGCTGGCGACCCTGCGCAGCAACGGCTGGGGCACCAGGGGCATGCCGCGGCGGTCCGCCCGGAAGCGGATCAGGACGGTCCCCAAGGCGACGACCACCCGAGCGGCCCAGGCGATCGCCTAACCGGCCATTGCGCCGCGCAGCGGAACCATCAGCTCGCGCATCTGGCCAGCGGCAACCAGATTGCCCTTCCGCTCATACAGCGCCAGAGCACGAGCGAACTCGCTCGACGCCTCGGCAGAGCGACCTGACATTCGCAACACTTCGGCCAAGTCGGCGTGGGCCTCGGCGATCGTATCCGGTTGATCGGTTTTTTCCGCCTGCTCCAGCGCCTCTCGCGCCAGCGTGTGGGCCTCCTCGATCTGGCCGCGCCGGGCCAGCACCACCCCGCGGATCGAACGCCACTTGACCTGAACGTCGACCTGGTGCTCGCCCGCGATCCGCTCGCAGACCCGGGTGATCTCGTTGGCCTCCTCGTCACGCTCCTGCTGGAGGAGGACACGGGCGAGCATCGCCGCCACCACCCCGAGCGGGCCGGTTCCCCGCATCTCCTCGAGCGCCTGGTACCCACGGACCAGGGCCTGCTCAGCGGCGGGCAGCTCGCCGTCGAGGAGCTCGACGAGACCCTCGGTGATCGAGTCGGTCGCCTGCGTCAGCAACTCCCCGAGGTCGGTGTTGATGTCGACCGCCTCGCGGTTGTACTCGCGGGCTCCCTCGAAGTCCCCGCGCATGGCGGCGCAGCGGGCGAGGATCGTCAGCGCGCCGGCGCGCAGGCTCTGCATGTTGCGACTGCGCCCCATCTCGGCGACTTCGTGGTTGTAGCGTTCAACGGTGTCGACCGGCGCCGGTCCCCAGTACATGCTCAGGCACCGCAGGCGGATCGCGTAGGCCTCCCACCGTTCGTCGCCGACCTCGCTCACGAGCTCGAGCGCACGGTCGACCTTCTCCAGGGCCTCCCCGTTCCTGGACTGCGCCCAGTCCGCGTACGACAGCAGGTACCACGCCTTCGCGAGGCCCAGGCGATCCCCCAGTTTCTCGAGCAGGGGGAGGAGCTGCCTGATCCGCTCGGGTCCCCGCCGGAAGAATTCCTCGATGTCCTGGAACGCGGTCACGTGCAGCCGGCCCAGCTCCGCGTTGAGCGCGGAGCTCTGGTCCCCCGCGGCGGTCGCGCTCTCGATGATGTCCTCGTAGACCTTCATCGCGCGCTTCAGGTCGCCCTTGGACTGGACGGCGTCCGCGAGGCCGGGCAGCAGCCGCAGCCTTCGCGGATCGTCGGCGGGCAGCAGCGCGGCCGCGCGTCCCAGCCACGTCGACGTCAGCTTGATGTCTCCGCGCAGCGCTGCCCGCTCGCCGGCTGCCGCGAAGCGTTCCCCGGCGCGAACGGCCAGCGCCAGCCCCCGCTCGTCCAACGGCCCCATTTTCTGGCGGTAGCGGTACGCCTGGTAGAGGTGCAGGCACATCAGCTCATCGAACTGGCTGATGCGTTCCCCGGCGGTCTGCTCCAGCCAATCGGCGAATTTCTCGTGGTGCTCCCCGCGGACCGACTCGGTCATTCGCTCGTAGGCAACCGTCCGCATGGTGATGTGCCTGAACCGGAATCCCTCCCCGCTCTCGGTCGCCAGCGGCGCCGCAACGGCGTGTGCGGGCTGGATCAGTTCTTTTCGCACGAGGGCATACAGACGCGCCGTCAACTCTGCGCGAGGTATTTCCGGCGAGAGTGCCGCGATGTCGCTGTCGTGGAACTGCTCACCGACGATCGCCGCCAGCTCGATCACCGTGCGATCGCGCTCCTCCAACCGGTCGAGCCTGGCTTCGAGCAGCGCGTGGATCGTCGGCGGAGCCGATTCGTCCGTCAGGTCTCTGGTACCGATCCAGCGGCCATCCTGCAACCTCAGCACGTTTCGCTCGATGAGGGTCGCGATCACCTCCTCGATGATCAGTGGGTAGCCCTGCGCGAGGTAGGTGATGCGCGCCAACGCATCCGGATCCAGGCCTCTGGATTCGAGCAGGTGATCGACGAGTTGCTCACCCTCGGCCTTGCTGAGCGGCTCCAGGAATATCGAGGTCGCGTTGAGCCGCCCTTCCGGCCAATGCTTCCGCCGCTCGTACAGCTCGTCTGGTCGTGCCATGCAAACGAGCATGATGGGCGACTCTCGCGACGACTCCGCGATGGACTCGAGGGTATCCAGCAGCGTGGGCTCCGCCCATTGGAGATCCTCGATGAGGACGATGACCGGCTTCCGGCGGGCCAGAACTTCGAGCATGCGTCGCAACGCCCAGGCGGTGTCGCCGGGCAGGTCCTCGGGAGACTGCCGACCGATTCCGAGCAGCTCGCCGATCTGCGACAGCGCCTGGCGGTCGCGATCCTCCCCCGCCATCAGCCGCGCGAGCCGATCGCGCGCCCTGGTGGGCGAATCAGCCGCTGCGATGCCGGCGGCTTCTCGCACGACCTGCACCATCGGCCAGAATGTCACGCTGTCGCCATACTGCAGGCACTGCCCGTGGAGCACTCTGGCCCGGTCCCCCAGGTCCCGCACGAATTCCTCGGCCAGCCTTGTCTTTCCGACGCCCGCCTGGCCGAGGACCGTCACCAGATGGCAGGTCCGCCTGGCGGCGACACGCTCGAACAGCGCCCGCAGCGTATTGCGGTCATGGTCACGGCCGATCATTGGACCGTGCAGCCGCGGGATCCTGCCCGGCTTCCCAGGGAGCCACGCCAGCACTCGATAGGCTTGGACGGGGTCGTCGATGCCCTTCACAGCGAACGGCTCGAGCTTGTCGTACCTGATCGCGTCCCGAACCAGCTCGTACGTGCTCTCGCTGATCAGGATCGTTCCGGGCTGGGCCTTGTCCTGCAATCGATTGGCGAGGTTCACGGCCGTTCCAGTGACGCGTTCCTCGAGCGCGTCGGCGTCACTGACCAGCACCCTGCCGGTGGTGATCCCAAGGCGCACGCTGAACTGCACCCCATGATCCCGTTGCAGCGCCTCGGCGAGGGGATCGAGCGCGCTCTGGACTTCCAGTGCCGCTCGCACGGCGCGCAGAGCGTCGTCGTCGTTGGCGATCGGGATCCCGAAAACGAACAGGATGCCGTCGCCGATGAGGGCCCCCGACTGCCCGCCATAGGCGGTCACCACACGACGGACAGTATCGCGGAACGTGTCCTTGCTCCCCTGCCACTTCTCGGGATCGAGCGCTTCTCCCAGCTCGGTCGACCCGACGATGTCGCAGAACCCCGCCGTGACGACCTTGAACTGACGAGGCGCCGCCGGAGCTGGCGCCCGGAGGCTCCTCCCGCACTGCTGGCAGAAGTTGGCCGCTTCCTCGGCCTCTCTCCCGCAACCCGGACAAGTCACCATGAGCGCAGTATGCAGCATCTCAGTGCTGGATAGGGTGACTCTAGGGGATTATCCCCAGCAGAGCTGACAGCCAGGTGACAGCTACCCGCGACGGGCGAGCAGGGCCTCGGCGACCTCGGGGCGGGCGAACTCCTCGTAGGCGTAGGCGGCCGCGCGGACGCCGTTGAAGTAGTTGGCGAGGCTGAGACGCTCGTTGGGGGCGTGGACGTGGTCCTCGGGGAGCATCACGCCGAGGTAGACGCAGGAGGCGTCCAGGGCGTCGCTCAGCGCCCGCTCGGGACCGGACCCGCCCTCGCGGGTGAACAGCGGCTCGATCCCCCACGCGCGCGCGACCGCGCGGCGGGCGGCCTGGTTGCCCGGATGGTCCAGCGGGGTGCGGCAGGGCTTGACCCCGTGGAGCCACTGCACGCCGACCTCGGCGCCCTCGGGAGCGTTCTCGGTGACCCAGCGCTCGAACAGCGGCCGCAGCGTGGACGGGTCCTGGTCCGAGACCAGCCGGAACGACAGCTTGGCGTGGGCCTCGGCGGGGATCACCGTCTTGGACCCGATCCCGGTGTAGCCGCCCCAGACGCCGCAGACGTCGGCGCTCGGCCGGCCGCCGATGCGCTCCAGCGGCGACCAGCCGCGCTCGCCGGGAAGCGCCAGCACCCCGGCGGTGCGCTGGAAGGCGCCGGCGTCGAACGGCAGCGCCGCGAACTGCGCCCGCTCTGCCTCGGTCAGGTCCAGCACGTCGTCGTACCAGCCGGGCACCGCGATGCGACCGTCGGCGTCCTTGAGCTTGGAGAGCAGCTCCACCAGCGCGGCCACGGCGTTCGGAACGGTCCCGCCGAACTCGCCGGAGTGCAGGTCGCTGGTGGCCGTGCGCAGGTCGACCTGGAAGTACATGAGCCCGCGCATGGCGGTCACCAGCGAGGGCACGTCGGCCGCGTACATGCCGGTGTCGGAGACGAAGATCAGGTCGCAGGCCAGGCGGTCGGCGTGCTCGGCGAGGAAGGCGTCGATGCCGGGCGAGCCGGCCTCCTCCTCGCCCTCGACGAAGAACTTGAGGTTGACCGGCAGGCCGCCGTCGGCGGCCAGCAGGTGGCGAATGGCAGCGAGCTGGAAGTGGATCTGCCCCTTGTCGTCGGAGGCGCCGCGCGCGTACAGGCAGCCGTCGCGCACGGTCGGCTCGAATGGCGGGCTGGTCCACAGCTCCAGCGGGTCGACCGGCTGCACGTCGTGGTGGCCGTACACGGTGATCGTCGGCGCCTGGGCGCCGGCGCCAAGCCATTCCGCGTAGACCGCCGGCTGGCCGCCGTCGACCGGGAGCACCTCGGCGTGCAGCCCGGCGGTCTCCATCAGCCCCGCCAGGTGCTCAGCGGAACGGCGCACTTCGAGGGCATAGGCCGGATCGGTGGAGATGGAGGGAATCGCGCACCACTCCGAGAGCTCGGCGACGAGGGCCTCGGACGCGCCCTTCACGAAGGCGTCGATGTCAGCCACGGAATGCTCCCTGCGGACGTGGGGACAGCGGTCGGCTGCCGATGACCTGGGCAGGCTATCAGAGCGAGACCAGCCGGCCCCGAGAGCACTACGCAGGATGCACCACGGTTCGCCAAGTCCTTACCTGACCCTAACTCGGCGTTGCAGCATCGTTATTCGCCCTTTCACCGTACGTCGATTACAGTAGACGCCCGCCGTGAGCGGGCCCCCGGAGGTTGTCGTCGCCTGACCAAGGGGAGAAGGGGCGACACCTCCGGCAAGACAGGTCCCGGGGGTCCTCGTCGCCGTTCCCAGGAGCCCCTGGCTGTCATCGCAGGAGGTCACGATGGACCAGAGCGCCGCTGCTCTCGGACGTCGCCTCGTCGCCGTGGAGGTGGCGGACTGCCCGTCCTGCCTGAGCGCGGGCAGCGTCCGGAGAGGCGTATGCGATATCTGCGGGGCGCGTCCGGTGGACGCCAGCCAACGACCCATCCATCCGATCCGTCCGGTCCCACCGTCGTTGCAGACGGACGAGGCCATCCCCGCGTAACAGAGGCCTGGTCGACGCGCTGGGAGCGCCTGCGCGCCATGCGGTCACAGCCGAGCGAGGCGCTTTCCGGCGACTTCGGATAGGCGGCGGCCCCGCTTCAGGGTAGTATGCAGCCACGAAGGGGAGTAGCCCTCGAAGCCGACACGCTTCGCGAGAACGCCGTCAGGACGGTGGGTGCCATCACCCACCCGGCGCCTCACCCGGGTAGTCTGCCGGGCGGACGAGACCTTCGGACCGAGCAGTGTCCGCGCGTGGACACGCCGAGCCGAAGGAGGACCGTTTGCCAGAGGAGCCACCCACCCCCGCTCGCACCGCCCTCCGTGGCCGCTGGTCCCCGCTCGTCGTCGCGATCGCGATCAGCATCCCGGGGGCGCTGCTGGGGATGGGTGAGCTGCTGCATCTGGGAGTTCCCGAGCTGGTGCCCTGGTTCCAGGCGGTCCTCTACGGTCTCTCGGTGATCGGCGCGGCGTTCGCGCTGGCCTGGGCGGCCGAGGCGGCGCAGCTGGACGTCTCGGCAAGCCTGGCGATCGGCCTGCTGGCCCTGATCGCCGTGCTTCCCGAGTACGCGGTGGGCTTCGTGTTCGCCTGGAAGGGCGGCAACGACGTGCAGCGCTACGGCGCCTCCTGCGTCGGGCCGGGTGGTGGCGAATCCAACTGCTCGCTGGTGCTGGCCAACATGACCGGTGCGAACCGGTTGCTGATCGGCGTCGGGTGGGCGCTGGTGGTGTTCATCGCCTGGCGGCGCATGAAGCGCTCGGAGCGCCACCACCGCGGGACGCTGGTGGCCACCAGCGGCGGCGAGACCCGCCGCTACGGCATCCGGCTGGCCCGCTCCAAGGCGGTCGAGTTCTCCTACCTGGCGCTGGCGGCGGTCTACTGCCTGACGCTGCCGCTGAAGCGCACCATCACGCTGGTCGACGCGGTCATCCTGGTGGCCATCTTCGTCGCCTACACCCTGCGGATCTCCAGGGCGCCGGCCTCGGAGCCGGATCTGATCGGCCCGTCAGCGGCCATCGGCGCGCTGTCGCGCAGGGCCCGCCGCCTCAGCGTCGTCGCGCTCTTCGTCTTTGCCGCGGCGGTGATCCTGCTGGTGGCCGAGCATTTCGCCGAGTCGCTGGTGGCCACGGGCGGCGAGCTCGGGGTGAGCGAGTTCTTCCTGGTCCAGTGGGTGGCGCCGATCGCATCGGAGGCGCCGGAGCTGCTGGTGGCGAGCTTGTACGCCTGGCAGCTCAAGACCAACGACGCGCTGACCACGCTGGTCTCCTCCAAGGTCAACCAGTGGACCCTGCTGGTCGGCACGCTGCCGCTGGTGTTCGCGATCAGCTCGGGCAGCCTCCACGGCCTGCCGATCGCGCCGGCGCAGCGCGAGGAGGTGCTGCTGACCGCGGCGCAGACGGTGTTCGCGCTGGCGATCCTCTCGGACCTCGGGATCTCGGTGCGCGAGGCGGCCGGGCTCTTCCTGCTGTTCGCCGCGCAGTTCCCCCTGCGGGCACTGCTGCCGGAATCGGCGCATGGCATCGAGCTGCTCGCCCTGTCGGGGATGTACCTCACCTTCGGGCTGGTCCTGATCGTCCGCCATCACCGCAAACTGGCGCTGCGGCTCCGCGACGGCTTCCGGACGCCCTACTCGGTGCTGGAGCCCGAGCTCAGCGAGGAGCACGTCGAGGCCGAGGCCCGAGCCGGGACGGCCTGACCGGGGCTCAGGCCGGGGCCGGGGGCCGCGATTCCTCGGCGGGCTCGGCGGCCTGGTCCGCGGAGGGGGCAGACCTGGTCGGCTCGCGGAACAGTGCCACGCTGGCGGTGAAGCCGTGGAGGAAGTTCTGGCCGCCGACCGGCCCCAGCTCGCCCTGGGCGAAGAACCCCGCCATGGGCGCGCCGCCGGTGGCGTTGGCCACCCTGCCGGCGTCGTGGTCGGGCTCCTTGAAGAAGCGGCGGCCGCGGCCGTTGCAGGAGAACAGCAGCGCTCCCTGGGCATCCCAGCCGGGCACCGGGGCCAGCAGCAGGTCAAGCTCCTCGGTGGCGGCGGACGCGTCCCTGACGTGGAACTGGAGGGTCTGGCCCACTTCCACCTGGTCGCCGATGGCCAGCGCGCCGCTCTCCTCCTCCACGCCGATCAGCGAGCGGATCAGGAAATCGCCCCGCCCGAAGCTCAGCTTGTGCTCGTCGATCACCCGGCCCATCTGGACGCCGCCGACCAGCAGGGCCTGGTCGGTCGGGCTGGCGGCGACGATCAGCTCCCGCAGCCGCTCCAGCGGTGGCCGGCCGCCCAGCTCCTGGACGAGGTTGCCCTCGCCACGGGTGACGGTGAAGGGCGAGCCGATCGGGCGGCAGCCCTGGCTCACCACGGTGCGGATGTCCACCGGGCCGCTGATGGCCATCCCAACCGCCCCGGCCGCCAGCGCGCCGGGGCCGAGCAGCAGCCGGTGCGCGCCGGGGCCGTTGGCGCCAGAGGCCATCCCGCCGATCAGCCGGATGCCGGGCTGATCCTCGTTGAGCCTGCGGACGAAGCTGTCGGCCGGGAAACTGAACGGGTCGGGCAGCAGCAGCACGTCGGACCGCTGCGCCGGGTCGAGGTCCGGCCAGCCGGTGACGCCGTAGCCGTCGACGAGCTCGATCAGGTCGAGCGCGAAGGGCGTGACCCGCACCCCGGGAAGGCGCGCCGCCCAGAGCGACAACGCTGGGCTGTCCTCCAGCTCGTGACGGCCGCCGATCACTCCCCCGGCGGTGCAGCCGATGATCGCGGCGGTGCCGGTGCGCTCGGAGAGGCCGAGCGAGATCCCCGCGGCGGCCTCGGCGTGCTCCATGGAGAAGAAGCAGACCACCAGGTCTGGCCGCTCGCCGACCTGCCCGAGCACCGCCGGCACGACCTCGTCGAGGGCCTGCTGGTGATCTGGTGCGGTGGAGGCTGCGGCGCCGAACCCGAACATGCTGGCTCCCAGGGCGTGATTGACGCTTCCAGGCGAGGCTACCCTCCCGTGCGGCCGCTACGCGCCCTCGCCCACCCATTCGAAGTGCCCAGTCCGCGGCCGCAGCCAGCGCCCGGCCCAGGTGAAGCCGTGGCGCGCCATCACGGCGACCAGCCGCTGGTCGGCCCGCCCACCGGCGTTGCCGCCCGCGGTGAGGTCCAGGCCGATCCCCCAGGTGAGGCTGGACAGCCCGCCGGTGGCGCCGGCGCCGGCCAGGCACCCGCCCGCCCGACGGAACGCCGCCGTGTCGACGAGGCCGGCCAGGTGCTGGCGCTGGAGGTCGGCCATGGCCGCGGACAGGTCGCCGAGGATCAGCCGGTGGCAGCGGACCTCGCCGAGCACCGGGATGGCCTGGCTGCCGAGATTGGCGTTCGCCCAGCTCGGGCCCGGGACCGGGTCGGTGAGGCGCTTGACGGCGAACTCCCCGAACCGGAGCTTGAGCTGCGCCATCGGGAGGGTGCCGTTGCCCGCCCGGAACCAGGGGCGTGCACTGGGGAGCTGGAAGGCGAGCCGCCTGCCGCCCAGCAGGCGCCCGACCGAGAGCCGTAAGGTGTCCAGCGCCCCGCGCGGGCGCACCAGCGCGTAGCCGGCGCGGGTGATGCCGAGCGGCTTGCCCCGCTCGGCGCTGATGGCGGCCTCGTAGCCGCCGAGGACGTGGTCGTCCACCACGCCCCTGACCCGCACCGTCTGCCCGCCGGCCAGCTCCAGCGGGTCGCCGACGCCCAGCTTGCGGAGGCTGGCGCCGGTGCGCGACAGCACCACGCCGTTCTCCAGCATGGTGTCGAGCCGGGTGCCCGACCGTCCGACCGCGGCGGCGTAGGCGCGCGGGTCCACCGCCATGGTCTCGACCGGGATCACCGGGTTCGCGGCATTCGGGCCGGCCACCGGCAGGAAGCCGGTTCGCACCGCTGAGATCTGCGCCACCCTGACGGAGTCGCGGATCCGGAGGACCTCGGCGTCGGAGAAGCCGCCCTCGGCCCAGACCAGCACCTCGCCCTTGAAGAGGGAGACGTCCTTGCTCGACCCGGCGACCTCGATCGCCCGCCGGGGTTCCGGGACGACCGAGCCGCTGCTGGAGACGAGGTAGTACGCCGAGAGCGCCATCGCGGCCATGAGGCTGAGCAACACGAGGATCGCACGTTGCCGAGTCGCCATACCCGACCCCCTTGGCGTCTTTACTGAGGGTAGCCGGGCAAGCACGAACCCAACAGAGGGCGATCGCCGTGGTTACGCCTTCGAAGCCGTTGGCGCCACCGGCCGCCGGGGCTCAGGCCACCAGCAGGACCGGGTCCTCGACCAGGTCTCGAAGCGTCGCCAGGAACCGGGCGGCGTAGGCGCCGTCGACGATCCGGTGGTCGAAGGAGACCGAGGTGGTCATCACCTGGCGGACGGCCAGCTCGCCGTCCACCACCCAGGGTCGCGCGGCGATGATGCCGGTCGCGATGATGGCGCACTCCGGCTTGTTGATGATCGGGGTGCCCGTCTCGACCCCGAAGCCGCCGACGTTGGTGATGGTGATGGTCCCGCCGGTCAGGTCCGCGACGCCGGCCCTGCGCTCGCGCGCCAGGCCGCTGACGCGTGCGATCTCGCGCGCGAGGTCCAGGATGCCGAGCATGTCGGCGTCCTTGACGTTGGGCACCAGCAGCCCGGTCGGGGTGTCGGTGGCGATCCCGAGGTTCACGTACTCCTTCACCACGATCTGGCTGGATTGCTCGTCCCACGAGGAGTTCATCAGCGGGTACTGGCGCACTGCCGCGCAGACCGCCCTGGCGATGATCGCCAGGGGCGTCACCCGCACGTCCGCGGCGGCCGGCAGCGCCTTCAGACGGGCGCGCAGCGCCATCAGGTTGGTGGCGTCCACCGTCAGGAACTCGGTGACGTGCGGGATCGAGAACTTCGAGGCCACCATCGCCGCGGCGATCTGCTTGCGGGTGCCGGTGACCGGGATGGTCCGCTCCACGCGCTCGCGCGACACGCGCGCCACCGCCACGGCCGCCGGCGCCTCCAGCGGCTCCGGCTCGGTCTCCAGCGCCCGGTCGACGTCCTCGCGGGTGATGCGGCCTTCCTTGCCCGTGCCCTCGAGCTCGGCCAGGTCGATGCCCCGGTCCTTGGCGTACTTGCGCACCGGCGGTGTGGCCATCGGACGGGTCGCGGGAGCGGCTGCCGCCCGCGCGGCCGCCGGCGGCGCGGTGGTCGCGCCGCCGTCGCGGCCCGGGCCGGTGCTGCCGCCGGGACCGGTGGCGCCGTCGGGGCCGCCCCGTGCGCCGATGCGGCGGCGGCGGACCTGCGGGCGCTCGCCCGGGCCGACCAGATGCGCCTGCCCCGACTCCCCGGCCGGCGCGGCCTCCGCCGCCGGCGCGGCCTCCGCGGCCGGGCCGGAGCCGTTGCCGCCGGCGGCGGGCTCACCAGTGTCGACGCTGATCAGCGGGGAGCCCACCTCGACGGAGTCGCCCTCCTTGGCGTGCAGCCGGGTGATCGTGCCGGCGTAGGGGGCGGGGATCTCCACCATCGCCTTGGCGGTCTCGACCTCGACGATCGGCTGGTTCAGCGAGATCGAATCGCCCTCGGTCACCAGCCAGCGCACCACTTCGGCGTCGGTCAGCCCCTCGCCGAGATCGGGAAGCCTGAAGTCACGCTCGGGCACGGAACGGACCCCCTCTAGTAGTCCAGGGACCGCTGCACGGTCCACAGGATCCGGTCGACGCTGGGCAGGTGCGCCTCCTCCAGCTTGGCCGGAGGGTAGGGGATGTCCAGCCCGGCGCAGCGCAGCACCGGCGCCTCCAGGTGGAGGAAGGCCGCCTCGGTGACGCGCGCGGCCACCTCGGCGCCGAACCCCAGGAACTCGGGCGCCTCGTGGACCACCACCATCCGGCCGGTCTTGCGGGCGGAGGCGACCACCGTGTCCTCGTCGAAGGGCACCAGCGAGCGCAGATCGATGACCTCCAGCGAGCCCAGCCCCTCCTCAGCGGCAGCCTGCGCGGCGTCCAGCGCCAGCTTGACCATCGGCCCGTAGGCGACCAGCGTGCAGTCGTCGCCCTGGACCAGCACGTTCGCGCGGCCGATCGGCTCGGTCCTGATCGGCAGGTCGATCTCCTGCTTGGCCCAGTAGCGCCGCTTGGGCTCGAGGAAGATCACCGGGTCGTCGATCTCGATCGACTCGCGCAACAGCGAGTAGGCGTCAGCCGGCGTCGACGGGGCCACGACCTTGAGCCCGGCGGTGTGAGCGTAGAGCGTCTCCGGGCTCTCGGAGTGGTGCTCGACCGAGCCGATGCCGCCGCCGAAGGGGATGCGTACGACCACCGGCATGGACTGGAAGCCCCTGGACCGGTTCCGGTACTTGGCCAGGTGGCTGAAGATCTGGTCGAGCGCGGGGTAGCTGAAGCCGTCGAACTGCATCTCGGGCACGGGGCGGTAGCCGCGGATGGCCAGCCCGATGGAGATGCCGATGATGCCGGACTCGGCCAGCGGGGTGTCCATGACCCGCTGCTCGCCGAAGTCCTTGAGCAGGCCGTCGGTGATGCGGAAGACACCGCCGAGGGTGCCGACGTCCTCGCCGAGGAGGACGACCTTGCCGTCGGCCTCCATGGCGTCGCGCAGCGCCGCGTTGAGCGCCTTGGCCATGGTGATCTGCGCCATTCCTCAGCCCTCCTCCGCGACGAACTCGCTCTCGAACCGCTGTAGCCGCTCGAACTGCCGCCGCAACGTGGCGGGCGGATCGGTGTAGACGTGGTCGACCAGGTCCTCGAGCGGCGGCGACGGCATCTCCTCGACCGCGGCGCGGATCCTGGCGGCGGTGGCGTCCGCCTCGCCCTTGGCGGTGCGGTCCAGCTCCTCCGACCACAGGCCGGCCTTCTCGAGGAAGGCGCGGTAGCGGCCGATCGGCTCGCGCGCCATCCACATGTCCAGGTCGTCGGCGGTCCGGTAGCGGGTGGGGTCGTCGGTGGTGGTGTGGGCGCCGAGCCGGTAGGTCACCGCCTCGATCAGGGTCGGGCCGCCGCCGTCGCGGGCCCGGTCCGCCGCCGCTCTGGTCACCGCCAGCACCGCCAGCACGTCGTTGCCGTCCACCTGCACCCCCGGGAACCCGAAGCCGTAGGAGCGCCGCCAGATCGGCGCCGCCATCTGCTTGGACAGCGGCACCGAGATGGCCCACTGGTTGTTCTGGCAGAAGAACACCACCGGAGCGGAGTTCACGGCGGCGAAATTGAAGGCCTCGTTGGTGTCGCCCTCGCTGGTGCCGCCGTCGCCGAAGTAGACGGCCGTGCACTGCTCGGCCCCGTCCCACTTGGCGCCGATGGCGTAGCCGACCGCGTGCAGCGCCTGCGTGCCGATGGGGATGGTGTACAGCGCGAAGTTCTTCTCGTGCGGGTCCCAGCCCGAGAGGCTGACGCCACGATAGAGCTGGAGGATCTTCATGATGTCGACGCCCCGCACGTAGGCGACGCCGTGCTCGCGGTACGAGGGGAAGACGAAGTCCCCTGGTGCCAGCGCGCAGCCGCTGCCGACCTGGGCGGCCTCCTGGCCGAGGCAGGGGGCCCAGATCCCGAGCTGGCCCTGGCGTTGCAGGTTGGTGCCCTCGGTGTCGATTCGGCGAACCACCACGAGCTTCACGTACAGATCGCGCAACTCGTCGTCGGAGAGGTCGACCTTGTAGGTGTCGTGCTTGAGGAGCGTGCCGTCGTCGGCAACGAGCCGAACCTGCGCGTCACTCTGGTCCATGTCCCGTCACTCCCGCGTCGAGTCCGCTTCTGGCGGAGTACCTGCGCCTGACCTCTGGCGGCCCGGTTGTGGCCGGCGAGGTTGGCTGCCGGTTACCGGCGCCGGGCTGGTCAGGGCGCCGCGGCAAGGTCCGGACAAGGCCACCGCGACCGACCGCCGACGCTGCGGACGGTGACGGGCGGCGCTGCCCAGCACGATCCTACCCAACGGGGACCGGCCTCGCCCGGGGGGAGGGACCAGTCCGGTTGAACCATGCCGCACGAAAGGTGCAACTGCCTGCGATTCGGGCAATTTTGGCGGGTGGAACGGGTCTCCCGTACACAAGGGCCGGAACCTCGGTCGGTTCCGGCCCTTGCGGGTGCCGCCCGGGGGGAGGCGGCGCTATCCAATCGCCTTCGGCGTCGACATCCTCAGTTGCCTGCGGCGATGACGGGTGCACGCTACTGCAATCGTTTTCAGCACGACATCCGGGAATCTGCGGAGATGGCGGGGGATGGCTTCTGTAGTCTCGTCATCACCATACGGGCTTGACTACCACCCGAATTGACTACGAAGATGCAACCCCCAGTGGTCGAGGGGTTCCTCCGGAGGCTCGTTGGTGGTACACCGGAGGGGCCAGCGCAAAGCCCGGCGCGGCGCTCCGGCGTCGGCCCCGGATGAGGGAGGTCAGCCTGTGGCGACACCAGCGGACTCCGAAGCGGCCCAGGAACCAGCGCCGGCGATCAACGAACGTCTCTCCTATCTCGATGCGGGCGGAAGGCTGGTTCCTCGGGAAGCAGCGCGGTTCGCGGTGATCCGGGACTTCGACGATGAGGGCAACGTCATCTCGTTCATGACTGAGCGGCTGTAGCACTAGTCCTTCCAGACTATCGAAGAGCTATCAGGGACGGCCGAAAGGCCGTCCCTTTGTCGTCCCGCATAGAATGCGCTGCTGAAAAGAGGCCATCGAGACCCAGGAGGAAGCCGTGCTCGTCGACGGCAAGCGGCTGCTGATCACCGGAGTGCTCACCCCCGGCTCGATCGCCTACGCGGTCGCCAAGGAGGCGCTCGACAATGGCGCGGAGGTGGCGCTGACCGGCTTCGGCCGCTCGCGCTCGCTGACCGAGAAGACCGCGCGAAGGCTCCCCAGCGAGGTGGACGTGCTGGAGCTGGACGCCACCAAACCGGACGACGTCGAGAAGGTCCGCGACGAGCTGGCGCAGCGCTGGGGGGCGGTCGACGGCGTCCTGCACGCGATCGGCTTCGCCCCGGGCGACGCCCTCGGCGGGAACTTCCTCAACACCCCGTACGAGTCGGCGGCCACGGCGTTCCACGTTTCCGCCTTCTCCCTCAAGACCCTCACCGCGGGTCTGGTGCCGGTCCTGTCCGGCCACGACGCCTCGGTGGTGACCCTCGACTTCGACGCCCGCGTGGCCTGGCCGGTCTACGACTGGATGGGCGTGTGCAAGGCGGCGCTGGAATCCGTCACCCGCTACCTCGCCCGCGACCTCGGACCCGAGCGCATCCGGGTGAACGCCGTCAGCGCCGGGCCGCTGCGCACCATGGCCGCGCGCGGGATCCCAGGCTTCGAGCTGTTCGCCGACATCTGGGCAAGGCGCGCTCCGCTCGGCTGGAACGTCACCGATCCGACCGCGGTGGCGCGGACCGTGCTGTGGCTGCTGTCGGACTGGTCCCGCGGGGTCTCGGGCGAGCTGATCCACGTCGACGGCGGCTTCCACGCGATGGGCAGCGACCTGGTCCCGGCCGAGGAGCAGGCCGAGGTCATGGCCGCCGAGGCCGCCGACGGGCAAGGCTAGGCAGGCGTGGACCAGGGGTTCGCCGACGCCATCTGGGAGATGGTGCGCCGGATCCCGCCCGGCCGGGCGACCACCTACGGGCAGCTCGCCGAGGCCTGGTACGGCGTGGCCAGGGGTGCCCGCCAGGTGGGCCAGGCCATGGCCCGCTGTCCCGAGGGGCTCCCATGGTGGCGGGTGGTCCACGCCGATGGCAGCATGAAGGGAGGACCGGGGTCCGACGAGCAGCTCGCCAGGCTGGCGGACGAGGGGGTGGCGATCACCGCGGAGCGGCGCGTCGACTGGGCGAGCTGCGGAGGACCGTGGTCCCCGGAACAGCGATTGGCGCAAAAGCGGCAACGGCGGGCATGACTCTCCAGTTCAGATCGAGAGTCTGTCCCCTGAGTCCGCGGATATCGGTCGTCGAACCGGCGCAAGCGTGATAGTGTTCCTCTGCGGTGTAGAGGCCCTGGCTTCCGCCGCCCGCAGGAGCACGCCTCCAGCCTGCCCGCAGACCGGAGATCCTCAAGGATTTCCGAGTTGCGGGAATGCAGTTTGCGAACATCGTTGTTGGCAAATCTAGGAAGTATCCGACGACGATGCCTCCGCTGCGCCAACGCTGTGCCGAACGAGGAGTGAGATGACGACGGAGAAGGACCAGGACCTGCTCGACCTACAGACGACGGACTCGTTCCGTCTCTATCTCGACGAGGTCGGCCGGCACCCCCTGCTGACCAAGGAAGACGAGAGGTTACCGCCGATCTGGGCGAGCGCGCACGCCGCAAGATGATCGAGTCGAACCTGCGGTTGGTCGTGTCGATCGCTCGGCGCTTCTCGGCCACTGGGCTTCCCCTTGGCGACCTGGTTCAGGAGGGCAATCTGGGGCTGTTGCGCGCGGTCGAGAAGTTCGACTGGCGCAAGGGCTTCAAGTTCTCGACCTACGCGACCTGGTGGATCCGCCAGGCGATCGCCCGTGGCGCCGCCGACCGCGGTGCCAGGGCCATCCGCCTGCCGGTCCATGTGGACGAGCAGGTCGGGCGGCTGCGCCGGACCCAGACGCGCCTGCACGAGGTGCTCGGTCGCGAGCCGACCGTCGAGGAGCTGGCGGTCGAGCTGGACATGCCGCTGGACAAGGTCCACCGGCTGCTCGACACCGCCCAGGCGATCACCTCGCTGGACACCCCGATCGGCGACGACGGTGCCGCCCTCCAGGACTTCCTGGAGGACTCCTCCGCGATCGGGCCGGACGAGATGGCCGTCGAGGCCGTCGGGCGCGAGGCGCTGGAGCAGGTGCTCGGGGCGCTGCCCGACCGCGAGCGGCAGGTGCTGATCCTGCGGTTCGGCCTGGACTCCGGCACACCGCGGACGCTGGAGGAGGTCGGCGCGATCATGGGCTTCTCGCGCGAGCGCGCCCGCCAGGTCGAGCGGGACGCGCTGGCCTCGCTGCGCAGTCCGGAGATCCGCGCGCGGCTCGAGGACCTCGTCGCAGCCTGATCAAGAGCGGCCCGCCCAGGCGGGCCGCTCGTTCGTCTACCCGCCCCCGCCGTGATGGAGTCGCCATGAGCAGGTTCACCATCAACTTCGACTACCTCTGCCCGTTCGCCCGGATCGCCAACGAGATCGTCGTCCACGCGCTCCAGGGCGGCGCCGACCACGACGTCACCTTCCGGGCCTTCTCCCTCTCCCAGGTCCACACCGAGGAGGGCGAGACCGAGGTCTGGCGCACCGAGCCCCGGCCCTCCGGCGTGACCGCGCTGGAGTGGGGCCTGGCGGTGCGCGACGAGTTCCCGGAGGCGTTCAAGGCCGCCCACCTGGCGCTCTTCTCCGCCAGGCACGACCAGGGCCGCGACATCAACGACCTCGACGTCATCCGCGAAGCGGTCGCCTCGGCCGGGCTGGACCCCGACGAGGTGGCCAAGGTCGTCGCCGGCGGGCAGCCGGCCAAGGCGCTGGCCGCCGACCACACCTGGTCGGTGGACGAGCACCGCGCCTTCGGCGTCCCGACCTTCTTCCTGGAGGACCGGGCGGTGTTCATCCGCCTGATGCAGCGCAAGACCGACCCGGCCGAGGCGCGCGCCACCCTCGACCGGCTGCTCGACCTCCTCACCACCTGGCCCGAGCTGAACGAGCTCAAGGCCACCCGGATCCCCAGGTAACCGGCCCGTGCCGAGATCACCCGCCGCGGAGGCGGTCGGGCTGGTCCAGGAGGTCGTCTGCGAGGGTGTGGCGCACGGCGGGGAGGCGGTGGGGCGCTGCGGTGGCTGCGCCTGGCAGCACATCCGGCCCGCCGCGCAGGCGGAGCTCAAGGCCCGGCTCGTGCGCGAGCAGCTCGCCCACGTCGGCGGCCTGACGGAGGTGCCGGTGCGCCCGACGCTCCAGCCGGCCTCGCCGCCCGGCGAGCCGGAGGGCTTCGGCTATCGGGAGCGCGCCACCTTGACCGCCGCCGCCGACGGGCGGCTCGGCTTCCTGCGCGCCGGCAGCCACGAGGTCCACCCGGTGGACCGTTGTCCCCTGCTGGCCGGCGGGCTCCAGGAGCTTCCCAGCCAGCTCGGCCGGCACCCGGCCGGGGCCAAGGTCCGCCTGCGCCGCGGCGCGGAGGGCGACCGGCTGGCCGTCCTCGAGGCCGCCGCGGCCGCCCGGACGCGGTTCCTACCGCCGGAGGGCATCTCCTGGGCGACCGTGCGCGGCAACGGCAAGGTCGTGGACGGCCAGGGCCAGCCGTCGGTCACCGAACGGATCGCCGGCGTGGACCTCCAGGTCAGCGCGGCCAGCTTCTTCCAGGTCCACCGCCAGGGCGCCGAGGCGCTGGTCGAGCTGGCCGGCCGCGCATGCGAGCCGGCGGCCGGCGAGACGCTGCTGGACCTGTACGCGGGCGTCGGGCTGTTCGCGGCCACCGTCGGCCGGGCGGCCGGCAAGGTGATAGCGGTGGAGTCCTGGAGGCCGGGGGCCAGGGACGCCAGGCACAACCTGCGGTCGCACCCGGACGCCAGCGTGCGGCAGGACGACATCGCCCACGCGCTGGCGCACATCGGCGCCGCTGACCTGGTGGTCCTCGACCCGCCGCGAGCCGGCGCCGGCACCACCGTGCTCCAGCGCGTCGCGGCGTTGGCTCCGCGGGCGATCGCGCTGGTGTCATGCGACCCGGCGGCGCTCGCCAGGGACGTGCGCACGCTGACCGACCTCGGCTACCGGGCCGCCTGGGTCCAGCCGGTCGACCTGTTCCCCCAGACCGCCCACGTGGAGGCGCTCACCGCCCTGCACCCCGCCGCTACCAGCGGGTGAAGAACAGCAGCTGGACGAGCACGCTCTGGGTCAGCAGCATGGCCGCGACCACCGGCATGCTGGCGCGCCAGCGCAGCAGCTGGCGGACGGCGACGACCACGGCGAAGGGCACCAGGAACTGCCACATCCGCTCGACCTCGCCCTTGGTGTGGCCCCACAGGGCGCCGGCGAGCAGGCTGGCGAGGGTCGCGACCTCGAACGACCACCAGGCGCGCCGGCGCAGCGCCGCCCAGACGCCGACCACCAGCGCGGCGGTCAGCGGCACGCCGAGGATGGCCGCGAACGCCACCAGGTCCCCGAACGACCACCACAGCCAGGAGCGGGTCCGCGTGCCCGGGGCGGTGCTCCAGAAGCGGTTGACCGCCTGCACGGTCGCGACCAGGTCGTAGCCGGTCGCCAGCCACAGCAGCGCGGCCAGGGCGAGCACCGTCGCGGTCGTGATCGCCGCCCAGCGCACCACCCAGCTCCCGCCCTTGGAGCCCTGGCCGGCCGCCAGGCCGATTGCACGGACCGCCAGGAACGGCAACAGCAGCATGGCGGCGAAGGTCATCATCGAGGCCAGCCACAGCAGCGCGCCGCCGGCCACGGTCCATGCCAGGCTGCGGCGCATCAGGCCGCGATGGGCGGCAAGGGCGGCGCCGGCCAGCACCGGGGCCCACATGGCATCCGCCGAGGTCGCCGCATAGAGCACCACCGCCGGCGCCAGCGCCCAGCAGACCACCGCCCAGCGCTCCCCCACCTCGCGCAGCTCGTCGCGTGCCAGGGCGGCGACCACCAGCAGACCGAGGCAGGCGGCGGCGACGGTGGCGACGGCCGCGCCGCCGAGGCCTGGCCAGACCCTCGCCACCAACACGTAGAACAGGGTCGCGCCGGGCGGGTGCTGGGCGGCGTAGTCCGGCAGCCCGGGCACGCGCGTGGCGAAGTCGTGCAGGAATGTCGGGATCGCGCCTACCTGGGGGACCGCTCGGGGGTACTCCCCGGAGGCCGCCAGCGGCGCCTGCCAGGCCCGCGGCCCGCCCGCCAGCGCCGCCACGGCGAGGTCCAGCGCGAACGCCCCGACGAGCGAGCCGGCGAGCCAGGCGCGCCGCGCACGCACCAGGCCGGCGGCCGCGACCAGCCCGGCGGCGACCAGGACGGCGACCGGCAGCACCAGCTCGGCCCAGGTCCTGTCCAGACGCGGAGCCCAGAAGAGGTAGTAGGGCCAGGCGTGGTACCAGGGCACGCTCGGGACGCTGAACGGCACGCGACCCCAGCCGCGCATGCCGAAGGTCCCCAGCGTGCCGATCGCCACCACCAGGACGGCCGTCGCCGCGCTGGCTCCCATGAGGGCGCGGTTCCCGCGGGAGCGGAGCAGGGGCGGGCGCGGCGGCGACTGCACGGCCGGCCCGCTCAGCCGGTGCCGGCCGCCGAGCGCTCCACCGGGGCGCCGCGGGCCGCGCGGAAGGCCGCGGCGACCTTGCCGGCCGCGTCCTCCGACCCCCACGCCATCACGTGCAGCGCATCGACCTGCGGCAGCTCGGCCAGGGCGATGGCGGTCTCGATCGCCATGTCGATGCCCCCGCCGGAGGCGATCCGGCTGTAGGCGCGACGGGGCAGCTCGAAGGGGAGCACCCGGTCCAGGATGTCGGCAAGTTTGCGCGTGCGGATCACCGGCACGCTGGCATGGATGCGGCAGTCGCCCAGTTTGCCGGCCTCGGCGGCGCGCTCCAGGAAGCTGGCGAGGCGGCCGGGCTCGAGCACCATCTGGGTCTGCGCGAAATCCGCGCCCGCGGCGATCTTGCGGCCGAGCAGGGCGAGCTCGGACTCGGCGTCGACCGCGAACGGGTCCACCACGCAGCCGAGCGCCAGCTCGTACGGCTCCACCCAGCTCTTGGCCTCGGCCAGCAGCCTGGTGGTGGTGTAGTCCCTGACCCTGGGCACGTCCGGCACAGGGTCGCCGTACAGGCAGAGGACGCCGTCGCAGCCCAGTGCGGCGGCGCCGACCACCTGGGAGCGGAGCGCCAGCCGGTTGCGGTCCCGGCAGGAGACGTGCACCACGGTGGCGACGCCCTGCTCGCGGGCCAGCGCCACGGCGGCGAGGGGTGACATGCGCGGCTGGCCGGCGTGGTTGTCGGTCAGGCCGACCAGGTCGACGTGCTTGGCGAGAATGGCGATACGCGACCGCACCAGGCCGGCGTCGGGCCGTGCGGGCAGCGAGATCTCGGCGGAGGTCAGGGCTTCGATCGACATTCGCAAAGGCTAGACCGCCGGCCACCGCCGACGCCAACCGGGCCGGTCGGGTGGCCGGCCGGGTGGGCGGCCGCTCGCGGTGCACGAACAGCTTGATGCCATTGGCGATCAGGCTCTGTCCCCCGATCACTGTGACCATGGAAGGAGTCGCATCATGAGCACGGCCACGCTGGTCCCGGAGACCTACGAGCTGGAGGGAGACGATGCGCTGGAGACGCTGCGCCGCACCGGCTGGTGGAGATTGCTGAAGGACTCGTTCCGCCGCTTCCGCTACGCCGACGGCTTCAGCCACTCCCGCGCGCTCGCCTTCCAGGTGACCCTGAGCCTGCTGCCGGCCATCATCGCGGTGGTGGGCCTGGCCACACTGCTGCACGCCGACCACTTCCGGAAAATCCTCGGCCAGGCGGCTACGCGGCTGGCTCCCGGCCCCGCCGGTGACGTGGTGGTGGCGGCGTTCCGGCACGGCCATGGGCCAGGTGGAGCGCGGCGCCAACCGCATCTACGGGGTCGAGCGGGACCGCCCGACCTTGCGCAAGTACGCGGTCGGGATCCTGCTCGCCTGCTCCGCCGGGCTGGCGATCGTGCTGCTGGTGGCAGCCATCGCCATGCTGTTCCGGGAATCGCCCCGGCGCCACCAGCCGGCGGCCTCCTGGCTCGCCTCGGGGTCGGCGATGGCGGTGCTGCTGGGGTTCGTGTTCACCGGGCTGCTGTCGCTGTACCTGGGAGCCAGCAGGACCTTCGGCCAGACCTATGGGCCACTGGCCGGCCTGATCGGCGTGCTGGTGTGGGCGCTGCTGACGTCGATGGCGATCTTCTTCGGGCTCGCCTTCGCCGCCCAGCTCGAGGCCGTCCGCGCCGGGGTCGCCTCGCCGATCACCGGACGGCAGACCAATGCACCCGGATCCCGCGAGGAGCTCGCGCACCAGCGGGACGCGCTCGGCGCATGGCGGTAGCCTGGGGACAGCCCCCCATCCACCGGACGGACCACCGCCAGTTCGCCGCCAACGGTCCACAAGAGGCCGTACTCTGCGTACCTTGTGTGGTAGGGCGGAGGTTTGCCCGCGCATTGTGGGGCCGCGGTCGAGGTTGCGCCGGTGCCCGCCGGCCGAGGACCGTTACCCAAGCGGACCAACCGCTGTCCAACGGGAGAGCATTGGCGCTGGCGGGCGCTGCCGAGCCGAGGAGCGAGCAACGGGATGTGGGACGATCCCCTCTGGTACAAGACAGCGGTGTTCTACGAGTTGTACGTGCGCGGCTTCCAGGACGGGAGCGGCGACGGCAGCGGGGACTTCCGCGGACTCACCGAGCGACTCGATTACCTGCAGTGGCTCGGGATCGACTGCGTCTGGCTCCTGCCCATCTTTCCGTCGCCGCTGCGGGACGGTGGCTACGACGTCGCCGACTACTTCTCGATCCTGCCGAGCTACGGCACGCTGGGTGATTTCTACGAGTTCCTGGAGGCCGCGCACGACCGCGGCATCCGGGTGATTGCCGACCTGGTCATGAACCACACCTCGGACCAGCACCCGTGGTTCCAGGAGGCCCGCCGGCCTGGCTCGGCCAAGCGCGACTGGTACGTCTGGTCGGACACCGACCAGCGCTACCTGGACGCACGCGTGATCTTCGTGGACACCGAGGCCTCCAACTGGACCTGGGACCCGGAGGCGCAGGCGTTCTACTGGCACCGCTTCTTCTCGCACCAGCCCGACCTCAACTACGCCAATCCCGAGGTCCAGGAGGCGATGCTCGAGGTCATCCGCTTCTGGCTCGACATGGGGCTGGACGGGTTCCGGCTGGACGCGGTCCCCTACCTGTTCGAGCGCGAGGGCACCGATTGCGAGAACCTGCCCGAGACGCACGAATTCCTGAAGCGCGTCCGCAAGGAGGTCGACTCGAAATACGAGGGCAAGCTGCTGCTGGCTGAGGCCAACCAGTGGCCGCCGGACGTGGTGCCGTATTTCGGGGACGGCGACGAGTGCCACATGGCCTTCAACTTCCCGGTGATGCCGCGCATGTTCATGGCGCTGCGCCGCGAGGACCGCACGCCGATCATCGAGATCATGAACCGCACCCCCAAGATCCCGGACACGGCGCAGTGGGGGCTGTTCCTGCGCAACCACGACGAGCTGACGCTCGAGATGGTCACCGACGAGGAACGCGACTACATGTACAACGAGTACGCCAAGGACCCGCGCATGCGCCGAAACATCGGCATCGCGCGGCGCCTGGCGCCCCTGCTGGACAACGGCCGCCGGCAGATGGAGATGCTCTACAGCCTGCTGTTCAGCCTGCCTGGAAGCCCGGTCGTCTACTACGGCGACGAGGTGGGCATGGGCGACAACATCTACCTCGGCGACCGCGACGGGGTCCGCACGCCCATGCACTGGACCAGCGACCGCAACGCCGGCTTCTCCAGAGCCGACCCGGCCGCGCTGTACCTGCCGCTGCTGATGGACCCGGTGTACGGCTACCAGGCGGTCAACGTGGAGGCGCAGGAGCGCGTGGCCACCTCGTTCCTGCACTGGCTGCGGCGCCTGCTCCAGGTGCGCAAGCAGCATCCCGTCTTCGGCCAGGGCGACTACGAGCCGCTCTACCCGGAGAACCGCAGGGTGTTCGCGTTCATCCGGCAGCTCGGCGCGGACGTGGTGCTGGTGGTCGCCAACCTCTCGCGCTTCGCGCAGCCGGTCGAGCTGGACCTGTCCCGCTGGACAGGGCTGGTGCCCGAGGAGATGTTCGGCCGCACGCCCTTCCCGATCATCGACAACCGCTCCTACCGGCTGGCCATGGGGCCGCACGGGTTCTACTGGTTCCGCCTGGTCGAGCCGCCCAGCGAGCCGGATGACACGGCGATGTTCCGCGCCATCAGGGGGTCCGAGTGAGGCTCCTGCAGGAGGTGCCCGCCGGCACCGAGATCCGCTTCGCCACCCGCAGCGGGGTGCTGACCGGGGATCACACGTCCCAGAAGGCCAGCTCGTGCTCCAGGGCGGTGACGAAGGCGCGCTCGCAGGCCTCCAGGTGGACCCTCCCGAGGCCCTCGGCGGCCTGGTCGAGCAGGTCCGCGCACCAGCCGGCCAGCTCGGCGAAGCCAGGGTCGGCGTAGGTCTCGATCCACTGCCGGTAGCGCGGCTCGGCGGGCAGGCCGCGCGCTGCCATGGCGCGTCCCAGCTCCGAGTAGCCCCACATGCACGGCAGCAGCGCGGCGACCATCTCGGCGAAGGAGGCGAGGGCGGCCGTCCGCAGCAGGAAATCGGTGTAGGCGGCGCAGGCGCGCGACTTGGCGGTGCGCTCCAGCGCCGTCTCGGTGAGCCCGAACCTCGCCGCGTAGGAGCGGTGCAGCGACAGCTCCTCGTGCAACGTCGAATGCGCCAGGTCGACCAGCCGCCCGAGCGTGGCGGCGTCCGGCGCGCGTGCGGCCGCCAGCGCGAACAGCCGCACGTAGTCCAGCAGGAACAGGTAGTCCTGCGCCAGCCAGGCGCGGAACCGACCCTCGTCGAGCGTCCCGTCGGCGATCCCGCGGACTGTCGGATGCTCGAGCTGCCGCTCGACGTAGGGTCGCCCGATCTCGAAGAGCCGCTGGCTGAGGGCACCCGCGGGCCGGTCGCTCTGCGTAGCCATCGGCTGGAGATGCTAGCGCGCCCGGGCTGGAGGCGGCCGGGGACCAGGCAGCGGAGGCGGTGGCAACATGAAGCTCTCGCGGCCCTGTCGGGACGGGCCGGACACATAAGGAGCGCCGTTGCCGAGCGACTCTCTGGGCGGGCTGGTCGAGCAGGCCGACCCGGCCGCGTTGCTGCGCGCCGTGGACGGGCTGTGCGCCGATCGCGACTGGCCGGGCCTGCTCCGCCTCCGTCAGCTGCTGGCGGACGCCGTCGAGCGCGGCAAGCCGCTGTGGCCCGTGACCACCTACGTCGAGTACCGGATCGCGCTGGAGGCGCCCGGGCCGGAGGTGGCGCGGGTGCTGCGCTCAGGGGTGGGCCGCTTCGCGCTGGGGCCGCTCACCGAGGTCGCCGCCGCCACCCACGCCTGGGACGAGCTTGGCCCGCACCTGGCGGAGCCGGGCATCGCCGGCACGGTGGCGCAGGAGCGCGTGCTCCGCGGCGAGGACCTGCGCAACCGGGAGGGCACCCACCCCGAGGTGCTGGAGCTGCCGCTGGCGCTGGCCCCCTGGGAGCCGGTCTACCCGCTGGCGACCTACCGGGCGTGGGAGCTGGAGGTGCCCGACCCGGGCGTCGAGCCCGTGGAGATGGTCGCCTCGACCGCCGAGCCAGGGCCTGAACTTGCGCAGCCGGACACCGTGCGCGCGCTCACCGACCTGGTGGAGGTGTGGACCAGCGAGTCCAACGGCGCCGCACGGGCGGTGGTGGTTCGCGGCGGGCCGGCCGAGGCCGTGGCCACGCTCGGCCACGGTGAGCACCGGCTCGGTCGGCTCGACGCCGCGGGGGCGCTCGCGCGCATGGCCTGGGCGGCCGCCAGTGGCGGCGCCTACGGCGTCCGGCGCGGCGCCGCCCTCGGCCGCTTCGACGCCTGGTGGGCGGCTGCGGCGCTCGGCGGCGTCGAGTGGCCGGCAGACCCCGAGGAGCTCGGCCGCGCGCTCCAGCGGCTCACCTGGTGGTGCTGGGACGACGCCAGCGCGTCGATCGGCTGGAGCCTGCGCCTGGCGGTTGCCGACCCCGACGCTGGCTGGGCGGCCGCCCTGGAGGCGAGCGACCGCACAGAGTAACCCGCGACCGCAAACCGCGTGCAATCGGCTGGGGTGGCAGACTTACCGCATGCGACCCTTCATCCGATCCCTGCCCCCGATCCTTGTGCTCGCGTTCACGATGGCGCTCGCCGCCTGCCAGGGCCAGCCGGACCCCTCGACCAGCGAGCCTCCGGTGGTCGGGGCGCACGACGTCACCGCCAGGGACCTCCAGTTCGAGCCGCCAGCGGTCCAGGTGCGGCCGGGCGCCACGGTCACCTGGCATTTCGAGGACGGCGCCGTCGCCCACGACGTCAAGGGCGACGGCTTCAGCTCCACCGTCGAGAAGAGCGGGACCTTCACCCACCGCTTCGACCAGCCCGGCACCTTCACCTACCGCTGCACCCTCCACGCCAACATGACCGGGCGGGTGATCGTCCAGTGACCTACCATGTGGCTATGAGCTTGAGTCCCGGGATGCAGGAATACCTCGAGTCGCTGTACTGGCTCAACGAGGCCGGCATCGAACGAACGCCGATCAACCTCTCGCGCGCGATGAAGGTCTCGCCGCCGAGCGTGACCGAGATGGTCAACCGCCTCGGCAAGGAGGGGCTGATCAGTCGCGGCCCGGGCAAGCGCATCGCCCTCACCGACCACGGCGAGGAGGTCGCCAAGCACGTGGTCAAGCGCCACCGCATGGTCGAGGCCTTCCTGGTCAAGGTGATGGGCGTGCCGTGGGACGAGGTCCACGAGGAGGCCGAGGCCTTCGAGATGAGCGTCACGCCCAGGCTCGAGGCCCGCATGCTGGAGATGATCGGCGAGGTGCAGACCTGCCCCCACGGTCACCCGATCGGCGACTTCCCTCGCGAGCAGGGCGTGCCGCTCACCAGCGTCGCCAACGGCAGCAGGGTGCGGATCCTGCGGTTCGAGAACGAGGACCACGACCTGCTGCACACCTTCCGGGCCGCCGGGATCGAGCCGCGCGAGCACTACGTGGTCAGCGCCGACGCCCCCGTGGCCCCGGTACCGGAGGAGAAGATCCGGCTCACCAGCGACGCCGGGCTCGAGACGGCGCTGCCGTTGTATGCCGCCAGGACCATCTCGGTGGTGGTCGACAGCAGCGGCGAGGGCGACCCCATCGAGGTCGACCAGGAGAGCCTGGCCACCGCCTACCTGCTCGGCGAGAGCCACTGGAGCCGCTGAGCGTCCTGCCACGCGACCAGGTCGCCCGTTTCCCGAGGAATCTCAGGTAGCATCCTGGCTCTTGGAACCTGACGGCTGACGGTCTGCCCCACCAGGAGAACCGATGGAGCACCTGATCACCGACTACGTCCTGCAGTACGGGTACCTCGCCGTCTTCGTGCTGATGGTGCTCGAATCGGCCTGCATCCCGGTGCCGAGCGAGGTCACCATGCTGTTCGGCGGGGCGCTGGCCAACGGGGCCTTCCTGGCCAGCCTCGGCCAGCAGGGCGAGCACCTCAACTTCGTGGTCGTCGCCCTGGTCGGCGCGTTCGGGAACCTGGTCGGCTCCTGGATCGCCTGGGGGGTCGGCTACCGCGGCGGCCGCCCGCTGATCGAGCGCTGGGGACGCTACGTGTTCCTGCGCGAGCACGAGCTGGACCGGGCCGAGGTGTGGTTCCAGCGCCGCGGTCAGGTCGCCGTGCTGGTGTCGCGGCTGCTGCCGGTGGTGCGGACCTTCATCAGCCTGCCGGCCGGCGTGGCCCAGATGCGCTTCACACGATTCTCGCTCTATACCTTCCTCGGCTGCCTGCCGTGGACCTTCGCGCTGACCGCCGTCGGCTACGCGCTGGGCAGCCAGTGGGACGTGGTCGAGCGCTACATGCGACCGGTCACGGCCGCCTGGCGGCCCCCGCAAGCTCGCCCAACTTCCCATTCATGTCGTAGCCTCGTGAGAGCTCGGGTTACCGCCCCGCGAAACGGTGAACCCGGATGTGCAGTGCGCCGGAGTGCTGGAATCGGCAGACAGCCGCGCCTTAAAAGCGTTGGGCCCGCAAGGGCGTGAGGGTTCGAGCCCCTCCTCCGGCACCAAAACGCCCTCTCGACCTGACCTCGGGCGGCCGGTCGAATCCATGCGCTGACCTGCGGGGACAGGGTCTCGCTCTACCTCGTTTGGTCTCTCTCGATCTCGCTGGTAATCCCGCGCGAGGACGGACCCGCTGCGGACCCAGCGCGGACCGGGCCTCACTCGGCGCTCTGCTCCTCCACCCAGCGCATCACGTCGCTATGCCAGTAGCGCGGCGCCCGCATGACCCGAACGACTCTCGGGCCGGTCCGGTCGTGGCGCCAGCGGCGCACTGTGCGCAGCGAGACGCGCAGCATCTCGGCGAGGTCTTCCTCGGTCAGGAGCTGGTCATCAGCTGGTCGGGTCGTGATCGGCATCTGGTCCCCCCTGTGGTCGGTCGTGACCTTCGGGGGAGCCTGCGACGCTGGCGAGGGGCCTCGGGACGTGATGACCGCCCAATCCGGCGGGATCAGGGGGCGGTTCTCGCGCGGAAAGCTCGGAAAGCCCAATAACCCCTCTGACCTGCGGGAACGCCGCGCGCAGTATCTGCGCGGAAAGTGCGCGGAAAGGGGGGCTGCAAAGGAAGGGCCGGGCCTACCCGGATGCGCGCCGACGCCGCGGCTTGGCCTGCGGCTCGGCCGCGGCCTCGTACCTAGCGACCCGCTCCTCCAGCTCGCGGATGCGCTCGGCAAGCTCGGCGTTTTGCCGCTCTACCTCGGCGATGCGATCGCGGCGCGTCGGCCGGTCAAGGCCGGCCCGGCGCCGCACGGCGCTCTTGGTCTGCGGCCGGTCGCCGTGCCGGCCGACGCGCTCGAACATCTCCTCGGGGCTCACGCGGTAGATCCGGGCGAGCGCTCGGAGGGTGTCGTCCTTGGGGTTCGGCAAGATCCACGGTCCGTCGGTGCGGCGGCGGAAGCCGCCATGCTCCAGCGAGACGAGGTTCTGCGTGCTGATCCCGGCGCGGCCGGCAACGTAGACCTGCGTGAAGCCCAGCTCAAGGCGCCTCTTGGTGAGCCACTCCCCGAAGTTGTGCCAGCGGGGTAGCTCCTCGCCGGGGGTCTGCTCTTGCTCGCTCATGATCGGCCGTCCTCGCGCGGTCGACTACTGACGTTCGTGGTGATCAGTGGCGAGTATGTCACGAGACAAGCAGGCGAGACTACGGGGCAAGCGCCGGGTTATCGTAGCCATATGTCGCTTTCTCGGTGGGCCAGAGACCACGCGGCGAGCCTCCTGGAGCCGCTCGGCAACCGCTGGGCACACGTGCAGGCCGTCGCCGAGCAGGCCGGCCGCGTGGCGCCCGTGCTCCCGGCTGACGAGCGGGAGACGCTGATCGCCGCGGCGTGGCTGCACGACATTGGCTATGCCCCGGCGCTGGCGACCACGGGGCTGCATCCGCTGGACGGCGCGCGACACCTGGAGGCCCTCGGCGTCGACCGCCGCCTCTGCTGCCTGGTGGCGCACCACTCCGGCGCCACGTTCGAGGCTGAGGAACGTGGCTACGTGGCCGAGCTCGCCGCCTTCGAGCAGGAGAACGGGCCGGTCATGGACGCGCTGAGCTATGCCGACATGACCACCGGGCCCGCCGGCGAGCGCCTCACCTTCGAGGCCCGCATCGCCGAGATCCTCGAGCGCTACCCGGCCGACCATCCGGTGCACCGCGCGATCACCCGCTCGCGCCCCACGCTGGCCGCCGCGGTCGAGCGGACTGCGCGCCAGCTCGCCGGCGTCGGCTAAGCGGCCTCCCAGAAGTCCTGCTCGTAACCATGTGCGGTGGCAGCGCATCCCGGCCGGTTACGAGGAGGAGTCCTGGTCACCGGCTCAGTAGCGGCAGAGCTGGACTCGCGACACCCTAGGCAGTCTGCGCAGGCGCTCCCCCAGACGCGCCTTGTCCGCCGCGGAGATGCCTTCTCGGAATGAGACTCCTAGGGAGAGCGGATCTGTCGACGCTTGCCCATAGGGGTAGGAAACGCCCTCGACCCCTGGAAGCCTGCCGATCTGGTCCAACAGCGGGTCGGAGTGGGGATCGTCGATGGGGTGCTCAAGCTGCACGCGAAACTCCTCGTGGGTGAGGAGCTGCCCGGTCAGGTAGCCGCCCTGGCAG
>WNFU01001283.1_pt1 | contig 35278 bp, 29 predicted proteins | sample 5400121 | NCBI WGS metagenome assembly WNFU01 (sample SAMN13153360, study PRJNA577476) | soil metagenome | isolation source: 100 cm soil or saprolite under grassland replicate 1 | place: USA:California | collected 2016-06-15
TCAAGCCAGCGCTTTGCCTTGGGCTTCCTTCGGATTCGCAGTCGCCCGCGACACCCTTGCCTTCGGCTAACACTTCCCCTTGCCGGGTGTGTAGAGGACTTTCACCTCCAAGTGCGTGCGCCCTGCCGGGCGCACGAAAGAAAAGGCCCGCGATCGCGGGCCTTTTTTGTTGCCGTCGAAAGCGCTCGCGCGTTACGTGCCTTCGGTGCGCATCGTGTCGCCCGCGAGATTCGGGTAGCGCACGTGCTCGACCAGATCCTGCGTTTCCCTGTCGGGCGCGGGCGTGATCAGGCTCACGATGATGATCACCAGGAATCCGAGCGGAACGCCCCACAGCCCGGCCGAGATCGCCTGGATGCCCCACCATGTGTGGGAGTCGATCGAGCCGGTCACGCTGAACACGCTGCGCAACCACGGCTGCGTGGTCGCCATGTAGTAGAACGTAATGCCGAGGCCGGCCGCCATGCCGAGCGTTGCGCCCCATTTGTTCGCGCGCTTCCAGAAGATGCCGCAGACAAGCGCCGGGAAGAACGCTGCCGCCGCGAGCGAGAACGCCGCCGACACGAGGAACAGGATGTCCGCCGGCTTCTGCGCCGAAACCGTTGCCGCAGCGATCGCCACCACGAGCAGCAGGATCTTCGAGATCATCACGCGGCGCGACGTCGGCGCGTTCGGATCGAGCATCTTGTAATAGAAGTCATGCGACAGCGCGTTGGCGATCGTGAGCAGCAAGCCGTCTGCAGTGGACAGCGCCGCGGCGAGCCCGCCCGCGGCGACCAAGCCCGAGATCACGTACGGCAATCCGGCAATCTCGGGCGTGGCGAGCACGACGATGTCGCCGCCGATCGCGATCTCGGCGAGCTGCACGATGCCGTCCCTGTTGACGTCGACTATCGACAGCAAGCTCGGATCGACCTTCGTCCACGACGCGACCCATTGCGGCAACTTCGCGAACTCGGTCCCTACGAGCAGCGTGTACACGTCGTACTTGGCGAGCACCGCCAGCGCCGGCGCGGTGAAGTACAACAGGAAGATGAAGAACAGCGACCAGAACACCGACACGCGCGCTTCCTTCACCGATGGCGTCGTGTAGTAGCGCATCAGGATGTGCGGCAGCGCTGCGGTGCCCACCATCAGGCAAAAGATCAGTGCGAGGAAGTTTCGTCGAGACACGTCTCGCGCCGTCTCGTCCTTGCCCGGGAAGGCCTCGGCGTGGCGCAGCGGCGGCGCCGCGCGCGCCGCAGCCCCGGCGTCCTTGGTCCACGCCGCTTTTGCGGTATCGGGGTCCTTCGGATACGCCGCAAGCGCCTTCTCGGCCGCCGTGATCTGATCGGCCGACGCGTTCTCCGCCTTCAGCTTGTCGACGTTCGCGGCGAGTTTCTGTCTCTCGCTTTCGAAGGAAGCGGGAAGCGCCTTCAGCTTCGCGCTCGCCTCGTCGGCGCGCGCCTTGAAGATGGCGCGAACCTCGAGCTCCTTCGGATCTTTGAGCAGCTGCTCCTCGCGCGCCGACACTTTCTCGAGCACCTTGCCGTACACGAGTTGCGGTACCGGGATGCCCGTGTGCTTCACCGACAGCCAGATCACGGGGATCATGTACGCGACGATCAGGATGATGTACTGCGCAACCTGCGTCCATGTGACTGCGCGCATGCCGCCGAGGAACGAGCAGACGAGGATGCCGCCCAGGCCGAGGAAGATGCCGATCTCGAACGGCACGCCGGTGAGCCGCGTCGTGATGAGGCCGACACCGTAGATCTGCGCGACGACATACGTGAACGAGCACAGGATCGCCGCGAGGATGCCGACTGCACGCGGGATGTGACCGCCGTAGCGCGCGCCGAGGAAATCCGGGATCGTGAACTGGCCGAACTTGCGCAGATACGGCGCGAGGAACAGCGCGACGAGGCAATATCCGCCGGTCCAGCCCATGATGAACGCGAGCCCGTTGAAGCCGGTCAGATAGAGCGTGCCGGCCATGCCGATGAACGACGCGGCGCTCATCCAGTCCGCGCCGGTCGCCATGCCGTTGAACAGCGCCGGCACTCGGCGTCCCGCGACATAGTACTCGGCGGCATCCGACGTGCGCGCCATCACGCCGATCCCGGCGTACAGGCCGACGGTGGCGAGCAGAAAGACGTAGCCGATCCAGTTGCGCGGCATTCCCATCTGCTCGAGGATCGCGAGCGCGATCAGGAACACGAGGAAGCCGCCCGTGTACCACGTGTAGACCTTCTTCAGCTGCGTGTTGAACGCGCGCTGCGTACCCGCGGTGAAGACGTTGGTCGGAGTCGGTGCGGGAGTGCTCATTCCTCGTCTCCTTCGTGTACGCCGTACACTTTGTCGAGCGTGTTCATGTAGCGCGCGTAGTACCAGATGATGATCACGTAGATGATCAGCGCGCCCTGCGCGCCCATCCAGAACGAGAACGGCCATCCGAAGAAAGGAAACGACAGCTCGCGGGCGTAGTAGCCGACGACGAACGTGACGACGAACCAGATGAAAAGCAGGATCGCCGTTATCGTGAGATTCTTGTTCCAGTACTCACGATGCTTCTCGGTCAACTGCATGGCAGGCTCCTCCTAGCAACGATGACGTCGTTTTTTCGAAACCGCGGGGAAGGTCGGCCGGATTCTTGTTCTTTCGACCAGATTTCCGGTGCCGCCCTCGCCTGCCGGGCGGCCAAATTGCCCGGCAGTATAGCGAGCTTTCTTTCGCCGCAACAAGCCCGCAGGTCGGGATGGAGGTCACTGTTGCGCTGCGATGGACGAAATAGGCGACAGCCATGCGGCCGAATTCACGATTTCGCCTTGAGCCCGGTCTCGCGTTCGAGCTGACGGGCGACCTTCGGCTCGAATTTCATGAGGTGATCGAGGATCTTCTGCGTCTCGTCGCGACGGCCGAGATCGAATTGCACGCGCGCGAGCTGATACCAGCCATAGGGGCTCATCGGCTGCAATTTGGTATTGCGCTTCAGAGGCGCCACCGCTTCGTCCAGGCGACGGCACGCGATCAGTGACAGCGCGAGCCCGTAGAGCGCGCGATCGTGGTCGGCGTTGCACTCGAGCGCACGCCGCAGCGCGCGCATCGCCGCGTCGTGATCGTTCAATTGCTGCAGCAGGTAACCGCGATTGAAGTGGTACTCGGCGTTGTCCGGCACGAGCGCGACAACGCGGTCGAACGTCGCGAGCGCAGCGCGATTTTCGCCGGCTTGCGCCTGCTGAAAGCCGATCGACGCGAGCGCGAGCGCATCGTTGGGGTCCTGCGCGAGCATCCTGCGATAGAAGTCGAGCGCGCGCTCGCGTTGACGGAACAGCAGCGACCATGCGGCCATCTGGTTCCAGAGCCCGCGGCGCAGCCGCCGCACGAGCGCGTCGATCATGGGCCGCCGAGGCACTGCGCAACGGCGAGCCCGTGGCGATGGCACGCGTCTGCGATCGCGAACATCGTCCATGCGTAGCCGACGACGAGCAGCGACAGCGCGACAAGCGGCATGTGCCGGTCGTCGATGAACTTCGGCGTGACGTAACGGCACAGCCGCGTGACCGGCGAGACAACGACGGCGAGCAGCCGGTAGAAGAAATTCGCCTGCGGATCCTGTCCGAACACGCGTGTCAGCATGAACACGACGCCCTGCCCGACGATCGACAGCAGCGGGATCGCAAGCAGCAGCTGCACAAGCCGCAGCCAGTAGAGCGTCGAGCCCAGGTCGTTCACGAACATCCTGCGCAAAAAAGAAAGGCGGCGCCCGAATCGAGCGCCGCCCGCGAGTTTACCGCACGCCTCGCGACGCGCCGGTCATCCCGAGCGCGCGAGCGTTTCGTGCCGCGCTCGTCATCCCGAGCGCAAGCGAGGGATCTGCTGTTAGGTTGAACGACGCGAAAAGCAGATCCTTCGCTACGCTCAGGAGATTCCTCGTCGCTACGCTCCTCGGAATGACAGCCGCTACAGCCTCTGCTGGAGCTGTTCGAGGATCGCCGGATTTTCCAGTGTCGACACGTCCTGCGTAATCTCCTCGCCTTTCGCGAGCGAGCGCAGCAGACGCCGCATGATCTTGCCCGAGCGCGTCTTCGGCAGGTTGTCGCCGAAGCGGATGTCCTTCGGCTTCGCGATCGGCCCGATCTCCTTGCCGACCCAGTCGCGCAGCTCCTTCGCGATCTTCTCGGCGTCCGCGCCGCTCGGCCGCGCCTGCTTCAGCACGACGAATGCGCACACCGCCTCGCCCGTCATGTCGTCGGGACGTCCGACGACGGCTGCCTCGGCGACGAGCGTGTTGGCAACGAGCGCCGACTCGATCTCCATCGTGCCGAGCCGGTGGCCCGAGACGTTCAGCACGTCGTCGATGCGGCCCATGATCGTGAAATAGCCGCGCTCCTTGTCGCGCACCGAGCCGTCGCCGGCGAGGTAGAGCGTGCCGCCGAGCTCCTCCGGGTAGTACGCCTTCCTGTACCGCTCGGGATCGCCCCAGATCGTGCGGATCATCGCCGGCCACGGCCGCTTGATGACGAGAATGCCGCCGTGGCCGTTCTCGACGTCGTGGCCGGTCTCGTCGACGATCGCCGCCATGATGCCCGGCAGCGCCAGCGTGCAGGATCCCGGCACGAGCGGCGTGACGCCCGGAATGGGCGAGATCATGTGGCCGCCCGTTTCGGTCTGCCACCACGTGTCGACGATCGGACAGCGCTCGCGGCCGACCTGCGTGTGGTACCACATCCACGCTTCCGGATTGATCGGCTCACCAACGGTGCCGAGCAGTCGCAGGCTCGACAAATCGTAGCGAGTCGGCGCGTGCTGCGGGCTTCCGTTCGCCGCCTTGATCAGCGAACGGATCGCCGTGGGCGCCGTGTAAAAGATGTTCACCTTGTGATCCTGGATCATCTTCCAGAAACGCCCGGCATCCGGATAAGTCGGAATGCCTTCGAACATGATCTCGGTCGCGCCGCACGCGAGGGGTCCGTACGTGATGTACGTGTGACCGGTCACCCAGCCGATGTCCGCCGTGCACCAGAAGATGTCCTGCGGCTTGAGGTCGAACACCCAGCGCATCGTGAGCATCGCCCACAGCAGGAAGCCGCCGGAGCTGTGCTGGACGCCCTTCGGCTTGCCGGTCGAGCCCGACGTGTACAGGATGAACAGCGGGTGCTCGGCGCCGACCCACTCGGGCTCGCACGTGTCCGCCTGCTTCGCGCAGAGCTCGTGCAGCCAGATGTCGCGCGGCGGCTTGAACACGACGCTGCCACCCGTGCGCTGGTAGACGATCACGCTGCGAACGGCTTCGCAGCCGCCCATGCCGATCGCCTCGTCGACGATCGCTTTCAGCGGCAGCGGCTTGCCGCCGCGCATCTGCTCGTCGGCCGTGATGACGGCGACCGCGCCGGCATCGATGATGCGCTCCTCGAGCGATTTCGCGGAAAAGCCGCCGAAGACGACCGAGTGCGTCGCGCCGATGCGCGCGCACGCCTGCATCGCGGCGACCGCTTCGATCGACATCGGCATGTAGATCACGACGCGATCGCCCTTCTTGATGCCGAGCGCATGCAGGCCGTTCGCGAGCCGGCAGACGCGGTGGTAGAGCTCCTGGTAGGTGACGCGCGTCACCTTGCCGTCGTCGGCCTCGAAGATGATCGCCGTCTTGTTTGCGTTGCCGTTGGTCAGGTTGCGGTCGAGGCAGTTGTACGACACATTGAGCTCGCCGTCGTCGAACCACTGGTAGAACGGCGCGTTCGACTCGTCGAGCACGCGCGTGAACGGCTTCTTCCACAGCAGCGTCTCGCGCGCGAGGTCGCCCCAGAATCCGGCGAAGTCCTTGGCCGCGGCCGCATTCAGCCGGTCGAAATCGGCCGGCTTGACGTTCGCCTGCGCCGTGAATTGCGCCGGCGGCGGGAAAACGCGGGATTCGGTTGATACGGACTCGATCGTCGACATGCGCTTCCTCCTCCAGTTGCGTGAGCCGGCCCGCCGTGCGCGAGCCGGATGATCCCTTTCCGCGGCAGTCTAACCAACCGTGCGCCGCCCGTGCAACGCGGCCGATCCTGCACCGGGTCCGGGCGCACCGCGCGTTCCGGTCGTTATAGCCGGCGTCACTTACGGCAGGCTTACGCGTGGCCGGCCGGACGCGCCCATCCCTATGGGCACCGCGCGAGGACGTTCGACCGGATGATACGATTGCATGTTCGGCGTCGCGGCCGCGCGGCTAAAGCGATGCCACGCTTCACCCGGTTCCGCGCGTCATCCTCCCCCAGTGCTGTGATCGCGCCGCGATGCATGGGTGAGCGGCACGAGGATTCGACGGAAGGAGTCGCCATGGCCACGATCCGCCAACAGGACCTCATCGCAAGCGTCGCCGATGCGCTGCAGTACATCTCGTACTACCACCCGATCGACTACATCGAGGCGCTCGGCGAAGCATACGCTGCCGAGCAATCGCCGGCGGCGAAGGATGCGATCGCGCAGATTCTGACCAACTCGAAGATGTGCGCCGAAGGCCACCGGCCGATTTGTCAGGACACGGGCATCGTCGTCGCATTCGTCAACGTCGGCATGGATGTGCGCTGGGACGGCGCGACGATGAGCGTGACCGACATGGTGAACGAGGGCGTGCGCCGCGCCTATCTCGACCCCGACAACAAGCTGCGCGCGTCGATCCTCGCCGATCCGGCCGGCGCGCGCAAGAACACGAAGGACAACACGCCTGCCGTCGTCCATTACGAGCTCGTGCCCGGTGGCGAAGTCGACGTGAAGATCGCCGCGAAGGGTGGCGGCAGCGAGAACAAGTCGAAGTTCGCGATGCTCAATCCGTCCGATTCGATCGTCGACTGGGTGCTGAAGACCGTGCCGACGATGGGCGCCGGCTGGTGCCCGCCCGGCATGCTCGGCATCGGCATCGGCGGCAGCGCGGAGAAGGCGATGCTGCTCGCGAAGCAGTCGCTGATGGACACGATCGACATGCACGAGCTCAAGGCGCGCGGGCCGCGCAACCGGACCGAGGAGCTTCGCATCGAGCTCTACGACAAGGTCAACGCGCTCGGCATCGGCGCGCAGGGCCTCGGCGGCTTGTCGACCGTGCTCGACGTCAAGATTCTCGATTATCCGACGCACGCAGCGAGCCTGCCCGTCGCGATGATCCCGAACTGCGCGGCGACGCGGCACGCGCATTTCACGCTCGACGGCAGCGGACCCGCGAAGCTCGAGGCGCCCGATCTCGCGCGCTGGCCGAAGGTGCAATGGACGCCATCGCCCGAGTCGCGCCGCGTGAACCTCGACACGCTGACACCGGCCGAAGTCGCGAGCTGGAAGCCGGGCGAGCAATTGCTGCTGTCGGGCAAGATGCTGACCGGCCGCGACGCCGCGCACAAGCGTATCGTCGAAATGCTCGCGAAAGGCGAGCGGCTGCCGGTGGATTTCACCCATCGCGTCATCTATTACGTAGGGCCAGTCGATCCGGTGCGCGACGAAGTCGTTGGTCCCGCGGGTCCGACGACGTCGTCGCGGATGGACAAGTTCACCGAGACGATGCTCGCGAAAACCGGATTGATCGCGATGATCGGCAAGGCGGAGCGCGGCTTGGTCGCTATCGAGGCGATCCGCAAGCACAAGGCCGCTTACCTGATGGCGGTCGGCGGTGCCGCGTATCTCGTCGCGAAGGCGATTCGTAGTGCACGCGTTGTTGCGTTCGCCGATCTCGGCATGGAAGCGATCTACGAATTCGACGTGAAGGACATGCCCGTCACCGTCGCCGTCGACGCCAAAGGCGAGTCGGTCCATCAGAGCGGACCGCGCGAGTGGCAGGCGAAGATCGGCAAGATCCCGGTCCTCGCGAGCTGACGCGAGGTGATCCGTTCGGCGGCTGGGCGCGCGCGCCGCGCGCCTATGGCACGAGGTGTGCTTCGTTGGAAGATCGCACCATCGAAACGAAGGGGAGCGACGCTTCTTCGGAACGCCGGCAAGTGCGCGAGCACGCGCGCTGACCGCTTCGACGCGATCGAATGATGTCGAGCCGCATGCAAAGAATGCGACGCTATTTCGCGCCCCTCGCGAGCGATACGACGTCGCCGTTGAACCTGCCGCCGGTGCGGCTGGGCCTGCTCGTCAAGCTCAACCTGTTGACGGTCGGCATCATCTTCCTCACCGCGATCTCGATCACCGGCTACTACTCGTGGCAGCAGTGGCGCGACGAGGAGTCGGAGCTGCGCAGCCAGGGCGTACCGATGCTGCTGATGCTGGCGGAGCTCGTGCAGAACGGTGTCCAGCAGAAAGACCGCGCGAACGTCGACGCGGTGCTCGCGCGTCTTGCAACCGAGGCCGACGTTGCTTACGTCGCCGTCGTCGACGCCCAAGGTGAAACGCTCGCCGAGCAACGGTTCGCGCGCCCGCTCGCGAAGCTCGCGTTGCCCCCGTTCGTTGCGACTGCGGCGTCGACCGCTGTCGGTGTCGTCAGCCAGACGATCGGCGGACAACGCTACATCGAGCTGACCGCGCCGATCGTCGCGGCAGCGAGCGACACCGCGTCGAAGGAGCCGATCGGCGTCGTGCGTCTGGGCATGACGCGCGAACGCCAGCGGCAGCAATTCCGCATGCATCTCGTCGGTGCGCTCACCGTCGTGAGTCTGCTCGTCGTCGTCGCGATCGGCGGCACGCTGCTGCTCACGCGCAGGCTCGTCGCGCCGATGCGACGGCTGATGCGCGCAGCTCGCGCGGTCGGCTCGGGCAATCTCGACGTGTACGTGCCGGCGCGCTCGTCCGACGAGCTCGGTCTTCTCACGCACACGTTCAACCACATGACGCAGCGGCTCGCGCAGTCGCAGGCGGAAGTCGCGAGCTACCAGCGCACGCTCGAGGAGAAGGTCGTCCAGCGCACGAAGGAGCTCGAGATCGCGACCGCGCATGCGTACAAGCTCGCGCAGCACGACATCCTGACCGGGCTTCCGAACCGAAGCCTGCTCAATCAGCGCTTGAAGCAGATCCTCGCGCAGGCGCAACGCGAAGGCACGCACGTCGCATGCCTGTTCCTCGACTTCGACCATTTCAAGCGCATCAACGACACGCTTGGCCACGACTGCGGCGACCAGCTGCTGCAGGCGGTTGCGCAGCGGCTCACCAGCGCCGTACGCGAATCGGATACCGTCGCGCGTCTGGGCGGCGACGAGTTCGTCATCGTGCTGCCGGGCCTCGACCCGGCGAACGCGACGTTCGAGACGATGACGGTGCTCGCGCGCGTGCGCGAGTCGTTCCTCGCGCCGTTCCGCCTCTCCGACCAGGTGCCTACGCTCACGTGCTCGATCGGCGTGTCGATGTACCCGCTCGACGCGAACGAGCCGGTGACGCTGATCAAGCAGGCCGATACGGCGATGTACGCGGCGAAGGAAGCCGGTCGCAATGCGTACCGCTACTACACGGCCGACATGAATGCGCGCGTTCAGCAGCGGCTGCAGCTCGAGACGGACATGCGGCGAGGCCTGATGGACGACGAGTTCTTTCTCGTCTATCAGCCGCAGATCGAGATGCAGACCGGTCGCGCGTGCGGCGTCGAGGCGCTGCTGCGCTGGCGCGATCCCGATCGTGGCGTGATCCTGCCGGCGGAGTTCATACCGATTGCCGAAGAGTCCGGCATGATCCACGCGCTCGGCGCGCGCGTGCTGCGCGACGCGTGCCGCCAGGTCGTGCAATGGCATCGGCAGGGCATGCCGTTGCGGCTATCGGTCAATCTATCGGTGCAGCAGCTGCAGCACGACAGCTGGCTGTCGATCGTCGAGGACGCGCTCGGCGCGAGCGGCCTCGCCGCGCACTATCTCGATCTCGAAATCACGGAAAGCGTCATCATCACGCATCCGGAGAAGGCCGTCGCGACGCTGATGAAGCTGAAGCAGCGGGGAGTCTCCATCACCGTCGACGATTTCGGCACGGGTTACTCGAGCCTGTCGTACCTCGCGCGGCTGCCGATCCAGGGTGTGAAGATCGACCAGCGCTTCGTGCACGGCCTCGAACAGAACGACAACGACGAGGCGATCACGCAGGTGATCATCGCGCTCTCGCACTCGCTCGGCCTGCGCGTCATCGCCGAGGGCGTGGAGACCGCCGGACAGTTCGAGTATCTGAAGCGCCACGGCTGCGAGGAAGCGCAGGGATTCCTGATCTCGCGCCCGCTCGAAGCGCGCGATTTCCGTGCATGGTGGCGTACCGCGGAAGAAGAGAAGCGCATCGTCGAGCGCCAGCCCGACATGTGGCAACCCGAGGGCGATTAGGCTTGTCATCCCGCGAAGGCGGGAATCCAGCGTCGTTGCGACGAAAGACACTGGGTCCCCGCCTGCGCGGGGACGACCATCAGTGAAGGTCCTTCATCGTATCGACATCGCGCAGCACGCCCGCGTCGTCGGTGTCGATGCGTGCGAGCTGATCGGAGCGCACTTCGACGATCGCCTTCGCGCCGTCGTCGCCGGTAAGTGCTGCGAGCGCATCGTAGCAATCGTGCGAAAAGCCGACCGGATGACCACGCCGGCCATCGTGGAACGGCGCGGCGAGCGGCGCGCCGTGAGCGATCGCGGCGGCCACGCGCATGATCGTCGCGGGCGCTATCCACGGCATGTCGGCAAGCGCGACGACCCAGCCTTGTGCCTGCGCGCTTGCCCGCACGCCGCAGGCGAGGCTCGCGCCCATGCCGTCGTCGGCGTTCGCGCAGCGCACGATGTGCGCGCCGTTCGCGCCGAGCTCGGCAGCGAGCGCGTGATCGTCGGGGCGCACGACGGCAATCACATCGGGCAACGCCATCCGGAGGTGACGTAGCGCGACCACACCGACCGGCTCACCGGGCAGGTCGCCCGACGAAAGTCGCGCGAGCAGCTTGTCGCCGCCGAAGCGCGTGCCCCGTCCGGCGGCGAGCAGCACGCCGACGATCCCAGGTTCGGCCTTCGCATTCATGGGCATTCTTGCGCGCGTACGATGTCGACGCGAGATTATCGCGCGACTTGCTGGCGCAGATTCTCAGTTCGGGAAACGGCTCCCATCGTTCAATCGAAGTTCTGAGCGACGCGTCACTCGGCCAGCAGCCTGAACTTGCCGTTCTTGACCATGACGAGCACGCGTGCGCGCTCGTCCATGCCATTGTGGTTCGTCGGCGACATGTTGAATACACCCTGGCAGCCGACGATCTCGCGCTCCTGCTCGATCGCGTCACGCAGCGCCGAGCGGAACGCCTCGGTGCCGGGCTTCGCTTTCGCCAGCGCGACCGGAATCGCGCGCGAAAGAATGATGCCCGCGTCCCACGTGTTGGCGCCGAACGTCGCGGGCTTCTGGCCGTATTGCTTCTCGTAGAGCGAAATGTAGCTCTGCGCGACTTTCTTGATCGGGTTCGAGTCGGCGATCTCGTCGATCACGAGCATCGGCCCGGCGGCGAGGATCGTGCCCTCGACCTTGTCCTTGCCGAGCCGGATGAAGTCGTCGGTTGCCACGCCGTGCGTCTGGTAGATCGTGCCCTTGTAGCCCTGGTCGCGCAGCGTCACCTGCGGCAGCACGCCGGGCCCGCCGACGCCGGCAACCAGCACCGCATCGGGTTTCGCCGCAATCAACTTGAGCGCCTGTCCGGTCACGCTCGGATCGACGCGTTGGTAATACTCGGTCGCGACGAGCCTCACGCCCGCTTTCTCGGCCATCGGCGCGAACACGCGATACCAGTTCTCGCCGTACGGATCCTTGAAGCCGATGAAGCCGATCGTTTTCACACCGCTCTTCGCCATGTGCTTCACCAGCGCGGCGGCGATCAGATCGTCGTTCTGCGTCGTCTTGAACACCCAGCGCCGCTTCGCGTCCATCGGCTCGACCACACTCGACGTGCCGACGGTCGCGAGCAGCGGCACCTTGTTCTCGGCGATCAGATCGAGGATCGCGAGCGCGATCGGCGTCGTCGACGGTCCGATCAGCGCATCGATGTTATTTTCCTGGATCAGCTTCTTCGCGTTCTGCACACCGCGGGTCGTATCGGCGGCGTCCTCCAGCGAGATGTACTCGACGGTCGCGTTGCCGATCGTCTTCGGCAGCATGTCGCCCGTGTTCTTTTGCGGCTGACCGATCGCGGTGGTCGGGCCGGTCGCCGACACCATCAGGCCGATCTTGATCTGCGCGAGCGCCGGCATGGCGGCGAGCACGACCGCCGCGGCGAGCGCGGACAAAAGCTTGGTCATGCGGATCTCCGTTGAGCGTTCCGCAGAGCGGGCCGCAACGGCGCGAATTGTAGCGGATATCCCCTGTCATCCCGAGCGCAGCGAGGGATCTGCTTTCAGCAACGTCACGACAAGAGCAGATTCCTCGGCGCTACGTACCTCGGAATGACAGCTTCGATCGGCGCTACGCGCCGAAGAAGTCCTTCACCTTCTCCATCCACGACTTCGCGCGCGGATTGTGCGCGCCGGGATCCTGATCGCTGATCGCCTCGAACTCGCGCAGCAGCTCCCTCTGGCGCGACGTGAGCTTGATCGGCGTCTCGATCGCGACGTGACAGTACAGGTCGCCGACGACCGATCCGCGCACGGGCCGGATGCCCTTGTTGCGCAGCCTGAATACCTGACCGGTCTGCGTTTCGGCCGGGACCTTGATCTTCGCGTGACCATCGAGGGTCGGAATCTCGATGTCCCCGCCGAGCGCCGCTGTCGCGAAGCTGATCGGCATTTCGCAATGAAGATCGGCGCCGTCGCGCTGGAACACCGCGTGCGGCTTCAGGTTGACGACGACGTACAGATCGCCGGGCGGGCCGCCGTTCATGCCGGCTTCGCCTTCGCCGGAAAGGCGGATGCGGTCGTCCTGATCGACGCCTGCCGGGATCTTGACCGACAGCGTCTTGTGCTTCTTTACGCGCCCCACGCCGTGGCACGTCGCGCACGGCTCGGGAATCACCTTGCCGGTACCGTGGCACGTCGGACACGTCTGCTGGATCGAGAAGAAGCCTTGTGACACGCGTACTTCGCCGCGGCCGTGACACGTCGTGCACGTCTTCGGCTGCGTGCCCGGCTTTGCGCCCGTGCCGTGGCACGTCTCGCACTGCTCCATCGCCGGAATGCGGATCTTCGCCTCGGTCCCGCGCGCAGCTTCTTCGAGCGACAGTTCGAGGTTGTAGCGCAGATCGGCGCCGCGATAGACGCCGCTGCCGCGGCCGCGGCCTCCGCTCGCGCCGAAGATCTCGCCGAAGATGTCGCCGAACGCGTCGGCGAATCCACCGAAGCCTTCGGGACCCATGCCGCGCGCGCCGGCGCCGAAGCCGCCGATCGATGCATCGACGCCCGCGTGTCCGAACTGGTCGTACGCGGCGCGCTTCTTCGCGTCGGTCAGGACCTCGTAGGCTTCCTTCGCCTCTTTGAATTTGTCCTCGGACGACCCCTTGTCGTCGGGATTGCGGTCCGGGTGGTGCTTCATCGCGAGCTTGCGATAAGCCTTCTTGATGTCCTCCTCGGAGGCATCGCGGTTGACACCCAGCACCGAGTAATAGTCACGCTTCGCCATCACATCCCCTGCACAACGGCCAACTTTGGCACAACGCGAACGGCCGAGCCGCCCAGCGCAGGCGATCCGGCCGGGTCCCCGCGTTAACCGGCGGCGCCGACGCCGGTTGAACGCGGACAGATGTTCCGTCGCGCGGAGCCGCAGCAACTCGCGAAAAGGCTCGGGCGCGACGGAACATGAAGGAGGTGCGATCGCAAAGCCTTACTTCCGATCCTTCACCTCCGTGTACTCGGCATCGACGACTTTCTCTTCGTTCTGCCCCTGTCCGTCCGCGGCGCCGCCGCCGACGTCCGGTCCCTGGTGCGCGGCACCGGCCTGAGCCTTCGACTGAGCCTCGGCGTACATCAGCTCGCCGATCTTCTGCGCGGCCTTCGCGAGCGCCTCCGACTTCGACTCGAGATCGTCCTTCGTCGCGTCGGACTTCTTCAGCAGGTCTTCGGCGTCCTTCACCGCGGCCTCGATCTTCGTCTTCTCGTCGGCGCCGATCTTGTCGCCGTATTCGCCGAGCGATTTCTTGACACTGTGCACGAGCGTGTCGAGGCCGTTTCGCGCCTGCACGACCTCGAGTTGCCGCTTGTCGTCCTCGGCGTGCGATTCGGCGTCCTTCACCATCCGCTCGATCTCCTGCTCGTTCAGCCCGGAGCTCGCCTTGATCGTGATCTTGTTCTCCTTGCCGGTCGCCTTATCCTTCGCCGACACGTGCAGAATGCCGTTCGCATCGATGTCGAACGTCACTTCGATCTGCGGCATGCCACGCGGCGCCGGCGGGATGCCCTCGAGGTTGAACTGGCCGAGGCTCTTGTTGCCCGACGCGACGTCGCGCTCGCCCTGCAGCACGTGGATCGTCACCGCCGATTGGTTGTCGTCGGCAGTCGAGAACGTCTGCTGCGCCTTGGTCGGGATCGTCGTGTTCTTCTGGATGAGCTTCGTCATCACGCCGCCGAGCGTCTCGATGCCGAGCGAAAGCGGCGTCACGTCGAGCAGCAACACGTCCTTGACGTCGCCCTTCAGCACGCCGCCCTGGATCGCCGCGCCCACTGCGACCGCCTCGTCCGGGTTCACGTCCTTGCGCGGTTCCTTGCCGAAGAACTCCTTCACCTTGTCCTGCACCTTCGGCATGCGCGTCTGGCCGCCGACGAGGATCACGTCGCCGATTTCGGAGAGCTTCACGCCGGCATCCTTGATCGCGATGCGGCACGGCTCGATCGTGCGCTCGATCAGCTCCTCGACCAGCGACTCGAACTTCGCGCGCGTGATCCTCATTGTCAGGTGCTTCGGACCCGACTGGTCCGCCGTGATGTACGGCAGGTTGATCTCGGTCTGCTGCGAGCTCGACAGCTCGATCTTCGCCTTCTCGGCCGATTCCTTCAGCCGTTGCAGCGCGAGCACGTCGTTCTTCAGATCGACGCCGGCGTCCTTCTTGAATTCGGTGACGATGTAGTCGATCAGCCGCTGGTCGAAGTCCTCGCCGCCGAGGAACGTGTCGCCGTTGGTGGAGAGCACCTCGAACTGGTGCTCCTTGTCGACCTCGGCGATCTCGATCATCGAGATGTCGAACGTGCCGCCGCCGAGGTCGTAGACGCCGATCTTGCGGTCGCCCTCCTTCTTGTCGAGGCCGAACGCGAGTGCGGCAGCGGTCGGCTCGTTGATGATCCGCTTCACGTCGAGACCGGCGATGCGTCCGGCGTCCTTGGTCGCCTGCCGCTGCGAGTCGTTGAAGTACGCCGGGACCGTGATCACGGCCTCGGTCACTTCCTCGCCGAGATAGTCCTCGGCGGTCTTCTTCATCTTGCGCAGGATCTCGGCCGACACCTGCTGCGGCGCGATCTTCTTGCCGCGCACCTCGACCCACGCGTCCCCGTTGTCGGCGCGCACGATCTTGTAGGGCATCAGCTTGATGTCCTTCTGCACCTCCGCATCCTCGAACTTGCGGCCAATCAGGCGCTTCACCGCGTAGATCGTGTTCTTCGCGTTGGTGACCGCCTGCCGCTTGGCCGGCGCGCCGACGAGGATCTCGCCGTCTTCCGTGTACGCGACGACGGAGGGGGTCGTGCGCGAGCCTTCAGAGTTCTCGATGACCTTGGGCTTGCCGCCTTCCATGATCGCGACGCAGCTGTTGGTCGTGCCGAGGTCGATGCCGATGATCTTGGCCATGTTGGTTTTCCTTCCGATGCGATGGTTGCCTTGCCTGCGGTCTAGGTTGGGTTTTCGCGCGGCGAATCAAGCCGACTCGCGGCCCGCGGCGTCACGCCTTGCCGTCGGTGCCTTTCGAGACGGTGACGAGCGCGGGCCGGAGCACGCGGTCGTTGATCAGGTAGCCTTTCTGGAACACGTTGACGACGGTGTTCGCCGGCTGGCTCGAGTCGACCATCTGCATCGCCTGATGGCGGTGCGGATCGAACTTCTGGCCGGCCGGATCGATCTCCGTGAGCCCGGCCTTGTCGAACGCGGCCGCGAGCTGGCGCAGCGTGAGCTCGACGCCGGACACGAGGGCCTCGGTCGCGGCACCGCCGGACGCTTGCGCGAGCGTCTGCTCGAGCGCGTCGCGCACCGGCAACAGGTCCTCGGCAAAGCGCTCGATCGCGTACTTGTGCGCCTTGGCGACGTCGTTCGCGGCCTGCTTGCGCACGTTGTCGGTCTCCGCGCGGGCGCGCAGCCACGCATCTTTGAGCTCGGACGCCTCCGTTTCGGCTTTTCTGAGCAGATCGGCGATGTCGGGCGCGGGATCGACCGACACGTCGGCAACGGTATCGGCGACCGCATGCTCACCATCGATGGGCAAGTTGATGGCCGGATCGGCCGGAGTCGAGGTTTTCGCGTCCTGCATCGTTACGGCTCCATTGTTGAATTTGGCCCTCCCGCCGGGGCCGGAACATGAGAATCATGGGGTCTTTTCGGCGGATTTCAACCACGGGCGCCCGATCGCTTGTCAGCGCGGCGCGCCCAGCGTGCGCGCGCGCAGTTGCGTAAGCTCCCGCGCCGCCGCGTCCGGCGGCGGCGTAAGCCACGCGCCGAGGTTTCGCAGCACCAGGTCGGCGAGTGCCGCGATCCACGCCGGATGCTCGTTCAGGCACGGGATCACATGGAAATCCTTGCCGCCGGCGCCGATGAACGTCCGCTTGCCCTCGATGCCGATCTCCTCGAGCGTTTCGAGACAGTCGGCGACGAATCCGGGGCAGAAGACGTCGACGCGCCGCGCTCCCGCTCGCCCGAGCTCGGCCAGCGTATCGACCGTGTACGGCGTAAGCCACTTCGCGCGGCCGAACCGTGACTGAAAGGAGATCGCATATTGCGCCGGCTCCAAGCCCAGCTCGCCGACCAGCAGCCGCGCCGTCTTGTAGCACTGGCAATGGTAAGGATCGCCCAGGTCGAGCGTGCGCCGCGGCACGCCGTGAAACGACAGCACGAGCTTCGCCGGCCGGCCGTGCTTCACCCAGTAGTCGTTGACCGTCTGCGCGAGCGCCTTGATGTAGCCGGCGTCGTCGTGGAAGCAGTCGATCGATCGCAGCGCCGGCATCCGGCGGACATGCCGCGCGTAATCGTAGACGGCGTCGAGCGCCGACGCCGTCGAGCTCGCTGCGTATTGCGGATACAGCGGCACGACGAGAATCCGGTCGCATCCCGCCGCGCGCAGCGTGTCGAGCGCGCCATCGATCGCAGGGCGCCCGTAACGCATCGCAAGCTCGACCAGCGCGTGGTCCGACGGCAGCCCGGCAGCCTTGAGCCGCTGCCCGAGCAGGCCGAGCAGCAGCGTGCGCTGCTTCAGGCTGTGGACGAGCAGCGGCGAGCCGTCCTTTCCCCAGATCAGCGCGTACTTGGCCGCCGACTGCTTCGGGCGTGTGCGCAGGACGACGCCATGCAGGATCGGACGCCAGATCGGCGGCGGAATCTCCACCACACGCGGGTCAGTCAGGAAGTCGGCCAGATAACGGCGCACGGCGGCCGGCGTCGGCGCATCCGGCGTACCGAGATTGACCAGGAGCACGCCGACTTTCGGCGCGCGATCGTGCGCAAACGGCGGTTCGGTCGCGTAGCGCATCGTCGATCCTAGCCATGCTCGCGCGCGCGCCAGTCGGCGAGTGTCTTCGCCGCGCGCGTGCGGGTCGCGCGCTGCATCGCCGGCAGGAAGCCGAGCAATGCGCCTTTGGCACCGAGCGCCTGCGCGAGCCAGCGGCGCAGATCGAAGCGATCGCGATGGCGCACGATCAGGCCGTCGCGGAACTCGAACTCGGCGTCGATTTCGTTCACGACCGGGCGGCCGGTCGCCTGATACGTGTAACGCGCGGTCCAATGCGCGCTGCCCGACATCGCGTCGGCGTGAATGCCGGTCGCGGTGACGGCGAGATCCTTGCCCCGCGCGCACAACATCCGCCACATCGCCGCCACACCGTCGCGATCGAGCGCCTGGAAGACCGGGTCGCCGAACGTCGCGTCGCGGTGATAGCACGCAATCATCGCCGGCGCGTCACGGCGGCCGAGCGCTGCGTAGAAGCGCTCGATCAATGCGGCGTGCGCGGCGGCGGAATCGTCCGGTGTCGTGTCGACGGACACGGGTGGCGTCAGGTCTCGGAGAGCTGCTGCGTCAGCGCGTTCGACAAGAGCTTTGCCGTGACATCGACGATCGGAATCACGCGCTCGTACGCCATCCGCGTCGGGCCGATGACGCCGAGCGTGCCGATCACGCGGCCGTCGATCTCGTACGTCGCCGTGACGACGCTGCACTCGTCGAGCGGGACGAGACCCGACTCGCCGCCGATGTAGAGCTGCACGCCCTGTGCGCGCTGCGTCACGTCGAGCAGATGCAGCAGCGACGTCTTCTGATCGAACAGATCGAACAGCCGGCGCAGCCGGTCCATGTTCGATGCGAGGTCCTGCGCGTGCAGCAGGTTCGTCTCGCCGGTGACGACGAGCCCCTCGCCGCCCTGCAGCGCGGCGTCGCCGATGTCCACCGCGGCGGTCATCAGCCCGACGATGTCCTCGCGCAGCGATTTGAGCTCGTCGGCGAGCAGCGTGCGCACGGCGCCGAACGGATGACCGGCGTAATGCTGGTTGAAGAAATTGGTCGCCTCGATCAGCTGCGACTGCGTGTAAGCCCGATCGGTGTGCAGGATGCGGTTCTGCACGTCGCCTTCGGGCGTGACGATGATCAGCAGCACGCGCCGCTCGGAAAGTCGCAGGAACTCGAGGTGGCGGAACGACGGGTCGCGCCGCTTCGGCGTCGCGACGACGCCGGCGAAGTGCGTGAGCTGCGACAGCACGCTCGCGGCTGCGTTGACGAGCTGCTGGCGGCCGTCGGCGGTGAACTCGCCTTCGAGCCGCTGGACCTCGATCGCCTCCAACGGCTGCACGACCATCAGCGTGTCGACGAAGAACCGGTAGCCCTTGGCGGTCGGCACGCGCCCCGCCGACGTGTGCGGGCTCGCGATGTAGCCGAGCTCCTCGAGGTCGGCCATGACGTTGCGGATCGTGGCCGGCGAGAGGTCGAGGCCCGACTGGCGCGACAGCGCGCGGGAGCCGACCGGCTGGCCCTCCGCGACGTAGCGCTCGATCAACCTCTTCAGCAGGTGTTGCGCACGGACGTCCATGATGTCGTCATTCTACTGTGCCCGCCGACGGCGGACGCACCTCGGCCATTCGTCGGCCTGGGTCATGCCGTGCGCGGTATGCTTTAATCGCGGCGATGCCTGCGTCCGAGCCCGCCGAAACGAAATTCCGCCGCGTTGCGCTGATCGGGCGCTACGCGAGCCCCGGCATTGCCGAGCCGCTCGCGCAGCTCGCCGCGTTCCTCGCCCGCCGGGGTCATGCCGTCGTGCTCGAGGCGGAGACGGCCGCCTACACGCCGCTGCCCGGCTATCCGACTGCTCTGGCCGAGGAGCTCGGCGAGCGAGCCGACGTCGCCGTCGTCGTCGGCGGCGACGGGACGATGCTTTCCATCGCGCGTCTGCTCGCACGGTTCGACGTTCCGATGATCGGCGTCAACCAGGGACGGCTCGGCTTCCTCACCGACATTCCGCTCGCAACGATGGAGGAGGCGCTCGCGGGCATCCTCGGCGGGCGCTACGTCGAGGAGCGCCGCTGGCTGCTGCAGGCGACGATCCGCCGCCAGGACGGCATCGACGGCGCGGCGATTGCGCTGAACGATGTCGTCGCGAGCCGTGGCGCGCAGGGCGGGATGATCGACCTCGCCGTCGAGATCAACGGCGTGTTCGTCTACGCGATGCGCGCCGACGGCCTGATCGTCGCCACACCGACGGGCTCGACCGCATACGCGCTCTCCGCACAGGGACCGATCGTGCATCCGCAGGTGCCTGCGATCCTGCTCGTTCCGGTCGCGCCGCACGCGCTCACCAACCGGCCGATCGCGATCGCCGACACCTCGGCGATCACCGTGACGCTGCTGCGCGGCAAGGACGCCGGCGTCCACTGCGACGGCCAGGCGCATTTTCCGCTCGGCGAAGGCGATGCCGTGGCGATCCGCCGCGCCGCGCATCCCGCGCGCTTCCTGCATCCCGAGGATCACGACCATTTCGCGATGCTGCGACGCAAGCTGCACTGGGGCGAAACGCCGGAACAGCTTCGCCCCGGCACGTAGCGCACGCGTCGTAGCGCACGCATGCTGCGCCTGCTGTCGATCCGCAACTTCGTCGTCGTCGATGCGCTCGATCTCGAGCTCGACGGCGGCTTCTCCGTGCTGACCGGCGAGACCGGCGCCGGCAAGTCGATCCTGCTCGACGCGCTCGCGCTGCTGCTCGGCGACCGCTTCGAGACACGGCAGCTCAAACCCGGCGCGGATCGCGCCGAGCTCGCCGCGTCGTTCGACGTCGGTGAACGGCCCGACGTCATCGAGTGGCTCGACGGCGAAGGTCTCGCCACCGACGACGGCACGCTGCTCGTTCGCCGCACGCTCGACGCGCAAGGCCGAAGCCGCGCGTGGATCAACGGCCGGCCGGCGACCCTTGCGCAGCTCGCGTCGATCGGCGAGCGCCTGGTCGATCTGCACGGCCAGCACGCGCACCAGTCACTCGTCTCCGGCGAGGCGCAGCGGACACTCGTCGACGCGTTCGGCGGCTTCTCGACGCTCGCACGCGAAACGGCCGCCGCGTGGCGCGCGTGGCGCGAAGCGGCCGAGCGGCGCGACGCCGCGGCGCAGGCTGCGCAGGCGACCACCGCCGAACGGGAATTCCTCGCCGCGCGCGCACACGAGCTCTCGGCGCTCGCCGTGACGGCCGACGAATGGACATCGCTTTCGAACACGCACTCGCGGCTCGCGCATGCCGCGTCGCTGATCGAGGCGGCCGCGTCCGGCGAGGATGAGCTCGTCGAAGCGGACGCCGCAATCGTGCGCCGGCTCGCGGCGCTCGCCACACGACTCGCGGCGCTCGCCACGCACGACGCGGCGTTGAGCGACATCGTCGCGCTGATCGAACCGGCGCGAATCCAGCTCGAGGAGGCAGCGCGCGAGCTTCGCAACTATCGGCAGAAGCTCGACGTCGATCCCGCCGAGCTCGCGCGCGTCGAAGAGCGGCTTGCCGCGATCCATGACGTCGCGCGCAAGTACCGCGTGCGGCCGGAGCAGCTGCCGCAACTGCTCGCCGAGACGCTCGCGCGCGCGGCGACGCTCGCCGAATCCGCCGACCACGACGCGCTGGCCCGGCGCGCGGACGCGCTGCAGAAAACATACGCTGCGCTCGCATCGCAGCTTTCGGCGAAGCGCGAGTTCGCGGCCGACGAGCTTTCGAATCGCGTTACCGCGGCGATGCAGGAGCTCGCGATGGCGGGCGGCCGGTTCGAGATCGCGCTGTTGCCGCTCGCCGAAGGGGCGAGCTACGGGCTCGAGCAGGTCGTATTCGAGGTCGCGAGCCATCCGAAGCAGCCGCTCGGGCCGCTTGCACGTGTCGCCTCCGGCGGCGAGCTCTCGCGCATCGCGCTCGCGGTCCAGGTCGTGACGAGCGAGGTCGGCGAAGTGCCGACGCTCATCTTCGATGAAGTTGACGTCGGCATCGGTGGTGCGGTCGCCGCGACGGTCGGCCGGCTGCTGCAGTCGCTCGGCGAACGCCGTCAGGTTCTGTGCGTCACGCACCTGCCGCAAGTCGCCGCGTTCGCCGACCGCCATTTCCGCGTCACCAAGCGCGGCGACGCGCATTCGGTTCACGCCGACGTCGCGCCGCTCGCCGGCGCCGAACGCGTCGACGAGCTCGCGCGGATGCTCGCCGGCAGCGCAATCACCGCGAAAACCCGCGCGCATGCGAAGGAGCTGCTCGAGCAGCACCGGCGGGGCGCGTAGCGATCGAAAGGACTCGCCGTTGTCGCGCGCCGAACGCCTTCTCGAGCTGTTGCAGATTTTGCGCCGCCACCGGTATCCGGTATCCGGTGCGCGGCGCAGCGATCGCCTCCGAGCTCGGCATCAGCATGCGCACGCTCTATCGCGACATCGCGAGCCTGCAAGCGCAAGGCGCGGCGATCGAAGGCGAGCCCGGCGTCGGTTTATGTGCTGCATCCCGGCTTCGTGCGAGACAGCGCGGCCGTGCGGGAGCTGCGCCCATCCCGAGGCGAAGCGCCCGCATATGTCATCCCGAGGCGAAGCCGAGGGATCTGCTTTTGGAATAACAGCAGATTCCTCGCTTGCGCTCGGAATGACACTAGCCGCGCACACCCGCGAGCACCTTGCCGAGCGCGGTCTCGAGCGTTCGCTTTTCGCGCGCCGACAGGTGACGCAGGAAGAGCTCGTCGATGGCGGCGCCATAGACCGGCCAGATCCGGCGGCGCATCGCCTTGCCCGCAGGGGTGAGAACAGCACAGGCGCCGCGCGCGTCGTCGGGCGTCGGCTCGCGTGCGACGAGCGACGCGGCCTCGAGACGGTCGATCAGCCGCGTGACGTTGTAGCGCGACACGACCAGCCGTTCGGCGAGCTCGGCCATCCGCAATCGCACGCCGGGCGCGCGCTCGAGCGCCCACAGCACGTCGTACCACGCGAGCGGCGGCAATCCGGCGCCTTTGAGCCGTGCCTCGATCGCATCGACGACGACCGCATGGACGGTGAGCAACGCCGCCCACGCGGCGGTCGACGGCGGCGTCGCGGAATCCTTCACGCCGCAAGCCTAGCGGAATGTAGTTGCAATTGCAACCGAATGGCCTTATAGTTGCAATTGCAACCATATCGGCTGCGACTTTTTCGAGGAGACCCTGATGAAGAGCCTGCTTGCGCCGCTCGACGAAATTCCGGAAACCGGCACGAGGCGAGTCGATTTCTTCGGCCGCGACGTGCACGTCTATCGCGACGACGGCCGTGCACGCGCGGTGCTCGACTACTGCCTGCACCTCGGCGGACCGCTCGAGCGCCGCGACGATCGCTTCGTCTGCGGCTGGCACGGCGCGCAATTCGACGCGCGAACCGGCTGCCGCTGCGAAGGGCCGGCGGGAACGCAGACGCGGCTGATGTTCGTGCCGACGCGCGAGGAGGACGGCGGCTTGTATTACGTGTATGGAGAGTGACGGCCGAAGCGAAGCGGCCGCCCTCGAGGCGGCCGCTATCGTGACCAAAACGGATGTTATGCGCCGCGCGCGCGCGGATAGAGCTTGCCGGAGATCCGCTTGCCGGTCTTCTTGACCTTGGCGGCGGCCGCTTCCTTGACGACCGGAAGCGCCTCTCCGGTCTCGAGCCAATGCTTGACTCGCGCCGCGTCGGCGACGCGCGAATACTTGCCCAGCGAATCGAGCAGCACGATGACGAACGGCTTGCTCGCGATGTTGGCCATCATGACGAGACAGCGCCCTGCTTCGCGGATGTAGCCGGTCTTCGACAGCTGGATGTCCCACTGCGGGCTCTTGACGAGACCGTTCGTGTTGTTGAAGCCGACGACCTGGCCGGTCGGCTCGACCGACACGTAATGGCTCTGCGTCGTGGTGAACTGGCGGATCACCGGGTATTGCGCAGCGGCGGCGACCATTCTCGCGAGGTCACCCGCGGTCGACACGTTTTGCGGCGACAGCCCGGTCGAATCGATGAAATGCGTGTGCTCGAGGCCGAGCAGCGTCGCCTTTGCGTTCATCGCGGCGACGAACGCCGACGTGCCGCCCGGATAGTGACGGGCGAGCGTGGACGCCGCGCGATTTTCCGAGGCCATCAGCGCAAGGCGCAACATTTCTTCGCGCGGCAACTCGATGCCGAGCCGCAACCGCGAGCTCGAGCCCTTGAGGAAATCGATGTCCTCGATGCCGACGCTGATCCGCTCGTCCATCGGCTGGTTCGCGTCCAGCGTAACCATCGCCGTCATCAGCTTGGTGAGCGAGGCGATCGGTGTGACTTCCTGGGCCGCCTTCGAATAGATCGCGATATCGGACGATGCGTCCAGAACGAGTGCATTCGCCGACGAAAGCTTCAACTTCGCGGCGTCGAGCGCGAACGGGCCTTGGGCGGCAACCGGCACGGAAAGTGAGGCGATTAACCCCACCAAAACAATGAGCAATGGCGTCTTCATCATAATCGGCTTCAGGTCCGGCTTTATAGCACAGAGCGCACCACCATGCCAGACCCCGGAAGCAACGGTTATGCCCAGGATCAAGATGACACGCTTTCGCCGGCCGTTCGGATGACCCCGCCTGGATTTCCAAGGGCGACGGAGCCCTTGGTGGAGCCGGCCTTCGGCGCAACGGCGCAGGGCCGATTGCCATCGGGCCCGAAGCCCGGCTGGGGGTTCCGAGGGAGGCGGGCCCAAAGGCAATCGGCCCGCTACCGGAGAAACTGCCGCCCAGCGTTAGCGTTCGACGTCCAGAGCGTCGGCGCCCACGGTCGAACCCTCGATCGCGGCCGCCTGCGCCTGCTGGCGCGCTTCCGCCTGCTGCAGCCGCCACATCCGCACGTACGTGCCCTCGGCTGCGAGCAGTTGCGCATGCGTGCCGCGCTCGACGATGCGGCCGTGGTCGAGCACCAGGATCACGTCGGCATCGACGATGGTGGAAAGGCGGTGCGCGATCGTGAGCGTCGTGCGGTCCTGCGCGATCCGCTTCAGCTCGGCCTGGATCGCCTTCTCCGAGCGCGAGTCGAGCGCGCTCGTCGCCTCGTCGAAGATCAGGATTCGCGGGTCCTTGAGGATCGCGCGCGCGATCGCGACACGCTGCTTCTCGCCGCCGGAGAGCTTCAGTCCGCGCTCGCCGACGGGCGTCTGGTAACCCTCCGGCGTGCTCGCAATGAAGTCGTGGATCTGCGCCATTTTCGCCGCCGCGACGATCTCGTCGTGCGACGCGACCGGCCGCCCGTACGAGATGTTGTACTCGATCGAGTCGTTGAACAGCACCGTGTCCTGCGGCACGATGCCGATCGCCGCTCGCACGCTCGTCTGCTGCACGGCGCGGATGTCCTGGCCGTCGATCGTGATGCGCCCGCCGGTGACGTCATAAAAGCGGTAGAGCAGCCGCGCGAGCGTCGACTTGCCCGACCCGGACGGGCCGACGACTGCGATCGTGTGTCCCGCCGGGATCGCGAACGAGACGTCGAACAGGATCTGGCGGTTCGGCTCGTACGAGAAATCGACGTGCTCGAAGCGCACGACGCCGGGGCCGGCGACGAGCGGCGGCGCGCCGGGAGCGTCGGCGACCTCGGTGTTCTCGGCGGCGAGCGCGAACAGGCGCTCCATGTCGGCGAGCGCCTGCTTGATCTCGCGATAGACGACGCCGAGGAAGTTGAGCGGAATGTACAACTGGATCATGAACGCGTTTACCAGCACCAGGTCACCGATCGTCATCGTGCCGGCGACCACACCCACGGTCGCGCGCCACATGATCAGCGATACGGCGATCGCGATCACCGCGCTCTGCGTGATGTTCAGCAGCGACAGCGACGTCTGGCTCTTTACCGCCGCGCGCTCCCAGCGCTGCAGGCTCTCGTCGTAGCGGCGAGCCTCGAACTCCTCGTTGTTGAAATACTTGACTGTCTCGTAGTTCAACAGGCTGTCGATCGCGCGCGTGTTCGCCTTGCTGTCGAGCTCGTTCATCGTGCGGCGGAAGTTCGTACGCCATTCGGTGATCGTGATCGTGACGACGATGTAGATCGCGAGCGCGCCGGCGGTGATCGCGATGAACGTCCAGTCGTAGCGCACGATCAGGATCGCGGCGACGAGACCGATCTCGACCAGCGTCGGCAGGATCGAGAACAGCGCGTAGCCGATCAGCGTCGAGATGCCGCGCGTGCCGCGCTCGACGTCGCGCGTCAGGCCGCCGGTCTGTCGCGCAAGGTGGAAGCGCAACGACAACGCGTGCAGGTGGCGGAACACTTCGAGCGCGATCGTGCGCACGGCGCGTTGCGTGACCTTCGCGAACAGGAACTCGCGCAGCTCGGTGAACGCGGTCGTCGAAAGCCGCAGCAAGCCATACACGACGAGAAGCGCAAGTGGCACCGCGAGCATTGCCGTGCGCTGGTCGAGCCTGTCGACGATGTCCTTCATCAGCAACGGCACGCCGACGTTTGCGAGCTTCGCGCCGACGAGGCAGGCGAGCGCGGCGGCGACGCGGCCGCGATAGGCCCACAGATACGGCAGCAGCCGGACGACGACGTGCCAGTCGCCGCGCGGAGCGCCGGGTGCCGGCGCCGCGGGCAACGGAAGAGAGGATGAGTGACCGCGCATCGCTATGGCCAAGTCTAGCAGCATGTCATTCCGAGGCCGATGTTTTCCCGGCCTGTGTCATTCCGAGGCGTAGCCGAGGAATCTGCTTGTGCTCGAGTCGAACAGCAGATTCCTCGGCCGGTAAAGCGTCGGCCTCGGAATGACATGGCTACGCCTCGGAATGACACCGGTTTGTCTCGTCTAGAATGACGGCTCGATTCCTTCCACGCACCCTTCCGATGACTTCCTTCAGTTGCGCCGACATCCTCGCCGGCCGCGCACCGCAAGATACGCCCGTGACCGTCAAAGGCTGGGTGCGCACGCGGCGCGATTCCAAAGCGGGCATTTCGTTCGTCCACGTGTCCGACGGCTCGTCGTTCCATCCGGTCCAGGTCGTGGCGCCGAATACGCTTGCGAACTACGCGGACGACGTGATGCATCTGACTGCCGGCTGCGCCGTCGAGGCGACCGGCACGATCGTGCCATCGCCCGCGAAAGGGCAGCCGTTCGAAATGCAGGCGAGTGAAGTTCGCGTCGTCGGCTGGGTCGAGGACCCCGATTCCTATCCGATCCAGCCGAAGCCGCACACGCTCGAGTTCCTGCGCGACGTCGCGCATCTGCGGCCGCGCACCAACGTGATCGGCGCGGTGACGCGCGTGCGCCATACGATCGCGCAGTCGATCCACCGGTTCTTCGACGACAACGGATTCGTCTGGGTCAACACGCCGATCATCACGTCGTCGGACGCCGAAGGCGCCGGCGAGCTCTTCCGCGTGTCCACACTCGATATCGCCAATCTGCCGCGCACGGCGGAGGGCCGCATCGATTTCGCGCAGGATTTCTTCGGCCGCGAGACGTTTCTCACCGTCTCCGGACAACTCAACGTCGAGTCATACTGCCTTGCGCTGTCGAAGGTGTACACGTTCGGCCCGACATTTCGCGCCGAGAACTCGAACACGAGCCGCCACCTCGCCGAGTTCTGGATGATCGAGCCGGAGATCGCGTTCGCGAGCCTCGCCGACAACGCGACGCTCGCCGAAGCGCTGCTGAAGCACATCCTGCGCACCGTGCTCTCCGAGCGCCAGGACGACATGGCATTCTTCGAGGAGCGCATCGAGAAGGGTGTGATCGCGAAGCTGCAAGGCATCGTCGACTCGGACTTCGAGCGGATGGACTACGCCGACGCGATCCGCGTGCTCGAGCAGGCGAAGCAGAAATTCGAGTTTCCGGTGCGCTGGGGCATGGACCTGCAATCGGAGCACGAGCGCTACCTCTCCGAGCATCACGCGCGAAAGCCGGTGATCGTGATGAACTACCCGAAGGAGATCAAGGCGTTTTATATGCGCGTCAACGACGACGGCCGCACGGTCGCCGCGATGGACGTGCTCGCCCCCGGCATCGGCGAAATCATCGGCGGCAGCCAACGCGAGGAACGGCTCGACGTGCTCGACGCGCGCATGACCGAGCATGGCCTCGACAAAGAGCACTACGGCTGGTATCGCGACTTGCGCCGCTACGGCACGGTGCCGCACGCCGGGTTCGGGCTGGGCTTCGAGCGCACGGTCGCGTACGTCACAGGGCTTTCCAACGTGCGCGACGTCATTCCGTTTCCGAGAACACCGGGCAACGCGCGGTACTAGGCAACGGTATCGGCGAGCGATCCCTTGCGCCCGATGTGAAAATTTTTCAGCGCAACCGTTGCATTCGAACCCGTGTGACCCGAGCGTAAGTCACGCTCGAAGCGGATGATTTCGCCTCAAGAGCTCATGGCACGTTGATTGCTAGCAAATATCCCTGCGCGGCTGAAACGAATGACCTTGCGCAAGGCTCGGCCCAACCATGCAGCGAGCGCTCCCGGAACAAGCGTCGTCGCGACTCGCCATCACCGGCGACGGCGACCGGCTTGCGCTCGAGGGCGTACTCGACATTCGCTCGCTGCGCGAAGCGAGCGACGCGTTATCGAAGTGGTTTGCGCAGCACAAGCCGCACGCGCTTGATCTCGCCAACCTGACCGCGCTCGACACGCCGGGCGCGCAGTTCCTGTGCGCGCTGAATGCGAAGGGTGTCGAGCTCACAGGCGTTCGCGTCGATCACAAGGCGCTGCTCGATCTGATCTGCGGGCTCGAGCAGAAGCCTCTGCCCAAACACGAGCGCGCTCCGCGGTGGCGTGAGATCGTGATCGCCCTCGGCAAAGGCGCCGACGATTCGTTGCAAGACGCCGTCGACATCATCACCTTCGTCGGTCGCACGGCGAGTGCGATCGGCCACGTGGTGATTCATCCGTCGGATCTGCGACTGCCGTCGATTTCGCGGCATATCGCCGAAACCGGCATCAACGCGCTGCCGATCGTCGGCCTGATGGCGATCATGATCACCGTCGTCATCGCTTATCAGGGTGTCATCCAGCTGCGTCCGTACGGCGGGGAGGATTTGACGGTCGATCTCGTCGCCGTATCGGTTTTGCGCGAGATGGGCGTGCTGATCACCGCGATCATGGTGGCCGGCCGGTCGGGCTCGGCCTTTACCGCCGAGATCGGCGTGATGAAGGCGCGCGAGGAGATCGACGCGCTCGAAGTGATGGGCATGGAACCGATGTCGATGCTCGTCGTTCCGCGGCTGATCGCGCTCGTCATCTCGTTGCCGCTGCTGACGTTCTTCGCCGACGTCACCGGCCTGCTCGGAGGCGCGGTCGTTTGCCAGTCGCTGCTGGACGTGTCGCCCGTGCAATATCTCGATCGCGTGCATCAGGCCGTCGATACGAGCGATCTGTTCGTCGGTCTCGTCAAGGCGCCGATCTTCGCCGTCATCATCAGCGTCATCGGCTGCATGCACGGCCTTCGCGTAAGCGGATCCGCGGAAAGTGTGGGCACCGAGACGACCCGCGCCGTCGTGAAGTCGATCTTCCTCGTGATCGTGCTCGACGCGCTGTTCTCGATCCTGTTCGAGAAGCTGGGCCTATGAGCACCAGGCGCCGCGATCAGCCCGAACCCATCCTGACGGCGCGCGGCATCGTCAATCGGTTCGGCCGGCAGCACGTGCACGATCACATCAGCCTCGATGTTCTGCCGGGCGAAATCCTCGGCATCGCAGGCGGCTCGGGTTCGGGCAAATCGGTGCTGCTCAAAACGCTGACCGGTCTGCGTCGGCCCAACGGCGGCGACGTTCGGATCAACGGCAAGAAGGTCGAAGCGCTCGATCCGGCGGAGCGGGCATCGCTGATCGGCGTGCTGTTCCAGCAGGGAGCGTTGTTCTCGTCGCTTTCGGTCGCGCAGAACATCATTCTGCCACTGCGTGAGCACACCGATCTGGCGCCGCAGGAGCAGGAACGGATCGCGGCGATGAAGCTCGAGCTCGCGGGCCTGCCCGCCGACAGCGGCATCAAGTTTCCGGCGCAGCTTTCCGGCGGCATGGTGAAGCGCGCCGCGCTCGCGCGCGCGCTCGCGCTCGACCCGCGCATCCTGTTTCTGGACGAGCCGACATCCGACCTCGATCCGATCACCGCCAGCGGGATCGATGAGCTGATCGCGAAGCTCAACCGGGGTTTGGGCGTCACCGTGGTGATCGTCACGCACGACGTGACGACACTGTTCACGATCTGCCATCGCATCGCAGTGCTCGCCGAGCGCAAGATCACCATCGACACGCTCCCCAACCTGATGCGCTCCGAAAAGCCTTGGATCCACGAATTCCTGCACGGTCCGCGGGCACAGGGCGCGATGACGGCAAGGACGCATCATCATGGAATCCGATAAGCGCTATTTCATCGAAGGCCTGTTCATCATCATCCTCGTTCTTGCCACGACGTTCGCCTTCGTCTGGCTCGCACGGGCCGGCCACCGCGACGATGTCGTCTATCGCATCCACTTCGCCGAATCGGTGAGCGGGCTCGCGTTGGGTGATGCCGTCAAGTTCCGCGGCGTGGAAGTCGGCACGGTCAAATCGATGATGATCGACCCTGCCGATCCGCGCATCGTGCAGGTCGACGTCAGGCTGCGCAACGATGCGCCGGTCAAGACCGACACCAAGGCGAGCCTCAGGCTGAAGGGCATCACCGGCGTCGTGTTCGTCGAGTTGAATGGCGGCAGCCCCCGCGCCGACAAGCTGGTCGATGCGACGCCTGCGGGTCAGATTCCCGAGATCGCATATGAAAAGAGCAGCGTCACCGCGCTCTTCGAGGAGCTTCCGAAAGTGATCCAAAAGTTATCGTCACTCGAAGACCAGGCGAAGAAGGCCGTGACCGACGTGCGCGGATTGACGGGCGAGCTCAAGCAGGATCCCTCGCTGCTGCTCAAGGGGCGCAGGCAAAAGACCGCGTCCGCGCCCTGAATTGCGCGTGTTTGCGTTCGGTCCGGCCGCTGCGCGCGTGCCCCGGAGCCAATCGCGCTATCATCCGGCAGCCGATCGGTGCAACGGCCCGTTTGCGGGGTGTATTGACCTTGTGGGCCACAAGCAAATAACGGAAAAAGGAAATCGGATGCCAAACATCGGGGCGCTGCTGAAGGAGGAGATTTCGCGACTTTCCCGCAAGGAGCTACGCCGGCAGGTCCAGGCGATTCGCAAGGCGTCGGCGCAATACCGGCGCAGCATCGCGGCGCTCAAGCGTCAGGCGGGCAAGCTCGAGCGTCAGGTAGCGAGACTCGAAGGAAGCGTGTTCGACAAGCCGCGTAGCGTAGCGTCGGGCGCGGCGGCGAAGCGCGTGCGCTTCGTCGCGAAGGGACTTCGTTCGCAACGCGAACGGCTCGGCCTGTCGGCCGCCGATTACGCGAAGCTCGTCGGCGTGAGCTCGCAGTCGATCTACAACTGGGAGCGCGGCACCGCGCGTCCGCGCGCGGAACAGATCGCGGCGCTCGCGGCGCTTCGGCGCATGAACAAGCGCGAAGCGAACGCGCGGCTGGAACGGCTCGACGCGAAGACGGCGCGCAAGAAATCCGCATAACGCTCGAGCGGATCGTTCCGGCGAGCCGGCATCAGCCCGCGCGCCGCGCGCGGCTCTCGCGGAACCACTCGTTGCCGCCGTAGCCCAGCAGGCCCATGCTGACTCGAACGACGCCGTAAGCGATCCAGTTCATCGCCTTCATGATGCGCGAGCGGTGAGCCCACGTGTGGGCGGCGACCGGCAGCGCACCTTCGTTCATCATGTTGACGAGCTCGCTGCGCAGCTCGCCCGCGAAATACGGATCGCGCACGACGACGTTCGCCTCGCGCGCCATCAGCAGGCTGTACGGATCGATGTTCGACGAGCCGACCGTCGCCCACACGTTGTCGACGACCGCCACCTTGGCATGCATGAACGAGCGGTGGTATTCCTGGATCTCGACGCCTGCGGCGAGAAACTGTCCGTACAGCGCTCGGCTCGCATAATGCAGCAGCCGGTATTCGACGCGCGCCTGCAACAGCAGCGTCACCTTGACCCCGCGCTGCGCAGCGGCGGCGAGCGCGCGCCGGAAGCGGATCCCCGGAAAGAAATAGGAGTTCGCGAGCAGAATCTCCGAGCGCGCGAGCCGGATCGCGGCAAGGTATGCGCGCTCGATGTCGCGCCGGTGGCGCAGATTGTCCCGGATCAGGAACTTCGCCGTCTGCGCGCCCGCGCGCTGCGCGCGCCGCGGCGACGGGAACAACGGCACCTCGCTCTGCCGCAGCTGCACGAGCTCGCTGATCGCCCACACGCGCTGCATCGTCTGCACGATCGGCACCAGCAGCGGCCCCTCGACCACGACGGCGAAATCGACACGCGGCGGCTTGTGGCCGGGCGTGTGCATGTCGTCGATGATGTTGATGCCGCCGACGAACGCGATGCGGCCGTCGATGTAGGCGAGCTTGCGGTGAAGGCGGCGCAGCCGATGCGAGCGGAATTGCCATGGCGCGACTTCGGGCCGGTACTTGAGCAGCATGACGCCGCCGTCGACCAGCGTGCGCTCGAGCGCAGGGGTCAGATAGAGCTTCGCGCCCCAGCCATCGACGAGCACGCGCGCCTGCACGCCGCGCGTCACGGCCCGCACGAGTGCATCCGTCACGAGGCGGCCCGCGTCGTCGTCGGCGTAGATGTACGTCTCGAGCCAGACCTCGCGATCGGCGCGCTCGATCGCCGCGACGAGCGCCGGAAAGAACTCGCCGCCGCTCTTGAGCAGCGTCACCCGGTTTCCCCGCATGAAGCGGTTCATCGGCCGCGCTTGACGGTCTCGAACGTGGCGGCGAGCGCGGCGTGGTCGGACATCCGGCCCCCGCCCGGAAATGCGTAATGCACGCGCGCATCGACGATTCGCAGGCCTCGCGCGTAGATTCGATCGAGACGGAACACGGGCATCACGGAGGGAAACGTGCGCGCGGCCCGGCCTTTGACTGCCTCGAACACCTCCGACACGCCAAGGTCGTCGACCAGTGCGCGATTCGCCTTGTGCCGCCAGTCGTTGAAGTCGCCCGCGATCACGAGCGGCGCGTCCTTCGGTACGGTCTCGCGTATGCGCTCGCACATCGCGCGGATCTGCCACTGGCGGCCGCGCTCGAACAGACCTAGATGCACGTTGATGCAATGGAGCGCCGGCGTGCGCGGGCCGAGCTGGATCTCGCAGTGGAGCAGGCCGCGGCTCTCGAACGCGTGCGCCGAGATATCCTGGTTCTCGAAGCTTGCGATCGGGAAGCGCGAGAGCACCGCGTTGCCGTGGTGGCCATGCTGGTAGACCGCGTTCTTGCCGTAAGCGACTTCCTGCCAGACCTCGTCGGCGAGGAATTCGTGCTGCGGCTTGCCCGGCCAGTCGCGATAACGGCCGGCGTGGCGCTCGTGCACGCCGATCACTTCCTGCAGGAAAAGAATGTCAGCGGCAAGCCCGCGCAGCCGCTCCCGCAGCTCGTGGATCACCATCCGTCGCGTCAGGTGCGAGAAGCCCTTGTGGATGTTGTAGGTGGCGATCGTGAAACGCATGGCGGCGATGCGGCGGCGGCAGATCGAATTCTAGCCGGTCCCGCCGACTGCACCCGGCCGATGCGCTACGTCGTGCCTGCGACCCCGCTCAATGCCGGCGTGTTCTGCGCAGCATCGGCGCGCGGCGCGTCGTCGAGCTCGCCGCTACGCGTGAAGCGCAGATGCGTGATGTCTGTCGGGAAGAACATTCCCCACGTCCATTCGACGAAGATCCGCGCTTTGCGGCCGAGCGTGGGCATTTGCGAAAGGTAGTACGCGCGCCACAGCAGCCACGCCGCGAGCCCGCGCAGCGGGATGCCGAGCACATCGGCGACGCCATTGTGGCGGCCGATCGCGGCCATCGAGCCCCGCGATGCATAGTCGAAGGCGCGCGTCGGCTGCCGGGCGATCGATGCGACGATGTTCGCGGCGGCGCAGCGCGCCTCGCGCACGGCGAACTGCGCCGTCGGCGGCGCGAACTGGCCGTCGCGGGCGTTGCGTGCGAGCGCGCAATCGCCGACCGCCCAAAGCCCGGGCGCGTCGCGCACCGAAAGATCGGCTTCGACGACGATCCGCCCGCGTTCCACGGTGACGGGCAGCCGTTCGACAAGCGCGTTCGGCCGCGTGCCGATCGTGCAGATGACCGTGCCGGCCGCCATGATCTCGCCGCTCGCGAGCGCGACCGCGCGATCCGACACGCAGGTGGCGCGCGCGCCGATCCGCACGTCGACGCCGCGCGCAGCGAGCGAGCGATGCGCGGCGCGTGCGAGCGTCTCGGACAGCTCGAGCAACAGACGCGGCTGGTCCTGCAGCAATGTCACTTTGAGCTCGTCGGCGCGAACGCGCGGGTAATAGCGGCGAACCCCGGCGAGGCAGTCGACGAGCTCGCCTGCGGTTTCGACGCCCGAGAAGCCGCCGCCGATCACGACGAAGTGACCGAGGCGGCGCCGGATCGCGGGATCATCCTCGAGCTCGATGCGCGCGATGCGCCGGAGCACGATATTGCGGATATGCATCGCATCGCCGACGGTCTTGAGCGGCAGGCCATGTTCGGCGAGGCCCGGGATCAGATCGAGCCGCGCGCGGTTGCCGAACGCGAGCACGAGATGTTCGAACGGCAGCGTGAGCTCGCCCGCGAGCGTGTCTGCAATGAAGCGCTTGCGCACCGTGTCCACCGCGCTCACACGCCCCATGATGAAGCGGCCATGTTTGAGCATCTGGCGGATCGGCGCGACGATTTGCTCCGGAAATACCGACGCGCCGACCGCTTCGGCCAGCATCGGGTTGAACGTCATGTGGCTTTCCTCGCTGACGACGACGAGCTCGTAGCCTTGCGGCAACCGGCCGTCGAGCGCACAGGCGAGCGCGGTGCCGGCGAAGCCGCCGCCGACGACGACGATGGATCGGGACGTGCTCATCGCAGCTCCTTCAGTTGAACGGGGGACACGGCCGCGGCGAAGCGCACGCCGACCCGCGTTGGTCGAGTTGCCCCGCCGCGGCTTACATCCGGCGCTCGTCGTAAGTTCGCGCCGCCGCGGATGGACTAAGCAGCCGATCGGGGCGCGTCGCGTCCTCACGAACGGGCCGAACGGGCCTCGCCTCGCGCGGTTTCCGTGCTCGCTTCGATGCGGCTTGCGTTCCCGAGCCTTTTCACCTCACCTGCAGGAGCTCGCCATGCTTAACGGAAAGACTGCGCTCGTTACCGGCTCGACCAGCGGAATCGGGCTCGGGATCGCGACCGCGCTCGCCGCGCGAGGCGCCAACATCGTGCTCAATGGCTTCGGCGAAGCCGATGCGATCGACTCGCTGACGACGCGGCTTGCCGCCGAGAACGGTGTGGCGGTTCGCTATGACGGCGCCGACCTGACCGATCAGAGCGCGATCGAGACGATGATCGCGCGCGCGCTCGACACATTCGGCGCGATCGACATCCTGGTGAACAACGCCGGCATCCAGCACGTCGCGCCGATCGACGAGTTTCCGGTCGCCAAATGGAACCAGATCCTCGCGCTCAACCTGACGGCGTCGTTCCACACGATCCGCCTCGCACTGCCCGCGATGAAGGCGCGCAAGTGGGGCCGCATCGTCAACATCGCATCGGCGCATGCGCTGGTCGCGAGCCCGTTCAAGTCGGCGTATGTCGCCGCGAAGCACGGCATCGCCGGCCTCACGAAGACGGTCGCGCTCGAAGTCGCCACCCACGGCATCACGATGAACGCGATCTGTCCCGGTTACGTATGGACGCCGCTCGTCGAGAAGCAGATCCCCGACACGGCAAAGGCGCGCGGGCTGACCGAGC